>JGI12269J14319_10000932_pt1 | contig 28808 bp, 26 predicted proteins | sample PeaSoiSIISIP2007_FD_14319 | JGI IMG/M metagenome (IMG submission 14319)
CGGGAGGTGACCCTCAAATAAGCCTTGGTTGCACCCCTCTACCGTTGACACACATTTCCGTGATATTGAACCGCCCGATGTTTGGGCGGCTTTTCTCTATCGGGCTGCCGCTTTTACGTCCTGCATGCTTGACGATAAATCCCGATTACGCTCAAAACCCCTCAATGAGCGTTATCGCCTGTTAACAGCAGTTAGTCCCGGATAAGCGCGGGGACGGAAATCTTGACCTTTAGGCAGTTCTTTATCATAATCTGGTGAAGCTTTTTGCCCGCAACCGCTTTAGAACGCGCACGCGTTCTATGTCCTTAGAGGTGATTCATGCTCTCCACTCTCTCCAATCGTGCTGTAGTCTTGCTGGCTCTGGTTTGCCTATGCGTGGTGGTGCCAATAGCATCCGCGCAAACGCTGATGCAACTTGCGGAACTCACGACCAAGAATGGCGCGTCCGGGGATTCCATGGGCCAATCGGTCGCAGTGGAAGGAAACATCGTGCTGGTCGGCGTTCCTTATCGGACGGTTGGAAGTAACATCGAGCAAGGAGTTGTGGACGTCTTCTCCAAGCCTGCAAGCGGATGGCAGGATATGACGCAGACGAACACGTTGACGCTCTCCGGGGGTGTGTCGTACCAGACATTCGGCACCTCGATTGCGATCAGCGGCGACACGATCGTGGTGGGTGCGCCAAATGCATCCGACGGGTGCAGTTCGAATCCCGGCGCGGCCTAGGTATTCATCAGGTCAGGCACCCAAGCGCAGTTGGTAGCCACGCTGACGCCTTCAGACAACTATCCCTGCAACCCCTTTGGATGGTCCGTAGCGATTAGTGGGAACACAATTGTAGTGGGTTCCCCGGTCAATTCTCCGGGAGGAGATGGTGAGGCCTTTGTCTTCGTGAAGCCAGCAGGTGGTTGGCAGAATATGACAGAAACCGCCAAACTCACAGCCTCCGACAGCGACAAGGGCCCTGGATGGTTTGGCGAGACGGTTTCCGTTGATGGGGACACGGTTGTGGTTGGTGCGTACCTGCAGGCTTTTACTGGCGAGGCATACGTGTTCGTCAAACCGTCCGGCGGTTGGATCAACATGACGGAGACTGCGAAGCTGACTCCATCGGATGGTCACCCTACAGACCAGTTCGGGTACGCAGTTTCAATCAGCGGCAATACCGTGCTTGTGGGCGCACCTGACAACCCCTACGAACAGGAGTATGGAGCCGGCTACATTTATGTCGAGCCACCCACTGGCTGGGTAAACGCGACCGAAACCGCGAAGCTGACAGCCAGCGACGAGGTTGCATTGGCTGTGCTGGGAACCTCTGTGTTGATGGCTGGCAATAACGCGGTCCTGGGTGCGCCGTGCCCTTACTTTCCGGTCCAGGCGAATGCTGGAGCGGCATACGTCTACGTCAAGCCGGCGACGGGCTGGAAGAGTACTCGTAGATTTCAGGCGAAGTTCACATCCTCTGACGGTGTTCGCACGGATAACTTTGGCTCGGCAATCGCGCTCAGCGGGAGCACCCTCCTTATTGGTGCTCCACAGGTTCACTGGGATCCAGACTTCCAGACCCCCGGACCTGGCGCTACTTACGTGTTCGGCCGGTAGATTTTGTGCGGCTGCTACATTGGACGGAATGGGAAACTACGAAATCCTGACTGCAGCTGAGAACAACGGGCTGGTAGCTGGTAGCTGATCGCGGATCTTTCCACCCCATTACAGCGAGCTGTGATGTTTGTTCTCGCATGCCTCGGATATGCTAGCGAACCGAAGACTGAGAATGCGAGTTGGCGTAACATCGCGATTACACTCATAACCGGCTCTTGCCCTATCTCCCCGGCCATCTTTTATCGATCTCCGCCATTATCCTCTCCGCCCAACAGACAGCATCCGTAATCGCGCTGATGGTCGCTGGTACTAGGGCCTCTGGTGGATAGTGAGCCAGCTTGCGAGCTGCCAGTATGCTCGCCGCGATTAGGGATCGACGCGGGCGTATAATGCCGTTCCGATGCTGCTCCGCATTGCTGCCGCGACTCTGCTGTTCCAGGCCGTCACGGTTCCAATCTGGCAGAACTGCCTAGTAGTCAAAGTCTCGACCGTTAACGAGTGGTGCCGCCATTGCCTTGACTGGAATCGAACCACTTACTCCTTCAAGCTCGATGATGGGACAGTTTACGTTGGCCAAACTCACAAGAGACTAGATGTTGCCCTTGACGGCCACACCAAGCTGCGGTTCGAGAAAGACGGCCACGTTGGAGATTACATCCACATCCTTGATGATGCTGGCCACGAGAAGAAAATCCGAGTCACAGAGAAAATAGCTCCTGAAAAGTAACCTGGATCGCGGTGACTTTGCTCTTCATCTCACCGGCCACCGCTTGTCAATCGCCGCCATAAATGCGTTCCGCCCAGCAGATCGAGTCCTCGATGGCCGTCACCGTCGCTGGTACTCGCGCCTCTGGCGGATACTGCGCGAGCTTCCTGGCAGCGAGGATGGCAGCGGCGATGAGCAGCACGCGCTTGCGGCCCTCGTCCATCAGCGGAGTCTAGCATGTTTCGCCGTATGTTCGCCACGCCTCAGTGTCAGGTGTCGAGCATGTCCCACTCGTCGCCGAGCACCCAACGGATTGCCGATAGCTTGCCGCTCACAAAGCCCCAATCCCAATCAGTCTTCATGTTGTCCATAAGGCTCTTCTTGCCAAACCGCCTCTCGGCGTCGCGCTGCGCCCTCATCGCCCCCTTTATTATGTCCTTTGGGGTCCCACGCCAGCGCGGGTCTTTGGGTGGAAGGCTGCGTCCGTACCAGACTCGCGTGAAGAACTCATTCTCTGCGGCCAGTATCTGCCGCACGCTTCTGATCGGCACGTCGGTGAGGTTGTGCTTCCGCTGCAGCACTATCTTGCGGCTGAGCATTCGAACCAACTGAGGCTTCTCCCAGCACCTGATCCTGAATGGTGGGTTGTTGTTCCTGCGGTACGTCTCTAGGTAATCCTTGGCTGGGTTGCTTAGGAAGTTGGACACCATGAACAGGGCGACTTCGGGCCGTTCGGCCTCAGCCCAGGCCAGGAGGTTCTGCAGCTCCTTGGGAGGCACGCCCTTTTTGAAGTGCTTGCAGTCGACGAACCACTTCTCAAAATATCTGCTGCCGTCCGGTTCGGAGCGCGGATGGTCGCAGACGATATCGCGCCCCTTGTCCGCTGGGCTGGTCTTGAGCCCCGTGCCCTTTCGCCAGTCGACATTGGCGAAGCCAGATGCATGGAGCAGATCGAAGCAGAACTCCTCGAACTTTGAGCTCGACAGCCGGTCAAAACTCATCACCATTTTATTGCGCCTCAACGCTAGCAAGATTCTAAAGCCGTCTGTCCAGGGGTCCACTTCCGCGCACGGCGTTTAACATGCTCCTGCATTCCGGCAGGCGTTCTGCTACGGTGGGGATATATGGCTTCAAGGGATGCTGGCTCATTGTGCGTCTTGCCCGCGTTGTGGCGCATGGATCATAATCCAGCGTGACACGGGCCACGAATCGCTTGCTGGGCACGGCTTTCAGACGATCTCGATAGCAATTCGTAGTAGCGGGTAGGGAGCGCAGGTGGGCACAAAATTGGGCACAGTCCAGAGCAAAAAATGGGCCCGATTCTGCACCGCCACACGGGAACCTGCTCTGCCACTCACTCGTCGCTTCCGCCGTCCCTCATAATTTTTGCTGCGCGCGGATTGCTTCCGGCAGGTACCGTGAATCCTTGGAGCAAAGTCTGGAAGTCGCTGTGCTTGCCCGGCGGAGTCATGCTGCTGCTGGCCGCTGCCCTGCTGCACGGCGGATTTCTGGATGTATCTGCGCCGGCCATCGATTTCTACTACTACGCCGTGTTTGCCGTCGGCGCGCTGCTTGCCTGGCGCTTTCGTTCCAGCCGGGTTCTGCTTGCTCTCGCCACGCTTCTTCTCGCGCACCGTGCGCTAGAATTCTTTTCAAACGGCCGGATCGCGGTCAGCGGGCCGGGGCGCATCGCATTGGAAGCCAGCGCGTTCCTGCTGCCGCTCAACTTCGCCGCAGCTTCCTTCTTGCGCGAACGCGGTCTGGCATTTCCTGCGATTGCGTCACGGCTGGGGTTATTGTTCCTGGAGTCGGTATTCGTGGCCGTCATCTGCCGCCCGGAAGAAACTGCAGCACCATGGTTCTTCCACACTGGGATCCAACCCTTCCTCTTTACGCGAATCCCGCCGCTGGCACTGCTGGCTTTCGTCGCCGCATTCGCAATTCTTCTGGTGCGCTTTTTTCTCTATCGCAAACCGGTGGAAAGCGGGCTGCTCTGGTCACTCGCCGCAACATTCCTGGGATTGCAGGCAGGCGGCGTGGGCCGGCTCGGCAGCGCGTACTTTGCCACAGCCGGATTCGTGCTGGCCGCGTCTCTGATCGAAAACTCCTACGTCCTAGCATATCAAGATGAACTGACAAAGCTGCCGGGACGCCGGGCTTTCAACGAAGCGATACAGGCTATGGAAGCGCCCTACGCCATCACCGTTGTCGACATCGATCACTTCAAGAAATTCAACGACACTTACGGACACGACACCGGAGACCAAGTCCTGCGCATGGTCGCCGCCCGCTTGGCCGCTGTGACCGGACGTGGAGAGCCATACCGCGTCGGCGGCGAGGAGTTCACAATTCTTTTTCGGGGAACGGCGATGAAAGAGGCCGCCGAGCATCTGGAACTGCTCCGCGCCGCCATCGAGCAATCGACGTTTCGCGTGCGCAGCGCTCTTGAGAGGCGCAGCGTTCCTCGCGATTCTGATCGCAGATCTCCCGCGCGGCGATCCGATGTAAGACGCGCCCGGGAAATTCTGGCAGAGGTTGCCACGGAAAAGATGTCGGTCACTGTGAGCATTGGGGTAGCAGAGCCCAGCGCCAGAATACGGAACATCGAGCAAGTAATCCAGGCAGCCGACAAAGCCTTGTACCGGGCCAAACAAGCCGGACGCAATCGCGTCGAGATGGCCAGCGCTCACCGCCGGCGCGCCGCGCGTCTGAAACGCGGCATAGCGTGATCTGTGAACACGTAGCGGCGGACGCCCGCCCTCCATCAAGAATTCCCTACGAACTCCCGATCAACACCCCAGTGACAAAAACCAGCGCCCCACCCAGCGCCACCTGCATCGCTGCAGAAAATGTGGGCGTGTCCATGTAGCGGTGACGAATCCAGGTGATCACGCCAAGTTCCACCAACACCACAATCACAGCCACGACCAGCGCCAGGTTGAAATTGGCAATCATGAACGGCAAAGTATGGCCGATCCCTCCCAGCGCCGTCATGGCCCCGCAGATCACTCCTCGCACCCAGGGATGGCCGCGGCCGGTCAGACTGCCATCATCGGAGAGAGCCTCCGCAAAACCCATGCTGATGCCGGCGCCGACTGATGCCGCCAGCCCGACCAGAAAAGCGTCCCAGCTTTTGTGCGTGGCGAAGGCGGCGGCGAACACCGGCGCCAGGGTCGAAACCGATCCATCCATTAACCCGGCCAGGCCGGGCTGCACGATTTGCAAAACGAAAAGCCGCCGACGCGCCCGTTCTTCATCCTGCTTTACCTCGGGACGCAGTTCCTCCGCGCGCAGTTCTTGCGCCCGGTCCTCGTGCGAGCGTTCTTCCTGCGCCAGGTCGTCGAGCAATTGCCGGATGCTGGCGTCTTGCGCTCGCGCGGATGCTTTCTCGTAAAAGCGGCGAGTCTCGACCTCCATCGCACTGGCGGTCTTATGGACAACATCGAGACCCAGCGGGCGCACAAGCCACACCGGCTTCCGTTGCAGAAATCCCCTGACGTCCTGGCGGCGGATCAGGGGAATGTGCTCACCGAACTTCTGCCGATAGAGCTCAATCAGCCGCCGCCGATGGCCCGACTCCTCTGCCCGCATACCGTCGAACACCGTCGCCGAAGCCGGAAAGTCCTGTTTCAATCCTTCCGCGAAATCGGCATACACGCGTTCGTCTTCTTCTTCGAGAGAGATCGCGAGGGCAAGGATCTCGCGTTCGGTGAGCGTATCGAAGTTCTTCATGCGGGCTAGTGTAGCCCAAGCTGTAATGTGTTTGGAAAAGCAACGCCCGGCCGGGCGTCTGGGGCTATGTGGTTTGTGGGGAATTGAAGATGGACGCGGGCGGAGCGCCCGCGCCACATGTCACATCAATACGCTACGAACGGGCCCAGGATGCCCCCGGCTGTCGTGGTATCGATGGCCGTAAAAACCGTCCTGTTGTAGAAGAACGAGAAACCGAAGTCAAAGGTGCAATCGCCTGTCGGCGGGTTGGTGTTCTGGCAGGTCGCCGGTGAACTTCCCGCCTGCTCCGGACCGGCGAGATTGCTGAACGCCGCATCGCCCGCGTCGGCGCTGAGACCGATTGCATTGTCCACGTTGACGCTAATAGAACTCAAGCCGCTGACACCGGTATTAGTGACCGGGTAAGTCTGGAGGCTGGTGGGACAGAAGAAGCTCGTGTTGTTCGTGCACATTGGCAGATTAGGCCAATTCGGAAAGAAGAGGCCATTGGAGCCGCTGTCGATAAAACTTGCAACCAGGGTTTGACCTTGAAAGTCGGTCGTGAACTCATCGCTCGTATTCAGCGTAAGGACGGTGGCCGTGTTGAGACCATTGTTGGATTCCGTGCCGATGCCAAAGATCAGTGAACCGGTAGCAGTTGCCGCAGCACTGTTGACTGCTTGCATCTGAATGGCCACGCCATTGCTGTCCGTAGAGGGAACAAACCCAAACACCGGATTTTCCACCTGCTGTTCAGGCGAGTCCCCGCACAGGGAACCGCAGGTGACAAACACCGGCTGGCAACCTGCAGACGAGGTGCACGAAGCGTAGTACAGAGGCGCCGGTGGCGAAGCATTTCCTCCATTCGGATCGCAGCCTTCGCCGCAATCGAACGGTTCAGGGCCTACGCCGAGAATGCCGTTCGCGAGCAAGCCAGCCTGGTTGTCCTCGTCCGCACCTGCTCCATTGGTTGTGCAAAGCGCCGGAATGGAAAATCCGCTCGGGTCGGCGACGATCTGGGTCGGCGCTCCGCTTGCTACTTCGCCGGCAATGCGAATGTCGGCTTGGGCGACCGTGCCCCAAAGATAGGAGCCATCCAGGAACTGGACACATTCATTGATTGGACTGCCGTCGGTGAAAGTTTCAACCGGCAGCGCGCCGGCAATATTTGGAATCGCAGAAGCCAGGACCCTCAGTCCGACTGAACCGGTATCGACCAGCACATCGTCCACAGTCTGGCAGTTCGCAGGATTGGATCCCGGAACGCAAACAGCCACGCTGGTAAAGACGCCGTTCGCGTAAATTGTGCCCGCAACTGGGCCTCCGTTCACGTTAAGCGCGGCGACATTCGGCCCCGCACCGGAGGGAAGCACTGTAATCTCCATGAAGTTGCTTGCGCTACCCGATGTCGCGGTGATCTTCACAGTTGTGTTGCCAGTTACGCTGCTAGGCGCCGTATAGGTAACCGTAGTGCCTGTCGTGCTGCTCAGCGAACCAACCGTGGGAGGCGTCCAGGTTACATTCGTCGTGCCGGTGTTCGCCGGACTCGCAGTGATCGACAGCGTTCCAGCCTGATTGAGCGTCTGTGGGGCAGCGGGCGATAAGGAAACGGTCGGGCCTAGTATAGTGATTTGCAACGACGCACTGGCACTGGAAGTGGCCTTGGAGGTAGCCGTTACGGTCACGGTCGTGGTCTGCGGCACGCTGGCAGGGGCTTTGTACGTCACGGAGGTGGTGGTCACATTGGTCAACGATCCCGTGCCTGACGGGGACAAAGACCAGGTCACACCTGAATTGGTGGAATCGTTCGCGACGGCGGCCGTGATATTGACGCTTCCGCCGCCATTGATGGTCTGGGCCGTGCTCGGCGACAGCGAAACGGTGACGGGCAGACCTTGCGGAGTGCTGCTTCCTCCGCCGCAAGCCGCCAGGAAAATCAAACTGCCCACAATCAAGAGAATAGAAAAGCTGCGCACGGCTGCCTCCTCGGATATCGATCAATTAGCGAATGTCGCTCGCGCTTACACCTTGCGGCAAGAGCCCTGGGTCGTAAGCTTTGCCGGAAAACGACCGCATGTGGCCTGTGCTCTGCACAATTAACCCAGGTTGTTGGATGTTCAGCGGTCTGCGGCCTGGGCCGGCGGCATGGTGGGCCTTAACACCGTCCGAATATTGCTGGAAGTAAGTCCCGAGAAGCTGGTGCATGTCAGGAATGAACGGACCGTGCCAGGTGATAGCGAAGACTCGTCCCGCGGGGGAAACGTACTCCCTTATCGTCGTGCCATTGGGGTGAGCGATTTCTTCCATTGTGTAAGTGTCAGTCCGGGTGGTCGTCAGGGTCGCCTTCATCTGCGCCCGGTCGACCTCTATCGACGACTCATCTCCGCCCAGCGCGGCAAAAGCCGGGAAGCTCAGCCCGATGATGATAAGAGCTACACCCAACCAGCGCGCTCCGCTAGACGATACACTCCTGCCGCCATAATTAGAGATTTTCATAGGACCATCCTAATTCTCTTTGTCACAGTCAAGACCAGGGAAGTATGCACTGGCAATTAACCCCGAAGGTTCCATTTAGTTGCGGTTGGTAGATAGGATTGTCGCAGGTCAGTCGGGGTTGCTAAGTTTTCTGGGGATGGGGCGGCTGGTAACCAATTACTCGGGCGGGCTTCCACACTTCTAACTCACGGCTTGTTACTTGGCACTGCCGACCAGTTTTTCCACATCCGCCATCTCTTTCGGCACGCCGGAAGAGAGGATTTCCGGGCCGTTCTCCGTGACTAGGACCGTGTCTTCCACGCGGAAGTGCATCTGCTTATCGGGAAATTCGACGATCGGTTCCACGGTAACTACTTGCCCGGCTTTGATCGGTCCCTTGGGAAACATTACGTCATGGGTGGCGAGGCCGACAAAATGTCCAGGGAAGCCGCGCCACTGTTTGCCCTCGCCCGCTTTTTCGAAGACCGCTTTGCCCGCATCGGAGGCCTGCTCGTAGGTATTGCCCGGCTTCAGCATTGCGATGACAGCCTTCTGAGATTCAAGATCGACGGCATACCATTTGGCCTGGTCGGGCGTGAACTTTCCGCTGACCTTGAAAGTCCGAGTAATGTCCATGGTCATGTGGTCGAGGTCGGCGGCGAAATCGAAGACCACGAGTTCATTGGGCTGGACCTGACGGCGGTCGTTGAAGTAGTGCCAGGTATTAATATTCTCTGCCGAACTGACAATCGCCGGATACGCCCAACCATCGGCGCCACCATTACGAAACACGTAATCCGCGCGGGCTTCGATTTGATATTCAAAGATCGGCGGATGAGCGTGCGCGATGGCCTCTTTGATTCCTTCGGCGCTGAGGCTGCCGTTGCGGCGCAACACCGCGATTTCCTGCGGCGTCTTAATGTTTCGCATCTCGTCGATGAACTCGGTCGCGTCTTTCTGGTGAGCTGCCGGATAACGCTGGGCCAGCTTCATGAAAACCGCCCGGTCGCCTGGCGTAGGATCGCCATAAGACGCGTTGTAGTTCGCCCCGTAGTCGCGTCCAACTTCGAAGCGGGCTCCGTCGGCCTTGTCGGGATAACTCAGTCGCAGCCACAGATCAGTTTCTTTGCCGAGCAGGAATGCCAGAATGCTGTCGAGGTTGGTGACATCAATCACGCTTTTGAAGCCGGCCTTCTCCTGTTGCTCCGGCGTTAGCGAGAGCAGATTCGCGCCATAGACCTGCTTCATCCGCGCGGCTTGCTGAGGTTCGAAGAGGAAAGTCCGGTCGCCGCTGACGTCCATCACCAGCACCGCGCCGGGGTCCTGCAATCCCGTGTAATAGAAGAAATCGTTGTCCTCGCGATAGTGGTTGGCCTCGGGCAACTCGAGCCGGGCAAACAGGATCAGGACTCCGGTCTTGAGTTGCTTGGCGAGTTCCTGGCGCCGGCGAGCAAATTCCTGCGGGCCTCCGAGATCGTTAACCGCAACCGGATCGGTGTACTGAGCGAGGGCAGGCACGGCAAGAAACATTGCAGATACGCACACAGCGAGCAGCACGATGGCAGCAAGAGTCTTCACAAATTCCTCCTGGAAAACCGCGAGTGTAGCGCGTTGAGAGGCGATTGACAAATACTGATTGTCGTCGAGCCAGCATTCTTTGCGCAGCCTCAACTGCCTTCCGCGAGGGCATCCCAACACGCGCCGACGTGACCCATGTCACGGCGAAAAGGGACAACACATATCAGAATGAGCATGTCTTGTATCGCACAGGAAAGGGATGCAGCCATGGCCTATTCATACATTGTTCTGGGAGCTGGACGGCAGGGAATTGCGGCAGCCTATGATCTGGTGCTTTTCGGAGAAGCCTCGCGGGTGACCTTGGCGGATTGTGACGCGGAACTGGCCCGGAGCGCAGCCGATCATGTCAACACGCTGCTTCGCCGGCGAGTGGCCGACGCGCTCGTACTTGATGTTCGCGACGATGGCGCGGTGCGCCAAGCGCTGCACGGGTACAACGTCGCCCTGAGCGCCGTGCCGTACTTCTACAATCTTGGCCTGACACGGGCGTCAATTGAAAGCGGCGTATCGTTCTGCGACCTGGGCGGGAATACGGACATCGTCCGGCAACAGCATGCGCTGGATCGGGAAGCAGTGCGAGCGGGCGTCAGCTTAGTGCCTGATTGCGGCATGGGCCCGGGCATGGGCAACACTCTGGCCGTCTTTGCCATGGGGCTGGTGGGAGAACCCGAGCACGTTTACATGTACGACGGTGGTTTGCCGCGACACCCTAAGGCGCCCTGGAACTACGCCCTGACGTTCAATATTGAAGGGCTAACCAACGAATATTTCGGCGGCATGATAATTTTGCGCAACGGCGAGTTGTTCCACGCGCCGTGCTTCACCGAGCTGCAGATCGTGGACGTCCCGCCCATCGGCAAGTTGGAGGCATTCCTGATTGCCGGAGGCGTTTCCACCGCGCCCTGGACCTTCCGCGGCAAACTGCAGACTTACCAGCTTAAGGTCTTGCGGTATCCCGGCACCTTTGCCCAGTTGAAAGCTTTTTCCGATCTCGGGTTGTTCGACCTGAAGCCGGTCTCGGTGGATGGAAACGAAGTTGTGCCGCGCAAGCTCTTCCACACTTTGTTTGAGCCGCAGGTGCGCGTGGATGAAGTCGAAGACGTGTGCATCATTCGCGTGCAGGCGGTGGGGCGTAAAGAGGGACGACGGACCGAAGCGACTGTGGAAGTGATCGATTACTACGATCCGGCAACTCACTTTACCGCCATGCAACGGATGACGGGATGGCACATGTCCATCGTTGCGGCGATGATGGCGAAGGGGGAAATTGCGGCCGGATCACTTCCCCTGGAACTTGCCGTACCCGGTGAACCCTTCGTCCGCGAGGCTCGAAAGCGTGGATTCAAGATCAGCGAACGCATCATCACTTCGAGCGAGGTGGAGCAACTGCAAGCTGAAATGGTGTAGTTCGCCCGCCAATCACAGCGTGTGCAGATAGGCCAGCAGGTCGTCAATCTGCTGCTGGCTGAGCACCTGGCTGTACGACGGCATTTTGTTGCGGCCCATCTTAATAATGTCGGTCACGCGCTCGTCATTGGCCGGCATTCCACTCATCGGAAGGTACTGCTTGCGGAAGATGTGTTTCATGCTGGGCCCCTGGCGTCCGCGCGAGGAGTAGGGTGCGTGGCAGCGGTCGCAATAATTGTCATAGATGCGCCGGCCAGCGGCCTGCTGCGGATTCAGTCCCAGCTCGGCGTCGCTCTTGCGACGTTCGATATCGCAGCCAGCCAGGGCGAAGAGAAGGCTCAACACACAGAGAAGAAATTCCAGATTGATGATTTCAGATTTCAGAATTAGACGCCGTAACATTCAGCCCTCAACTCGATATAGGAACGCAGAAGTACAATAATAGAGCAAACCACGATGCCAGTTACGGTGAAGCGCGTATATGAGAAGCCGGCGCGCGCCGATGGAGCGCGGGTGCTGGTGGATCGTTTGTGGCCGCGTGGCCTAACCAAAGCCAAGGCCGCGGTGGATGCCTGGCTGCGCGACCTGGCGCCCTCCGACGCGCTGCGGAAGTGGTTCCACGCGCGCCCCACGGAGTGGGTTAGTTTTCGCAAGCGTTATCTGAAAGAGCTGGCGAAACCGGAAGCGCATGACGCGCTCGAAAAACTGTATCGGCTGGCGCACAGGCGAAAAAAGGTCACCCTGCTCTTCGCCTCCAGAAACGAGACCCACAACAACGCCGTCGTGCTCAAAGATCTTCTGAACGGGATGCGAAAGCCGCCGACCGGCACAGGCCCGGCGGGAGCGCGAGCCGCCAGATCCCGACAAGCGAAAAGAATGCCGAAACGATAGTGGTCGTTAATCCTGCTCCCTGACTCCCGGCTGCTCTTCTAGTTTAGAATCGGCGACATGCGTCCGGTCTTCGACTGGAATATCGGCTCCCGATCCTTGTTGTTGGGAAAACGCACACTGATCATGGGCGTCCTCAATGTGACGCCGGACTCATTTTCCGATGGAGGCCTGTACGCCGATCGCGACCGCGCTGTCGAACGCGCGCTGCAGTTGCTGGACGACGGAGCGGACATCATTGACGTCGGTGGCGAGTCCACCCGCCCCGGAGCCAAGGTGCTGAGTACCGCCAACGCCGATGAGGCGCCAAAGCCGGAAAAGCCCGCGGTCACCGAGAAGGAAGAGCTGGAGCGCGTGATTCCGGTGATCACTCTCCTGAAGCAGAAGCGCCCCGGGACGGTGATTTCACTCGACACTTACAAAGCCAATGTGGCGCAAGCAGCCGTCGAGGCCGGCGCGGAGATCGTGAACGACATCAGCGGATTTCTTTGGGACCCAAAGATGAAGAAGGCACTGGCCGCGCTGAAGTGTGGGGCTGTGCTGATGCACATGCGCGGACGCCCGGAGGAGTGGCGGACGTTGCCGTCGGTTTCGGATGTGGTGATGCTGGTCAAGCGCGAGTTGTACGACCGGGCCGATGCTGCGTTGATGGCCGGGGTCAAGCGGGAACGGCTGGTGCTCGATCCGGGTTTTGGTTTCGGCAAGAACTTCGAAGAGAATTATCCGCTGCTCAAGCGCTTCGACGAGCTGCATCAGTTGCGTTATCCCCTGCTGGCGGGCGTTTCACGAAAGTCTTTTGTTGGGCGAGCGCTGAAGCGTCAGGGAAAAGATGCGCCGGTCGAAGATCGGCTGATTGGCACCGTCGCTGCCGAAACCGCGGTCATTCTGAAAGGTGCACACATCGTGCGTACCCACGACGTGCGGGCGTGCGCCGACGCGGTCCGCATCGCGGACATCGTGGTCAGCTAGCGAAGAAACCGCAGCGCAACCGCACTGCGCAATTTCACCACTGCTATAATGAGAGATTGTGCTCCGACGCGGGAAACGTTTAGTTCGCTCCACCACCGTGCTCTCGGTCCGCCGCAACGGCAACGTGGTCATGGCCGGTGACGGGCAGGTCACTCTGGGTGAGGCGATAATCAAGCACTCGGCCAAGAAGATCCGCCGTTTGTACCAGGACAAGATCCTTGCCGGATTCGCCGGGTCAACCGCCGATGCATTTTCCCTGTTCAGCCGTTTCGAGGCGAAGTTGGAGCAGTACCACGGCAACCTTGGCCGGGCCGCCGTCGAATTGGCCAAAGATTGGCGCACCGACAAGTTTTTGCGTCACCTTGAGGCGCTGCTGCTGGTCTCCGACAAGGAACAGACTTTTCTGCTCAGCGGCCAGGGCGACGTGATCGAACCCGATGGCGGCATTGCCGCGATCGGCAGCGGTGGACCGTATGCGCAATCAGCCGCGCAAGCATTGGCGGATCACACGCAACTCTCGGCCCGTCAGATTGCTGAAGAAGCCTTGAAGATTGCCGGCAAAATGTGCATTTATACAAATGACAAGGTAACGATAGAGGAACTTTAAACTCGTCGTTAGCTGTTCGTCATTGGTCGTTGGCTCAACCATCTCCACAGCTTCGCCGACGACGAACGACGAAGGACCAACGACTATGGCTATTTATTTACCTGGAACTGTCGAAGAAGAGCAACTTTCTCTGGACGAGCTCACGCCGCGTGAGATCGTAGCGGAGCTGGACAAGCACGTGGTCGGACAAAAAGCCGCCAAGCGCGCCGTCGCCATCGCCTTGCGCAATCGCATGCGGCGGCAGAAACTGCAGCCGGAGTTGGCGGAAGAAGTCATTCCCAAGAACATCATCATGATCGGACCGACCGGGGTGGGAAAGACTGAGATCGCCCGGCGCCTGGCCAAGCTCGCCAATTCCCCGTTCCTCAAAGTGGAGGCGTCCAAGTTTACCGAAGTCGGATACGTGGGCCGCGATGTTGAATCCATGGTGCGTGACCTGGTTGAGATCGCGATTGAGATGGTGCGCGAAGAAAAGTTGGAGGATGTCTCTGACAAAGCCGAACTCAACGCCGAAGAGCGGCTGCTGGATATTTTGCTGCCGCCGTCCCCGGCTCCGCGCCCAGAGTCTCCGCAGGCCGGCTTTGTTCTGGAAGGAACAACTTCCGGCGTCGACTCACTGTCTCGCACCCGCGAGAAGCTGCGCCAGCAACTTCGCGAAGGCAAGCTCGACGATCGTCTGGTGGAAATCGATGTGCGCGAGCGCAATTTTCCGTCATTCGAAATCATTTCCAACCAGGGCGTCGAGGAGATGGATGTCAACATCAAGGACATGTTGCCCAACATCTTCGGCCAGCGCACCAAGAAGCGGAAGATGAAAGTCAACGAGGCCTTCGAGTATTTGATTCAGGAAGAAGAGCAGCGCCTGATCGACATGGACCAGGTCACGCGCGTCGCCATCGATCGAGTTGAAGATTCGGGCATTATCTTCCTCGATGAGATTGACAAGATCGCCGGCCGCGAAAGCGGCCACGGGCCGGACGTTTCGCGCGAAGGCGTACAGCGCGACATTCTGCCTATCGTGGAGGGAACGACCGTCAACACCCGCTACGGCATGGTCCGCACCGACCACATTCTGTTTGTTGCCGCCGGTGCATTCCATGTCTCCAAGCCCAGCGACCTGATTCCTGAACTGCAAGGCCGGTTCCCGATCCGCGTGGAACTGCAGTCGCTCACCATGGAAGACTTCATCCGCATTCTGACCGAGCCGAAATCTTCGCTGGTGAAGCAATACACGGCGCTGCTTGAGACCGAAGGCGTGAAGCTCGAGTTCACGCGTGAGGCGCTGGAGGAAATTGCGCGTTTTGCATTCCGCGTGAATGAAGGTACGGAAAACATCGGCGCGCGACGCCTGCACACCATCATGGAACGCGTACTCGACGACATCAGCTTCGATGCCCCCGACAAGAAAGGCGAGCACTTCAAGGTGGACGCCCCCTACGTACGCCAGATGCTGGCCGATATCGTGAAGGACCAAGATCTGTCGAGATATATTCTGTAGCCGCGTTCCTGTTCGATGGACGACGCCTGTCCTCCATTATCCAAGAAGACACTCCACCGTGTTACGCTGACAGTTTCTCGATGAAACTGGCGCGAACCCACTTGTGGCTCATTCTTGTGCTCCTCGGTTCAGTGAGTTGCGGGGTTCCCGGCATTCCCAAACCGCCATCGCTAGATTTGCCCAAGCCAGTTACGGATCTGCGCGCGGTGCGCAAGGGCGATCAGGTTTATCTGAAATGGACAGCACCGAGTGAAACCACCGACAATCTTCCGGTCCGCTATGTGGGCACGGTGCTCTGTCGAGACCCCGGGAAGTTATGGGCGGGGTGCGCCGGCGGAACGTTGCAGACACCTCCTGAACCGCAATCCACGCCGAACAAGGCGCAGCGAACTTTCACCGACGCGCTGCCAGCGACGTTGCTTGGGAGCGATCCGAACGGGCAGATATTTTACGCGATCACTCTCATGAACCAGCACTTCCGCGACGCCGGGCTATCGAATGTTGTGTCGGTGCCGGCGATCGCCTCTCCGCCCGTTCCCGAGGATGTCTACGCGCAAGTTCGTCCGGAGGAAGTTTCGCTCGTCTGGGTCGAGGTGCCGCACGGCATCGAGACTCCCCAGTTGCATCACATTTACCGTGTTTACCGGCGTGAACAGGACTCAACCGCAGACACGATGGTCGGCGAGTTGCCGCTCGGTTCAGCTCCGACTACAGAGCTGATCGACCGCGACTTTGAATGGGAGAAAACGTACTTCTACCGGGTGACTGTGGTGACGATCATCCACGCGGAAGGCAAGGATGAGGTTCAATTCGAGGGCGAAGACACTCAGCCGCTGAGAGTCGTTGTTCACGATACTTTCCCGCCAGCTGTGCCAACTGGACTGCAGGCCGTTTACTCCGGCCCAGGGCAACAGCCGTTCGTTGACTTGAGCTGGGCGCCGGACACCGACGCCGATCTGGCGGGCTACAACGTTTATCGCCACGAGACCGGAGGGGCAGAGCAGAGAATCAATTCAGAAATTGTGAAGACGCCCGCGTTTCGTGATACGAACGTAGCTTCCGGACACACCTATTTCTATTCGGTTTCCGCGGTGGATGTAAGGAAGAACGAGAGCTCGCATTCGAGCGAAACCAGTGAGGCCGTCCCTTAACCCTCGCACACGCTACTTTCTGAGGCGCACCTGAACTTTGGCGCCTTCGGGCAGGTCGCCGTCAATCAGTTCGATTTTGCCGCCACGGACGATCCCATTGAATTCCTGGACCGTGCTTAAGGACGAAGGTGTGGGTCCAGGTGCCCGCCCCCTGCCCGAGCCCTTGTCCATAGCTGCATTGGCTAGTTGGTCAGCCTCGCGGTTGTGTCCGCGAAGCACGTGCCCAATGGAAAACCAATCGAGTTGCGCGATCAACTCTTTGGCGCGCGCGTGGAGGTCCTGCAGCGTCGCGTTCTTGACCTTGTAAATTCCTTTGATCTGCCGCACCAGCAGTTCCGAATCGCTGATCACGCTGAGCGCCTTGTGACCATTGTCGACTGCGTGCTCCAGCGCCGCGATCAGGCCCTGATACTCGGCGAAGTTGTTGGTCTGCTGGCCGAGGTACTTGCTCAATTGAGCAACGTCCCGCCCAGTTTCGTCCTGAATGACGACGCCGTAGCCGGCCGGACCGGGATTGCCGCGCGCGCCTCCGTCAATGTGAGCGACCAGACAATGTGCGGGCTTGGTTTGCCGCGCAGGAAACAACTCATCCGTACGATCGCTGCGAGAATGCGCAGACATGAGGAGAGTTTACACCCCGTTAGATTTGTCATCCTGAGCGAGCGTCTTTTTGCGCAGCGAAGGATCTGGGCGAGCCGCGCGAACTGTCGCGCTCTTTGCGACAGATAATCGTGCGTTTGGCTCGCTTCCTTATCCCGCCTCCCGCGATCTTGGCCTTCACGGTTTCAGGTAGTGATCAAACCACTCGTCCAGCCGCTGCATCACGTCACGCTGATGGTCGGGCTGGTTGAAGACATGCCCTTCGCCCGGATAGATGACGAGTTGCGTTTCCACTCCCTCGGTTTTCAGCGCATGCCAGAATTCGCGCGACTGCGGCGCGGGACACTCGCCGTCGCGCTCGCCGACCAGCACCAGCGTTGGCGTCTTTACGTTCTTGATGAAAGTGATCGGCGAACTTTTCGCATAGACCGCGGGATCGTCATACACCGACGCACCGAAGTAGGGAATCATCCATTCGTCAATATCATTCTCGCCGTAATAACTCTGCCAGTTGGCGATGCCTGCCCCGGCCACAGCGGCACGAAAACGATGAGTCTGAGTCACTGCCCACATGGTCATATAGCCGCCATAGCTCCAACCGGTGATGCCCACGCGATCCTTGTCAACCGGCGCAGTTTTGATGACCTCATCCACGCCCGCCAGAATGTCCTGCAGGTCGCCGTACCCAAAATCTCTCACGTTGCCCTCGGTAAACTTCTCGCCCTGGCCGAAACTGCCGCGCGGATTGGGATACAACACAAAATATCCGCGAGCCGACAGCTCGTAGGTTTCAAAAAACGAGCTTGGCCAACCGGTGTGGGCCACGCCGGCAGGACCGCCGTGCACCACCACCACCATCGGGTAACGGCGGCTGGAATCATAATTCTTGGGATACAAGAGCCAGCCCTGAATGTGCAGGCCGCCGCTCGTCCAGTGCAGGCTCTTCAAATCTCCCCAGTCCTGATGAGCGGACTGATTGGTGTGAGTAATCTGCTTCCAGTCGCCGACCGGCCCCGCCCAGATTTCCGGCGGACTGGTGGTTGAGTGCCGGACCGTGGCAGAAGTCTGATGGTCGGCCGCAACGGAGATGCTGGTCCCACCCCAGAATCCTTCAGTCATAACGCCCGATCCGGTCCACAGCAAGCTGACCTTGCGCGCAGACAGGTCGAGCGTCGAAGCGGCTGCTTGCCCGTCAACGTTCTCCGTGAACAAGATCTTCTGCGGCGTTTGCCAGTAAAGGCCGGCGGGCGATGCCGCGATTCCTGGGGTCATGTCCTGCACATCGCCGCCTTTTGCCGGAATGACAAAAATATCGCCGCCGATGAATCCCTGGTCGCTCATCAGTCCTTCGATGAAAGCGATTCCCGCGCCATCCGGCGACCAGCGGGGCGTCGCGATCTGCAATCGGGGCTTGTAGAACTGCTTGAGTTCACCGGTCTCCCGGCTCAGCGTGTAGAGTTGCGCGACGTACCAGTTGGCGTCTCCTGCGCCGTGAGCGGCAATCAGAGCGAAAGTCTTTCCATCCGGGGACCAGTCGTACTCGTACACGTACATATCCGGCGGCGAAAGCTGGCGGACCTTGCCCGAGGCAACATCGATGACGGTCAGCCGCTGCTCATAAACCTTGCTTTCGATGACGCCAATCTCCGGAGCCATGGCATTCAGCGGATTCGCAGCAGTGGCATTTTCGGTAAACAAGAAAGCGATCGAGCTTCCATCGGGAGACCACGCCGGACTAGCGAGAGCGCCGGTCAGGCTGGTCAGCCTTCTGGGTGCTCCATCCGGCACGTCGGCGATGTAAAGTTCGGAACGGCCATCGCCTGCGGCGTCAGAGAGAAAAACCAGGCGCCGACTGTCGGGCGACCAGGCAATATTGTCTTCGCTCGCAGCCATGCCGTTTCCAGCAGAGACGCGATGCGGCTTGCCGTTAGTAGATTTCAGATCCTGAATGTAGATCGCCGTGCCCGTCACTTCGCCTGCATCGTTGAGCAAGTCTTCCACCCAGGCCACGCGCGTCGCATTGGGAGAAATTTGCACCTGCTCGAAGTTGCGCACGGGAGCGGGTTGCGCTTGCAGGTACGCTGGCCCGGTTGCACAAAATGCAGCCAGCACAATTCGCAATAAGAATGCACTGTTCATAAATCTCATGGGGATTTCCTGGGTATCATCTTCCGGTCGCCAGGCGCGTGGCCAAACGTGGTGGCAAATGCGCGGCCAGAATGCGGTCCTGCGCGGCCTTGAGATTGTAGGGCACTCGGCAGAAGGTGAGGATGCGAGTCTCGGAATCGAGCACCGCGAACCCGGCGCGCCAGTCGCCATCGCGCGGCTGGCCCACGGAGCCCGGGTTCACCAGGTAGCGCAATCCTTTCTTTAATGGATACTGGACGACATCGCTCCGGCCCACGCTGGGGTATTCGGGGCGGAAGCCATCGAGGTAGGTATCGTTGGCCACAAAACTTCCCTGCAGGTGGGTGTGACCGAAGAAGGTCAGGGGCACTGAAGTCAGGACGAGCGGTTCAACTGCATCCTGGACCGTCACCAGGTATTCGTCTTCATCCACTGGCGACCCGTGTACAAACTGCGCATCGGCCAGGCCTTCGATCTGAATCGGTCCTTGCGGCAAAGCGCGCAGCCATTGCAGGTTTTCCGGTGTCAGCTGATCGCGGGTCCATTCCGTGGCCAGGGCGGCAATCGGGTTGAAATCGCGAAGGTCCATCAGGCCGCACACCGCCTTGTCATGGTTGCCTCGGACAAAGAATTTTCCGAGAGCGCGCGATCGCTCGATGACTTCGTTGGGGCTGGCGCAGTAGCCCACGCTGTCACCAAGATTGACAACGGCGTCATAAGCTGGGGCTGCCGCCAGGCAGGCCTCCAAAGCTTCAAGGTTACTGTGAATATCGCTTAGAAGAAGAACACGCACACGTCACCCGGCAAAATGGGGATTATAGACCTCAGGACGTGTGTAAGCACGGTCGTCGCCGGGAGAACAAAGATGTTCGCCTCAGAAATTGACCGGTTCATCACGCATTGATCACCGGGCATCTCGCCCAATGGCCCGGCGCGACTGTCACCAACGGCGGCAGGCTGCGCGCACACTCAGCCACGCGAAAGTCGCACCGCGGCTCAAACGGACACCCGGAGGGAACAGCGTGCAGTGACGGCACGGTGCCCTCAATCGTTCGCAGCGGCTGACTGCGATCTGTCTTGAGCGTCGGCAGGGCCTCCAGCAGTCCGCGCGTATAGGGGTGGGCCGGACTATGAAAAATGTTCCGCTTCGATCCCAGTTCGATCAAGCTGCCGACGTACATGACGGCTACGCGATCGGCCACCTGCGAGACCACCGCCAGATCGTGCGAGATGAAGAGCATGGCCAGCCCAAACCTTTCCCGAAGCTGGCTGAGAAGTTCGAGCATCTGCGCCTGGACGGTGACGTCGAGCGCGGTGGTCGGTTCGTCTGCAATCAAAAGTTGCGGACGATTCACAATGGCCATGGCAATCATGACGCGCTGACGCATTCCACCGGAAAGTTGGTGAGGATAATCGCGGGCGCGGCGGGCAGCGTCGGGAATCGCGACATCCTGCATCGCCTCGACCGCCCGCTCCCAGGCTTCATTTTTCTTCGTGGGCGCATGCGCCGTGATGGCTTCGGCGATCTGATCGCCCACGCGCATGACCGGATTCAGTGCGGTCATCGGCTCCTGAAAGATCATGCTGATATGCGAGCCACGCAACGCGCGCAGGTCTTCATCGGGAAGCTCTAGGAGATTCCGAGGTTGGCCGCCATCGTCGGCAAATAGGATCTCACCAGCAGCCCTGGCCTGCGGCGGTAGCAGGCGCATAAGCGCGAGCGAAGTGAGCGACTTGCCCGACCCGGATTCGCCCACCAGTCCGAGAACTTCACGCGGAGAGATGGTAAAGGTGAGATCGCGGACGGCAGTCAGCGATCGTGTCGCGGAGGCGCTGCCGGCCTGCACGGCGCCGGGAGATTCGGCGCTTCGGATAGGAAATTCGACTGTGAGATGCCGCACGTCCAGCAGCGGAGGCACGAGCTTATGTTATCAGCGGCAGAAGGCGGCCCGCATCGGCCCGCACTATTGCCCTAGAATCAGCGGCAGACCATTCTTGCTGTTGCCGATCACCACCACTTTGGAATTCGGGCTCTTGGCCAGGTTCTCCGTCGCTTCAATCCCCTTCCATTCCAGCAACTGCGGGCTGATTCCCTGGGCCACGATCTGTTGAAAGTCCCGGATACCCCCGGCTTCAATGCGCTTGCGCTGCGCTTCCTGCGTTTCCTTCTGCAGCTTGAAGTTCATGGCGAGAGATTCCTGTTCCGCCTGCTGCTTGGCTTCAATCGAAGCTTTTAGCGTGGCGGGCAGTTGGATGTCCCGCAGCAAAATGCTTTCGACGAGGAATCCCCGGGCTGCAAACGTGCCGGCCAGCTGGTCATAAATTTGCTTGGCCACCATTTCGCGTTCTCCGGTGTACAGCGCATTGGCGGTATGCGACGCCGTGGCTTCGCGGATCGCAGCCCGCAAATTGGGTTCGATCAGCACCGTCTCATAGCTGGGGCCAATCTTCTGATACACATCCGCGGCCTTCGCCGGGTCAAGGTGATAGATCAGCGAAGTGTCAAGATTCATAACCAAACCTTCGCTGGAGGGCACGCTGGCCGACTCCTTGATCTCCTGGGTACGAATCGACATTTCGTTGTTGGTCTTGAATGGGTTGATCAGATGCATGCCTTCCGGCAGCACTTCCCCGGTCACCCGGCCGAACAGGGTCAGCACGCCGACGTGGCCAGATTCCACACGAGTAAACGAGGCGAACAGCAGGATCACGAACACAAAGAAAGCGATGGCCAGACCGATCACGCGGAGTACCGGACTCGAATTGACGCTGATGACTCTACCGCCTGGATTGAACGTCGACATAAGCACCCCCGCGGCCATTGTAGTGACCGGGCTGCACCCTGCGAAGTGATTAGAGAAGTGACTAGACAGAGACATCACATAATGTGCTGGGTGGGTCCACATGTGAAAAGTCCTGCACATTGACACAACGCCATGAGCCGGTGTATTTTCGCTTGCACGCGACTACTACCGCGCCCAGCTGCGTGTGCGAATGCCTCCCCATTCCAAGCGCAACAGTTTCCGGGCGCGAATCTCCCAGCGTAAGGACGATTCCGATGAAAAGAACAGCTCTTTGCGGTGTCCACAGGTTCCTTGCCCCGGCACTTTTACTCGCACTCACAATTTCCCTGACCCTGGTTACACCGGCACATGCGCAGTTCACTCTTACGCAGATCAGCACGGACACCTTCAATGATCCCGACGCCCAGCACGCGACCGAGGTTGAGCCGGACGCGTTCGGTTTCGGCAACACGATCGTAAGCGCCTTCCAGGTGGGACGCATCTACGGCGGCGGTGGCTCGGACGTAGGTTTTGCCACATCCACTGACGGCGGCAAAACCTGGACCAGCGGCTATCTTCCCGGCCTGACCGTCAACTTTATGGGCGGTAGTTTTTCCGCCGCCAGCGACGCGGCAGTCGCCTACGACGCGGCCCACGGCCAATGGCTCATTTCGACGCTTCCCATCGGCAATAACGACCTCGTGGCGGTGAACCGCTCCCAAGACGGCATCAACTGGGGAACATCCATTCTGGTGACCAGCACGGTCAACTCCGACAAGAACTGGATTACCTGTGACAGCACGCCCACCAGCCCGTTTTACGGGCATTGTTACGTGGAGTGGGACAGCCCGGCCGATGGTGATCTTGTTGTGATGAGCACATCGACCGACGGCGGATTGACCTGGGGAGCACCGATGCGTCCCGCCGGCACTCTCTTTGGAATCGGAGGCCAGCCGCTGGTGCAGCCCAATGGCACGGTCGTGGTGCCGATTGTGAACTTAAACACGGGCGGGATGTCGGCGTTCTCTTCGACCAATGGCGGCTCCAGTTGGGGCAAGGCTGTAACCATCTCCAACGTCGTGGAGCACGGCGAGGCCGGCGGCATACGCAGCGCCGGGTTGCCATCGGCTGGAGTCGATGGCGCGGGCAACATTTACGTGGTGTGGTCCGACTGCCGCTTCCGCAAAAGTTGCGCAGCCAATGACCTGGTGATGAGCACCTCCAGCAACGGAACCACGTGGACGGCGCCGGCCCGCATTCCCATGGTCCCGACCACGAGTCCGGTGGACATCTTTATTCCCGGGCTGGGCGTTGATCCCGCCACTTCCGGCAGCTCTGCGCACCTGGCACTGACCACCTACGCGTATTCCAACACCAATTGCAGCTTCGCAAGCTGCCGACTCTACGCTGCCTTCACGACATCACAGGACGGCGGAAAGACCTGGACGGCAGCCAAAGTGTTGGCCGGACCAATGGACCTGTCCTGGCTGCCCAACACATTCTCGGGATACATGGTTGCGGATTACCTCGGGACCTCATACGTGAACGGGAATGCCTACGGCGTGATTGCCGTCGCGAAGGCGCCTTCGGGAAGCGTGTTCAATCAGGCGATGTACACGACGACTACGCCGTTGCTGCCGTCTCCGAACGAACCTACGTTCAGCTCTGCCGGCGAAAAGCCCGTGCCCGGTGTGAAATCCGACATGCCGAAGCGCAAGTTCTACGATCTGGACGGCGAGTACCCAATTCCGCTCTCCAAGAAAGCCGCCAAGGACCTGCGGAAGTCGGCGAAGAAGTAATGGCGCGGTACCAACCTGATCACTGAAAGGACCTTTTGATGAGCACTCGCTACTTTGTTTCGTTCGCCTTAGTGTTGTGTCTGCTATTGTCGGTGACTGCCTTCGCGCAGACCCCGGTGAATCTGGTTGAGCTCAGCTCTGATCCTTTCACCAATACCAGCAGCCAACATGCCACGGAGGTCGAACCGGACACCTACGCTTTCGGTTCGACTATCGTGACTGCGTTCCAAACGGGCCGCATCTCCGACGGTGGCTCGACCGACATCGGCTTTGCCACCTCCACCAACGGCGGTTCGACTTGGACGCATAGCTGGCTTCCTGGAATTACGACGTTCTACAAAGGCGGAACCTACCAAGCCGCCAGCGACGCCTCGGTCGCATACGATGCCGCCCACGGAAAGTGGCTGATCAGTTCCATCGCTCTTATCAATGCGACCGGCGTGGCGGTCCTGGCCAGCAGCTCCAGCGACGGCCTTACCTGGAACAATCCGGTCGTGGTCAATAACAAATCTTCTTTTGCGGACAAAGACTGGATCACTTGCGACAGCAATAGCAGCAGCGCTTTCTATGGACACTGCTACGTAGAGTGGGAGGATGCCGGGATCGGTGACCAGGTTGAAATGAGCACTTCCACCGATGGCGGCCAAACCTGGAGCGCGGCATTCATAGTCAGGAATGCCATTGGCCTCGGCGGGCAGCCAGTCGTGCAGACAAACGGCACCGCCGTCGTGCCCTTCCTTTCTTTCTCAGGTAACGGCGGAATCGGAGTGTTCACATCCACGAACGGTGGCACCAGCTGGGGCAGCCTGGGAACGGTTTCCAGCGTGACCAGCCATCAGGTAGCCGGAAACTTGCGGGCGGTGTACGAACTGCCAACCGCTGAGGTCGATGGAGCGGGCACGATCTACGTGGCCTGGTTTGACTGCCGTTTCCGCACCGGTTGCTCTTCGAACGACATTGTGTTCAGTTCCTCAAGCAACGGTACCACTTGGTCCACAGTGAGCCGCGTCCCGATCGACCCAGTCACGAGTACCGTGGACCACTTCATTCCTGGCTTGGGAGTCGATCCGGCGACCTCCGGCGCCAATGCTCATCTGGGCCTGCTCTATTATTACTATCCTGTGGCGAACTGCAGTCAGTCGACTTGCAAGCTCAGCGTCGGGTTTATTTCCTCCACGGACGCAGGCAGCACGTGGACAGCAGGCCAGACTCTAATCACCGGGATGAACAACAGCTGGCTTCCCAGCACGACCCTCGGCCAAATGGTCGGCGATTATATGGCGACCGCTTACGTTGATGGCAAGGCGTTTGGCATTTTCGCCGGAGCTCGTGCGCCCACTGCCGGAAAGTTCTTCGAGGTAATGGCGACAACCAAGGTAGGCTTCCTCGAAGAGGGCATCGGCCCATTGCTGAGCTCCGCGGGTGAGAAGCCTGTTCCCAATGCCAAATCCGATCACGGTCCGTACACACATTGGGACAGCGAGGGCAGAGTCCCGCGGCCGGTCGCTGATCCGGATTGAGCGTCAGGGTCTCGCCCACTTAGGTGACAACAGCCGCGAAGCGGCGCAAGAATGAAGCCCACGGCGCAAGCCGTGGGTTTAAGTGCCGATGTGATGTTGCCCCAGCGGGGCGAAAGACCGGTTGTGGCGCACAGCAGCTACGGCGTCAACTTAAATATCGTCCCGCAGCCCGAAAAGCCGCAGCTGAGATCACCGCCCTGGCTGGTGGTGCCATAGAGGTTTCCGGCTGAATCCCGGATCAAACCACCCATCGGGTTCCCTCCATCCGGCGTGTAGTTGAAGCTGTGAAGCACGGTGAGTTTTCCGGTCGTATCTATTTCGTAAATCGATCCGTAGCCGAGAGTCCCACCGTAGAACGTTGTGCCGTAGATATTGCCTGCGGGATCGAGAACGACAGGCGACACTGGATTCACGCCATCCGGGTTTCCCGCAAAGCTGTGCAGCAAACTGAACTTGCCAGCCCGATTGATTTTGAACACGGTTCCGAATCCACCAGCCGTGCCGCCATACTTGGTTGTGCCGAAGCCGTTCCCGGCAGAGTCTACGACTAATCCTGCGTAGGGATTCTCCCCGTCAGGCGTTCCGGCGAAGCTGTGGAGCAAGCTAAGATTGCTTGCGTTGTCCACCTTGAAAACCGTTCCATAACCGCCAGCCGTGCCACCGTAGACTGTGGTGCCGTAAAGATTGCCAGCCCTGTCTCTGATCAGACCGGCCTCAGGATCTTCGCCGTCGGGAGTCCCAGAAAAACTGTGCAGCAGTGTCAAATTGTTGTTCCTATCCAGCTTGAAAACGGTTCCATAGCCGCCAGCGGCGCCGCCAAAGCGTGTCGTGCCATAGATATTTCCCTGTCGATCGCCAACAAGAGACCCGTAAGGATCTGCGCCATCCGGGTTGGAAGCAAAGCTGTGCAGAAGAGTCAGCGTCCCATTGCTGCTCAGCTTGAACAGCGTTCCAAAACCGCCCTGTGTGCCGCCGTAGAGAGTCGCGCCATAAAAATTGCCGGCCGCATCGCTCGCGATTCCTGCGTACGGATCCTCTGCATCCGGTGTCCCGGCAAAGCTGTACAGCACAGTCTCATTGCCGCTGGTATCCAACTTGAAGACGGTCCCATAGCCGCCAGCCGTTCCGCCATATTGCGTAGTGCCGTAGAGATTGCCGGCGGAATCTCCGATCAATCCTGCATCGGGTTGCCAGCCCTGGTCGGTGCTCGTGAAGGTGTAGAGCACAGTAAAGGTTTGCGCGCTCGCCGGCTGGACAGCCAAGCCTTCCAACATGAAAGCGACCGCGTATACCAGCGCACGGACCGTGCTCCGCTTCATCTTCGAAACTCTCGCCTCGCTTTGCATCGCACGCTGCATGGAATCCTCCGCTGAACTCCCGACGCGCCGTCACATCAGGGGGAACATTGTAGCCCAGTTTCCTGGAGATGAGTCGTCAAATCCTTGTCCCTTGCGGTTTTTCGGCAGATTTCCACACCGGCGTTGTCGTGCGCGAGGCCGGCTTGGAGTTCCTCTGGTCCGGTAAATCAGCAGTATTTTTGTTCTCGGAAAGAACATGCAGAATCTGCCTGCACAAAATTTCGTCACCTGCTTGTGGAGTCGCCGCACTTGGCTGCATTCAAAGCAGATATGCGCTCGCATTTTTCGTTGACTGGGAAACCGCGCACCCGTATAAACACACTCGTTCTTTGACACGTTCTCAAGTTTTCCCGGTTGGTGCGGCGTCCGGGGCTCGAGCGAAGTCACCTTCACATCTCCGGATGCGGAAGGAGGGCTAGCGAGGGTCTATAGCTAGGCGCTGGTCGAGGCGAACAAGAACATCACGTCAAAGGCAGGATAGAGTCCCGAGGCGTTGAACTGGTTTATCCGGTTGGCGGTAAGCCCGGAACCCGAGCGACAATCGCAACTGACGCGAGCCGCAAGGCAAGCGACGACCGCAGGTTGGCAAGGGTCTAAAGCGAGCTACTGGCCGAGACGAATAAGCTCAACACCACCTCGGGACTCTTAGTTTTTGCACGAAGTGAAGGACGGGCGTCCCCGTGATCCTGCCCTGAGCGAAGTCGAAGGGTCCAAGCCGAGTGCAGCTCGGCAGTTCAGGCGGGTTGAACCAAGCGGGACGCTCCGATCGCGTCAGCCAGAGCAAGGCATTGATCCTTATCGGGAATTGGTGCTTGCGCTCGCGCCGGATATTCGTCGTACGTCCTCTGGTCGAGCATTCTTCCGTTCTTGGCTTTTCTGACGCCTCCCCACTGCTTGAAGAAGAAGGGCACTCTCTGCTCCCGGCACTGGTCGCGAATTGAGATCACCCAGTCCTTGCGCATGGGACGAGCGCCCGGCCCGCTCTCTCCGCCGACGATGACCCAACTGATGCCGGACAGGTCTAACTGACCGAGGTCTTCGAGAAGAGGCTCAATCGAGAGGAAACGCACCTTCGCGGGAGCGCCGCGAAGATCGTCGATCCTGGGCAGACCATATTTGCGATCTTCCACGCTGACACCCCACCAGATATGCTCTTGCTTCGCTGCGAAATCGAGCGGTCTGGTGAGCATGTCGCGCAGACGTTCGGAACGCTTTGTCAGCACCTGATAGGTGTGCCAGTTTGCAACCGTCATCACCCGTGACACCAGCTCGACATACTCGTCGGGAACGCCATCCTGAAAAAGATCGCTCATGGAATTCACAAACACGAGCTTCGGCGAGCGCCAGGTAAAAGGCTCCGTCAGCTTCTCCGGTACAAGCCTCAGATCGAAACCCTGCTCGTAAGGATGTCCCTTCACACCGCGAAAGCGCTCTGCGAATGTCTCAGCGTAGCAGTGCTTGCATCCGGGACTGATCTTCGTGCAGCCGCGCACTGGGTTCCAGGTGGCATCGGTCCATTCGATTTGGGAGTTGAGGGACACTAAACCTCTCCGGCGGTTGCGTACTTCTTAAATATATCTGCCACGATGTTCCCTGCCACTCCCACCTGTGACGCAAAGAACAGGTAGTAAACAGTGGCACCTATGCTGTTCCTCATCGGCAATGGGGTTGGTACGTGTTTGAACCCAGCCACGTCGATCAAGCGTTTCTGGAACGCCACCGCAATTGATTCGTTTGACTCCTTCTCCGGAAAACCAAATAAGTTGCCCGTCGTCGAATAGGCCACCTGTTCCCAAGATCGATCACCCCAAAATTCATTGAATCGAGCAATCTGCGCGGGTGCCACTTTGTCAGGATTCTTCCAGAGCACATTGCGATTCATGCCCATGACCGGGAAATTCAGGAACATATCAATCGTGCCCAACTGGCCTGCATCAAACACAACCTGCCACTTGAGGTTCAGTCCATAAGGGTCCAACAGGCAAAGCGCCCGACGGTAGCTCTCGAACTTCAATGTTGGGAATATCTC
>JGI12269J14319_10000933_pt1 | contig 28803 bp, 26 predicted proteins | sample PeaSoiSIISIP2007_FD_14319 | JGI IMG/M metagenome (IMG submission 14319)
CTCGAAGAAGCTGTCTGACAATCTTCGGCGTCCCGACATAACACTTAATGGCATTCGACTGATCGGACCGCTGCGATTCCCCCGCGGCTGGAGCCGCCTCTCAGCGGAATCTACGTACTAAGTCCTTATATTTCTTTGGATTACCATATCTGTGCTGGACACGTTAACTGTACTTCTTCGGATGGCCCACAGGTTGCCTCTTATCCTGTGGGGACTGGCCCAGGCATAGCGAGCAAAATGGCCGCATGAGCTGGGGAGTCGGGAGGATCGGTAAATGATTCGCAAGTTACTCATCACGGGAGTCGCATTCCTGAGCGCCATCCCTGTGTTTGCAAACACCACGAAATTTGAAACTGGCCAAGTCGCGACAGGGCCGGAGAAGCCCGTCGCGCTCCGCCTCATGAACGATAAGGAATTCTCGACCTTTCTCACGCGCCTGGATTCGGACCTGCTTCGCTCGCAGTTGCAAATGAAAAAGATGGACGTGAAATCCTTGAGCCTCGATCTTCAGGAGAAACAGGAACTGGAGAGAAGCTACAGCCGGTGTTTGCAGTCGCTCGATGACACCCGCGACGAAATCCAAAAGCTCTCGCAGAAGCAAACGCTCAAACTCGACTTATTCCTTTTGATCGACTTGAACGAACTGGCCCGCAATCTGGATGCGCTGGACGAGACTTTAATGAATCCTATGGCCGTTAACGGAACGAATGGATCCCAGAAGTCACTGGGCTACGCCAGAGCAGTCCTGGGCATCGATGGCGCGCTGGCAACACAGATTTCAACGTTCCAACATCACTTTATAGCGTTTACCGGAGTCATCGACGCGACTCTCGATCAGCCTGAGCCGGCTGACTCTCAACCGCCAATTCAGAAGTAACACCGGCACAAACGCCTGCGACGATTTGGCATCACTCGCGCCGTGGCATAGAATCGTGCCATGGCACTGGCCTCCTATGCGATGGACGCGGCGAAATCGCGCGGCAGGCGTTATCCCGAACCGCCTCATCCCTACCGCAACGATTACGCGCGCGACCGCGACCGCGTGATCCATTCGCGGGCCTTTCGCCGCCTCGAAGCAAAAACGCAAGTCTTCACCACGCGCTATTCCGACCACTTCCGCAACCGCCTCACGCACACGCTGGAGGTCGCGCAGATTGCGCGCACCGTCGCCGGAGCGCTGCAACTCAACGCCGATCTCGCCGAAGCTCTGGCCCTGGTGCACGATATCGGACATCCGCCCTTTGGCCACGCCGGAGAGCGCAAGCTCGATGAATTGCTGCGCCCGCATGGGGACAGCTTCAACCACAATTTGCAGGCGCTGCGGATCGTCGAGAAATTCGAGCAGCGCTATCTGGATTTTCCCGGCCTCAATCTGACGTTTGAAGTCCGAGAAGGCATCGTCAAACATTCGCGCGATTACGACGCGGCGCAATTTCCCGGGCTCTCGGAATATTTGCTCGACCAGCGTCCGCCGATCGAAGCGCAACTGATCGATTTCGTCGACGAGATCGCGTACAACACCGCCGACCTCGACGACGGCTACGAAGCGCATGTGCTGGATATCGAAATGATTTGCGCCGAGGTGCCGCTGTTCGCCAGATTCTATGAAGAGGTCGAGCGCAGCCACCCTCATGGCCTCGAGAAATTAAAATTCAACGAAGCCGCCAAGCGCGTGCTCGACCATCTGGCGACCGGCTTGATCGAGAACACGCGATCCGTCGTCGCGGCGTCGGGAGTGCAAAGCGTCGAAGACGTCCGTCACGCGCCGCGCCGTCTCGCGGGATTCGCTGTGTCCATGGCCGCGGAAAACGCGGTGCTAAAAAAATTCCTGCTCGCGCGTCTCTACAACAATCCCGCAATCGTTGGCGATCGCGAACGCTCAGTAGAAGCCCTCACCCAACTTTTCGATTTTTACGTCGAGCATCCCGCCGCGATGCCCAAAGCCTACGCCGAGCTAGCGCAACTCGCCCCCAAGTACCGAGTCGTGTGCGACTACATCGCCGGGATGACCGACCATTTCCTGCTTCGCCAGCACACGGAGTTGCTCGGAGCAAGCTCGGCACGATCCGCGTAAGACAGTCCCGCCGAAGCGGGACTGTGGTGTTTTGGTTTTTGGTGATGGCTTCCGGGCGACAGACTGAAGTCTGTCCTACACGTACCTGTTTCGAACCACTCGCAACGAACCGCGCAGTGCCTTCCTTGACATCACTCGGGCGGGACATATAATGGTTTTGGGGAGAGTATCAGGGAACCCCACCCAAGCGGTGAATGGCGATGTTCCTAGACGTAAAAGAGCTGGCTGTCCGCAAAATCCGCATCCGGAAGAGCTATGCCCCGGGAACGGTTGACTACCGCACCGGCGACTTCCGGCAGGCGGAGTCTCTCGAGGTGCGCGCGACCGCCGAACTCGTGGAAGGGCAGATTCGCGTCACAGGGGAGCTGCATACGCGCCTGGAGATGGTGTGCGCGCGCTGCCTCGAACCCGTGCATGAGGATATTGCCCGTGAATTTGATCTCTTTTACAAGCCTCTCGCGACCATGACCAAGGAAGAAGAGGAGCGTCTGAAGCTCGACGACACCGAAATTGCGTTTTTCGAGGGCCAAGGAATGTTCCTGGCCGATGTTCTGGCCGAGCAAGTCCTCCTGGCTTTGCCGATGAAGGCGATTTGCCGCAGCGATTGCCGGGGACTGTGTCCCCAGTGCGGAGTGAATTTGAATAATGAGGAATGCCGCTGTGAAAGTCACGCAGGCGATCCGCGTATGGCGCCTCTGGCGCGTCTGAAACAGGACTGGTTCAAAAAGCAATAGGAATCCCAGACGAAACACCATAGAATGCCTCATACAATTTTTGGGGCCATAAGAAGGAGTTTGTATGCCCAATCCAAAACGGCGTCATTCCCACGCGCGGAAGAATAGCAGGCGCGCTCATGATCATCTGAAAGCACCGGCCCTCGCCAAGTGCCCCAACTGTCATGAAATGAAACAGCCTCACCAGGCTTGCCCGCAATGTGGCTATTATAAAGGCCGGGAAGTCGTGGACACCGGGACCTGACGCCCGGAAGTGTACGGCCTTTGCACGGTTCCCCTACCGGAGTTGGAATGATCACCATAGCCGTAGATGCGATGGGTGGAGACCATGCGCCGCGTCCTGAGGTCGAGGGCGCAGTGCAGGCCGCTCGCGAGTTGGGAGTTCGAATCCTTCTCGTTGGCCTCGCGCCTGAGCTGAAGAAAGAGTTGGCGAAGCATCCGCATCGAGGGTTGCCCATCGAGATTGTTCCGGCGACCGAAGTCATCACGATGGATGACTCGCCCACTCACGCTTTCCGGAAGAAAAAAGACAGTTCGGCGCACGTCGCGACGAAGCTGGTACGTGGCGGCCAGGCCGATGCGCTGGTCAGCGCGGGGAATACGGGCGCGGTGATGGCCGTGGCGCGATTTGGGCTAGGCACGCTGTCGTCGGTGGACCGCGTAGCGCTGGCTGCGCCCTTTCCCACTTCACGCGGCGGGACAGCGGTTTTGCTCGACGTGGGCGCGAACGTGGATTCCAAGCCCGCGCATCTCGTGCAATTTGCAGTGATGGGCGAGATTTACTACCGGGCGATTTTCGGGACGCGGCGGCCGAAAGTGGCGCTGCTATCGATTGGCGAGGAAGAATCGAAGGGCAACGAGTTGACGCGCGAGGCCTACAGCCGGTTGAAACTCTCCTCGTTGAATTTTACGGGAAATGTCGAAGGGCGGGACATTTTCAACGGCTCCGTGGACGTCATCGTTTGTGACGGATTCATCGGAAACATCGCCCTGAAGATCAGCGAAGGCGTCGCGCAGCACATTGCGGCGATGCTGAAGGAAGCGTTGCAGAGCACGATCAGTTCTCAAGTCGGGTACGTGCTCTCGCGCAAAGCCTATAAGAGCTTTCGAAAGAAAATTGACTACTCGGAATACGGCGGCGCTCCTTTGCTGGGGGTGAAGGGCGTGACCGTGATCGGGCACGGGAGTTCGAATCCCCTGGCGATTAAAAATGCCATCCGGGTAGCGACGGAATTGGTGCGGGGCGGAGTCAACGAAAGAATCGAGCAGGAGCTTGCCACGATTCCTGTCCCTGTGGAAGCATAAGCGACGAAACGGCGGTTCATTCGATGGGAAAATTGGCGTTTTTGTTTCCGGGGCAAGGTTCACAGTACCCCGGCATGGGCAAGGAACTAGCCGCTAACCATCCGGCGGCCCGAAGTGTGTTTGATGAGGCGGACAAAGCCCTGGGATTCTCGGTCTCCGATCTGTGCTTCAACGGCAGTGAAGAGGCACTGAAGCTGACTGCGAATACGCAGCCCGCGATTTTGACCGCATCCGTGGCAGCGTATCGCGTGCTCGCCGAGAATGGAGTTCAGCCGGCCTATGTCGCGGGGCATAGCCTGGGTGAATTTTCCGCGCTTGTGGCGGCCGGCGGACTGGAATTTGCCGACGCGGTGCGCCTCGTGCGGCGTCGCGGAGAATACATGCAATCGGCGGTGCCCGAAGGCGTCGGCGCGATGGCGGCGATTTTAGGATTGGCTCCCGCGCAAGTCGCCGGGATATGCCGGCAGGCGGCCGATGGACAAGTCGTGGCGCCGGCCAATCTGAATTCTCCCGAGCAGACTGTAATTTCCGGCCATGCCGAGGCGGTGAAGCGCGCCGTGGAACTAGCATCGGCGGGCGGCGCCAAGCGCGCCGTCATGCTTCCGGTTTCCGCGCCCTTTCACAGTTCGCTGATGAAGCCGGCGGCGGAGCGGCTCGAGGCCGATCTGAGGACTACGGCGTTCCACACGTTGCGCGTGCCCTTGGTGAACAATGCCGACGCCGAGCTCACCACGAGTGGAGATGAGGCGCGGGAGTCGCTCGTTCGCCAGGTTACTCTGCCCGTTCGCTGGGAAGAATCCGTGCGCGAGCTGATCGACCAGGGCGTCAACACGTTTGTCGAGGTGGGGCCAGGCCGTGTCCTCACGGGGCTGCTGCGGCAGATTGACCGGTCGATCCACGTGTTCAACGTGGAGGATGAAAAATCCCTGCGCTCGACGCTGGAGAAACTCGCGCAGGCGCAGTCCGAATCCGCGGAAGCGTAAGTAGCACAGACTTCAGTCTGTGGGGTTCCATTGGGTCTAGGATGGCGGGGTCGGTCGATTTCGCGAACGAAACCCCACAGGCTGAAGCCTGTGCTACAAAAAATCCCATGTTCAGCCTAAAAGATCGAGTCGCTCTGGTGACCGGCGCGTCGCAAGGAATCGGGCGCGCCACGGCGCTCGCTCTGGCGCAGGCCGGCGCGCGCGTGGCCGCGGCGGCGCGCAACGCCGAAAAATTGGCGGGCGTCGTTGCCGAGATTGCCGCCGCTGGGGGCGAAGGCCTGGCCGTGGCGATGGATGTGGCCGACGCCGAACAAGTGAAGTCCGGATTCCGCCAAGCCCTCGAAAAATTCGGCAAGCTTGACATCCTGGTAAATAACGCCGCCATTACTCGCGACGGCCTGGCCGTGCGCATGAAAGCCGAAGACTGGGACGCCGTCCTGCGCACGAACTTGACCGGCGCGCACCTGTGCGCGCAGCAGGCCATGTCCGTGATGATGCGCGCCCGCTATGGCCGCATCATCAATGTGACCTCGGTGGTGGCCGAGACGGGGAATCCGGGGCAGGTGAATTACGTTGCCGCCAAGGCCGGCCTCATCGGTTTGACTCGCGCTCTTGCCTTGGAAATCGCTTCGCGCAATATCACGGTAAACGCCGTCGCGCCGGGCTTCGTCGTTTCGCCCATGACCGACCCGCTGCCGCAAAACGTAAAAGACGCTCTCCTCGCGCGAATACCGCTCGGCCGCATGGGATGCGATGCGGAAGTCGCCGCAGCCGTCGTGTTTCTGGCAAGCGAAGAAGCAGGCTACATTACCGGCGCGGTGCTGGACGTTAACGGCGGCTTGCGGATGGGATAGAAAACCGGAGTGATCGTCGCCACTCGGTTAGGGCGGCGGCAGAAGTCCATTCCGAATAGACGCGTCGAACGAAAATTGATGGCGTGTCCCCTCTGCCGTATGGTCTTGCGCATACCCAAGGTCGGAACCAAAAATTTCGGTCACCTTCTCAAATTCTGGAGATTTCGATGAGATTCCTTGCAACCATTCTCCTTGCGGGCCTCTTCGCTCCGGTCGCCTATTGTCAAACAGACTGGCCGGCGTACGGGTATGATCAGTCCGGCCAGCGTTACTCCCCGCTGAAGCAGATTGATACCGGGAACGTGTCGAAACTTAGGAAGGCTTGGCAGTACGGCATTTCCTCCGATGCCGCCAATTCCGCGACGCAAGGCCCACCCGCAACGGAGGCCGTGCCAATCATGGTCGACGGAATGCTGTACACCCCGACAGTCAATCACGCCATCGTTGCGCTGGAACCCGAGAGCGGCGAGGAAATCTGGAAATACGATCTGAGCAAAGCGAACGCCACGCTTCGTGGCGTTACCTATTGGCCGGGGGATAAGGATAATCCGCCTGCGATTCTCGCGGGGACGAGCGAAGGACGGTTGATCGCCCTCAACGCCAAGACGGGGAAACTCGTTCCGGGGTTCGGCAGGGAAGGTGTCGTTGACTTACGAGCTGGTGTTACGGAAAAATTCCCTACCGCGCCTTATCACATGAGTTCCCCCGGAGTCATCTATAACAACCTCATCATCACTGGGGCGCAGGGGAAGGAAGACGACCCCGACGGGCCCGCGATGGATGTTCGCGCATGGGATCTCCGCACAGGCAAATTAGTTTGGACATTCCACACCATCCCGCATCCGGGCGAGGCTGGGTATGAAACCTGGCCGAAGGATAATTGGATGGCCGCTGGATCGCCTGCCAACTGGGGAGCAGCCACCGTAGACTCGCAGCGTGGCCTGATTTTTTTGCCGATCGGACAACCCGCTGCTCAATACTACGGAGGCGCGCGGCACGGGCAGAATTTATTCTCTTCTTCAATCGTGGCTTTGGATGCCAATACTGGAAAGGTGCGTTGGTATTTCCAGCTCACGCATCATGACCTGTGGGATTACGACGCCGAAGCGGCCCCATCGCTGATGGAAATGATTCGCGACGGAAAGAAAATCCCGGTGGTCGTGGCCCTCTCAAAACCGGGACTGATGTTTTTCCTGAATCGTGAGACAGGCAAATCCGTCTATCCGTGGGAAGAGCGACCCGTGCCGCAGAGCGATGTCCCCGGCGAGCAGAGCTCGCCAACACAGCCGTTTCCCGTGAAACCTCCGCCGCTGGCGCGCCAGGGAATGAAACCCGATGAGGTCTTCACGGGTGAGCCCGAGCATGAAAAGTTTTGCCGGGACCTGGTAGCCCAGATTGGCGGCATTCACAGCGAAGGCGCCTACACTCCCTATAGCAGTAAGGAATTCAGAGTTATCTTCCCAGGGCAGCAGGGCGGTCCCAATTATGGCGGCGTCTCCGTGGACCCGACGCTGGGATATGTGTTTGTGAACTCGCGCAACGTCGGAGGTATGGGCCGTTTGGATAAGTCCCCCGACGGCGACCAAGTCGCATACCGCCGCTTCAGCCCCCTAGGGAAAGGCTCATTCAACGCGCGCTTCTGGGACCCCGACACGGAGCTGCCCTGCCAGCAACCGCCCTGGGCCGAACTGATGGCCGTGAACGCAAACACGGGTGATATTGCCTGGCGGGTCCCCCTCGGCACGAGCGATGAACTGGAGGCCAAGGGGATTCATAATACAGGAGCCTTCGGGCAAGGCGGTTCCATCGCCACCGCCGGCGGGCTCGTGTTCATTGCGGGGACCATCGACAAGCGCATCCGAGGGTTCGAATCACGGTCCGGCAAGCTGCTTTGGGAAGCCAAGCTTGACGCGGAAGGCCACACGAACCCAATGACCTACATGGGACGCAATGGAAAGCAGTACGTGGTGATTGTGACCTCGGGCATCAACGCGTTTGCTTTGCCGTGAAATCCTATGCACAATCATTCGACCGCCACGGCGGAGGGGGCTGCTGAACGAATCATTGAGTATCTAACTTGCCCCCGCTTAGACAGAGTTAGGTTGACCTAGGGCGAGACCGTACATAGAATGTCGGGTGCTCAAAATCAACACCCAAAGTAGTGAGAGAACGAGCCACACGAAGCCGGACATAGCGCTTATCGGAGGCAAAACAGAATGGCCAGTGTCGATGAACGGGTAAAACAGATTATCGTGGAACAGCTTGGAGTGGATGAAGGCGAAGTGACCGCCACCGCTTCCTTTGTGGACGATCTGGGTGCGGATTCCCTGGACACGGTCGAATTGGTGATGGCCTTCGAAGAGGCCTTTGGGATCGAGATTCCCGACGAAGACGCGGAAAAGATCGCCACCGTGAAGGACGCAGTCGACTACATCACAAAGCACGGCAAGAAGTAGTTCAGAGGCCTCTGCAAACCACCAGGAGAGAGTTAATCAAGTGAGCCGCCGGGTTGTAGTAACGGGTGTCGGACTGGTCTGCGGTCTGGGAATCGGCACCGATGAGGTTTGGAAGAACCTCCTGGCGGGAAAGAGCGGCATCCGCACGATCACTCATTTCGATGCCGCCGGCTTCGATTGCACCATTGCCGGGGAAGTCCGCGACTTTGATCCTCTCCACTGGGCCGAAAAAAAAGAGCTCAAGAAAATCGCCCGGTTCATCCAGCTTGCCTTGGCCGCCACGGATTTCGCCATGCGCATGTCGGAGCTGAAAATCACGCCGGAAATCGCGGAAGTGACCGGCGTATATGTGGCGAGCGGGATCGGCGGATTCGACGTGATCGAACGCGAGCACTCGAAGCTGCTACATGGCGGTCCCGGGCGCATCTCCCCGTTTTTCATTCCCGCGGCGATTATCAACCTGGCTTCGGGGCACATTTCCATTCGGTACGGAGCGAAGGGGCCGAATTCGGCGACCGCGACGGCGTGCTCCGCTTCCGCGCACGCGGTGGGAGATTCCTTCCGCATGATCCAGCACGGGGACGCGGAAGTCATGATCTGCGGCGGCGCCGAAGCGGCCATCACGCCGATGGGCGTGGGCGGATTCGCCGCGATGAAAGCGCTTTCGACGCGCAACAATGAACCGGAACGCGCCAGCCGCCCGTTTGACGCCGACCGCGACGGATTTGTGATTGGCGAGGGCGCTGGAATTCTGATTTTGGAGTCGCTCGAATACGCGGAGCGGCGCGGAGCAAAAATTGTTGGCGAGATTGTGGGATATGGAATGTCGGGCGACGCATATCACATCACCGCGCCCGAAGGGAACGGCGACGGCGCCTACCGCGTCATGCGCGCGGCCATTCGCGACGCGCGACTCGAGCCGGCCCAAATCGATTACGTCAACGCCCACGGCACATCGACGCCGCTCGGCGACGCCATCGAGACCAAGGCCATGAAGCGCGTGTTCGGCGAACATACCAAGAAAATTGCCGTCAGCTCGACCAAGTCCATGACCGGCCATCTCCTCGGCGGCGCGGGCGGCCTCGAAGCCGGCATCAGCATCCTGGCGCTTCGCGATCAGGTCCTGCCGCCCACGATCAATCAGGAGACTCCGGACCCGGAATGCGATCTCGACTACATCCCAAACCACATGCGCAAGGCTGCCGTCGAGCACGCGCTGTCAAATTCCTTCGGCTTTGGCGGGACCAACGCCGCGCTGCTGTTCAAGCGCTGGGATTCCCGGTAGGCCGCGCGCGAAACGCATTTGTGGAAACTAGCAAATCTTTGTAGGGCATGGCTTCAGCCGTGCCGTAAAATAATCAGAATGAATGCGGCTTCAGCCGCTGGCTCGCTCGAAATAGAGTTGCCACACTGGCTCTCAAGCGTGAGGTATGCATGAAGATCGTCGTCTGCATCAAGCAAGTGCCAGCCAAGGACGCGCCCCTGGCCATCACTGACGCAAGCTGGATCCGCGAAACTGACATTGGATTCGAGATGAACGAGCCGGATAGTTATGCGCTCGAGGAAGCCTTGCGCCTGAAAGAGAAGCACACCGGCGAAGTGATCGCCGTGTCGATGGGTCCAGAACGCGTGAAGCAGACGATCAAGGAAGCCCTCGCCAAGGGTGCGGATCGCGGCGTGCACATCGCGGATGACAAGGCGCACACGCTCGATCCGCTCGGCGCGGCCAAATCGCTTGCGGCGGCCATCGAGCGCGAAAAACCGGACCTCGTGCTGACAGGATTGCAGAGTGAAGATCAAGGCTTCGGCCAGACGGGCGTTCTTCTGGCTGAAATTCTCGGCCAGCCGCACGCCACGATCATCATGCAGATTGACGCGCAGCGCGGCGGCCTGCGCGTGAAGCGCGAGCTCGAGGCCGGATGGTTCCAGTGGGTCGAGCTGCCAATGCCGGCCGTGCTGACGATCCAGTCCGGCATCAACAAGGTGCGTTACGCGACGCTCAAAGGCATCATGGCCGCGAAGAAAAAAGAGATCGCGACGATCGCGCGCGAATCGCTGGGAGTTACGCACGAACCGACGCAGCGCATCGAGCGCATCTACGTGCCGTCGAAAACCAAGAAGACGGAATTCTTGACCGGCACGCCGAAAGAAGCCGCCGCAAAGCTCGTCGAAAAATTGAAGCACGAAGCGCGGGTGATTTAGGGAGCTGCCGAAAAGCGAATTATTTTGTCATTCCGAGCGAAGCGAGGAATCTCTCTTCGGGTTCAGTTCAAGAAAAGAAAGAGAGATTCCTCGCTTCGCTCGGAATGACAAAAGGGGTGGGGCACCTTCTCCGCAGACTGTAAGGCCAGGTGCGATTACAATGAACATTCTTCTGATCACCGAACAGCGCGACGCGCAGTGGAACAAGACCAGCTATGAGACGCTGGCCGCCGCGCAACAAATTGCCACGGAAACAAACAGCCGTCTCGCTGCCGTGGTCATTGGCAAAGGTGTCGCGGCTCTGGCCGGCGAGCTTGCGGCAACCAAGCTCGATGAAGTGCTGCTCGTCGAGCATGACTTGCTCGCCGCGTACACCCCCGACGGTTACACCGCCGCCCTGCGCCAAACGATCGCCCACGCCAAACCCGATCTTGTGCTCTTGCCGCACACGTATCAGGTGCGCGATTTCGCGCCGAAGCTGGCCGCATCCCTCGGCAAAGGCATGATCGGCGACTGCGTCGGCTACCGCCATGAAAACGGGAAACTGATTTTTGTCCGCCTGATGTTCCAGGGAAAAACGGCGGCGGATGTGGCGTTCGAAGGCACGGCGCCGTGGTTCGCCACATTCCAGGCGGGCGCGTTCCGCGCGGACCTCGTCGCGCAAGGCGCGTCGAAGGCGGCTGTCACGTCCATTTCCGTGGAGATCAAGCCGGAACAGATCCGAACGAAACCTCTCGAACTTTTCCGCGAAGCCAAGCAGGCCGTGGATCTCACGCAGGCACCCATCCTGGTGGCGGTCGGGAGAGGAATCAAGGCACCCGAAAATATCCCTCTCGCCGAAAAGCTCGCAAAACTTCTCGGCGGGGAACTGGCCGCTTCGCGCCCCATCTGCGATGAGGGCTGGCTGCCCATGGACCGCCAAATCGGCAGCTCGGGCCAGACCGTCGCGCCTAAGTTGTATCTTGCGCTCGGAATCAGCGGCGCCATCCAGCACGTCGTGGGAATGAAGGGCTCGCGCACGATCGTCGCGATCAACAAAGACCAGAACGCGCCGATTTTCGAAGTTGCCGATTACGGCATCGTCGGCGATCTATTCGAGATTGTTCCCGCACTCACCGAAGCGCTCGAAAAAAAGTAGCACAGCCACTCTTGGCTGTCTGGTTTTGTAAGTCGCACGCGGAAACTACTCGACCTAACAGAAGTCGCCAAACCCGCACAGGTCCGCCGCGGCGGATGCCTGTGCTACAAAAAACATCTTAAGTCCTAAGGGAACTGAGCTTTTCGACGCGGCGCAACTCGGGGAAATTCCATGCCCACAGAGCGGTGATGAGGAGCGTTCCGACTCCGCCCATGATCACGGCAGGAACTGCGCCAAACCATTGTGCCGTTAGGCCCGATTCGAATTGGCCGATTTCGTTGGACGCGCCGATGAAGATCATTTCCACGGCGCTCACGCGGCCGCGCATCTCGTCCGGCGTGGCGAGCTGCACCAGAGTGGAGCGGACCACGACGCTGACCATGTCCATGGACCCGACCAGGATGAGCGCCACCATGGACAGAACCAGACTCCGAGAAATGCCGAAGAGAACCGTGAAGGCTCCAAAACCGCCTACGCACCACAGCATCGTCAGGCCGGCGCGGCTGCGAAAGGGGCGGTGCGCGAGGAGCAGCGCCATACTGCCCGCGCCGATTGCCGGAGACGCGCGCAGGAGGCCCAAGCCCCAGGGGCCGGTCCGAAGAACTTCGGCTGCGAAAACGGGCAGTAGCGCCACGGCGCCGCCGAGCAGCACCGCGAATAGGTCCAGGGAAATGGAACCCAGGATGATTTTCGTTCTTCCAATATAGCGCAGCCCCGCCAGGACGGATTTCAGACTGAGCGGCTCCCTTGGCCGAGGCTTGGAATGGAGCTTGATTTGCGACATGAGGAAAGCCGCCCCGGCTGCGGCCAGCATCGAGGTTGTGTAGACCGCCGCAGGGCCTTTGGCGACGGCGTAAATCAGGCCGCCAAGCGACGGACCCAGAATTGTCCCGCCCTGGTTCACGGAACTGTTCCAGGCAATGGCATTCTGCAAATGCTCTTCAGGGATGATCTGCGGCAGCAGCGCGCGGCTCACCGGGTTGTTGAACGACCGCACCACTCCAAGCAGAACCACAACGGCGTACATCGGCAAGACCGTCCGGAAGTTACTCAGCGAATAGAAGAGCAACAGTGACGAGCACACGCCAAATCCAGCGTAGCAGGCCATAAGCAGTTTTCGCCGGTTGAACGTATCCGCAGCATGCCCCGTGACCAGAAATAGCAGGATGCCCGGCGAGAACTGGGCCAGCCCCACCAAGCCCAGGTCGAGCGGCCGCTTCGTGATTTCGTAGATTTGCCAGCCGACCGCGACAGACTGCATCTCGAGGCCGGCTACGACCAGAAAACGAGCCAGCTGGTAGAGGGAAAAGTCAGGATACGTGAAGGCAATGCGCCCCGCGTTTGAAGAGTTCCCGGATTCGGCCATCAGAGGACTCTACTGTGCCATAAATTCAGTATTTGCACGAGGGGAGGGGGGACGTACGACAAACGCAAGCGAATAGAAGCATCTCAGGGCTGAGTTGTCCACGGATTGACGACGGGGACGGAAAGGCCTTCAAAGTGGGATACGTTGCGCGTTGCAAGAGTCGCGTGGCGTGCGAGGGCGATGCCCGCGATCATCGTATCGCGAAATTCCACGGCTCGTCCCTTTTTGTGACGTGATGCCATCAATTCGGCGGCGTGTTCCGCCGCAGTCGTGTCGAAGGGAGCCACCCTCCCCCCGATATCATCGGTTAGAACAGATTCAAACGTCTTTATTAAGAGGGAACGCTTCTTTCCCATTGGCAGGATTTGCAGGCCAAATTGGATTTCGAATATGGTCACGGACGTAATCCACATCGATGTTCGAGCCTGCTTGTCGAGCCATGCAACCACAAGGTCGTTTGGCCGAGGCTGGACCATTGCCGACAGCACGTTGGTGTCGAGGATAATCATCAATCGAAGGAAACAGGCCTAATCTTGTGACCACGCAACTCGGGAATGTCAAATTTAAGGCCAAGCTTGCGAAATCGGGAGGAAATGGCCGTTCCCAGCCCGCCGGCGGAGGTTTCTTCTTCCTTGACGGCATCGCGCAGAATGTCGCGCACTTCTTCCTCCATGCTGCGGCCGCGCCGCGCCGCGCGGCGTCGCAATCGCGACTTTACCGCTTCTTCGATGTTTCGCACGACCAATTGAGCCATAGTCCTCTCTTAAAGGCAGATATCATGATATCACAGTATGGGGTCGGGGAAAACTCCCACCCACGCTGGTGAAGAGGGGATCATCTCTAGAGTACGGACCATGTGAACGAGCTGAATTCGGCAAGTCTGGCAAAATCGCGAGCGTTGGCTGTGATCACCGAAATCCCCACTCGGCCCGCACTCGTAGCAATCAGTGCGTCATTGGTGAGGCGTCCCCGGCCAATCTGTTCGTAGTCATGCTTTGCAGCGATACGCGCCAGCACTTTTCCCGTTTGAGTCCAGTCATCCAGGTTTGGCACCAGAATTCGGCGAGCCTTGTCGAATTCGCGTTCCAGCCGCGCCACGGCAGCGTGATCTTTCGGACCTGCGCCAGCGTACAATTCTTCCAGGACGACGGAACTGAGCCAAACGGTGGAGGTCGATTCCAATTGCCGAAGGGCGACAAGAGCCTCCGGCCCTTCTCGGAGAGAAGTGATATAGACGGACGAGTCGAATAGCACCGGGCGCACCTACTGTGCCACCTTGCCATAAACGTCTTTGATCTCGATGCCACTCTTGAGGAAGCGTTCATTCGCTTCCCAGGCCAATTGGTTTCGCAGATGCTCGGAAAGCACCAGGTCGAGTGCGCGCTCAATCGTCTCCGTTTCGGTTTCGGCGTGGAGAAGTTTCTGGACGCGCGATATCTTGCCCGAGTCCAACCGGTAATGCTTGTGACGAATTCGTGCTTTTGCAGTGCTCATCGGAGGGTCTCCCTTCTGTCTCAATATATCATGAATGTACATAAATGGTGTAAATATGAACATAGCCTGCTGCTGGAAAACTCGCTGGCGAAAACTTGCAGCGGGCCCGGGCAATCGGTTACCGTCTATAGCCGGGGATGAGCGCTAAACCAACGCTCGTCGTTCACTTTAGGAGGACGAATGAAGCGGATGGGGATGGCAGTTTTCGCGCTCGGGCTTCTGGCCTGTGGCGTGAGGGCGCAACAAGCGCCTGCGAAGGCTCCGGCGGCGCCGCCCGCGAAGGCTCCGGTGGCCGCGCCAGCGCCCGCAGGACAAGCGCCTACATTGGCGCCGGGGTTTAAGACGCAAAAAGAGAAAGTCAGCTATGCCATCGGCATGGAAATGGGCAAGGGCGTGAAGTCTCAGGGGCTCGACGTGGATCCCACCATTTTGATGCAAGGGCTGAAGGATGCGCTTTCGGACGCAAAGCCACAGATGAGCGAGGATGAGCTGCGCCAGGTGATCACCGCGCTGCAGCAAGAGATCCGGCAGAAGCAGATGCAGATGCAAGAGGCCGCCGCGGCGGAGAACAAGACGAAGGGCGACGCGTTCCTGGCGGAAAATGCAAAGAAGGAAGGGATGGTCGTCCTTCCTGACGGATTGCAGTACAAAGTTCTGACATCTGGCCAAGGGAAGAAGCCGGTGGAAACCGACACGGTCCTGTGCAACTACAAGGGAACTTTCGTTGACGGGACCGAGTTTGACAGCTCCGCTAAGGCCGGAAAGCCCGTGCCCTTTGAAGTGAAAAACGTAATCCCCGGTTTCAAGGAAGTCCTGCAACTCATGCCCGTGGGTTCCAAGTGGCAGGTTTTTGTTCCATCGAATTTGGCCTACGGAGAGCGAGGTGCGGGCGGCGTCATCGGACCGAATGCCGCGCTGATTTTTGAAATTGAATTGGTCAGCATTCAAGAGACCCCGCCGACCGCGCCAATTCCGCCGGCCGGGGGCGCACCGAAGAATTGAGATTGGGCTCGAATGCCTGCCGCGTTTATCTGCGAAGGGGTGCGCACGCCGATTGGGCGCTACGGCGGCGCGCTCGCGCAGGTGCGTACCGATGATCTTGCCGCGATTCCTTTAAAAGCGTTGAGGGAGCAGTTTCCTAAGAGCGATTGGGAATCACTCGACGAAGTGATTTTCGGCTGCGCGAATCAGGCCGGGGAAGACAATCGCAACGTCGCGCGCATGGCGTTGTTACTCAGCGGCATTCCGTACACGGTTCCCGCGATGACTGTGAATCGGCTGTGCGGTTCGGGGATGGAAGCGGTCACGGTGGCGGCGCGCGCGATCGGCGCGGGCGAGATTTCGCTGGCCATCGCGGGCGGCGTGGAAAGCATGAGCCGCGCGCCGTTTGTGATGCCCAAGGCCGGGACTGCGTTCTCACGAACCGCGGAAATTTACGACACGACCATCGGCTGGCGCTTTCCGAATCCGCAGATGGTGAAACTGTATGGGAACGCGTCCATGCCGGAAACGGCGGAAAACGTCGCGGAAAAATACAAGGTCGACCGCGCGGCGCAGGACTGCTTCGCGCTGCGTTCGCAGCTAAAAGCCGCCGCGGCGCAAAGGTCCGGAATCCTTGCCGAGGAAATCGTTCCAGTCCACATCCCTGGCCCGAAGGGAACGGTGAAGACTGTTTCCGAGGATGAACACATCCGCCCGGATACGACAATCGAAGCGCTGGCCAAATTACCCACTCCTTTCCGCCAGAACGGCACCGTGACGGCCGGGAATGCTTCGGGGATTAACGACGGCGCGTGCGCCATGTTCGTGGCTTCCCAAGAAGCGGCTGCGAGCTTTGGCTTGCGGCCAATCGCGCGGGTTGTAGGCGCTGCCACTGCTGGCGTCGAGCCGGACTACATGGGGATCGGGCCGATCTATGCGGTTCGAAAGCTGCTCGCGCGATGGAAGATCTCGATGGACGATGTCTGCGTGTTCGAATTGAATGAAGCATTTGCAGCACAGGCGCTCGCTGTGACGCGGGAATTAGGTTTGCCTGACAACAGCGAAAAAGTGAATCCTAACGGCGGCGCTATCGCGCTGGGCCACCCGCTGGGGATGAGCGGGGCAAGATTGGTTTTGACGGCCGCGCGGCAGCTTCAACGCATCAAGGGACGCTACGCGCTCGCGTCCATGTGCATCGGCGTGGGGCAGGGCATCGCGATTTTGCTCGAACGCGTTTGACGAGATTGAATGGGTGAGGCGGATTGTCGTGGCGCAGGCTTCAGCTTGTGGGGGTTGGTTGGAGCACGGTTGCCCTTGCTGTAACCAAAACCCACAGGCTTGAAGCGTGCGCCACCAAATTCCTCGAAGGAAATTCACTGCTTCTTCATTCTGGCAACGCATCTTTCCAAATGTTCGTGCATTTCTTCGGCGGAGCCGTGGCCGATGCGACCGTGGCCTGGGAGAATCCACTCGAATTGGCAGGCGAGCAGTTTTTCCATGGAGCGCGTCTGTTCCGTCCAGGAATACCAGCAGACATCGCGGAAGGCGGTCAGGGTTTCGCGTTCGGGCGACCAGGCGAGATGATCTCCAGTGAAAAGCACTTTATTGCGGTAGAGAAAAACCTGGTGGCCACGTGTGTGTCCGGGCGTGGGAATAAGCTGAAGATCATCGTCGATCCGCAGGGGAGCCGTGGCTGTGATGACGCGCTCGATGCCACGCGCGGCGGCGCTGTCGCCTTCGTGCATGACGCGCGGGCAATGGAAGTGCGCGGCGAATTTGGCGTGGTCGGCGATGTCGTCGCGGTGCGAGAGGAGCATGAGATTGACGCCGCCCATTTCCTCGACGCGTTTCACTAGAGGATTGTTGAAACGCGGCGAATCGACGAGGACATTGCCGCCTTGCTCTTTCGGACGCACGATCAGGTACGACCACGCGCCGAAGCTCGCTTCCGAATTGAATCCACAGTAGTAAACGTCATCCACGACGTGGACGGGAAAAGCTTCGACGCCGGAGCGGGCGCTGCGGCGGGACACTGTGCCGATCGAAGCGGTCGGACACGCTACCAGAGCCATGAATGCACGATGCAGTTCGCCGGGATTTTGCGGCTGATGGAAGACGCTGGATTTACCGCCGTGATCGCGAAAGCTGGCGGGCGCAATCTGGCGGCACGCGTCGCAATCGATGCAACTGGCGTCCACGAAGAATTCGCCTTCCACGTTTTGCGGCAGCCGCTCGTCGATCTGCGCCATGGAGGATTCGATTCCTTTCGGCCCCTGACGGTCGCATATTTCACGGGTCCGTTCGCGGGGACGAAAACCTGACAGGCTGAAGCCCGTCCTACCTGAAAATACCTTATAATCCTTGCGCTCTGAAAGGCCCGCGATTAATTGTTTCCCGTTTCTGGCGAGGTGAGGCATTGGCGGCAAAAGAGAATCGTGCAAAATCCAAGGCTCAAGGTAAGGCTGCTCCCGCGAAGAAGCCGGTTATGCGCCGGAAGAAGCTGAAGGTTGCGATTGCCGGCTTCGGCACCGTCGGCAGATCCGTTGCAAAATTGCTTTGCCAGGAAGCGAGCGGCACGTTTGAGCTGACTCATATTTTCAACCGCAATGTGGCGCGGAAAAAAGTGGACTGGGTGCCCGCGAGCGTGCGCTGGACGGAAAGCATCAACGAAGTGCTTACCTCGGACATCGACATTTTTGTGGAGCTGGCCGGGGGAGTGAAGCCCGCGGGCGATTGGATCCGCAAGGCGCTGCGGGCGGGGAAATCGGTGGTCACGGCGAACAAGCAATTGATTGCCGAGAGCGGCCCGGAACTCATCGAGGTGGCGCGTGAGGCGGGCAGGCGCCTTGAATTTGGAGCGTCGGTCGCGGGAGGAATCCCGGCGATCATGGGGATTCAGGAAGGTCTTGCCGGTGACCGCCTTTTCAAGATTGCGGGCGTGCTCAACGGCACGTGCAACTTTATCCTGACGAAAATGGAAGCGACGGGCGCCAGTTTTGAAGCGGCTCTGAAAGAGGCGCAGGAACTGGGCTACGCCGAAGCCGATCCGACGAACGACGTCGAAGGATACGACGCGCGAGCCAAGCTCGTCATTTTGGCGCAAGCCGGGCTGCGCGTTCGCCTGCGAAGCGAACAGATTCCGTGCTGGCCGATTTCTTCCGTCGAGGCCGTGGATTTTGCCTACGCGCGCGAATTGAACTGCACCATCCGCCAGATTTCCCTGGCCAAGAAAGAAACGGAAGATGGGTTGTGCGTGCGCGCGTTTGTGCGGCCCGCGCTGGTTCCGGCTTCCTCGCTCGTGGCGCACGTCGAGGGCAGCAAGAATCTGGTGATGGCGACCGGGCAGTATGCGGGGCAGATGGTGTTTTCGGGTTTCGGAGCGGGCGGCGATCCCACCGCCGTGGCCGTGGTTTCCGATCTGTATTCGATCGCGCGCAGCGGCTCGGCGCCGTCCGGCAGCCTGCCTGAAGTTGAGACGCCGAAGGATGTGAGCGGAGAATTCACTGCGCCTTACTATCTGCGCTTTGTTGTCAAAGACCGGCCGGGGATTATCGCGGCAGTCGCAACCATTCTGTCGCGGTATGGGATCGGCATCGACGCCGTGCTGCAGCGGCCGGGACATCCACATTCCGCTCTGCCGTTCATCATCACTCTCGAAACCGCCCGCAGCGCGATGCTGGGCTGCGCGCTGCAGGAAATTAACCGGCTCGACTTCCACGTGGAACCTGTGCTTTGCATGCCTATCCTGTTGGATTAATCCGCACATTTCACCAGATCTTCGGAGATGAGTGGGGGTATACGTAGCACAGACTTCAGTCTGTGGGTTTCCATGTGATCTTGGCTGGCACGCTGATTCTGGCTGCCGCGAATGGCCCGGAGGCCTGAACGGAACCCCACAGACTTTGAAGTCTGTGCTGCTCAAAGTCTATGCCACCCAAGCGGACTGGATTGCGATAGAATCCGGCTACATTCCCTCGCAACGAGTAATAGGAGGAGCCATGAAATCAGCTTCCAAGTTCGTTGGTCTTCTGACTGTTGTTCTGTTTTTTGGCACGTTCGCCCAAGGGGCGACGGTGACCGGCTCAGTGAAAAGTCCGGACGGAACACCCTTTCGCGGCGCATTCGTGCAAGCGCAGAACACGGGCACGCGAGTCCTGGTCAGCGTGTTGACGGACAAAGACGGCCACTACCGGATTGAGAATTTGCCCGCCGGAAAATATCAAGTGCAAGTGAAGGCCGTGGGGTATCGCACCGATCCGCGCACCGATGTGAGTTTGACGGGGGAACAAAACGCCTCCTACGATTTTGCTCTGCAGCAGGGAATGGTGCGCTGGAGCGATTTGTCGCAATATCAGGGCGAAGTTTTGTTTCCCGACGCCAAGGGAAAGGATTTGCTCGTCGGCCGTTGTTTCGCGTGCCACGGGTTCCAGTCGCGCATGGCCTCCGCGCGGCGCGATGAAGAGGGATGGCAGGACCGCGTCGCGTACATGAAGGAATCGATGCACTTTTTCCTGGGCGGAGTTGGCAGTCCATTCAACGACCAGAATGCCTCGGACGTCGCTTCATACATCAATTCGCTTTTCGGCGAGGAATCTGTTTTGCCGAAGTCTCCGGCGGAGATGCCGAAGTACAGGGATCTTGTCCGATCCTTCGACGATGACGCGATGAAGATTGTCTACGTCGAATACGAATTGCCGGGCCCGAGCCGCATGCCGTGGAGCGCGTTCCCGGACAAAGACGGCAATTACTGGATGCCGTATTACGGCAATGCGAACAAGATCGGCAGACTGGATCCGAAAACGGCGGAAGTCCAGGAGTATCCGGTGCCGAATCAGGGCACGGCCGCGATTCACTCCGCGGTGCCCGCACCGGATGGGAGCGTTTGGCTGACCGAGCAGGGCTCGAACAAGTTGGGACACTGGGATCCCGCGACTCGAACGATTACGGAATTTCAGGATACGTACATTCCAGGCAAGGAGGGAACAGTTGCGGGCGGATCCAAGCATACGCTGCGGATAGACACGCAAGGAAGAGTCTGGGCGACCGGAGGGCCGCTCACCGTTTTCGATCCGAAGACGAAAACGTTCACGCAAATTAAGGAAATACCTTCCGCATATGGGCTCGTGCTCGACAAGGATCAAAATTGCTGGTTTGCGGAATTCGTGCCGAACGGCAAAATCGGGAAAGTGGATGCAAAGACGCTGAAAGTGACGAAGTGGCAGCCGCCGACTCCGGATGCGCGGCCTCGGCGCATTCAGATCGACACCGACGGTACGATTTGGTTTGCCGAATTTCAAGCGGGCAAGATTGGGCAGTTTGATCCGAAGACGGAAACGTTCAAGGAATTTACGTTGCCGGGGCCGGAGACGACACCCTATGCTCTCGCGATCGCCAAGAACCACACGCTCTGGTATTCGTCCGAGCATCTGGATGTGATTGGGAATCTCGATCCGAAGACCGGTCACGTGACCGAGTATCCCTTCCCGCAGGCGGAGAACACGATGCGGGAATTCTTTCTCGATGCGCAGGGACGCACGTGGTTTGGCACTCCTGCAAACAATAAGGTTGGATATTTTTACCTCGCTGGTGCGTTGCCGCGCGCGGGGGATTGATCTTTGTAGCACAGGCACTCTTGCCTGTGCGGTTTTTGCAGCGCGTAACAAATGCGCACAGCCAAGAGTGGCTGTGCTACTCAAACCGCGAGATCGCCACGCCACCAGCGGGCTGAGAACACGATGAGTGCCGCGGCTAGCCAACCGCTTGCGTACATTGGCTGCGCGCCCCAATGCATAATTGGGGAGTGCATCAGTCCGAACCAGGAGAAGACGGAGGCGATCAGGCACCAGATCGCGGCGCGCCCGAAATTTCGGTCGATCATTTCGGTGATGAGCGCGGAGACTACCAGCACCAGGAAGAGAAATCCGTTGCCGAGCCCTTGAATCGAATTCCAGTAGATGGAACGATTCAGCGCCGCCTGGACTTCGGGATTTGCGGCCGACAGCTTCAGCGCCGGCAAGGCGGAACTCACGGCGGAACTCACGACTACTCCGGCGGGCAAAACCAAACCCAGCAACACGGCGTTTATGTATTTGTGGTCCACATGGTGGAGCGTCGCGCGTCCCACTCCGATTGCCACGTACGCGATCATTGCGGCGAGAATCGCCCAGGGGAAGAGCTGGGCCATGAACAACGAGATTCCGCTCACGAACACGGCCATGAAAATGATTGCCGTCCAGAAACAAAAACCGATGCGCGCGCCCATCATTTTGTAGGGCGGGTGCAACGCGGCGACCACTGGGGTGATGATGCTTCCCGCGGCGCCGCACAGGAAAGTTCCAAGCCCGTCGCAGGCGACGACCAAGCGGGCATCGTAATTATCTCCGGCTGAGTTCGCTCCTTCCACCGACGCGATGTCCTGCAACACCTGGTAGATCGCCATCGGCGCGATCACGGAAAGATAGGGGATCGCGAGGCCCATCGCCTGCAGCAGGCCCGGAGTCCGCACGAACGGGAGCTGCACGGAAAAACCGCGCCAGGCGGGATGAATGTAGCCAATGGACAATCCAATGGCGAGAGGAATGAGCCAGGCGACGAGGAAGGGAGGAATCCTCCACTTCGTTATCGGAACATTGGCCAGGACGGAGACGGCGACGATGGTCAGCGCGACGATTCCTACGAGGGCCTGGTCGAAGATGCGTTGCAGCAGGACCATGGCGAGATAGGTGTACATGGCCGCGCCAAACACCGTCATCATGGCGGGCTTGGGAATATATTTGCGGATTGTGCCTGCCAGCGGCGCCGCCACGAGCTTAATGATTCCGGTCCACACCACGGCGGCGGCTCCCACTCTCCAGGCAAGCTCCTGATCTCGCGTCTGCAAGTACACGGGAAGCATGATCGACAGCGTGTACGCAATGATTCCCGGGACATTGTTGATGTACACGTGGGCCGTGACGTTGGTGCGGCCCTCGCGCTTGGCGAGTCCCACGGCAAGCGCCGTAAGACCCATGGAGCCGACGAAGAATCCCAGGGCAAAGCCCGGCAATAGGTGCCCGACGCTGAATCCCATCGCGATGCCGACCGGGACGAGCAGAAATGCGGGGATGATCATCTGCGCCACGTTGAAGCCGACCTGCGCAACCGTGGCGTCAATGTCTCCGCGGTCGAGCGCCCACCAACGAAGTACGCTGGGCTGTCCGGTTTCCGCCATGCGGGTCTTCTCCCTTGGGCCGATCTCCGCTGCGTCGCAATTTCAAAACGAAAATCTCAAATTTGAAATTCAAATCTTGAATGATTCCAACGTTTCCGGCACGAACAGTTCCTGCGGGGTCAGCAGGCGCTTGGCTAGGCCTTGCTCATGCGAGTAGCGCAAGAACGTGCTCAGTCCGTGAAGATTGGGCTCGACGCCGTAGGGCCAGAAATCCTTGCCCATCAGGATGCGCGTGTCTTCCGCATGGCGGATGAGCCAGGGGAGCATAAACTTCAGCGCCGCTGTTTCGTAGAGGTCCTCATAGACTTCCCGCTGCGCCAGGACGAAAGCCTTATACAACGACTGCGCGACCCAGGGATTCTTTTCGTAAACCTCGCGCCGAATGACAATCGTGTGCATGATCGGGAAAATTTTTGTTCGCTTGTAATATTCCCGTTCCACGGCTTCGTAATCCTCGAACAGGAGGCGGACGTTTCCCGCGCCTCGCGAAAAACTGGAGGGAGTTCGCGGCGAGTAGATGGCGTCGATTTCTCCGTCGTGAAGCATTCGGGAAAGCGTCTTGTCTTCCGGAATATTTTCCAGCCGGATTTCGGGCGGCAGGGAAACGGTTTGTTTTTCGGTTCGTCCGGGCGTCTCTTCGCCGCCGCGCAAATAGGTGACGCTGGAGACCGGGACACTGTATTCGTCGCTCAGAATGCCGCGGATCCACACGCAGGCCGTCAGCTGGTATTCCGGATTGCCGACCCGTTTTCCAATCAGATCCTTCGGCTCGCGGATGCCGCTGCTGCGATTGATGAAAATGCAGGAGTGGCGGAAATACCGGGAAGGGAAGACCGGAATGGCGACAAACGGTTTGGGGTCCCGGAACATGGAAAGCGTGTAGGAGGAGAGAGACATTTCGGCGACGTCAAATTCCCGGTGGCGAATCATCCGAAAAAAAGTTTCCTCGACGGGGATGTTGATGTACGTCAAGTCGATCCCGTCGATGGGGATGCGCTCCTCGAGCAACGCGCGCGTGCGGTCATAATTCCAGCAGGCCATCGATAAGCGAAGCTTGGACATTTTGAATCTCTCCGTCGTGAGCGTCCCGCAACCGGCATCTACCATCGTCCGCACTGCATCGCCCGCAGGAAGGCAATGCCGCGCGGACCCGGCGGCCGAACCGCAGCTTCGACATCTTACAAGTGAATTTCAGCAGGCGTTTAAAAATCTTTGATGCGGCCCCTCGGGCCTGAGCGGTGGGCGGGGACATGACACTCCGGCGGCCACGGCGCGATCAACGATATGAACAAACGCTCATCTCTCTTGTCAAGCAGGCGAGACCAGTCGTGTATTTCTCTATGCAGAAGCTTTGCGGAAAGCCGCGTTGAGTTCTTCGTCCGCGGTGGGGGCATGCAGGATCTGATCTAATCTGAATTTCTTATCGAGACCCGAAAGAAGGTAGGAAATCCAGGCCTGGATGTTTTGGTCCAATACGTCTTCCGGGTGGATGATTTGATCCCAAACAAGCGTGGAATTGTGTCTCATGGACCGCGTGGAAATATAGCGTCCCCACCCGATGGAAAGGCGGCTCCTGGTGGAGAACATCAGGACGATTCCACTTTCCCGAATCACGATTTCCAGACTGTGCTTGACCCGTTGCCGGTCGAAGGTAACGCGCAAAACGTTCTTCTGAGGAGGAAGAAAATCCAGCATTTCCAAGATGTGGTAGCCGGCGGCCCGGTTGACTTCAGAGACGACTCTCCCGATGCGGTCCGACAATTCGCATTGTTCGATTTGTCTCCAACACATGTCGCGAGCGAGATCTGCTTCACTCTTGCGCACCAGATTGAGCCGCTGGAGCAGGGGATTAATCCAATATTCGTTCCCACGTCGTTGACTCACCGGGTATCGCCTCACTCGTTCGATTTTTTTCCAAACCCTACACGAACGAACACCAGACAGTCCCTCGATGATTCCAGAAGCTCAGAGGAAATCCTGTGATGCGGAGATGATCCCCGGCTCCAGTGAAGGTCCATCCACAATCTAGGTGGGGGTCATGATTGTGTCAAGGGAAAATTGGCCGCAAAACTTACGCGACCGGAATTCACGCATCCGTGAAAATGGCGAGCCATGCGGGGGAGTGGTAAACCGCCGCGCAGTTTTGATTGCGTTCTTGAACCGCTTGAGGCGTTTGAGCGGCTCGTGCCCACGTGGCGCTGATTTCTGCGACCAGCCGCCCGGCGGCAGCATCAGATGTGGATGGTTCTTTCAATCTCCAGCACATCATTGAAGTGGCATTACAAGATCGCTGCGTTTGGCTGGCGAAGGAAACGCCGTTGCGTGGGTGAGTGGCGGCGCGAGGGGCAAATCCTCTAAGATGGCTGACACATGAGAATGGCGGGCGGATTCGGGGGCATGGGATCGCAGCGCGGGATGGCTTCGCGCGCGGAGCGCGGGCATGGCGCGAGGCAAGGGCGGACGGACGCCGCCGACGAGAGCAAGAAAAAACCGTTGCGGGTTATGGATCAATTGCCTGAAATTTGGGCGTTGATGCGGCCGCGGCGGGGCCTGCTGGCGATTGGCCTGGTGCTGATGGCCATTAACCGCGTTTCCGGCCTGGCGCTTCCTTACACGACGAAATATCTGGTCGACAACGTGATGATCCACCACCAGACGCGGCTGTTGATGCCGCTGGTCGGTGGTGTGCTTCTCGCGACGATCCTGCAGGGCGTGACCTCCTATACGCTGACGCAAACTTTGTCGAAAGCGGCGCAGCGGATGATCACCGAACTGCGAAGAAAAGTGCAGGAACACGTTGGGCGTCTGCCGGTCGCGTATTACGATGCAAATAAAACCGGGGCGCTCGTCTCGCGCATCATGAGCGACGTCGAGGGCGTGCGGAATTTGATAGGCACCGGACTCGTGGAATTTCTTGGCGGTTTGCTGACGGCTGCCATTGCTCTTTACATGCTGCTGCGCATCAGTCCGGTGATGACGGGGCTCGCGGCCGGGCTATTGCTCGTCAGCATGGTTGGACTGCGGAAGGCGTTCAGCGTTCTGCGGCCGATCTTTCGCGAGCGCGCGAAGATCAACGCCGAGGTCAGCGGGCGGCTCACGGAATCGCTCTCCGGTGTGCGCGTGGTGAAGGGTTACCACGCCGAGGAGCGCGAGCACGACGTGTTCACCAAAGGCGTGCAGCGGTTGCTTGACAATGTAATCAAATCGCTCACGACGATGTCGATGATGAGTTTTTCCACGACGGCGCTCGGCGGCGTGGTCGGCGCGCTCGTGATGCTGGTGGGCGCGCACGAGGTCATCGGAGGAAAAATTACGGTCGGGCAATTCATGAGCTACACGGCGTTTCTGGCCTTCATGATCGCGCCGGTGTTTCAAGTGGTCGGCATCGGCACGCAACTCACCGAAGCGGTCGCGGGACTCGAGCGCACGCGGGAAGTGCTTGACGAACGTCCCGAGGATGAAGACCCTCGCCGCACGGTCACGCTGCCGGACATCGTGGGCGAACTCGCGTTCGACAACGTCAACTTCTCGTACGAGCCTGGCAAGCCGGTGTTGCAGGACGTGAGCTTCTGCTCGCAGCCGGGGACGGTGACGGCGCTGGTGGGTTCGTCCGGCTCTGGAAAATCCACGATCATCGGGCTCGTCGCGGCGTTTCATGTGCCGCTTTCGGGGCGAGTGCTCGTGGATGGCGTGGATCTCGCCACGGTGCGTCTAGATTCTTACCGCACGCGCCTCGGCGTCGTGCTCCAGGAGTCGTTCCTGTTTGACGGGACGATTCGCGAGAACGTGGCGTTTTCAAGGCCGTATGCGAGCGAGGAAGAAATTCTGGCGGCGTGCCGGATCGCCCGCGTCGACGAATTCGCCGAACGCTTTCCCGAAATGTACGACACGATCATCGGCGAGCGCGGCGTGAAACTCTCCGGAGGACAGCGCCAGCGCGTTTCAATCGCCCGCGCGATTCTGGCCGACCCGCGCATCCTGATTCTGGACGAAGCGACTTCGAGCCTCGATTCCGAATCCGAAATGCTGATTCAGGAAGGCCTCGCGCAATTGATGCGCGGGCGCACCACGTTTGTCATCGCCCACCGCCTTTCCACCATTCGCCGCGCCGATCAGATTCTTGTGGTCGAAGGCGGAAAGATCGTCGAGCGCGGCACGCACGCGTCGCTTTACGCGCTGGCCGGGCGATATCGCGAACTCTACGACAAGCAGCACGGCCTCGAAGCTAATCTGTTTCTGGCGACAGGCGAGGGAGAAATTCCAGAGCCCACGGAAACAGTCGGCTCTCTGCCGAAGAATTCCGATCCCGACATGATTCGCCTGCTGCGTGACCGTCCCGCGTAGACGGTCGAACTCGGCTTTAAGTAGCACAGCCACTCTTGGCTGCGTGCCGTTGTTGAACGCGCTGAAAACCGCACAGCCAAGAGTGGCTGTGCTACTCAAACCCTTCTCCGGCTCGAATCCTTCTACAATTCCTCACGACGCGGCTGACGAGGATTGCGATAGAACAGCCTTGAGATTCTGTTGCTACTCCTGCCAATTCGGTCTATAAACCGAAGCGAATTCCGAACCAATCTTCTGGAGGAAAACATGCGAGCGATGTTGGCGGTCCGAGTGATGATTTGCGCGCTGGCATTTGGATTTGCGGGCGCTGCGCTTCGCGCGCAATCGTGGGAAATGCCGAGCGATGCGCAGCGGTGTCCGTCGAAGTGGGGCGCGAAGGATGAAGTGGGCTCCGGGAATTTGATGAAGCCGGAGATAGCGCTGAAAGCGGCGAAACTGATTCACACGGGCGAAGTGTTTACGCTCGGCTTCCACCTTTCGGCGGCGTTGCCCTTGATCGGCTCGCGGCGTTTTGATCTGCATACCAAACGCAGCACGGCGACGGACCCGGGCACGCGCGGCGAGAACGAGGAGATCGTCATCACGGAGCTTGGACAAGTTGGTACGCAGCTTGATGCGTTCGCGCACCAGATTTACGGCGGCGAATACTACAACTGCATCACGAATCACGATATGAGTTTCGGCGACGGCAGCGCCTCCAATGACCTGGTCGCCGGCGCCCGGCAGGGATTTCCGAAACTTGGCGTCGAGAAAATTCCGGATATCATGACGCGCGGCGTCCTGATTGATGTAGCAGGCCTGAAAAATGTCGACATGCTGCAAGGCGGCTACGTCATCACGGCCGACGATTTGCAGCAGGCACTGGCGAAAGAAAAACTGAAAATCGAATCGGGCGACGCCGTCATGATCAATACAGGCTGGGGCAAGCTCTACACCGTCAAGGACAAGGATAAATATTTGAAATCCTCGCCGGGGATCGGCATCGAGGCGGGAGAGTGGCTGATCAAGCAGAATCCGATGCTGGTGGGAACGGATACGTGCTGCGTCGAAGTGCGGCCATACCCAGAACAAAAAATGAATCTGCCGATTCACGCGATGTTTCTGATCGTGAATGGAGTTTACCTTGTCGAGAATCTAAAGCTGGAACAACTCGCGGCGGCACGTGCGTATGAAACTGCGTACATTATGACTCCCTTGAAAATCGAAGGCGGGACAGGGTCGACCATTGATCCGATCGCGGTTCAATGAAAGGGCACTTGTCCCGCACCAAATTCAAAGGCGTTTACCACAGAGAACACAGAGAAAACCGGAGATTTCGGAATTGAAGTTACGGCAAGGAATTACGCGAGCGCGGCTGGCTCGCCGCTACGTGCAACCTTGCGTGGCTGAACCACTTCCAAGTCGGGATTTTCCGCGGCGCGTTGCCGCACCAGAGCGATAAACGCGGCAGAGGAGCGCGGCAGCGTGCGGTCGCGGCGATAGACGATTCCCAGCTCGCGCCAGAGTTCCACGTCCGCGATGGGGATGAGTTTCACTTCGCCGGCCCGGACTTCGTTGCGCGCGAAGCTCGCGCTGATCAGCGACACGCCAAGACCCGCCGCGACAAAGCATTTGATCATTCCCACGCTCGTCAGTTCCATCGTGATTTGGAGTTGCGGCTTT
>JGI12269J14319_10000935_pt1 | contig 28766 bp, 28 predicted proteins | sample PeaSoiSIISIP2007_FD_14319 | JGI IMG/M metagenome (IMG submission 14319)
CCCCGGAGATCATGGGCCCAGNCTGGGGCAGTACATGCGCGCCTGGCTGCAGCGCATCCGCAGCGGCGACAGCGGCGTCCTCCCCGTTCTGCTCGGACTCGTGGTCGTGGCCGTCGCATTCCAGATCGCCAACGGCAAGTTCCTGTCACCCCAGAACCTCGTCAACCTGGTCGAGCAGAGCACCATCTACATGCTGCTGGCGATGGCCGAGATCTTCGCGCTGTTGCTCGGAGAGATCGACCTGTCCGTCGGTCTGGTGATGGGATTGGGGGCGGTGCTCGTCGCCGAGGAGGTGCAGCCCGCCGGTCTCGGCTGGCCGTGGTGGTTCGCCATCATCGTCGCGCTGCTCGTCTGCTCAGTGGTCGGCCTGATTCAGGGCACGCTGGTCGCGCGCCTCAAGATGCCCTCGTTCATCGTCACCCTCGGTGGGCTGCTGATCCTCGAGGGAGTGTGCATCATCGTCCTCAACGGCAGCCTCGTCGGCATCGGCAACTCCCAGTTCAGCAACGAGGCCTTCGTCTACAACCTCTATTGGGGGCAGTTCAGTCCGGCAGTGAGCTGGATCCTGCTCATCGTCGTCGGGGTCGTGGCCGCGGGCTGGGAGTGGTACCGCGACAGCCGGCGCCGTCGATCCGGTCTCGTCGCCCCGCCCGCGAGCCTGACCCTGCTCAAGATCATCGTCGCGGCCGCGGCGGGCGTCGTCGTCGTGGTCATCTGCAACGTCAACCGCGCCCACTTCGGAGTCATCGAGGGACTGCCGTTCATCATCCCGATCGTCCTCGTCGTGCTCTTCGGCTGGACCGTCCTGCTGCAGCGCACGCGCTTCGGCCGCTACGTGTACGCGATCGGCGGCAACCCGGAGGCGGCGCGCCGGGCCGGCATCAGCCTGCCCACTATCCGGACGTGGTGCTTCGTCCTCGGGGCGCTCACCGCCGGCATCGCCGGGGTGCTCTTCGCCTCGTGGCAGGTATCGATCACCACCAATGTGATCAAGGACGCCAACAGCTACGTGCTGCTGGCGGTCGCTGCCGCGGTCATCGGCGGTACCAGCCTCTTCGGCGGCCGGGGCAAGACGATCCACGGCGTGCTCGGCGGCCTCGTCATCGGCGGCATCTACAACGGTCTCGAACTGATCGGAGTCACGTCCGAGTGGATCGACGTGGTCGTGGCATTGGTGCTGCTGGCCGCCGGGACCATCGACGTCCTCTCTCGCCGTGGCGGGCAGACCCGGGCCTGACTCCAACGAACGCTCCATCGGCCTCGCAGATCGGCGGCATCGATCCATGAGTCAAATGGCCTCCCCGGAGTCGGTCCGGCGACACAACCTGAGCCTGCTGCTTCGCCATCTGCATCAGTCCGGAGCCCTGTCGCGGTCTGAGATCGGCGGCGCCCTGGGGATGACCCGGAGCACCATCGGTGAGCTGGTCGCCGACCTCCGTGCTCGGGGACTCGTGGAAGAGGGCGACCCCGCGCGCCTCGGATCCCCCGGCCGGCCGTCGCTGGTCGCCCGTCCGAATCCGGAGGGAGCCGCGGCGATCACCGCCGAGATCGCGGTCAACTCGCTCTCCGCGGCGGTCGTCGGGCTGGGCGGCCGGATCCTCCACCGCGCCCGGATGACGCATCGACCCCGCCGCCTGGCGGTCGATCAGACCATCGAGGACATCGGCAAGCTCATCCAGGCGGCGCAGGCATCGATCCCGGCCGGGTGCTGGGTTGCCGGCCTCGGCATCGCCGTCGCGGGGGTGGTCCGCCGCGCCGACGGCATGGTGTACTTCGCGCCCAACCTCGGCTGGCGCGACGTCCCCCTGGGCCGCCTCATCGCCGACCAGATCGGGTCGAGCCTTCCGGTGCTCATCGGCAACGAGGCGGATCTCGGCGCGCTGGCCGAGCACACCTGGGGGGCGGGAGTCGGCGTCGACCACCTCGTCTATGTCTCCAGCGAGGTTGGCGTCGGCGGCGGCCTGATCATCGACGGCAAGCCACTCGTCGGAGCGGCGGGCTGCGCCGGAGAGGTCGGCCACGTCCAGGTGAACCCCGCCGGCGAGCGCTGCCGCTGCGGCGCGATCGGCTGCTGGGAGACCGAGATCGGCGGTCCGGCGATCCTCCGGAGGGTCGGGATCGCCGACAAGGTGTACAGGCCGGACGCCGTCAACCGTTTGCTCAGGGAGGCCTCCTGGGGTGACCCGGTTGCGCTCGCCGCCGTCGAGGATGTCGGCCGCTGGCTGGGCATGGGGCTCGCCGGCCTGGTCAACGTGTTCAACCCCCAGCGGGTCGTGCTCGGCGGACTGCTCGCCACCATGTGGCCGGTGGTCGATGAGATCGTGCAAGCGGAGTTGCGCGCTCGAGTCATGGCCCCGTCGCTCGATCTCGACGGGCTCATCCGGCCGACGCAGCTCGGCGCCGACGGACCGCTGCTCGGCGCCGCGGAACTGGCCCTGACGCGGGTCCTCGACGAGCCGACCCTGGTTCCCGCTCGCGCTGCCGAGCGGCAGTCCGCGTAGGCGACTGAGGGTCTACTGAACCGAGCGCAGGGCCGGGTAGTAGTCGCGGAAGCGACCGCGGGCGGCACGGGAAGGCTCGATCCACTCGGCCACCGGATCGACCACCTCGGTGACGCGCACGCACGCCTCGCTCGCCTGGTCGAGGTCGGAATAGACGCCGGCCGCGACGCCGCCGAGCAGCGCCGCCCCGAATGCCGAGCCCTGATCGGTGGCCATCACCTCCAGCGGCATCTCGAGCGCGCTGGCGACGATCTGGAGCCACAGCCGGCTTCGCGAGCCTCCTCCGGACACGCGGCCACGAGTGGCGGTGGCGCCCACGCCGGTCACGGTGTCGAGGCAGTCGCGCAAGGCAAACGCCACTCCCTCGAGAACGGCGCGGGTGAGAGCTCCGCGTCCGTGCGTGACCGACAGACCGCAGAACGCACCGCGGGCGTGGGGGTCGGCGTGCGGCGTCCTTTCGCCGGCCAGGTAGGGGAGAAAGGACACCCCGTCGGAGCCGGAGGGCACGCTCTCGGCTTCATCGAGCATCGCGTCGAAGCCGACTCCGGGGAGGAGGGTGTCGTGGTACCAGGCGAGCGACCCGGCCGCCGAGAGCATCACTCCCATCACCTGCCACCGATCCGGCACGGCGTGGCAGAAAGCGTGGACGCGTCCCTCGCGGTCAGCCAGGAAGCGATCGGTCGCGGCCAGCACCACGCCCGAGGTGCCGAGGACCACGGAAAGAGGACCCGGTCCGGTGATCCCCGCGCCAACCGCCGCGGCTGCCTGGTCGCCGGCTCCCGCGGCCACGGCGACACCGTCGAGCGTGCCGACCGAGTCCGGGCTCTCGGCAAGATCCGGGAGCCATGAGGCGGGGATCTCCAGATCCGCCAGCAGCTCGGTGCTCCAGCGTCGCTGCCCGACGTCGAGCAGGAGGGTGCCCGACGCATCGGCGACGTCGCTGCGATGCCCCCCGACGAGCTGGTCGCGGACGTAGTCCTTGGGGAGACAGATGCGCCGGATGCGGGCGTAGGCGTCCGGCTCGTTCTCCCGCATCCAGAGCAACTTCGGGGCGGTGAAGCCGGGGAGCGCACGGTTGCCCGTGAGCCGGATCAGCCGCTCCCTCCCGGAGCCGGATTCGAGTGCGGCGCACTGCGGAGCGGAGCGCTGATCGTTCCACAGGATGGCGGGCCGGATCACCGAGCCGCCGGTATCCAGGCACACCAGCCCGTGCATCTGACCAGAGAAGCCGATGCCGAGCACCTCGATGCCGCCTGCTTTGAGTCTGGCGAGGACCTCGTGCGTTGCGGTGACCCATGCATCGGGGGGTTGCTCCATCCAGCCGACCTGGGGCGAGCTGACCGGGTAGTCACGCTCGGCGACACCGAGGACCTCTCCTGAAGCCGGGTCGATGGCGATGCCCTTGGCGGAGCTGGTGCCGATGTCGACGCCGACGAGTGCGCCGCCACTCATGGCCGTGCCGAGGTCACACGCCGCGCGCGGCATTCGGGCCGTCGAGGCAGCGCGCCCGCCATGCGGCTAGGAGCGGATGCCGTAGAGATAGTCGAGGGCGAGCTGGTCGAGCTGCTCGAACGCCATGCCTCGCGCGGCGGAGGCCTCCACGTCGAAGGTCTCCGAGCGCATCGCGCTCAGGCTCTCGCCGGGGGCGAGCGTCGACTGCGCGAGCTGGTCGAGCCGTGCCGCGGCCAGCGCGGCATGCACCTCGGGGTCTGCGCGGAACGCCTGCGTCCGGCTCCGGAGCAGCAGGTAATTGCGCATGCACGCGGCTGCGCTCGCCCAGACACCGTCCATGTCCTCCGTCCGCGGCGGCTTGAAGTCGAAATGGCGGGCCCCCTGGTAGCCGCCGGACTCGAGGATGTCCACCGTCCAGAACGCGCCCCGGGCGTTGCCGGCGCCGAAGCGAAGATCCTGGTCGTACCGCGGTCCGTTCTGGCCGTTGAGGTCGACGTGGAAGAGCTTCCCGTGCCACAGCGCCTGGGCCAGTCCATGGGCGAAGTTGAGGCTTGCCATCTCCTCATGACCCACCTCGGGATTGAGCCCGACCATCTCCGCGTGCTCGAGCTCGCCGATGAAGGCGAGCGCGTGCCCGATGGTGGGCAGGAAGATGTCGCCGCGAGGCTCGTTCGGCTTGGGCTCTATGGCGAAGCGCATGCCGTAGCCCTGCTCAATGACGTAGGTGGTGAGGATGTCGAAGGCCTCCTTGTATCGGTCAAGCGCGGCGCGAACATCCTTCGCGGCACCCGACTCCGCACCTTCGCGGCCTCCCCAGAACACCACGACCCCGGCACCAAGCTCGGCCGCGAGGTCGAGGTTGTCCGCCACCTTGCGGATCGCGAATCGGCGCACCGCGCGGTCGTTTGCGGTGAAAGCACCGTCGCGGAAGACCGGATGTGAGAACAGATTGGTGGTCACCATCGGGACGACGAGGCCGGCACTGTCAACCGCCCGTCGGAGCCTCCCGATCGCCTCGCTCTTCTCGGCCGCTGACGCGCCGAACGGGAACACGTCGTTGTCGTGGAAGCTCACCCCGAACGCACCCAGCTCCGCGAGCTTCGCAACGGCCATGACGGGGTCGAGCGGGGCGCGAATGGCGGTACCGAAGACGTCGACTCCCTGCCAGCCCACGGTCCAAAGACCAAATGAGAAACGATCGGCGTGACTCGCCTGCAGCACAACATTCTCCTCACGGACTCGCCAGCATTCGCGAATCACCGGAAAGCGGCCCGGAGCGGTCGCAGCTGGCGGGGGTTCGGCGTGGATTATACCGTGCGGCGCAATGGACTTATGAGCATTCAGAGGATCACGGTGACGGTCGTCGAACCGGTGCCGGAGACGCCGTCATTATCTGTGACGGTGACGGTAATCGTGTAGCTGCGAAGGGATGGTGCCGTAGTTGTGCGAGAGAGCGAAGGTGGTGCCGTTGAGAGCCAGCGGAATGGTGCCGCTGCCATCGCTGCAGTTCACCGTTGCCGTGAAGGTGTGGCCGGCCAGATCGCTGTCGGTGAAGTTTCCCGAACCGTTTCTGCGCTGGTGGTCGGCAGGCTCCAAAAGGAGCTGCCGGTCGCGCAGCGGCGGGTGAGCCGTTGTCGTGGAAGGTCCACCCGTCAGTCCACGCGGGTCCGCGCAGAGAAGGCTTGGTTTGACCAATTTCTGGATGGAGCTGAACCCGTTGCAGTCTAGCGTTCCGAGCCCGTTGGGACGAACGCTGTTGATGGTGCCGGCGGCGGCGGGAACGGCCTGTCCGGCCAGCACCAGCGCTACGACGACCGCGACCTGAGCCCCCCGACGGAACCGTGCAGCGGCAATGATCCCCCGCTTCATGCCGACTCGCCCGACAGTCCAGTTCCTCGGGGCGACTATAGCCGGCGTGGGTGGGGAGTTTCAGGCTCCTGCCGGATTCGGGGACACTCCGCGCGGCTCGGCCGCGGCCGGCGTCGATTCCATGATCGCGAGCAGCTGGACGAGCACGTGGCGGAGGTCGGAGCGGATCGCGTAGGTCGCATCCGGTTCCTGCCCGCTGACCACGAGAACCCCGGTCGACTCGAAGCGATCCAGCTGGTGCCGGACCTCGAACGGTGAGAGCTTCGAGCGCGCCGACAGGTCATCGAGCTTCTGGGGACGATCGAGCAGCTGGGTCACGATCCGCAGGCGATCGGGATCGCCGAGAGCGTGGAGCAGGTCCCCGGTGGCGGTGAGCTCGTCGTCGGTTCGGGTCACCAGGGATCGCACCGCCTCCAGTGCCGCGCGAGGCTTCAGCGGCAGTCGGTGCCCGCTCACGTAGCTCGTCTGCAGGAGCACCTCACCGGCAGTCGCACCGGCGCTGCGCCGGGCCACGATCACGTAGAACGCTCCGACCACCAGGAGCACGACGACTCCGTCCACCCACCCGCTCCCGAAGCCGACTCCGAGCAGGCGGCCGAGCGCGAGCAACCCGGTCACGATGCTGGCCACAACGCCGATGTCGAGAAGGGCGGCAAGCACGACGCGCACCCATCGCGGAACGCGAACGAGGCCGGCGCCGGACGACGACGGCGTCTTGCGGACCGCGAGATAGCAGCCCACGCCCATCACGATCAGGATCGCGCCCTGGACGGCGAGCTTCTGGAGTTGATCGAGGAAATGCTCGACCGGGACGCCGATCAGAATCCCGAGCGCAACGTAGACGCCGACCCAGACGACGGTCGAGGAGACCATCGCCACGATGAAGGACCGCCGGGGCGAGCGGACTGCCCCGGCGACCAGTGTGGTGTAGATCCGGAGCCCGGGAATCAGCCTGCTGATCGCGATGCCGCGCCACCCGGCGGCGCGCAGCCGCTCCTCGACCCGCTCGAGGTTGCGCTGCTGACGAAGGCGCCGCGCAAGACCCTTCAGTCCTCGATCGCCGACGGCTCGAGCCCAGCTGTAACCCACCAGGGAGCCGGCGATGCACGCGACCAGTGCCAGCGGGATGAACGCATAGGGATTGAGCCCACCCGACGCGATCAGCAGGCCGGCGACGAGCAGGGTCAGCTCACCCGGAGCAAAGGGCAGGGGTACCCCGGCCTCCTCAGCGAAGAGCAGGGCGGGGAGCAGCGCGAGGGCGACGGCCCCGTGCAGCCCCGAAAGGAAGTTCACCGGGACATCATCCCCCCGGGGTCCGCGCGGTGCTGTACAGCGCGAGACGCCCGGAAAAGGCTCGTTCTGCGACAGTGCCCTCGTGCTGGAGACCGAGGCGGTCATTGTGGGCGCGGGACCGAGCGGGTCCACGGCCGCCCTGCTGCTCGCCAGAGGCGGTCACGACGTGGTGCTCGTGGACCGGGCCCGATTCCCCCGCGACAAAGCGTGTGGCGAGGGGATCATGCCGCCCGGGGTCGAGGCCCTGCGACGCCTGGGCCTGTACGAGCGGGTCCTCGAGACCGGCGCGCGGCCGCTCCGCGGCGTCACCTATCAGCTTGCGAAGGGCGGTCCAGGGGTGCATGTGCGGTTCCCGATTCCGCCGGCCGGCGGGGCGCCGGAAGGGCTCGGCATCCGGCGCACCAGCTTCGATGAGGTGCTCGTCGATGCGGTCCGGCGGCAACCTCATACCACCGTGCGGGAGGGGGAGCGGGTCACCGGGCTCATCCACGACGCGTCGCAGCGGGTGGTCGGTGTCGCCACAACGGCCGGCCATATCAGGGCCCGCATCGTCATCGGTGCTGACGGGCTGCACTCGCAGGTGCGAGCCTGGGCCGGCCTTCGGGCTCGATCTCAGGCGCGATTGCGCTACGGGCTTGCCGGCCACTGGCGCGTCGACACCCGCGACCGTGACGCGGTGACCGTGACCCTCGCCGGCGACCACGAGTGGTACGAGGCTCCGGTGGGGCCCGACCTGCTGCTTGTCTCGATCCTGACTCATCGGTCGTTGCCGCCGATGACCGCGCGGACCTACGCGGGCGCGGCGCGTCGGAGCATCGCCGGTCTCCGTGACGCGGAACTGGTCGCAGGACCGCTCGGCGCCGCGTACTTCCATCAGCGTGTCCGCGCCGTCGCGGAAGGCGCCATCTTTCTCACCGGCGACGCGTCCGGCTACGACGACCCCACGACGGGAGACGGCATCGCGATCGGGATGCTCGTCGCGGAGCGTCTTGCCGTGCACGTGGGCGACCTCCTCAGTGGACGCATCTCCGAGCCCACCGCCGCCGCCCGATATGCACGCGACCACAATGGCCTCGTTCGCGAGCGCCGCCGGCTCACCGAACTCGCGCTCTTCCTGGCGCGATCGCCGGTGTTGAGCCGGCGCGCGATGACGCGAGCCCGAAGCGATCCGCGCGCGCTCGCCAAGTTGATCGCGATCAACTGCGGGTATCAGACCTTTCGGGATCTCTCAGCGCGCGACTGGCTCTCGCTCGCCGGGATCTGACGGCTGCGCCGCCCGGGCCGCGGAACGAACCGAGGGACGCCGCTGAACGCCTGTCGATAGCCGGGCATGGCATCGAGCAGCCGCTCCTCGGCACGGATCCGGGGCATCAGCACCGCGGCATTGGCGAGCGAGAGCACCACAGCCTCGGGGAGGGCACCCACCGCGACGGGGAGGCACGCGAACTCGAGTGCCACCGCGACGTAGTTCGGGTGGCGCACGTACCGATACGGGCCGCCGGTCTCGATGTGACCCTCGGGGGACACGTGCGCGGTCACGTTCCAGCTTTCCCCCAGGGTGCGAATCGCCCACAACCGGAGCCCCGCCGATGCGGCGAGGCCGAGGAGCGCCGCAACCTCCACCGGTCGCGAGACCCGCCGTCCGCGCCGCGGCCACGCGCTGACCGCAAACAGGGCCACGTGCACGGCGACCATGACCGGGTAGGTGGCAGGCGACGCCTGCTCGGCCCGCGGCAGCCTCGCTCGGTTGCGCGACGAGATGCGCAACTCGACGAGCCGCTGCGACGCGGTCGCGAGGACAAGGGCGCTTCGCGCCCCGCGGTTCATGACGCCCAGAGCAGCTCGAAGAGCTCGACCATCACGCCGGGGCCGAACGCGGCACCGAGACCGCGTCCCGCATCGACGGGGAGATGTGCCGCCAGCTCCTCGAGCACGAACAGGATCGCGGCAGACGAGGTGTTGCCGGTTGTGGCCATGACGCGCCGGGTTGCGGCCACCTGACGGTCGTCAAGCGCGAGGCAGCGTGTGACCGCGTCGACGATCGCCTGTCCCCCCGGGTGCAGCGCGACGGCATCCAGTCCGGCGGTCGAGCCGATGAAGCGGTCGACGAGCGCGGGGAGGTGTGTCTCGAGCAGTCGTGGCAGCTGACGAGAGACCACGACCCGAAATCCGTCATCGGCCCTCTCGAACCCGAGCGCGTCGGTGCTCGACGCCACCAGATGGTGAGCGGTCCGGCCGATGCCGATACGACCCGGCATCACTCCCTGGCGAAGCACCGCGGCGCCGGCTCCATCGCCGAAGACGAGCACGCTCAACAGGTTGTCCGCGGAGGTGTCCGACGGACGGAACGTGAGCGAGGGAACCTCGACGGCCACCACAAGCGCCGTCTGGGCGGGATGGGTGCGCACCCAGTCCGACGCCCACGTCAGGGCGGCCGCGCCACCGGCACAGCCGAAGTTCATGAAGGGCATGCGCCGGATATCCCGCCTGAGCCCGAGGTGATTGATCAGCTGCACGTCGATGCCGGGAAGCACGAACCCGGTGCATGAGGACACGACGATGAGCCCGATGTCGTCGCTCGCGGCGCCGGCATCACGAAGAGCCCGCTCCGCGGCGGTGATTGCGAGCGGGGTCGCCTCGGCGGCGTAGCGAAGCGCCTGCTCGCCGGGGCTCAACGGTACGAGGGCTTCATCGAGCGGGCGCACCAGGTACCGGTGGGTGTCGGCGAGCTCTTCGGTGAACAGGCTGACCCGGCGTTCGAGCCGCGGCCAGACCTTCGTGAGCAGCCCGAGCACCTCGTCGCCGCCGGCGCGATACGGCGGAACCGCGGTGGCCAGCCCCTCGATGGTGACCGGTGCGAGCACCTCGCTCGGAAACGCCCGGCGGTCCGGCAGCGCCGCGGAGCGATGCGCCGCCTCAACAACCATGCGTTGCGATCATGACACCGACGTACAGAGTGACGGCCGCGCCTCTTCGGGATTCGAGATACGGAGAGTATGCCCGCGGGTTACAGGAACCGCCGCGCCTGCTATTCGGGAGTCACGTAGGCGGCGGTCAGCCCACCGTCCACGAGGAAGGTCGAACCGTTCACGTACGACGACTCGTCGCCGGCGAGAAACAGCGCGGCGTTTGCGATCTCTCGCGCGGTGGCCAGCCGGCCCATGGGCAGATGCACGCGCCGGCGCTCATACGCATCGGGATTGTCCGAGAAGAGACGCATGAGCAGCGGTGTTTCGACGGGCCCCGGACACAACGCGTTGACCCGCACCCCTTGGCGGGCGAACTGGACTGCCAGCTCGCGGCTCATCGACAGCACCGCACCCTTGGACGCCGTGTACCCGATCTGCGAGGTCGCCGCACCCACGAGCGCGACGAATGAGGCGACGTTGATCACCGAGCCACCGCCGCGTTCGAGCAGATGTGGAATCCCGTACTTGCAGCACAGGTACACGCCCTTCGCATTGACGGCCTGAACGCGGTCCCACGCGTCGGGTTCGGTGGTCAGGATCGAGTCGTCGTCGGGTGGCATGATCCCGGCGTTGTTGTAGAGAATGTCGATGCCGCCGAATGCGGCCACAGCGGCTTCATACATCGTTGCGACGCTCGCCGCGTCGCTGACATCGACCGCGACGAAGGTCGCGCCCTTGCACTCTGCCGCGGTCTGCTCACCCGCCGACCGGCTTGTGTCGGCAACGACAACCGATGCTCCCTCTGACGAGAAGAGCATCGCCGCCTCGCGGCCGATGCCACCCGCCGCGCCCGTGATCACCGCCACCTTGCCGTCGAGGCGTCCCATCTCCGTGTCAGCCCTCCGTCGTCATGAATACGTTCTTGACCTCGGAGTAGCCGTCGAGCGCCTGCATGCCGAGCTCGCGACCGAACCCCGATTGCTTGAAGCCCCCGAACGGCGTGGACACCCGCACCGAGGAATTGCTGTTGATGGAGAGCACTCCGGTCTCGAGCGCCCTCGCGACGCGCAGCGCTCTCCCGCCGTTGGTCGTCCAGATGGATCCCGACAGTCCATAGGGCGTGTCGTTTGCGATTCGCACCGCGTCGGCCTCGTCGGTGAAGGGGATGATCGCGGCCACCGGCCCGAAGACCTCGTCGCGAGCGATGCGGTCGGTATTGGTCGCCTCGACCAGCGTGCACGGATACCAGAAACCGGGGCCGTCGGGTGTCGATCCTTTGAACAGCGGCTCGGACTCGACGAACGAGGCCACGGTCGCGCGGTGACCGCCCGAGACGAGCGGCCCCATCTCAGTCGAGTCGTCCTCCGGATCGCCGACGCGCAGCGCACCGGTTGCGGCAATGAGCAGTGCGACGAAGCGGTCGTACGCCTCGCGCTGCACGAGGATCCGCGAGCGCGCGCAGCAGTCCTGCCCGGCGTTGCCGAACACCGCGTACGGCGCAGCGGCCGCCGCGCGCTCGAGGTCGGCATCGGCAAAGACGATGTTCGCCGACTTGCCGCCGAGCTCGAGCGTCACGCGCTTGATGCTCTCGGCAGCCCCGCGCATGACGCCGACCCCCACCTCCGTGGAGCCGGTGAAGCCGATCTTGGCGACATCGGGATGGTGGATGAGCCGCTCGCCGACGATGCGGCCGGGGCCCACCACGACGTTGAGCACGCCGGGCGGGATGCCAGCCTCGAGGGCGAGTTCGCCGAGGCGGATCGCGGTCATCGGGGTCAGCTCGGCCGGCTTGAGGACCACGGTGTTGCCGCACGCGAGTGCGGGCCCGACCTTCCAGCTGGCGATGTTGAGCGGGAAGTTCCAGGGCACGATGAGCCCGACCACGCCGAGTGGCTCGCGGAAGGTCATGTCGACACCACCGGCCACGGGGATCGTCTGGCCGAAATGCTTGTCGACGGCGCCGGCGTAGTAGTGGAAGACCTCGGCGACCATGCCCACCTCGCCGCGCGAGTCCGCGATGGGCTTGCCGACGTTCCTGGTCTCCAGGAGGGCGAGTTCCTCGTGATGGTCCTCGATGACACCCGCGAGGCGGCGCAGCAGGCGCGCGCGGTCAGACGGGGCAACCGCCCGCCAGGCCGGGAACGCGGCCTTCGCCGCCGCTACGGCGCGGTCGGTCTCGGTCACGCCCGCCTGCTCCAGCTCGGCCACGGGTTGCTCCGTGGCCGGGTTGATAACCCGGAGGGTCATCCGCGCTCGAAGAAGCGTTCGCGCTCGTAGCAGGTGACCGCCTTGTCGAAGAGGTGCTGCTCGGTACGCGCGTAGTTCAAATAGTGATCCACCACGTCGTCGCCGAACGCGGCACGCGCGACCGTGCCCTGCTCGAGCGCCGTGATCGCCTCGTTCAGCGTGTGCGGAAAGCGCTTGACATCGGACTCATAGGCGTTGCCTGTGTATGCCGGCGGGAGCTCGAGCTTGTTCTCGATGCCGTGCAATCCGGCTGCGAGCAACGCGGCAAACGCAAGGTACGGATTGGCATCCGCTCCCGGGATCCGGCACTCCACGCGCAGCGACTTGCCATGACCGACGACACGGAAGCCGCACGTCCGGTTGTCGTAACCCCAGGCGAGTGTCGTCGGCGCCCAGCTTCCCGCGGCATATCGCTTGTAGGAGTTGACGTTCGGCGCGAGAAACACGGCGAACTCACCGGCGCAAGCGATCATGCCGGCGAGGTACTGCTTGAAGAGTGTCGATTCGCCTGCGAAGAGTGCGTCGCCGCCACCCCAGAGACTTGAGTGGATGTGGCACGAGCTTCCGATCCAGGTGTGATCCGGCTTGGCCATGAAGGTCACCGAGCAGCCGCGCTGGTGTGCCATCTCCTTGATCCCGTTCTTGTAGATGACGTGGTTGTCTGCCATGGTCACGGCGGTGTCGTACCGGAAGTTCAGCTCCTGCTGGCCGGGCCATGCCTCGCCCTTGGATGTTTCCACTCGCATGCCCGCCGCCTGCATGTTGTTGCGCACCGCGCGAATGAACGGCTCGTCATAGCTGGTTGCGAGGATGTGGTAGTCGAGGATGTACGGCACCGAGGGGGTGAGTCCGCGGTAGTGCTGCGCGTGCGCCTCCGCATACGTTTCCTTGATGAGGAAGAACTCCAGCTCGGAGCCGAACATGGCCTCGTATCCGAGGCCACGGGCGCGCTCGATCTGCGCCTTGAGCACCTGGCGCGGCGACGGGCGAACCGGCGTGCCATCGTTCCACGCGACGTCGCAGAGCACGAGCGCGGTGCCTTCGAGCCAGGGAATGCGCCGCATGGTGGCGAAATCGGGGACCATCGAGAAGTCGCCGTAGCCCCGCTCCCAGCTGGCGATCTCGTAGCCGGGCACGGGATCCATCTCCATCTCGAGTGCGAGCAGGTAGTTGCAACCCTCGATCGGGTTCTTGTGCGCCATCTCGTCGAGGAAGAAGTGCGCCTCCATGCGCTTCCCCATGAGGCGACCCTGCATGTCCGTGAACGCCACGACGACCGTATCGACATCGCCGGCTTCGACGGAGTTGGTGAGTTCGTCGAGCGTGAGCATGGTTCAGCTGCCCTCCTTGGCGGCATCGGTTGCGACCGCGCCATTGTGGTTGCGCTCGGCGACGCGATCGACGAACCGCCGGAAGAGCGACATCGCCCATCCCTGCCGGTCGAGCAACTCCTCGGGATGACACTGCACGGCGACGATCATTCCGTCCGCCGATTCGATGCCCTCGACGACACCGTCCGGACTCTTGGCCGTCACGTGCAGGCCGGGTGCGACGTCCTTCACCGACTGGTGATGCAGGCTGTTCACCATCACGTGATCACCGGGGGTGACCTTCGACAGCTCCGAGCCGGGAACCACATCGATGGAGTGTGCGAGCAGGTCGCGCGGCAGCCCGTGGTTGTCGTGACCGTCGATGTGCTGGCGCAGCGAGCCGCCCAGCGCCACGTTGATGACCTGCTGTCCGCGGCAGATCCCGAATACGGGCACCCCCTCCTCGACGGCGGCGCGGACAAGGGCGATCTCGGTGAGATCGAGCGGCGGATCGACGTTGGGCGTCTCCTCCTGCCGGGCCTCACCGTATGCGGGCGGGTCGACATCCCAGCCACCCGGGACGAGCAGCCCGTCGATGCGATGGATCAATGACGACGCCTCGTCGGCTCCGAGGCCGTTCGGCTGAGGATCGAGTGTCACCGGCTCACCGCCGGCCGCCTCGACGGCGCGAATGTACGGCGAGTAGTACGCCGGTCCGCGGCGCGGACTGCAGGTCACGCCAATCCTGGGCTTGGACATCTTGGGGATCCTTCGCGTGCTCGCGGCGCCGGCGCCGCGAGCACGCGTGATGAACCGATGAGTGGGCTCAGCCTGCCGAGACGGCGGGCACCGGCGCGGTCGTGGGCGCGAACCCCGCCTCGATCATCGCCAGCTCCTCTGCCGTGCCCTGCACGCGAGGGCCCTTGAACCAGTTCTTCGCCGAGACGATCCACCAGATCGTGGTGCCGCCCAGCACCACCGCGAAGGCGACGATCGTGTAGTTGAAGTTGGTCCCGGTGATCGGGAATGCCGTCGGGAGGATGAAGAGGATGCTGATGATCACGATCCACACGACGGCGATGGTTCCGACCACGCGGCTCCACCGACCGAGGTGCCACGGACCACGCTCGAATGCGTCGCCCGCGCGCAGCCGCAGCAGGATCGGGATGCCGTACGCGACGTAGAGACCGATGACCGCAATCGAGATCACGGCCGCGTATGCGTAGGTGTTGAACACGTACGGGAGGAAGAGGATGAACGCGCCGACCACGGCAAGCCAGATCGAGTTGGTTGGCGTGCGCGTGCGCTTGTTGATCCTGCTCCAGAGCTGATGCCCCGGAACCGCGCCGTCACGCGAGAAGGCATAGATCATGCGCGAGTTTGCGGTCACCGAGGACATGCCGCAGTAGAACTGCGCGCCGATCGCGATGAGCAGGAGGAACTGGCCGAGACCGCCGCCCGCCGCGTCGATGAAGATCTGTGCTGCCGGTACGACCGCGGTGGACTCGGTGCCGTAGTTCTGAATCGCGGAGGTGACGCCGATCAGCAGGATCCACCCGGCGAACAGCGAGACGACAATCGAGAGGACGATCCCGCGCGGCCCTGCGGTGGCCGCGTTCTTGGTCTCCTCCGTCATGTGCGCCGAGGCGTCATACCCGGTGAAGGTGTACTGCGCCAGCAGAAGACCGATCAGGAAGACATAGATGATGTTGCCGGGGAAGGACGCACCGGTTCCGTTCTGGAAGCTCGTGAAGATGAACGACACCGACTGATGGTGCTTGGGAACGATGAGGAGCACCGCGACGATGACGACCACTCCGGTGATGTGCCACCAGACGGAGACGTCGTTGAGGAGCGCGACCAGCCGGACCCCGAACGTGTTCAGCAATCCGTGGAGGAAGAGCGCAACCGCATAGACGCCGAGAATGGGCCATGGTGTCAGCGGGTATCCGAACCAGTTGTTCATGAACGCTGACGCGAAGAGCGCGAGGCCGCCGTCGATGCCCGCGGTGACCGCCACCTGACCGACGAGGTTGAACCAGCCGGTGAACCAGCTCCAGGCCGGTCCGTTCTTGCCGCCGAGCTTGGCGGACCAGTAATAGAGCCCACCGGCTGTGGGGTAGCTCGAGCAGACCTCCGCCATGGCGAGGCCGACGATGATGACCATGACACCGACGAGCGGCCAGCCGATGTTCATGTCGATCGGGCCGCCGTTGAACATCGCGACGCCGTACGCGGTCAGGCACCCCGACAGGATCGAGATGATCGTGAACGAGACAGCGAAGTTGGAGAAGCCCCCCATCCGCCGCAGCAATTCCTGGGCGTACCCGAGCCTGTGCAGAGTCTCGGTATCGCTGTCAACAGCCTGAACGGTCATCGGCTCATCTCCCCATGCAGTCCGGTGCGGTGGGCGCACAGTAGCAGCGCCTCCGTACCAGCGTCAACAGATTTATCGAACAAACCCAAACGGCGCAAAACTGTAAGAATCGTTTCAATGCCGGAGTTGCTCGTCGGTGAGCTTGTGCGCCAGCGGATGGGGGCGTTCAGCGCGTCCGAGCGGCGGCTCGGGCAAGTGCTGCTGGCGTTCTATCCGGTCGCCGGACTGGAGAGCCTGACCCGCTTCGCGGAGCGCGCGGGCGTGAGTCCCGCCACCGTGACTCGATTCATCACCAAGCTCGGCCTGCGCGGCTACCCGGAGTTCCAGGACTCGCTTCGGCAGGAGTTGCAGGAGCGCCTCAGCTCGCCGCTCGCGCGCTACGAGCTGACACCCCCCGGTGGCCCAAGCGACTCGGTGCTCCACGATGCGTTCGCCACCTACGAGCACAGCCTCCGGACCAGCCTCGACATGGTGTCGGAGCACGACTTCGAGGCCGTGATCGACCTCCTCGCCGACCCACGCCGCCGGGTGCTCTCGCTCGGCGGCCGGGTGAGTGCCTTCATGGCGCGCTACCTGGCAAGCCAGCTGCACCTCATCCGTCCCGGCGTCGAGCTCGTCGATCCGGAGCGGAGCAATCCGGCCGATCACCTGGTCGACCTGGGGCGCCGCGATGTCCTGGTGGTCTTCGACTACCGCCGCTATCAGAGCGACTCCATCAACAGCGCCAAGGTCGCCGCCGGCCGGGGCAGCACCGTCGTGCTCGTGACGGATCCGTGGCTGTCTCCGGCGGCCGCTTCGGCACGCTACGTCCTGGTCACCGGCGTGCAGACGACCGTGGCGCCGTTCGATTCGATGGTCTCTGCGCTGGCGCTCACCGAGGCGCTGATCGCCGCCGTGCTCGCTCGCCTCGGCGAGACCGCCCTGGCACGGATGCGGCGCATGGACGAGCTGCGGGAAGGCGTCGTCTACGGCGACGGTGGCTGAGCGCGAGGTACGCTCGCTCGGTTGACCGAGGCAATCGCGACGCTGGTCCCGTGATCACCGAACTGCTCGAGCTGGCCGACTGGCGCCGTCAGGTGAGCGAGCTGTACGCGGCGGTCCGCGCCGAGCCGGACCCTCCGTCGGCGTGGATGCGCTGGTGTGCGGTGCGCGATCGGCTCTTTCGGACCCATTCGCAGAGCCCCGTGCCCGCGGCGGAGCGCGGCGACTCCACGGCCCCCGAGTACTACGGGTACGACCCGGCGCTGCGCACGCCGGCCGAGGTGGAAGCCGCCGACGGTGCGACCTTCGAGCTTCCGGGCTCGACGAGCGGACACATCACCGCGCAGCGTGCCGCCACCGCGCGCTTCTCGCTCGGCGGTGCGCCGTCAAGTCTCTCGATGTTCTGGCTGCTCGACTATGCGGGTGGGTTCTTCCTCTCGTTTCGCGATGCCACCTCCGGCGGCGAGACGTACGGCGCGGGTCGCTACCTGCTCGACACCGCGAAGAGCGCCGATCTCGGGACCGATGGCGGCGGACGCCTGATCCTGGACTTCAACTTCGCGTACCAGCCCTCATGCAGCTACGACCCGAGGTGGAGCTGTCCGCTGCCGCCCCGCGAGAACTGGCTGGCGGTCCCGATCCGAGGCGGAGAGCGCCTGCATCGGTGATCAGAACAGCGAAGGAACGATCGCCTCGATGAGGTGGGGGCCCGGCTCGGCGAACGCCCGGGCCAGGTCATCCGCGAATGCCTCCGCGGTCTCCGGGCGGGTCGCGGGGACTCCGAAGCCCCGGGCGAGCGCGACGAAGTCGATCTCAGGCGGCGCGATGTCGAGCATCGCGAGCGCGCGTTCGCCGGACGAAGTCGCGCCGACCCGGGCGAGCTCCATCCGCAGGATCGCGTAGCGGCGGTTGCTGAAGATGACGGAGGTGACGTCGAGCTGCTCGCGCGCCATGGTCCAGAGCGACTGGAGCGTGTAGAGCGCCGATCCGTCCGCCTCGAGGGCCAGGACCTGCCGGTCCCGGCAGGCGATGGCAGCGCCGAGCGCCACCGGAAGGCCCTGGCCGATCGACCCACCGGTCAGGGTGAGCCAGTCGTGCCGCGGAGCCCCCGCGGTGAACAGGGGAAGGAAGGTGCCGCTGGTGTTGGCCTCATCGGACACGATCGCTCCCTCGGGCAGCAGCGCGCCGATGGCACGAGCAATCGACTCGGCGCCCAGGTCACCGGTCGGCCGCTCCGGGCGCGCCGGATCGGCGACAGTTGGGGAGGTGTCAGCGCCCAACGCCGCGGCGAGCGTCTCCAGCGCTGCAACCGCGTCGTCACCCTCGCCGGCGAGGGTGAGCACGTCGCAACCGTCGGGCACGAGGTCGCTGGGTTTCCCCGGATAGGCGAAGAACGAGACCGGAGACTTCGCGTCGACGAGGATGAGATGTCTCAGGCCATCGAGCTGTCCCGCGGCCATCTCCGCGAGGTAGGCGAGTCGCTGGATCTCCGGGATGCCCGCGCCCCGCTCGGCGCGCGCGGCGAATGTCTCGGCAAGCAGTTCCGCGCCCGTTGCAGCCGCGATACGTGACGCCGCGCGGATGCCCGGTTCGCGGAGTGCGCCGCCGCCGATGAGCAGCGCCGTACGTTCCTTCGAACGGAGTGCCGCCGCGGCCTCCTCGAGCGTGGCGGCTTGCACTGCGGCGCGCGGAGTCCGCGTCACCGGAGGCGCCACCGATCCGCCCTCGGACCACGAGACGTCCGCCGGAAGGATGAGGGTGGCCACCTGCCCCGGCGGTCCGCACGCAGCCGCGACCGCGGCGGCGGCGTCCGCGCCGGCATCGGTGGACCGCATGCTCCGGCGGATCCAGGTCGAGACGTTGCGCGCCACGGTGTCGATATCGGACTCGAGCGGCGCATCAAACCGCTTGTGATACGTGGCGTGGTCGCCGACGATCGCCACCACGGGGGCGTGGCTGCGCCGCGCGTTGTGGAGATTTGCGAGCCCGTTGCCGAGGCCCGGTCCGAGATGGAGGAGGACCGCCGCCGGAGTGTCGCGCATGCGCGCGTAGCCATCGGCGGCGCCGGTGGCGACTCCCTCGAAGAGCGCAAGCACGCCGTGCATCTCCGGCACGGCGTCGAGCGTTGCGACAAAGTGCATCTCTGAGGTGCCCGGATTCGCGAACACGACGTCGACGCCGGACGCCACCAGGCTGCGGACGACCGCCTCGCCGCCGATCATCTCGCGCTCGGCTGCATCGACGCGGTCTCGGGCTCGAGCACCGCGCCGGGATTGAGGATGCCGTCGGGATCGAACGCCGTCTTGATCCTGCGCATGAGCGCGAGCTTCGCCGGGTCTTCCAGGGCGAGGAAGTGGCTGCGCTTGTCGGTGCCGATGCCGTGCTCGCCGGACACGGCGCCGCCGAGTGCCGCGCCGGCGGCGAAGACGCCGCGCAGCACTCGCTCGAGCCGCTCCGGGTCGGTCTGGAACACCGACAGATGAACGTTGCCGTCGCCGGCGTGGCCGCACCCGATCACCATCGAGCCCGTATCCTGCGCGATTAGTGACACTTCTGCCAGGAACTCAGGGATCTGCGCGCGCGGGACGACCGTGTCGATGATCTCGTTGGCACCCGCGGCCTTGGCGGCGAAGAATGCCCGCTCGCGCGCCTCGATCAGGTCGGATGCCGCACGCGCCGGCAGCACATAGACGTCGAGAGCGCCCAGCGTCGTGATCAGGTCGCCGAGCTGCTCGATGTCCTCGTCGAGGCGGCCCGGGTCACGGGACTCGAGCACCACGACCAGGTAGGCGAGCGCGGCCTCCTTGACCGCTGCGCCGATCCCCAGTTCGAGCCCGCGCGCGGCGGTGATCGCGGCCATCGACATCATGTCGATGTACTCCAGGATCATCGGCGCGACGCCACTCTGGACGATGCGTGGAACCGCGGTGGCGATCTCCGCGACGGTTCGGAACGGAGCCAGCACGGTCGCCGCGTGCGGCTGGCGGGGATAGAGACGCAGGATCGCCTCGGTGACCACGGCCAGCGTGCCCTCCGACCCGACGATGAGCTGGGTGAGGTCGTAGCCGGAGGTTGCCTTGACGAATTTGCCGCCGGTGCGGATGACCTCGCCCGTCCCGAGGACCGCTTCGAGGCCGAGCACCTGGTGGCGGGTGACCCCGTATTTGACGGCTCGCATGCCGCCCGCATTGGTGGCGACATTGCCGCCCAGGCTCGCGCTGCTCTCCCCGGGGTAGACCGGATAGACGAGGCCGTGCCGGGCAACGACCTCGTCGAGCTGGCGGAGGCTCACCCCGGGTTGGACGACCGCGACCTGATTGTCGACGTCGATCTCCAGGATGGCGCTCATCTCGCGAAACGCGATGAGCACGCCGCCCTCGCGGGGGACGCAGCCGCCGGCGAGGCCGGTCCCGGAGCCGCGAGCCGTCACGGGCAGCCCGAACTCGCGCGCAATCGCGATGATCGCCGACACCTCGGCGGCCGAATGGGGGAGGGCGACCACGTCCGGAGCGTGCCAGTGGGCCACGAGCGACTCGTCGTGCCAGTCGTCCTCGCTGACCTCGGCGCCGGTCAGGACCCTCGCGGGGCCCAGGAGGGCCGTGAGCTTCTCGACGGCACTGAGCACGTGCGGGCGCCTACGAGCCGGTGAAGGTTGCCCGGCGCTTCTCGAGAAACGCACTCACGCCCTCGAAGAAATCGCTCGTCGTCGTCGCCTCCGTCTGAAGGCGCTCCTCGACTGCGAGTTGCGCCTCGAGATCGTTCTCGTGCGAGACCTCGAGCGCCCGCTTGGTGAGGGCGATGGAGCGCGGGCCGCGCGCCAGGCGGCCGGCGAGCTCGGCGGCGGCCGTGCCAAGCTCGGAGTCGGGCACGACCCGGTTGACGATGCCGAGGTCGAGTGCGCGAGCGGCGTCGACCGTCTCCCCGAGCATGGTGAGCTCGGCGGCGCGGGCCGGGCCGATGAGCCGGGGCAGGAAATAGGTGCTGGCGAGGTCGGGGATGAGACCGATCCGGATGAACGCCTGGACGAACGTTGCGGACTCGGCGGCGATGCGGAGGTCGCAGGCGAGCGCGAGCGAGAATCCGGCGCCGGCCGCGACGCCGTTGACAGCGGCGATCACCGGCTGGTCCATGGAACGGATGGCGCGGATCGCCGGGGTGTAGTGATCCCGGAGCACCGCTCCCACGTCGAATCCACCGTCGGTCGCGGTGGCACGGAGATCCTGACCGCTGCAGAAGCCGCGCCCCGCGCCGGTGATGATCACCGCGCGAACGGTGCGGCCCGAGGCTGCCTCGACGAGCGCCCCGGTGACCTCATCGAGGAGCGCAGGGGTGATCGCATTGAGGACCTCCGGCCGGTTGAGCGTCAGGGTGAGGACCCCGTCGCTCACGGACCGGAGCAGTTGCGTGGCGGTGGTCGGCGTTGCTTCGGCGGTCATGGCGGCGAACTCTACGCCGACGCGTTGCCGAGTTCGCGGAGGCGCTCGTATGTGTAGATCCCGGTGTTGTGGCCGTCGGCCCAGACGGTGTTCAACCCGTAGGCGCCGACCAGTGAGATATCCGCGAGCTCATCCTCGCCGGGATGGAGGACCGGGTCCGAGCTGAAGCGGCCCCGAAACCCGGGTTCCCCCTTGCATGCCGCGCATGGGCAGGCCCGGCGGAGCACGGCGAACGGGATGTGGTGCGAGGCGCCGTCGGACCAATCGATCAGCAGCGCTCGATGCTGCTCGTCGTAGTCGAAGCGCACGGGTCGGAGCTCCTCGGCCACCGTGCGCAGACCTTGTGCGCCTAGCGAAGCACCGACTGGAGCTTCATCGCGAGCCCCATGTCGCCCTTGATCTTGATCTTGCCGCTCATGAAAGCCATGGTGCCGTCGAGTTTGCCGGTGGCCAGGTCGACGAAGTCCTCCGACTTCATGGTGATCGTGATGTTGGGGTTCTCCGGCACTCCCTCGCCGATGTCGGCACTGCCGTCCTTGAGAGCGATGTGGTACTGACCAGGGGCCTCGCCATTCAGATCGAAGGCGTAGACAGCGTTCATCCCGGCGGTCTTGGTCGGATCGGCGGCGATGCGGGAATTGATCTCACTGAAGATTTCGGCTGGTGTGGACGGCATGGTTGGTACTCCTTGCAAGTGATCTGCATCCGGCCGGCTGCACGCCGGCCTCGATCCCAGTCTACCGAGTGCGGCGATGGGCCGGCCGCGGTGCGGGCCGCGTCGCCCGCGCCCTGAGAATCGGCTGAGAGGCGCCGTGGAGGCCTGCTAGGGCAGGGTAATTCTCAGGTCGGACGGCGAAACTGGCCGGCCATGGGGAGCGCCAACCTGCAGCTCAGCCGGCGTCAGGTCCTCGGCATCGGCGCCGGTGGCGTGATCGGCGCGGTTGGCTTTCGATACCTCGCCATGCAGCTGCCCGCGGCGTCGCGCGAGACCGCATCGGCGTCCGGCGTTGACGGAGCCTGGACGAGCCCGCTCGGCAGCCCGGCCGGCCTGGCGGCCCACCTCCTGCGCCGGGCGACGTTCGGGTACACCGCCGCGGAGCTCGATTCGGCGGCGTCGATGCGGTACGCCGACCTCGTCGACATGGTCGTCAACCAGGCGGCGCAGCCACTGCCGCGGGTGGGGGACGCCACCAACCACGAGGCCGTGGTTCAAGCCTGGTACGACCACATGGCCACGACGCCGGCGCAGTTCCCGGAGCGGATGACGCTCTTCTGGCACGGGCTGCTCACCAGCGACTATCGCAAGGCGGCGCGCCTGCCCTTCGTCCTCCAGCAGAACGAGCTCTACAGATCGATCGGTCGGAGCAACTTCCGAACGCTCATCAAGGCTGTCACCTACGACCCGCTGATGATTCGCTACCTCGACCTCGAGGAGAGCACCGCCGCCGCCCCGAATGAGAATTACAGCCGCGAGCTCATGGAGCTGTTCACGCTCGGCGCCGGTCATTACACCGAGACCGACGTGCGCGAAGGGGCTCGCGCCTTTTCAGGAATCCGGACCGTGCTCGTCGATGCGAACGGACGGCGCATGCAGCCGCCGAAGCTCAAGGGCTCGACACCCGCGGTGTACGCCCAGACCCTGGATCAGCTCATCGCTCAGGGGGCACGTTTCAAGGGGGTGCTCGCAGCCGGCCAGCACGACGCCGGGGTCAAGACATTCCTCGGCCACACCGGCGATATCGACCCGGCAGAGGCGCTCGACATCATCCTGTCCCAGCCCGCCTGCGCACCACGCATCGCGCGCAGTGCGCTGGTGCAGTTCTGCACGCCGGATCCATCCACCGCGCTCGTCAACAGCGTGGCATCGCAGTTCCGCGACAGCAACTACGACATCAAGACGCTCATGCGAGCGATCTTCACCGACCCGGCTTTCACCTCCGCGAGCGCATACCGATCGTTGGTGCGCGGCCCCGCGGAGTACATGGTCGCCACCATGCGAGCGCTGAAACGCCCCGACCTCGCCGCGACGTGCGTGCGGTCCGGCGCGGCGATGGATCAGCTGCTCTACGACATGCCCACGGTGGCCGGCTGGCCGTCCAACCAGGGCTGGGTGTCTTCGGCGGCATGGCTGGCGCGATTGAACTTCGCGGCGGGTGTGGTCGCGTCCACCCCGGACCTCCCGGATCCCCTCGAGGCGGTGCGGACCCAGCTCGACGGCGTGGTGGGGTCCGACACGGCGACCGTCTTCAATGCGAGCGAGAGCAACGGCGACAGGTGGTACGCGCTCCTCGCAAGCCCCGAGTTTCAGCTCAAGTGAGGCCGATGACATGATCACCCGCCGCGATTTCATGGTCAGCGGCATCACCGCAACCGGTGCCGGCATCATCGTGCCGCCGGTTTTCGCCAAGTCGGTGTTCGCCGCGACCATCGACGACGTCCACAACGACCATGTGCTGGTCATCCTGCAGCTCGGGGGTGGCAACGACGGGCTCAACACCGTGATCCCCTACGCGGACCCGGCCTACCTGCAGGCGCGGCCGACGATCGGGATTCCGGCCGACAAAGTGCTCCGGCTCAACGCCGAGATCGGCCTCAATCCGGTGATGCCCGGCATCAAGAAGCTCTTCGACGCCGGCTCGGTGGCACTCGTGCAGGGTGTCGGGTATCCGAAGCCCGTGTACTCGCACTTCGAGGGCCTGTACATCTGGGAGCACGCTGATCCGACCATGCGGCAGACCGAAGGATGGCTCGGCAAGCTGCTCGCGGGCCAACTCGACGCGCAGGGCCATCCGCTCACGGGGTGCGCTCTCGGCCAGGCGAGCACCCCCGCCGAACTGCTCGCCCAGAACGCTTCGGTGAGCGTGATCGATTCGATACCCACCTACGCGGTGGAGGGCGGCGAGGGACGACGCGTCGCTGGTCCGGCGCTGTATCGGAGGACGCCGGGCATCTACGGGGCACTGTTCGACCAGGCGCTGACGACCGCGGAGTACGGGATCGCGGCGCTTGCGGATTCGCAGAATCGCTACACGCCTTCGGTCACCTACACGCCGCAGAGCACCGTGTACGGCAGCAAGAACAGCCTCGCGGCATCGCTGCAGCTGACGGCGGAGATGATCGTCACCCAGCCGAGCGTGAAGATCTGTCACGTCGTCCTCGGTGGCTTCGACACGCACCAGGACGAGGACACCCGCCAGAGCGCGTTGCTTGCATACGTGGACAGCGCGGTGAGCGCATTCATGCAGGACATCGCCAACCATGGGATGGCCGATCGCGTGGTGCTCATGACCTGGTCCGAATTCGGCAGGCGCGTCCGCGAGAACGGCGGTAAGGGAACCGACCATGGCGCCGCCGCACCCGTGTTTGTCGTCGGCAAGCCCGTCAAGGGTGGTGTGCTCGGTGAGCAGCCGTCGCTCACCAGCACCGTCGACTCGGGAAACCTGCAGTACAACGTCGATTTTCGCAGCGTGTACCAGAGCCTGATCCGCGACTGGCTCCGGGCGGACCCGGCGTCGGTGCTCGGCGCATCCTTCCCCGAGCTGCCGATCATCCGGACCGTCTAGCACCGTGACCCTCACCCGCGCGGGCACTCAAGGCGATCAGCAGCGTCAGCGCTGTCGCACTCTGCGGCGTGAGCGGCGTGCTTGTCGCCACCGACCCGAAACCCGCGGCGGCACCGCTGCGGCCACCGGTGAACGGCGCATCGCACGGCACCGCGTCACTGGTGATCCCGCCGACATGCGGCGCGACAGGTTTCGCCGGCAGCGGCGCGACCGCGACCCTCGATCCGTCGTTGCTGCCCATCGCTCAACGCCTTGGTCAGGCGACGACGGCGACCGAACGCCGGGCGATTCTTGCGTCGCTGACGGCATCGCAGCGGCTCGACATCGAAGCTTACGTGCGGGCGCTGCGCCGCTCAGCGATGAGCTCGACCGGGCGCTGTGAGGACCAGGGCACGGGGTCCGCGGACGGTGGGTCGATCGCACCATCGGTCGTCGCGGCGCCCGCTTCGACGCAGCCCCTCATCAACACCTACGTCTCATGAAGACTGCAACCGCCCGCACCATCGGTCACGCCTTCGCGGCGTTCGGCGGAGCGCGATGCGAGCTCATGGTCTGCGATGCGCCCGCGGCTGACGTGTCCGCAGCGGTGGCGGATGTCGTCACCTTCGAGCGCAGGCTGACGCGTTTCGACGCCCGCAGCGAACTCTCGCGGTTCAACGCCGCGGCCGGTGCACGCGCGCCCGTCTCCGCGCTCCTCAGCGAGTTGCTCCGCGTGTGCCTCGACGCCTATCTGCTGAGCGACGGCCTCGTCAATGCCGCCTGCCTTCCCGCGCTTGTCGCCGCGGGGTACGACCGGTCGATCACCGCCGTGCGTCGACATCCGGCGATCCTGCGACGCGAGGCGGCGCGCCCGCAGGTGCCACCGCTTCCAGAGGTGCTCGACGTCGGCGCCGGCTGGGCTCGCGTGGCTCCGGGCTGCGCGGTCGACCTCGGTGGGGTGGGCAAGGGATGGCTCGCGGATCGTCTCTGCGAGCGCTTCGACAACGCGGCGGTCAACCTCGGTGGCGACGTCCGGACTCGTGGCGACGGACCCGAGTGCCGCGGCTGGACGGTTGCGCTTTGCGACGGGCGCCTCGTGACCGTGGGGGATGCGGGCATCGCAACCTCTGGAATCTCGGGCAGGCGCTGGCCGGGTGGACACCATCTCATCGACCCGCGGACCGCGGCGCCCGCTCGCACCGATGTCACCACCGTGTCGGTCGTCGCCGGGACCGCGCTCCGTGCCGAGGTGCTCGCCAAGAGCGCATGTGTCATGGGAGCGTCGGCCGTGGACGCGTGGCTCGCGGCGCCGCGGGTCGCTGCGGCATGCGCTCGTCCTCGATGCCTGACGCGAACCTCGACCTCGTCCTGTGGTACGCCACCCGCGCAGCCGCCCTGGCGGCGTTCTTCGTGCTCGCTGCCTCGCTGCTCACCGGCATGGCAATCCGTGCCGCGTATCTCGCGCCGCTCGCCCGGAATCGGGCCGTCGTTGCGGTGCACGGGTTTCTCGCCTGGTTCTGGGTGCCGCTCGTCGTGGTGCACGTCACTGCGCTCCTGCTCGACGCGACCTCACAGGTCACGCCGCTCGATGTCCTCGTGCCGTTTCGGGTCGATGAGGGGACGGGATCACAACTGGCCGTCGGGCTGGGCACGGTCGGTTTCCTCGCTCTCGTGCTGATCACGGTCACGGCCACCCTGCGACGCGTGATGCGCCCCGCGGTGTGGCTCTGGATCCATCGCCTCACCTACCCGATGTTCGCGATCTTCCTGATCCACGCACAGCTGGCAGGAACCGACTTCAGCCAGGTGACGATCAGCCTCGCGGCATGGGCGACCGCCGGCGGCCTGGTCGCGCTGGCGCTCCTCCGGGCCGCCGGAGGACGGATGACCAGCGATCCGCCTGTGTAGGGGTTTCTTCAGCCGGGTACACTCGTCGCATGCTGTCCTGGATGTGGGTGGTCTGGCTGCTCGCCGGCCTGGTCCTCGTGGGCATGGAGGTCCACACTCAGGCGTTCTACGCGCTGTTCCTGGCGCTCGGTTCCTTCGCGGCGACGGTCGTCGCCATCTTCCCCACACAGGTGTGGCTCCAGGCTGTGGTCGGCGCTGCGGTCGCCATCATCGGCACCATGGCGGTGCGGCCCACGCTGGCCCGGATCTCCGCGAGCCGCCTCGGCCCGAAGCTGGCCATGCCGGGCGCGTCAGACAATCTTGTCGGGCAGCCCGCGCTGACACTCGAGCCTGTCGGCGACGAGAACCACCCCGGGCACGCGCGCCTCTTCAACGAACGCTGGCTGGCGGTGACAACCAATCCAGGCGGCGTGCCGGCACATCAGCAGGTTACTGTCGTCGAAGTGCGCGGCACCACCCTCGTGGTCGCGCCCCCCAAGGGAGGCTGACTCAGTGGACAACAGTGGCCTGGTCACCGCGATCATCGTCGTCGTCCTGCTCATCGTGGTGGCCATCCTCATCGGCGGCGCGGTGCGCGTCGTGCCCCAGGGATTCGCCGGAGTGGTCACCCGTTTTGGACGATTCCGTCGGGAATCTCAAGCCGGCCTGACCATCATCACGCCCTTCATCGACAAGCTCCTCCGGGTGGACATGCGCGAGACGCCGCGCACCGGAGATCGGCAGGACGTGATCACCCGCGACAACGTCGCGGTCGCGGTGAACGCAACCATCTTCAGCCAGGTCATCGAGCCGCGAGCGGCACTGTTCAACGTTTCCGACTATCTCGTCGCGATCGATCAGCAGGCACGCACTACGCTTCGTAACGCGTTCGGCAACGTCAGCCTCGACGAGGCGCTCTCCTCTCGCGAGCAGATCAACGCCGCGATGCAGCAGCAGATGGAGCAGGTGACCGACAAGTGGGGGATCCGCATCAACCGGATCGAGATCGTCGACATCTCCCCGCCGGTGCAGATCCTCCAGGCGATGGCGTTGCAGAAGCAGGCGGACCAGGAGAAGCGCGCCCGCATCCTGCAGTCCGAGGGCCAGCAGCAGTCGGCCGTCAACATCGCCGACGGTAACCGGCAGGCCGCCATCAAGCAGGCGGAAGGCGAGCGGCAGGCTGCCATCCTTCGGGCGGAGGGCAACCGGCAGGCCGCCATCCTCGAGGCCGAAGGCCGTGCCCAGGCGATCTCCACCGTGTACGGCTCGATCAAGGCCGCTGCGCCCGACCCGACGCTGGTGGCGATCCTGCAGCTCGACACGCTGACGAAGTTCGCCGAGAGCCCCAACGCCAAGCTCGTGGTTCCGGCCGAGACCTCCGGGTTGCTCGGCGCGGCACAGGTGCTCCGCAGCGTGCTGGGTGACGCACCCGGCCTCGAGCCGCCGACGATCGTCACCGTCCCACCGTCCAGCAGCTGAGCGGACCCTCGCCGGTGGCCGGACAGAGCTCGCTCTTCGGCGCGGACGCGGTCACCCCGGCGGCGTCTGGAGGCGGAGCGCCGCACGCGCCGCTGGCGACGCGGATGCGTCCCCGGACCTTCGATGAGTTCGTCGGCCAGCACCGGGCGATCGGCGTCGGCACCGTGCTGCGCAGGGCGGTGGAGAGCGGAGAGGTGCCGTCGCTGATCCTCTGGGGGCCCCCCGGCAGCGGTAAGACGACCCTCGCCGCGCTGATCGCGGGGGCGACCAATGCGACCTTCGAGGCGGTGAGCGCGACCAGTGCCGGGGTGGCGGACCTGCGCAAGGTGATGGAGCGCGCTAATGAACGCTTGCGCGCGGGGCGGAGGACCGTCCTCTTCATCGATGAGATCCACCGCTTCAACAAGAGCCAGCAGGACGCCGTGCTGCCGCACGTCGAGAACGCGACGGTGACCCTGCTCGGCGCCACCACCGAGAATCCCT
>JGI12269J14319_10000937_pt1 | contig 28739 bp, 31 predicted proteins | sample PeaSoiSIISIP2007_FD_14319 | JGI IMG/M metagenome (IMG submission 14319)
GTCGTTGCAAAAGGGTCGCTGGCGTTACAATACGGCGGGTGGCAGCTTGGCTGCGGTTCAATTTGCGATAGGGGTTTCGCATGAAAAATTGGTCATTGAAATTGTTCGCGGGGTTAGCCGTTCTCGTAGTAGTTGCAGCTCCCATTCTTGCGCACCACGGGACGTCGGCGTACGACACGACGAAATTGACGACCGTTAAGGGAACGGTAACGGATTTCCAGTTTAATAATCCCCATGTGATCATTTCTGTCGAGGCGAAAGACGACAAGGGCAAAGTCGAAATATGGATTTGCGAAGCCAACAGCCCGAATGTCCTGAGCAGGCACGGCTGGGACCGGGACATCATTAAAAAAGGGGACCAAATCACGATTATCGGGAATCGTCCCAAGAATGGCGCGAAAACCATGCGTCTCCAGAAGGTCGTCCTGTCCAACGGTCAAGAGCTCGACCCCAATTCATTACAGGACTAATGACAGTTCGCTCAGACAAACCTCGTCGGGTGAATGTAAAATCATTTAGGAGAAGCTCCGAAATGCGCAACCGCTTCATGGGCTTGGTTGTTGTCCTGTCGGCGACGATAGCCCTCTCTCCCTTCCTATTCGCTCAGACCGCTGACCAGCAGGGAATGACGAGGGTCGAACCCGCGGCTTCCACGCCGGACTTGTCCGGGCTTTGGATCCGACTGCGAGATCCGTCGCATTCACCCATTAATCTTGATTTTGGAAAGGCCATCTCCCCCATGACGCCATGGGGTGAGGCGAAATTCAAGGCGGCCAATTCCGTCTATCGCAGTTCCAGCCCCAGCACGGTCTTGAGCGATCCAATTTTTAGTTGTTATCCGCCTGGAGTGCCGCGAATTTATCTTCTCAACTTTCCAGTGCAGATCGTTCAGATTCCCGGCCAGGTGATCATGCTCTTCGAGTTCGATCATTTTGTGCGCCGAATCTACACGGATGGGCGTCCGCATGACAAGGATGCTGGTCCGCTATGGATGGGAGACTCCATCGGCAAGTGGGAAGGCGACACTCTCGTTGCCGATACGGTCAGTTTTAATGACAAGACCACACTCGATCGGGAAGGTTATCCACACAGTGACGCTATGCACCTTGTGGAGCGCCTCCGGCGCGTCGACCATGACTCTTTGGTGATCGACCTCACCGTCGACGACCCGAAGGCCTACACAAAGCCCTGGGGAGCAAAGCTCATCTTTCAGTTAAGGCCGGACTGGAAAATCATGGAGCACGTCTGCGAAGACAACGCCAGCTTCGTCGGCTTCAACAAGAAGGCGACCCAGGCGCCAAAGAAGTAGGGCGGCCTTGCCGGGGCGGGACTGTCGGATTTCTTCATGCAGACGCATCGCACGGCGACAGGCTGAAGCCTGTCCTACTTAGAGCTAGGAGGGACGAAGTCATGCCTGATAACGCCCGGCGAGATCTCCTTAAGAAGGCAGCAGCTCTAAGCATCGGCGCGCTTGCTTCCGCCGGCGCCTTACTTCCTGGCGAAGTTCGAGCCTCGAGCCAAGCAGACCAAAAACTACCGGCAACTGATTTTTTCCCGGGATTCAAACACCTTAAAGGCAAGACCTCGGGCGCCACAATCAACTTTGTCACAGCGGGAAGCGGGCCTCCACTGCTTCTCCTGCACGGCTATCCGCAGACGCACATTGAATGGCGCGATATTGCGCCTCAACTGGCCAAAAAATTTACCGTCGTGGCGGCCGATCTCCGCGGGTACGGAGACAGCAGCAAGCCTTCCGACGACGAAAACCATTTGAACTATTCCAAGCGCGCGATGGCGCAGGACCAGGTCGAATTGATGGCCAGCTTGGGATTTCAGAAGTTTGCGCTCGTGGGTCACGATCGCGGCGGAAGGGTCGCGCATCGGTTGGCCCTCGATCACGCGGACCGTCTGACGAAGCTCGCCATCCTCGACATTGTTCCGACGTACAAAGTGTTGCATAGCGTGACGAACGAACTCGCCACGGCCAATTTCCATTGGTGGTTCCTCATCCAGAAAGCGCCGATGCCCGAGACGCTGATCGGCAACAGCGCCGAAGTCTGGCTCCGCTCGCGGTTTGAACGAATCCCGACGGGCGTTTTGAGCAAGGGGGCCTTCGCGGAGTACCTGCGCTGCTTCACGCTGCCGGGCTCGATTCACGGCTCGTGCGAAGATTATCGCGCCGGCGCGACCATCGATCTAACTCATGACGCCGCCGACCTGGATCACAAAATCTCTTGTCCAGTTCTCATCTTGTGGGGAGAACGGGGCGTATGGCCCAAGCTTTACGACGTGCTCGAGGTGTGGAGAGAGCGGGCGTCGAACGTCACAGGCCGAGAGATGCCGACCGGGCATTTCATCGCCGAAGAGAAACCCGATATGCTGCTTGAGGAACTGAATAAATTCTTGGGCTGATATTCCAATGCAGCATTGACGACGCAGAGTGCGAGTGTGTGAATTTAAAAGGGGCGAGGGGACAAGTGAGCATCGGACGAGAAGAAAATTCTTTCAGAATGGCTTTGGCTTGCGGCGCGCTGGCGTTCGCGGTGACTATGTTTGGCCCAGCGCCGCTGCGGGCGCAGGGCGGCGTTCCCAAGTTCGAGGTGGACCCTTATTGGCCAAAGCCTTTGCCGGAGCGCTGGGTAACCGGTGAAATCGGCGGCGTGTGCATCGATTCCCAGGATCATATCTTTGTCGTGCAGCGTGTAAGCGACGTCGGCGGAATGGACGGCCATCTGGAAGGGCTGACCGGCGACGAATTGAACGCTGGCCAAGCCGCGCCGCCCGTGCTCGAATTTGATGGCGACGGAAAAGTTGTCAACTCCTGGGGAGACGCAATGATCTTGCCTAAGGATCTTCACGGATGCGCTGTAGATCGCGACGGCCACGTGTGGCTCGACGGGTCCGAAGACGGCATCCTTCAGGAATATTCCCACGACGGAAAGGAATTGCTCCTCCAGATCGGAAAGAAAGGCGTTTTCGATTCCTCGGACGGCACGGTGAACGGCACGCCCTTGAATTCGAGCCCTTCGCAGTTCTTCCGCGTCTCGGAAATCGCATTCGACCCGCACAATGGCGACATGTATGTCGCGGACGGCCACGCGAAAGGCAAGGGCGGCAACAATTTCCGCATCGTCGTATTCGATCATACCGGGCACTATCTGCGCCAATGGAAACTGCATCGTTCGCCGGAAGAAGCGGCCACCGCGGCCAGGCCGACTCCGCATTGCGTTCGCGTGAGCAATGACGGCATCGTGTATGTGTGCGATCGCTGGATGAATCGCCTTCAACTTTTCGACACGATGGGAAATTTCAAGAAGGACATGCCGTTCAGCTATAAGGTGTGGACGCCTGCTTCCGGATCGGGGACGGGAGCGCAGCGAGACGCGGAGCTGGTGGGATCGTGCTCTTCGGTGGAATTTTCCCGCGACCCGGGAGAGAAGTATATGTACTTGATCAATGAAATCGATGAAGAAGTGGATGTGGTGGACCGGGCCAGCGGGCGCGTCCTTGGAAGCTTCGGCCGCCCGGGCCATCAGGTGGGCGAATTCATGCATGCGCACACGATGGCGGTGGACTCCAAAGGCAACATTTATGTGGGTGAGTCGGTGGACGGCCGCAGGGTGCAAAAATTCAAAATGGTGGGCGGGAAGTAGAGGATCACACCAAAGATCTCCGACTCGCAATCTCGCGAGGGGTGGCCGATCTATTCTAGAGAGTCAGCCGGACTTGCGGCCGCCGCCAACGGAGTGCTTGCGCGATTCCTTTGCGCGTGAGGATTCTTCAGCGCCGTGCTGCATCAATTTCTTTCCGCCGAGACGGTCTAGATTCCCGAGGAAAGCGTTCTTTTCGTTTTTCCTAGTATTCTTTTTCTTTGCCATGGCTGCAAATTACCCGACTCGCAGAAGTACGTCAATGCGAATCCCAAACTCCCGGCTTTGGACACCCGCGCTATCCGCGATAGGCAATGCTCAGTCCTTTGCCGACCGGTACGGTTGTGTGCTGGAAGTCCGCCAGGCTCGAAATAAACTTCAGATATTCGGCGATCTCTTCCGGATGGGAGAGCACATTATCGGCGATCACCAGCACCTTGCCGGCGAGCTTGGGCAGCAGGATTTTCATTACCTCAGGGAATTTCCGGCGGTCGGCGTCGAGAAACACCAGATCGAACGGGCCGGTGAGCTGGCGGACAATTTCAGCGGCGTCGCCCGTGCGCAACTCCACGCGGTCGAGAAAATTCGCGCGGCGGAGGTTTTCGCGCGCCAGGACATGCTTGTCGGGATTGCGGTCGATGCTGACGATTCGGCCGCCGGCCGGCTCGAGCGACCACGCCAGCCAGATGGTGCTGTAGGCGTTCGAGGTGCCGAACTCGAGCGCGCGCGTCACGCCGCTCGCTCGCACCAGGATACTGAGGAGTTGGGCGCTGGCCGGCTCGAGATTGAGCATCTTGCGCGCATGGTCGGCCGCGCGCGCGTCGTTCTCCAGGCCGCGCGTTTCGATTTCATGCAATAACTCTCGAAGATTTTGGTCCATGACTGTTCTCAGCGCAGGCATTCCCTCAATTCATCCGCGGTCCAATTCCCTTAAATCTTTTGGGCAATCACGAGCCCATAGACGAAATTTCCCGAGGCGAAGCCGGCTCTCATCGCCCGGAAGGCTCTAAGAAAACGGACGAACATCGCGCCGTTTTTCGCGGCGAGTTTCCACAAGGATTTGTTCCCGATAATGTCCAGGCCAAGGTCCCACGTTCTGGAACAGTTTTTGTTCAGGACCTCACTCTTCCTAATTTTCAAGCCGCTCGATTGCATCCATGCCTCGTACTCCGGCATCGTTCCCAGTTCAACAAGCATTCCCTTTTCTATGGGGATGATTTGTCGTTTGTATTCCGCTGGATTGAGATTGGGCTTTTTAAACCAATCAATCACGGCAACGGTCCCATTTGGCTTCAATAATTTTGCGGCTGATGCAAAGAACTTTTCGATGTCTTGGTAATGGGAAATGGATTCAACCGACCAGACGACATCAAACAAATTCTCGAATTGCATCGCTTCGGCATCCATCAAAAGAAAAGTTGCGTTCACATCCTCCCTGGCGGCCGCCTGATTCGCAAGACTGATCTGAACGGGGGAAATCGTAATCCCCGTGGCTTCCACTTGGTAGCGCTTGGCCAAGAAAATACTGCTGGCGCCAGTGCCGCAACCGACGTCCAAAATCCTGCGCCCCGGCTGAATCTCCGCCAATTGCGCAAGATGCTCGATGAGCTGAATCTGGGCTCTTTCTTTGGTTTCATCGCCGCGAATCCAATAGCCGTGATGTAAATGCTCGCCCCACAACTCGTGGAAATGGGAACTTACGACATCATAGAACTCTCGGATGCTTTCCTTATCGTTGTGGCGGGTCATGGCTCTGCGATGCCCCAAATAGAATCTGGCTCGATCACAGACAATTTATTTTTCCTTCTCCGGCAGCGCAAAAACAAAAAGCGTGGAAGCGGGTTGCGCGATATGGGCGGCGCTTTCGGGATAAATTTTCGCAAGCCGCCCTTCCGTCTCGGAGCCTCCGCCGGAACCAATGGCGATGTACTGCCTCCCGTTGACCGAGTAGCTTACGGCGGCCGAGGCGATGCGGCCCCCGGTGTTAAAGGACCAAAGCTTCTTGCCGGTCCGCGCATCGAGCGCGAAGACGCTGCCCTCCAGATCCCCGCCAAAAATCAAGTCGCCCGCGGTAGCCAGGAGAGAAGACATGTTGTAGTACTTCGTGTTGAAGGTCCACTCCTTCTTCCCGGTCGCGGGATCGAACGCGCTGATGTTTGGCGGAACATTCGGATTCACTTCATCGCCTTTATCGGAGCCGCTCACAAAATGGGTGCACAGCTCGAAGTCGGAGGTGTACCACCAACCGGTGTGCGGACTGTAAGCCGAGTGTTGAATGCCGCGGCCGCCGGTATGGATGCTGGGACAAACGAGATTATCTTTTTGCTCTTTCGGAACGATCGGGTCGATGGGATTGCCGTGCTCGTCGATGCCCTTGTTCCAATTCGGCGCGCTGTACGCAAATGCGCGAAGGAACTTTCCGGTTTCGCGGTCGTATTCGTACGTGTAACCGTTCTTGGTTGGGTGGATGATGATCTGCCGCTTGTGTCCCGCCACGTCCATGTCGACGAGGACAGGCTCCGCCGCGGAGTCATAGTCGTATAGATCGTGCGGCGTCTCCTGAAAATACCATTTCATTTTTCCGGTATCGACATCGAGCGCGAGCAGCGATGCCGTGTAGAGATTGGGACCCGGGCGCAGGGTTCCGTTAATGGGAGTCGGGTCGCCTGTTCCCCAGAAGAGCAGATTCATCTCGGGATCGTAGGTGCCCGTGAACCAGGCTCCGCCGCCTCCCGTTTTCCAGTAGTTGTCTTCCGCCCCGGCCCAGGTTTCCGCTCCCGGTTCGCCCGGAGCGGGGACCACCTCGAAGTGCCACACGAGCGCTCCGGTCTTGGCGTCGTAAGCGTTGACGTGGCCGCGCAGCGCCTGATAGCCGGACCCGGCGTTGCCGGTGATCACTTTGCCTTTTACGAAGAGCGGAGCCGCGGTAATCCTGCATTGACAGTCGGAATTTTCCTCCACGTGGATGTTCCAGACTTCCGCACCGGTTTTCGCGTCGAGTGCCACGACGTGATTGTCCTGCGTGCCCATGTAAATCCGGCCGTCACCATAAGCGATTCCGCGAGCGCCTCTGATGCTGAACGTTTTCACTTCCGGCCATTTATACTCGTAGGTCCAGATCGACCGGCCCGTGGCCGCCTCAACCGCGTAAACATTGTTCTGCATGCCTTCGAGGTAAAGAACGCCATCGACGACCAGAGGCGCGGCCTCGAGCCCTGGCCTGAGTCCCGCCACGCCTGTAGGAAATCCCGCGGGGAACGCCCAGACCGGCGCGATGTTTTTCACATTTTCGCGCGTGATCTGATTCAGAGGACTGTAACTCCAGCCGCGATAATTTCCGTAAAACGTGAGCCAGTTCTGCGGCTCTTTGTCGGCGTGCTCGATCCGCGAAGTGGTCGCGTCTTGCGCCGCGGCAACACTCGCAGCGCCCAAGTTCAGGCACAACAGAAATAGAACAGCGCATGCCCGAGAAGCGAGGACGTTTCTGACAGTTCTGTGTGCACGGTTCATTTCTGGTCTCCGCTCATCATTCTCAACTATTTTCATTTCCGATGTATGCCCTAGCATGGCGTCAGTCTCTATTCTGAACTTGAGATTCTTACTGAGCGGCAGCGGGCTTCTTCGCGATTTCTCTCTCCGCATGTAGAACACGCAGCCAGGCCCCGTTCTGCTTCACCCAAACATCAGAGAAATTGCTTTCCCGCGGCGTAACTTTGCCGTTCCGTTCGAGGACGCCGAGAGCGTGGTACGTGACGACCGCGACGTTTCCATTGTCATACACGCGGAAGCGATGCCCATCCTGCTTCATGGAATGCATCTTGAACACCCCGGGTTGCAGCCCAGCCTCGATCTCGGCTTTGGTGGGGCTGCTTCCATCGATGTTCGTTTGGGCGACGTCCTCGGCGTCATATTGTTTGATCCAATCGACAGGGTCTGAGCCGCCCTTGAGGAGTCCCGCCACCTTCTCATCTTCTATTTTCATGATTTCTCTTTTTACGGTTTCGGCCTTTTCGCCGATAATCGCCTGCGCGGAAATCATTCCCGGCAGCGAGGCAGTTAAGAGAGTTGCAAGAAGAACTTTTCGCATCGTGATCCATCTCCGTTTCTGAAAATTCCAACGTAAGATTCGGCGAGCGCGAAAGCACCCACCCCTGGCTGCGTGAGCTGGGTTCCTGATGTCGGTTTACAGTCCGAACGGCAACATATATCTAACCGCTTGGGAAGGCAATCCTCCGGCCCAGTTTCACTGGAGCGCCCGCGTGACGATGGTCACTTGCATGGGTGACCCCGGTCATATACTTCGCAAGAGAATGATTGTAAAAAGGAATCGTAAGGTTGGTAAGCCTAACAAAGGAGGATGACTCCACCGGGCTTGCAAAGAAAAGAGAACGAATACCGAATTGGATTACACCGCGGATGCGGTGCATAACGTGGACGGCACAAGGTAAGCGCCGCCACGCGAAAACCAAAGAGTCATGAAGGGGAACTGCCAGGTTCCCCTTTGTGATTTGTGCTGCTCCTTTGTTCTTGTCTCGTGCGAGCCGGTATGCCTGCATCTCTTGTCTAACCCCCAAACGTGAAGCGAGGTCCAATCGGTATTTTTCCTTGACTCTGAGCTTCTCAAGGCGTACCAACAATTGTTATACGGCTTGAAGGTGATTTTTTCCGCAGGCCATCGTGCCCGGAAGGCTGGGGCTCCGGCCGTTTTCTCCTTTCGCTTGGAAACAGGAACGCGAGGAACTGCGCCATGAGGTGTTACATGAAAAGGAAGCTGGCAAAGGGTTTCGTCTTGATGGCAGGACTTGTGATGGTTTGCGTTCCGATCTTCGCCCACCACGGAGGATCTGATTACGACATCCAGCATCCCAAGACCCTCAAGGGGACCGTGACGGAATTCTTCTGGTCCAATCCCCACTGCCAGGTTTTTCTGGACTCGAAGGATGATTCCAATAAAGTGGTGAACTGGACGATCGAAACTCTCGCTCCGGCCGTATTGAGGAGAGCCGGATGGTCGAGGGAAACGTTGCACCCGGGCGACCAGATCACGATCACTTTCGTTCCCAGCAAGAAGGGCACGCCCGTGGGAATGCTACGAAAAGTCGTGCTTCCCGACGGCACAGAGTTGTCGGGCGGAGCATTGGGCGAGCAACCACAGCAGTAGCGGCGGCTCAGGTTTGCACAATATCCCGCTGCCTGCTCTCGCGATGCTGGTTCTGAAACTTGAATCGCCCGCTGAGGCTGGACGAAAAAAGGAGTTGCGGAATGCGAAATTGGATCTTAGGTTCGACGATCGCATTGGCGGTCGCGCTTGCCTTCCTGGCGGTTGCGCGCGCCCAGACCGATCATTCCGGCGCGGCGAAGGCGGATGCCAAGGCCGCGGTGTTCGACCCGCATGACCTGACTGGAATCTGGAATCCTGCCCCCTTTATGCAGCCGAAGGGCGAAGTCAATCCGCTCGATCTGGGCGGACATCCCAACCCGCTGCCTCCCTTTACACCCGCGGGCGAGACGGCGTACCTGGCCAACGCAAAGTTCATCGCGGCTGGAGCCGTGCTCGATTGCGATCCCTTCGGCGTGTCGCGCAATTTTTTTACTCCCCGGCCGTTTGAAATCCTTTTGACTCGCGACAGGCTGGTGCAGCACTTCGAGTATTATGACAATTGGCGCGAAATCTGGACGGACGGGCGGAAAATTCCCGCGGACGTGGATCCCGAATACATGGGATATTCCATCGGCCGTTGGGACGGAGACACCTTTGTCGTTGACTCGGCCGCTTACAACGGCAAGGCCTTCCTCACCTGGCAAGGTTTTCCCATCAGCGAATCCATGCACCAGACGGAACGTTGGCAGCGCCTGGACCAGGACACCTTGAAGATCGTCTTCACCTTCGACGACCCGAAAAATTATGCCAAGCCCTGGTCGATCACGTTTTTTTGGAAATTGAGGAAGGACTGGGTGATGGATGCGCATCCCTGCACCCTATCCGCGATCAAGGAATACGATGAGAGGGTAAACCACGCCGATAAGCTGCCGGGCCGCGACTACGCCAAACCTGAAAAGAAGTAGCAGGGTTTATGGCTTTTTATCCTGAAAAGTCGTGAAGAGCAGCCTGTGGGCTTTAGTCCTTGCACGCACCAAAACCCACAGGCTGAAGCCTGTGCCACTTGTTCTAATTCGCAGCGAGCTGCGCTGTGATATCCGCTTCCTTGACTGTTGTGCCATGCCCGCCGGCAATCAGAGCGCCCGTGATGTTGTGCTTTCTCAGAACCACACCCACGGAGGCGGTCGCTTCCGAGCGTTCAATCGGCCCGCGCGGTGAGATGAGGTCGGTGACATACACGATGTTTGCGTTGCCGGTGACCACGTTTCCGATCAGCATGCCCACAACGTGCGGATTCTGAATGAAGTAGAGATGAATTTGGGTCGTGTCGTCCTTGATCGTCATCTCGTCCTTGACCTCGGTGATCTCCGGAGTGCGCGGCTTCTTTTGGAGATCATCGGGAACAATCGTGTGAACTCCCTTGACGTCCTTTTCAAAATAGGCCTTGTCAGGACTCGGCACGATCACATTCGCGCCATCGGCCACATAGGTGCGCATGCCGCCGGTGTGGTCCATGTGCTGATGGGTCAGGATGAGGTACTTGATCGGCTTGCCCGGATACTTCGCCTTCGCCGCGTCGATGACCCAGCGCGATTGCAACTCGCCGTACGGAGCATCGAAGACCACCAGGTAATCCTTCATCGCGACGATCAGATTGTTGGCCGTTCCGCCTTCCACATGCTGCACGTTGGGCGCCAGCTCGACCATCTTCAGGCCGCCGCCGTTGGGGTAAATAATGTTGTCGCTGTCCAAAAACCGCGTCAGGAAAAGCCGGCGCATGACCCATTGATACGGCACGTTGCTGGTCGCCACCGGTTTGGCCGCTGCGCGTACTGAGTCAGGCACCGCAAACGTATCGGCCGCGATTGCGGGATTGGCGGTAACGTCGCGATAGTTGAATCTGGCCACTTCGACGCCGCCAATTTGCATTGAAAGCGACTGGGCAATCTGCGCCCCATTGACCGCTTTCCAGTCCGTAAGCACGGCGTCGTAATTGGAATCGCCGTGGATGTTGTCGTCATCTCGCGTGCGGATCGCCGCAGGCAGATGCGTTTTGCGATCGAACAGAATGATGAACGTCGTCCCGCCGTCAGCGAAAGAAACCGCCGGCAAGGACTGCGCGCCGAGCTTTTGGGATCCCGCGGCATCGACGTTTTTCGGATCGTTCAAGGCCTTGACCAGCAGCCACGGCGAGACGCGCTCGAGCTCTCGCAGTTGCGCCGCCTCGCGGATGCCGGACATGGGTTGGCTGCCCTTCTCATCGGTCACGAAGCCGATCGTGGGCATCAAGGTTTCCGTGTACTTCAGTACGATCGGGTCCGGATATTTCTGATCGCGCACCCATGCGGTGCGGGCGCTTCCGTTCGCGAGATCCCAGGTCATTGTAAACGTCGCATCCCCCATGAAGCGGGGTTCGCCGTCGGGAGCAAAAGACTGCCCCGGTTCCCAGAACTTTGCGTCGCCTTTGATGGCGAGGCCCTTCACGCCGCGCAGCGCGTCGGCGCCGCCTTCCGCGGCAACGGCTTGTTTCACGAGACTATCGCCGCTTCCTTGAGCCAAGGCCGGCTGCTGCGGAACCATCGCCAGCAGAAACAAGGCAATCCACAATGTGTATTTCATGGGGCTTCCTCCGTTGTTGTATCGTTCAGCGGGAATTTCGATTTTGACTTCCGGGCTGACCGCAACCATACATCCGACCGCCATAGAACGCAATGCCTGGTCCGGCTTCGTAGGACAGCCACTCTTGGCTGTCCTCTTTCGCCGTGCCGAGATCATGCTGGACAGCCAAGAGTGGCTGTCCTACGAAAACCGCCAACCGACCTGCCGCCCGGGATTTGATGATTTCACCCCGAATCGAAATACCTTATGATCGAGCAGTTCGTACCGTCGGCGCCGCATTCGCACTGGAAAGGGAATCCCATGAAAACAATTTCCCGCAGAAAATTCGCCGCAGTCGCGTTGCTGCCGTTGATCGGTGCGCTTTTTAGCGTCGCACCGGCGCGCGCTGATGAGATCAAGGTCGTGACTTCCGGAGGGTTCACAGCCGCCTATCTGGAATTGGTCCCCGAGTATGAAGGCGCCACGCACGACAAACTTGTCACCGAGTTCGGGCCTTCCATGGGAACGACGCATAACGCCATTCCGATTCGCCTCGAACGCGGCGAGTCCATCGACGTCGTGATCATGGCCGCGCCCGCGCTGGACGATCTGATCAAGCAGGGCAAGGTCCGGGCGGGCAGCCGGGTCGACCTGGTCCAATCCAAGATCGGCATGGCGGTCAAAGCCGGAGCGCCGCACCCCGACATCAGCACGGTAGACGCGCTGAAGCGCACTCTGCTGGCTGCAAAATCGATTGCGTATTCCGATAGCGCCAGCGGCGTCTATCTCTCTACCGAATTATTTCCGAAGATGGGAATCGCCGGCCAGATCAAAAGTAAAAGCAAGAAAATCGAGGCCGATCCGGTAGGCGGAGTGGTTGCAACGGGAGAATTCGAGATCGGCTTCCAGCAAATCAGTGAACTGCGCCCCGTGAAGGGCATCGACATCGTCGGCTCGCTGCCCCCCGGGGCGCAAAGGGTCACAGTTTTTGCCGCGGGCATTCCGGCAACGGCAACGCACCCGGAGGCGGCCAAGGCGCTCATCCAATGGCTTGCGTCTCCGGTCGCCTACGCAGCCATCAAGAAGAGTGGCCTCGAGCCTGCGAATTCCAAGTAAGCAAAAGTGGCGCAGGCTTCAGCCTGTGGGGGTTAGTGCGTGCAAGGACTAAAACCCACAGGCTGAAGCCTGCGCCACTTAATTCTCAGTGCCCCAAGAGATCCTTCAGAAAGCGCGCCATCGCCACCTTGTATTCATCGTCGGCGCGCACCTCTGACGGATTCTGCGGCTTCGTAAAACCGTGCGCCGCGCCACTGTACAGGTTGACCTCGAAGTCCACCTTGGCGGCACGGAACTGGGAGATTACGGCATCGAGTTCGGTCATCGGCGCAACCGGATCTTCGGCCCCATGCAGGATCAGGACGCGGCCTTTGATGTTCTTGGCGCCTTCCGGCGTGAAGTTCTGAAACGCCCCATGCACCGATACGAACCCGAGCAGCGGCGCTCCGGTTTCGATCAGCTCGATTCCGGTAGTCCCGCCAAAGCAGTAGCCGACCGAGGCAAGCTTCGCCGGATCGACCATCGGCTGCGCCTTGAGGACATCGAATCCCGCCAAGGCGCGGGCACGCATCAGCGGACGGTCCTTGTCGTAGATCGCGATCGTTTCCATCATCTCGGGAACGGTCTTAGGCACCATGCCCTTGCCGAAAATGTCCTCGGCGAACACCACATAGCCGAGCCCAGCGATCATCCGGGCATCCGCGAGCGTGCCTTCGGAAAAGCCGGACCGGTCATGGATCATCAACACACCGGGCCGCCGGCCTTGGACGGCATCGTCATAGACGAGATAGCCCGACAGCGGCGTGTTTCCCTGCTTGTAGTCGATCCACTGGGTTTTTATGGCCGCTTGCGCCGCGCCGGCCTGCACAAACATGGCAGCGGCGGCCAGGGCGAATGACACGATACGTGCGATTTTCATTGGCTCCTCCAGAATGCGTTTGCACAACCTAATTTCTTGGGAATAGTGGCGCGCCCGGAGAGATTCGAACTCCCGACCCTCTGCTTCGAAGGCAGATGCTCTATCCAGCTGAGCTACGGGCGCGTTCCCTTACTTTACCTAAACTCTTATCGGAAACACCAGTTTTCCGAGCACTGACGGATTCGGTCTATCCCTTCCCGCTGCCAGCCTCTTTTTGGAAATCGGAGAATGGAACCACGACGCCGTGCAGCGGCGCCATCGTGGTCACATCCAACTTAAGCCTCTGGATGTTCTTCATCAGATTGGCCGAGAAAACGGCGGGGCGAACTCCGGTCGGCGCCGGCACTTGCGGCGTGGACGAAGTGAAATCGTCCGCCTCCACGAGGATTTTCGCCTTCGGGATGTAAACCATCATGAGGTCCGCCGCGTGACTGTCGCCGTCGATGTGATAGATCTCGAGCGATTGGCCACCCTCGGTGAGAACGTACTTTTCTTTCACCGGCATGATGGTTGGTTTCTTGGGGTTCTTGGCAAGGTCGTCCGGATCGAGCGTGTGTGGAGCAATGAAAAGCTTTTCGTAGTAGCCTACGTTCGCTTCATTGGTGATGATCGTGGCGCCCGCGGCAACGTAGGCCCGAACGCCTCCAAGATGATCGAAGTGGTGGTGCGTGTTGATCAGATACTTGATCGGCTTGTCGGGAACCAGCTTCTTGGCTTCCGCCATGACGGCTTCCGACCGGGCATCGCCCAGCGGGCCTTCGATGACCGCCACGTAAGTTGAGAATTCAACGACCACGCTGTTATGTGAGCCGCCGCCGAGGAACCAGACGCCATCGGCTAATTTTTGATCGACCACCTTTACGGGCGGCATGGACGCTGTCTTGACGGCATCAGGCACCGACACAGTCAGGCCCGGGTTCAGTTTCACGCTGGTCACGGTCAGCTCCAGCGTTGGAAATCCTTCCTGCTTTTGCACGATCATCGACGGGAACTTCACGCCGCCAAAATCCTTGTAGCCCGAAAATGTGGTCTCAATCGATTTGTCGCCGACGTCGGGATCGGCCACCCACGTTTCCGTCCTGGTAACCATATTCTGGGCATCGATCACACCAGTCACTTTGTACTTGCCGGTCATGAACGACACGATCGTTCCGGTCGTGCCCTTCTTCGCGGTGGCTTTGTTTTCCATCGCGCCTTTCACGAAACCTTGCGGGGTGAGCCAAATCTGAAGCTGCCACTCGGCGGCTGCTCCAAGATTCGGAACAGGCGCGGCCCCAGGCATGTCCCAAGCGTATTGCCCGCTCACAAAGTGAACCTGCTTGTCTTCGCCGCCGAACGGCCGTCCGCCGCCCTTGACCATGGGAACCGGCTCTGAATGGCTGAGTTCTTCCTTCGCCGACTTCGTGGTGTAGTCGATCGTTTTGGTGTAGCTGGTCAGGTTGGTGACCGGCCAGGCCCCTCCGGTCATGAAGGCTTGACCGTAGGCATTCAAATGCCCCGTGCCTGAATACTGAATCGAGCTCACATCGCCCATTGCCTTCTGGGCTCCCTGCAAAACAGTTTTCGCGTCTTGCGCGGAAGCGGCTCCCACGCACAGGGAAAATAAGGCGCAAGCAATCCACAATCGTTTCGCCATTGCTCCTCCAGTTTCTTCGTCCGATGGAACCTCGTATTTCGGATTTGGCGGCGATCATACGCCAAGCCGCCTAAAGAGTGGAAGTGTAAGGTTGGCCAATGGCCTATTTTAGGTTCATCGTCAAGGTTTCAAGCCATAGAATCAAAACTTATTCCCAGAATGGTAGCGCAGATTCGGGAATTGTCTTAAAGTAGGCTTCAAAACATGGACACCTTCGTTCCGAGCCAACGGAGTGAGATAATGCGCAGGGTTCGTTCCAGCGGCACACAGCCCGAAATCATTGTGCGCAAGATTTTGAGGGGAATGGGGATTAAGTACCGTAGCTGCCCCAGGAGTTTGCCGGGGAAACCGGACCTTGTAATCGCCACACAGCAAAAGGCCATTTTCGTGCATGGATGCTTTTGGCATGGCCACCATTGTGATGGGGGAAAGTTGCCAAAATCAAATCGCACCTACTGGAGAAGCAAACAAGCAAAGAATGCTCTCCGGGATTCGAGGAATACTCGCACGCTGCGATCGAAAGGCTGGAAACTAATGGTCGTATGGGAATGTCAAACCCGCGGCAGCAAACGGCTCGAATCGAGGCTCGCGCGTTTCCTGGGACCGCACCAATGAGCAGGTTACATCGAGTTTGGTACGAGTTCTTTGCGGGAGGCGGCATGGCTCGGCTAGGTCTCGGCCCTAATTGGAAATGTGCGTTCGCGAATGATATTTCCGAGAAGAAAGCTAGCGCTTACCGTCAGTTTTTCGGAGCCTCGCCGGAATTGAAAGTAAAGGATGTCGGCCACATTAGTACCAGAGACTTACCTGGGATTCCTGATTTAGTGTGGGCGTCTTTCCCTTGTCAAGACCTCTCCTTAGCCGGAAACGGCGCTGGATTGGCAGGGGAGCGTAGTGGAACTTTCCGACCATTCTGGAAACTCGTAAGTGGAATGGTCGCGGAGGGGCGTGCGCCCAGACTAGTCGTTCTCGAAAATGTGACTGGCACCTTAACTTCACACAGGGGTCGAGACTTCAGGTCGATTGTATCTGCATTCGTGGAAAGTGGATATCGTGTGGGAGCGCTTGTCGTCAATGCAGCCCATTTCCTACCGCAGTCGAGGCCGCGCCTATTTCTTGTTGGTCTTCACGGCCAGACTCCAATCCCACCTATCTTGTCATCTACGGTGCCTTCGGAACCGTGGCATTCCACACCCCTGGTCAGAGCTCACGACCATCTGCCTGAGCCCTTGGTGCGAAACTGGATTTGGTGGACTCTGCCAGTGCCGAAGAGAACCGTCCCATCTCTTGAGTCTCTTATTGAGAATTGCCCAACTGGAACCGTGTGGCATTCCGAGTCCGAAACACGCAAGATTATCCAATTGATGACTCCGAAGCATCGAAGGAGAGTTGCAGATGCCTTACGCCTCGGCAATTTCACCGTCGGGACCATATACAAACGGACGAGGCCAAATCGTTGCGGCGTGATGAAACAGCGCGCGGAAGTTCGATTCGACGGAGTTTCAGGATGCTTGAGGACTCCGGTCGGCGGTTCGAGCCGCCAAACAGTTATAGTCGTTGATAAAAGGGGGGTCCGTACGCGCCTCCTTTCGACCCGCGAGGCAGCGAGGCTAATGGGCGTACCAGATAGCTATCCTTTGCCGGTGAGTTACAACGACGCCTACCATCTCTTTGGCGATGGAGTTGCCGTCCCGGTTGTTGCTTGGTTAGAAAACCATCTATTGCAACCGCTGACTTCTTCCACAAGGTTCGAAGAGGTCGCATGAAAACGCGTATTGAACTTGCTTAATAAAGACCCTTACAGAATCGGCGGCCCTCCCACCGATCTCGAGCTCGAGAAAGCGCTGATGTTTTTCCACGCCTACATGTACGGGCCACTTCAAGGCAAGTTGCGTCTCTACAGTGCACAGGTTGTGCGTGCGTCAGGTGTGGCAATGTCTTCCGACTGGGAGGTTTTCGCATCCATTTTGGTCCGAGATTTGGGGAAAAAGCTTGCAGCTGGGATTGATCTGGCGGGATACGAAGTGAAGTCAGCGCAAGGAGGGGGTAGCTACGAGTATCAATATCATAAGAATACGGGTAAGGAAAAACTGGAGAAAGACGCACAGGTTGGCCACTTGTTTTTCGACCATCGAGATAATCTGCGTCATGTTGACCTTCGTTATGCCCACGGAAGTTCAATGAAAGAATTTTTCAAAAAATGGCTTCAGGAATACCCCGACCCTTATCCTCAGCGATACCGCAAGAGCATCCCATTCCATTGGGTCAAAGAGAACGGCATATTACTTATGACTTTGACGGACGGCGAAGTCACATACCCTAAGACGACTGGGTCGGCGAAACCGAAGCAATAGCTCGCACCCGTACATTTTGTTGGTAGCTCATAGTAGTCTTTCAATTCCAAATCTAGTCGCGACCCACGGTTGCCCAACATTGACGCTGGCGGAGGGGCAGCCTAAGATGGAGGTTCCACGAAAGCTGACGCTGGATGTCCTCTCCATTCCGACTTGCGAAATCCGTTGTGCGATCTCTGTTGTTCCTATTGGTTTTCTGCGTTCCCGCTGCCAGGGCTGAGCAAGTCAAAAACCTCAAGCCGCAAGGCTATGTGAGCGATTTCGCGGGCGTGCTGAACGCGCAGGCGAAGGAAAAGCTGACGGCGCTGTGCGCGGAAGTGGATCAAAAGGCCAACGCTCAGATTGCGGTAGTCACGGTTTCCTCGCTGGAAGGCGAGCCGATCGAGCAATACTCGATTGATCTGGCAACCGCGTGGGGCATCGGGCCGAAGCAGAAGGCCACCGGCATTTTGATCTTGGTCGCGCCGAACGACCGCAAGTACCGTTTCGAGGTCGGCTACGGGCTCGAGGGAATCCTTCCCGACGGAAAAGTGGGCGGCTTCGGCCGGGAAGCCGTGCCCTTTCTGCGGCAGAATGACTACAGCGGCGCTGTGCTTCTGATGACCGAACGCGTCGCGCAAGTCATTGCTGCGGACCAGAAGATCACGCTCGATTCACTTTCCGGCGCGCCTTCTCCTCCTGCTGAACCCGACAATTCTCTTTTTCCGTTGTCGAGCATTGTGTGGCTTCTTATTTTCGTAGTCTTCCTGTTTTCTCCGGTTTTGGGGTTCATTCTTAATCTCCTCTTTGGCGGAGCGATCGGCTCGCGCCGAGGCCGCGGATCATGGGGTGGGCCGCGCTACGGAGGGGGCGGTTGGTACGGGGGCGGTTGGTCAGGCGGTGGAGGAAGTTCGTGGGGAGGCGGAGGCGGCGGATTTGGCGGCTTCGGCGGAGGATCCTTTGGCGGCGGCGGCGCGAGCGGGAGTTGGTGAGATTTGTTCGGAGGACATGAAAATTGATCGACCCAAAGCTCGACGAACTCGTGCAGAAGCTCAAGGCCGCGGCGGCAGATAATTTGAAAGCGGTGATCCTGTACGGCTCGGCGGCGACGGAGGAGTTTCACGCCAAGCATTCGGATCTCAATCTCCTCTGCCTGGTCGGCCAGGCGGACACGGCGCATCTCGAAGCGCTGCACGGGCCGGTGGAATGGTGGATCCGTCGCGGACAGCGGCCGCCCCTGGTTTTCACATTGGAGGAGTTGCGCCGGTCCGCGGATATTTTCACGATCGAGCTCTTGGATATGAAATCCCGCCACCGCGTTTTGTACGGGGAGAATGTGCTGGCGGAAATTTCCGTGCCGCTTCATTACCACGCGATCCAGGTGGAGCGCGAATTGCGAACCGACTGGCTGCGCCTTCGCCAGGCCATTCTGGCGGCGCCTAAAAAATCAAAGGTGTACCTGGAGCTGATGGTCTCCTCGTTTTCGGCGTTCGCGGCGCTGTTTCGCCACGCGCTCATCGCGCTCGGCGAAGCGCCCGTGGAGACCAAACGCGAGGCCATTGACCGGATCGCGCGATTTGCCGGGGCCGATCCCGCCGGATTTCAGACGATCCTCGGCGTTCGGGAAGGAAAAGTGAAGGAACGCGACATCGACGTCGAGAAGACGCTCAACCAATATTTTTCGTTTGTGGAAGCGGTCACGGACAAATTTGACCGGCAGCTCGAGACAAAAAAATAAGCAGGGAATTTACGGGGAGGACGCGCATGAAAACAGGAACGATCGTGCTGGTGGTTGTGGTGATCGTCGCGCTGGTGTTTGGCGGAATGTACGTGAGCAGCCGCAACCAGATGGTGACGAAAAACGAGGCCGTGAAATCCGCCTGGGCGCAAGTGGATGTCGTGCTGCAGCGGCGGGCCGACTTGATCCCGAATCTCGTCGAGACCGTGAAGGGTTTTGCCGCGCAGGAGCAGACCGTGTTTCACGACATTGCCGCCGCACGCTCCGCGCTGCTCGGCGCGCAAACGCCGACGGATAAAATCGCCGCGAACGGCCAGTTGGACGGCGCGCTCGGCCGCCTGCTTCTTATCGTGGAGAATTACCCGCAATTGAAATCGAATGAAAATTTTCTAAGGCTGCAGGATGAACTGGCCGGGACGGAAAATCGGATCGCAGTCGAGCGGAAGCGGTACAACGACGCGGTACAGGACTACAACACCTTCATCGGATTATTTCCGAACAATATCTTCGCCGGGTGGGCAGGATTCCAGCGCAATAACGCCTACTTTGCGGCATCGGAAGCGTCGCGCGAAGCGCCGAAAGTTCAGTTCCCGGCGCCAACTCGGTGAGAAGGAAGAACAAGTAGCACAGACTTCAGTCTGTGGATTTCCATTAGAACTTGGCTGGAAGGTTGATCTCCACGGACGCGGTCGGCCCGGGTTCGCTAACGAACCTCCACAGACTGAAGTCTGTGCTACTTAGGATTACGTTCGCGCTTCGGGTTGCGGAACCGCGTTGATTTGTTGCGTGGGAGCGGGTGCCGGCGCATTCGGGCTACCAGGCTCCGCATCGGGCTCGGCCGGAGCCGTGATACTCGGTTCCGACTTGAAGATGAATTTCACGCCGCTCTTGGCATTTTCCGTGTTGGTGCGCGGCAGATCGACCAGCTCGAGATTGACAGTTCTCTGCACGCCGCTCATCAGAATGTAATGCAGCTCTCCATCGATCATCCAATAGTCGCGGACCGTCAATATCGATCCGTTTTTCATATAGATGAGTATTGGCACAGTCAGGTTCGAGGAATTGGGCGCAAGCGCAGGGCTCGGCCCATTGGGAGTCACCCAATTGCCATTTAAGTTCTCTTGATCGTATTGATTGTCCTGCTGCTCTGGCGGCGTTGAATTGTCTTCCGGAGCGGAGTACTCCGAATCGGGATAACCGTAGACGTAGTTGTTGGGATACCCGTAGTAGCCGTATCCGTATGCGGGCCCAGCGCTCCACCACGGGTTATACCAAAAGGGATCCCAGAACCCGAAACCGAGCCACGGCCAACCAAAGCCCCAGCCTCCCCCAAATCCCCAGCCCCAGCGATTACCCCAACGGTTACCCCACCCGCCAAATCCGAAGCCGCAATTCCAGCAGCCTCTGCCAAATCCGGAAAAGCCGCGCAATTGTTGGGATGAGTGCGCTGTATTCACACCACCCGAAAATCCTCGATTGCCCACGAACGGCGGTCCGCCGGCAGAGCGCGAAGACGCGGAGAACGACGAGTTCGACCGGAATCCGGAACCTGCAGCGGGGGAACCGCTGAACGAATTGTGAAGCGTGGAAAGCGATTGAGACCTGGGAACAACATTTCGCGCCGCGGGTGCATTCTCCCAGATTTCGCCACCCTGACCCGAGAAGCTGCGAACCGTCCCAGTAGATCCGGCCCCGCGATTCCCGCTAAAGACATGGAAGCCACCTGCGTTGCTTGTAGGCCCGGCTTGCGATTGTGCGCCCGAAGGTCCACGGCCACCGGCTGGGCCTCCAAAGGAATGCCACCGGCCGTCGGCGGCAGCAGCGGGAGCCGAAGGGGAATTTCCAAACCGCTGATTCCCGCCCGCAAAATTCCCGCCGGGTCGAGAAAAGTTGTTGCCGGGCCGCGATGCGAACTGGCCCCCTGAGCGCGGTGCGGCACTCGGACCTCTATAGCCCGCAACGGGCGGCGCAGACGACCCACCGCGGAACCCGCCCCCGCCGCTGGAGCGCATGCCACCTCCACCATGAAAGCCGCCACCACCACCTCCATGCCCACCACCGCCGCGCTGAGCAAATGCGGGGATCGCAGAGCAAACAAACAAAATAGCAATGGCTGAGATGAAAGGAACGGAGAATGGCTTCGACATTTTAAGGCCCTCCGCAACAGATGCGTAAGACCTGCGGACGAGTTTACGGGGGAACTCGCTTTTGCCTTACACTAGTTGGATTCTATACCTTGGGGTTTGGTTGCGCCTATTTAATTTGCCATTGCCTCGGAAGCTAAGGGCCGTCCGCCAGTACGTCGCTTGGACCCGCCCTAAAAGCGGATCATTCCATTTTCGTCATATCCGATCACCACGCGCCCGCCGGCAACAATGACCGGGCGGCGGATCAAGTCCGGGTTCTTGGCCATCAAGCCGATCGCTTCTCTGCGGGACGGGGGGTTGTCCTTCATCTTCTTTTTTCGGAACACTTCGCTGCGCGGATTCAAGAAATCCTCGTGATCGTGTTTCCCGATGAGTTTCTGCAGTTCCGATGCGCTCAAGCGGTCTTTGACAAGATCGCGATAGTTAAGGCTGTATCCGCGTTTTTCCATGAAGCGGCGCGCCTTGCGGCATGTCGCGCATGTCGATTTCTGCAGGAAATTGACAGTTTTCCTGGGTCTCTTCGCTCGCGGAGCAGCCTTACGTGCCGAAGTTTTCATGCATTGCCTCGTCCGGCCGGGAATTCCCCCGAACTCGAGATTCAAAATCTGCGTGCCAACAAAAAGTTTCGCATCACGATCAGCCTAACCGATATTTTGCGAATATCACTACCATAGAGCCACTTTGTTACAATTCCATGAATGATCGCCAGAATTCGTGTTCCGGCAAGGCCACACTAGCTAACCCCTTCCGCATCAATCGATTTACTGCTGTTACCACAGGAAAAGATCCTCCATCACAATTAACAGTGACCTCGGACACACGCTCAGAAACAACAAAGGAGTAACGTCTTGGTTGTAACCGGGCACTAATAAGCGGAAATCCATCTAATAGGGGGGTCGGTCATGATTGAACAACTGGAAGAGGGAACCAAAGGAGTCGTTTGCCTTCATTGCGGAATGGATACTCCAGCCCCGAATTCCCTTAGCCGGGGGCTTTCAGAGCGCGTCTTCACGGCGGTAAGGCCGCAAATATCGCTGATTCGCTGCACCGGGTGCGGCAAGGAAGCGCCTTATCTCGCCGACGAGATTGTATTTCTAAAGAGGATCCCGAACATCCAATCGTATGCTGCATGAGGGCTTGCTCGTGGCGCGCCTTTCTCACGAGCTTTCGCAGAGTTGGATATTTTGACCGCTAATTATTTCGGGTAGGGATGCCCCGCGAGGATGGCGAAGGCGCGGTAGAGTTGCTCGGCGAGCATGGCCCGGGCGAGTTCGTGCGAGAACGTCAGGGAAGAAAGCGAAAGTTTTTGTGTGGCGCGGCGACGCAGCGCCTCGGGAAAACCTTCCGCGCCGCCGCATAAGAAAACGATTTTGCGCGCTCCGCGGTCGCGCGTTTCTCCCAGCCACTTGGCGAATTGCGCCGATGTTTGAGGTTTTCCTGCGTCATCGAGCAAAACGACGGTCGCGGCGGAATCGAGCGCCAGCTTGCGCAGGGACGCGGCGGAATCTTCACGCAGTTCGGTGAGCTGCACATCGGCAAACCGACCGACGCGTGCCAGGTAGTCGTCCAGCAACGCCCGGATTTCCGGACGCCGAGTTTTTCCGAGCATGACCAGGTGGATCTTCATCGCTGATCCCGGGAACGCCAATCGGGAGATTGGCGTTCCCAGGTTTCGATCCCGCGTTCCCGCAGCAACTCTATAATTCAGGTTCAGTTCAATCCATACTTTTTGCGCTTGTCGAGGAGTGTTTTGCGGCTGATGCCCAATATCTGCGCGCTCTTGCCGATTTTGTAGCGCGTGGCTTCGAGCGTCGCGCGAATGGCGTCGCGTTCCATGTCGTCGAGCGAACGCAACGCGCCCCCAAACCCCGAGTCCGCCGCGCGCACCGATTCCGGAAAATCTTCCGGAATGAGCGACGCCCCGCCGGAAAACACCAGCGCGCGCTCGATCGCGTTTCTCAGCTCGCGCACGTTGCCGGGCCAGGAATACGTGGTCAGCATTTTTTTCACGGGCTCGGAAAAAGTGACGTCCTTGCGGCCGTGCACGCGCGCTCCGCGTTCCAGCAGCGCATTGGCGAGCGGGAGAATATCCGCGGGGCGCGCGCGCAACGCGGGCACGGGAATCGTCAGCACGCTCAGGCGGAAGAACAAATCCTCGCGGAACTGCCCGTCGGAAACGAGGCGCGCTAGGTCGGCATTGGTCAAGGCAATCAAGCGCGCTACGATCGTGATCGTTTCGGTGCCGCCCAGGCGCTCGAACTGCCGCTCCTCGAGCACGCGCAAGAGCTTGGACTGCGTGGCCGGGGAAAGCGCCGCGACTTCATCCAGCACGATGGTTCCCGCGCCCGCCATCTCCAGCCGCCCGAGTTTGCGCTCGACGGCACCGGTGAAGGCGCCGCGTTCGTGTCCAAACAATTCCGATTCGACGAGTTCCTGCGGCAGGCTGGCGCAATCGATTTTCAGAAAGGGCGCGTCGCGCCGGGGGCCTAGTTCGTGGATCAGGCGAGCGAGAAGATCTTTCCCCGTGCCGCTCTCGCCTGTGATCAGAAGCGTGGTCGAAGTTTCGGCGACTTTGCGCGCCAGATCCAGGACCGCCTTCGAGGCGGAATCTTCCGCGACCCAGGGCATGCGCGGCTCGCTCATCCCTCGGCCTCGGCGGCGCCGTGCAAGGAACTCTCTTCGCGAGGCTCCTTAAATTCGAGGCGGCGCGCGGCGCGCCACAGTCGTTCGAGATCGTAAAAGTGCCGGGCGCGTTCGGTGAACACATGCACGATCAGACCGCCGAAATCGAGCAGCATCCAATCGCTTCCGGCTTTGCCTTCCCGGTGCCGCAAGCGGGCGCCTTTGCGTTCCAATTGTTCTTCGATTTCATCGCAGATGGCTTCGAGTTGCGGCGAGCTGAATCCGGTGCAGACCACAAAATAATCCGTGAACGCGCCGAGCCCTTCGAGATCGAGGAGGATAACATCGGCCGCCTGTTTTTCCTGCGCGGCGCTGATGGCCGCGCGAACGTGAGGCGGAATCGAATCCTTTCTTGCTGTCACCGGTAAAGGGCCTTCTTGCTAATGTATTCCTCGACGCGCGGCGGCACAAGCCCGTGAATCGAATGGTTTCGATCCAGGCGATTCCGGACATCGGTCGCGGAAACGTGGCTGGACACCGCGTCGAGCACGTACACAACGGTGCGCCGCAAGGCGATCGCGCGCGGATCGAGCGGAGCGTGCTCGGCGCCGTGGCGGGCGAAGAGCTCCGGCGGAATCACGAGGCGCAGCGCGTGCAGGTCAAAGCCGGGGCGGCTCACCACGATGAAGTCGCACAGACCGAGCAGCGTCTCGTAATCTTTCCACGTCGGAATATCCAGGAACGAATCCGCGCCCAGCAAAAAATAGAAATGCGCGCCCGTGCCGTGGAGTTTTTGCTTGTAGTGCTTCACCGTGTCGACGGAATAAAAGATCTCGCGCCCGGATTGGCCCGCGCCGGCTTCCGCGAGCGATGGAACGAACCTCGGATGGTCGGCGCACGCGATCGAGGTCATCGCGTACCGGTCGGCGTAGGAAGCCATTCCGGCGTGATGTTTGTGCGGCGGACGCCCCGTCGGTATGAAATGAATTTCGTCCAGATGGAAGCGGCGCTCGGCGGCGCGCGCCACGGCGAGGTGGCCGATGTGAATGGGATCGAATGTGCCGCCGAAAAGCGCGATACGCCGCTCGCGCGCGTGCTCTCGGGAAACGCCGTGTGGTTCCGGCGGCGCGATGCTCAACGGTCCTCCGGATGCGCCGGTGCGGAGGATTCGTTTCCGTGCTGCTTCCGCAATTCCGCGGCATCCTCCGCGTTTTCCTGCACCGGCTCGCCAGGCGCCAAGCGGTCGAGCGCGTCGGCCATGGCCCGCACCAGTTGCGGGATGCCTTCGCCCGATGCGGATGAGATGGCATGAAACTCGAGCCCGCGCGCGGCGCAAAAATCGCGCAGTTTTTCGAGGCGCGTGCGGTCCGTCGTCGCATCCAGCTTTGTGGCGACGACGATTACGGGCTTCTCGGCAAGTTTTTCGCTGAACGCGGCGAGTTCGCCCGCGATGATTTCAAAATCGTGCACGGGATCGCGGTCGGAAGCGTCGCTTGTGTCGATCAAATGCGCGATGAGCCGCGTGCGCTCGATGTGCTTTAGAAATCGGATGCCCAGGCCGGCGCCCGTGTGCGCGCCTTCGATCAAGCCGGGCAAGTCCGCCACCACGAACGTGCGCCCGCCGCCCCTTTCCGACGGTTTTCCCGGAGCGCCATCCGCAGAGACGACTCCGAGGCCGGGCTGCAGCGTCGTGAATGGATAGTCCGCAATTTTTGGATGGGCCGCGGAAATTCGCGAGATTAGCGTGGATTTTCCCGCGTTCGGAAATCCGACGAGGCCAATATCCGCGAGCAGTTTCAACGAAAAGTGCAGATGACGCTCTACGCCGGGCTGGCCGTCCTCCGACTCACGCGGCGCCTGATGCCACGGCTTGGCGAAGTGTTGATTGCCGCGCCCGCCGCGCCCGCCCTGAGCAATCAAGATGCGCTCGCCCGGCTTGGTGAGATCGGCGATCTGTTCGCCAGTGTCCTCATCGGTGACGACGGTGCCGACGGGCACGGCCAGGATCATGTCCGCGCCGGAGTGCCCGGAACAATTCGAGCCTTCGCCGTGGCGGCCGCGATCGGCTTTGAATTCGCGATTGTAGCGGTAGCGCAAAAGCGTGTTGTCGTGCGGATTCGCTTCGAGGTAGATGCTGCCGCCATGGCCGCCGTCTCCGCCCGAAGGCCCGCCGCGCGGCACGAATTTTTCGCGGCGGAAAGCGATGCAGCCGTTCCCACCGTTGCCGGCCTTCACATAGATTTTGGCTTCATCAACGAACACCATGGGTCACTTCCGCCCTTCAGAATACAGTAGGACAGCCACTCTTGGCTGTCCGCTTTTGAGCCAGATTAAAAATTGCGCAGGGACAGCCAAGAGTTGCTGTCCTACAAAAACAAAAGGCGGCCCCGCAACCGCGGAGCCGCCTTCTCGAATTCGAGATCCAGTTAGTTTGCTGGCGCAGCGGCAGGCGTTGCTGAGGCTGCCTGCTCCGGCGGCAGGACGCTGATGTAGCGCCCGTCCTGGCCCTTGTCCTGGAAAAGTACGACGCCATCAATCAGGGCGAACAGCGTATCGTCCTTGCCGCGGGCCACGTTCACGCCGGGCTTGTGGCGAGTCCCGCGCTGGCGGATCAAAATTGTTCCCGCATGGACGAGCTGGCCGCCGAACCGCTTCACGCCCAGCCTTTGCCCCTGCGAGTTGCGGCCGTTTACGGAGGAGCCGCCACCTTTTTTATGCGCCATTTCAATTTCCTTTGGAGCTCTTAGAGCTCGATCCCGCTGACCTCGACGGCTGTGTAATTCTGCCGGTGGCCGCGGACAATCTTGTACTGCTTGATGCAGCGGTACTTAAAGACCGTGAGTTTCGGATGACGTCCCTGCGAAACGATCGTGCCTGTCACTTTGGCCTTGGAGGCCTCCGCCCCGGTCAGAAGTTTCTTTTCGTCGGTCGCCACGGCGACGACATCACCAAATGTGATTTTACCGCCCACTTTGCCGGGCAAGGTCTCGACCTTGACCGTATCGCCGGGCGCAACCCGGTACTGTTTCCCACCACTTCGAATCACGGCGTACATCGCCCCTCCAGACACAAATCGGAAACGCCTATTATACGGGCGGGCGGATTGAAGGTCAACGACTGGTTCGCTCCGAATTAATTCCTCGTTCGGGAATGAGCAACTGCATGGAATGCACCGAATCGAAACGAATGGAACGCTGTAAACTATTGAATACGCAATGCCTGCCGGAGCGGGTGCGATGACGGAAGCCGAAAAGCAAGCGCTGGCCATCTACGAAATGATTGCTGCGACGAGCAAGCAACGTCCCATGTCTTTCCAAACCATGGAACAAATGCGGCGTGAGACTGCGGCCTGGAAAGAGAATAACCCAGCGTTCGTGGAACTCGGCCGCGCCGAGCCTCCGGTTCTCCACGCCTTTCTCGCCCAATCCTTCGACTGGCTGCGGGCTGAGGCGCATCTGGCAAAAGATTACACCACGTGCAGTACCCTTGCGGAGGGGATCCAGGTCGCATTGTCAAGAATGCCCAAGCCGTTGCCGAGTGAACTTGTGTCGCACTTATTTGGCGAGTATTACGGTGAAATGGGCGCCATGGCGCACATGTTTTTTCCAATCCGGCAGCTCATCTCGTCGATCACGAGGGATCAGGTGACGGACGGACTCCGCTCGCAATTGCGGAAATTCCACCTACGTCTGGCGCCAAGCCCGAGCGGCAAAATTGAACCGAGGGACCAGGAATTCAGGGAGGTCATCGCGGAACTGATCCGCGTGGAGGGAGAGAAGCAGCTCGATCCAGGGCGCGGCCCCTGGTCGCAGATCGTGTTCGACGAAATCAAAACGCAGGAGGAGATCGCACGCGCGGGCTGGGAAGGCCTGCTCGAGCATTGCCGCACTCTCGAGCAAACTGTCCCGGGGGCGAAGTGGAAGAAGAGGTCGCGTGAGCTGATCACCGTACTGGGAGAGGCTGAAGTTTTCCCCGCGATGGTGCGGTGGCTGGCGCTCGGTCCCACGCCGGACCAGCCGTCCGAAGCGAGGTCTCCCATCGAAGACTCGCCGTATCAAAAAGGAGTCATCTGGTGCCTGGGGCAGCGCGACGATCGCGAATCGGCGCTGGCCATCGCCGATTTTGGAATTGCCTGCCTTCGCAAGGTTCCCCTGCTTGGCGCTGTTTCGCAAAAAGTCGGGTTTGCGTGCGCGCAGGCGCTGGGTGGGATGGATTGCAGCGAGGCCGTCTCGCAACTGACGCGGTTGCGCGCGAAGGTGAAGTACACGGTCGCACGCCGCCTGATTGAAAAGTCGCTGCAACAAGCGGCGGAGCGGAGCGGTTTGACGGTCAATGAACTCGAAGACATTTCCGTAGGCCAGTACGGGCTTGACGCGCAGGGCGAGGCGGCAATTGACATCGGGGATGCACGAGCGATCGTCCATCTTGGCGACGACGGAAAAGTTGCTGTCGCTTGGCACAGCGCGGACGGAAAACTGGTGAAGGCTGCACCGTCGCATGTCAAGAAAGCGTTTCCCAAGGAAGTCCGCTCCATTGCTGCGCTGGCGAAGGAACTCGAGCAGATTTATCTCGCCCAGCGGACTCGCTTGGAATCCTCGTTCGTGTTGACGAGAAGCATGCCGCTGTCCCACTGGCGAAAATATTTTGTCGAGCATCCATTGCTCGGGTTCCTTGGCCGCAGGCTGATCTGGGTTTTCCGGAACGAGCAAGGCTGGGAGCGTTCGGGAATTTGGTCGGGGCAGGACGTGGTTGACGCGTCCGGGAACCCGGTCGATCTCAGCGCCGCGCAGACGGTCCGGCTCTGGCATCCGCTGGCCTCCGACGCGGTGGAAGTTCAGCGATGGCGAGAACACATCTTCGCGGCGAAAATCCGCCAGCCATTTCGTCAGGCGTTTCGCGAGTTCTACGAGGTCACGGAGGACGAACGCCAGACCAAAAT
>JGI12269J14319_10000944_pt1 | contig 28635 bp, 28 predicted proteins | sample PeaSoiSIISIP2007_FD_14319 | JGI IMG/M metagenome (IMG submission 14319)
CGGAAGGATGATGGCCCGGATCACCGCCCGCGTCGTGTCGGCCCGCCGCCGTCGCGTGGGGAGGGTCGCCCTCCTGGCGGTGGCGGCCGCCTTCGTCGCGGCGCTCGGGTTCAACCTCACTGCTCCGGCGCCGGGTCGGTCCTATGTGCAGCTCGGGCAATTCCTCGAGGCCCATCACCTTGACCACGGCATCGGTGACTACTGGAGCGCTTCTGTCACCACGGTGGCCACCGAAGAATCGGTGACGGTTCGTCCCGTGATCACCACACCCCAGGGCAAGGTGGTTCGCTACCAACGGCAGTCGGACGCAAGTTGGTACACGGACCAGACATTCGCATTCCTGGTGTTCAACACCGTCCGGCCATGGGGTGGCGTCGACGCCGCGACCGCCTCTGCGACATTCGGGTCCATCGTCCGTACCTACGCGGTGGGAACCTACCGGGTCCTCGTCTGGTCCCACCCCCTGCGCGTGTCGTCGATCGGGTTCTCTCCCGTCCCCTTGCAGAGTGCCCTCCGGTTGCGTCACTGAACGACCACCGGCCTCGGGTCCTCTCACAGGCACTCCACAGACGCCTCACACCTAGCTCAAAGCGGGGCGGACTCGAATCGGAGCCACGGAGCCGGCTGGACGAGTCGAGGTGGTGCAAGAGCATGGACCCTGCGTCGTTCTCATTTCCGACGACGGGGTACGTGACCGCGGTGGGTGAGGGCGCAAGTGCTGACGCGCCCGAGGACGTCGTGACGTCCTCGGACCGGGTGGATCCGTCTGCATGTTTGGGAGGTCGCCGAGGTATGACGCCGATCTCGGAGGAGGGTATATGCAGCTGCACACGCAGACCATTAGCGGAGAAGTGCCTTACGACCACGGCCGCCTTCCACGGCGGTTCGCGAGGGGGCGGGTGTGTGCCGAGCCTGAGTGCAACACGCGCCTCTCCGTCTACAACGAGAGCGAACACTGCGCACTGCACATGGTGGGGTTGATGCCACGGGTGCGCGGCTCGAAGGCCGGGCGGTCTCGAGGACGACAGGTCTCAGCGGCGCCGGGTGAGCAGCTTGCGTCGGTGCAACCGGCGCGCGCATCCTTGGCGTGGCCTCAGAGCGGGGATGTCCGAGAGGGTGCGGACGCTTCTGAGACGTTGTCGGAGGTGTGCGATGCCCGAGGTGCAGGTTCCCACCCACGGTGAGATTCCGGCCTACCTGGCGACTCCGCCCGGACCCGGCCCGTGGCCGGGTGTCGTTGTCATCCACGATGCCCTGGGGATGAGCCAAGACGTGAGGAACCAGGCCAACTGGTTGGCGGGCGAGGGGTTCCTGGCCATCGCTCCGGACTTGTTCTATTGGGGCAAGAAGATGACGTGCCTGCGGTCCATCTTCGGCGACCTGCGCGCCCGGATGGGGAGGGCGTTCGACGAGGTCGAGGCGGTGCGGACCTGGTTGGCAGCACGCGACGACTGCACGGGCCGGATCGGCGTCATCGGCTACTGCATGGGAGGGGGCTTCGCCCTGCTGCTCGCGCCGGGACACGGGTTCTCGGTGTCGAGCGTCAACTACGGGCAAGTCCCAAAGGACGCCGAGAGCTTCTTGTCGGGAGCGTGTCCGATCGTCGGCAGCTTCGGGGCCAAGGATCGCACGCTGCGCGGTGCGGCAGGCAAGCTGGAGCGCGCACTGTCCGTGAACGGTGTCGACCACGATGTGAAGGAGTACGCCGAGGCCGGCCACTCGTTCCTCAACGACCACCAGGGCGCCCTCTTCGCGGTGTTCGGAACGCTGATGGGTGGTGGGTACCATGACCCGTCGGCAGTGGATGCCCGCGAGCGCATCGTCACCTTCTTCGACACCCATCTGACGTCGTAGGTCCCGGATGGAGGGTCGGCGCCGGAAGCCGCCTCACCGACCGTGGCGAGAGAAGCGTTACCCTGCAAACATGTTCGTCGTCTCCCGCGAAGGCTTCGAGCAACTCGTCGCCGATGCGCTGGACTCCCTTCCCCCTGATCTCGGCGCGGAGATGGAGAACGTGGCCGTCCTCGTCGAGGACCGGGCCAAGGGCCACCCGCTGTTCGGGCTCTACCAGGGGATCCCCCTGACCAAACGGGGGCCCGCCAGTTACAGCGGGGCGATGCCCGACCGCATCACCATCTACCAGGACGAGATCTGCGAGGTGTGCTCGACGGAGGCGGAGGTCGTCGCCCTCGTGCGCAAGACCGTGATCCACGAGGTCGCCCACCACTTCGGGATCAGCGACCCTCGGTTGGACGAGCTGGGGTGGGGATGACGGCACAGCGACGTGCCGGGTGGACTCGTCCCGGCTACGGGGCACTCGAAGCGGCCCGGTACAGCTGTTTGGTCAGCTGAATGTGTCCGACGTGCTCCCGGGCATGGCCGTAATTCCCCACCAGCCATGTGAGGCCGGAACGGCGTTCGTGGTCCGGGAGCGTCGGCAAGGCCGGCATGCTCCGCAAGCGGTGTGCGCCGATCTCCGGCCGCAACGCCCTCAGCAGCTCGTCGGCCCTTTGGAGCTCACCGAGAATTTCGGGCAGAGGACGCGCCCCACGGACGAACTCCCCGTCACGGTCGCGAACAGACGCGACCCCCGCCACGCATCGGAGGGTTTCGGCTTCGGCGCCGAGCACGTGGGTCACGATGGTGGCGATGGTGTTGGCGCCCTCTCCCGGTGACCAATTGAGGCCATCGTCGTCGAGGCCCGTGATCTCCCCACGGATCTGATCGTGGAGCTGCCCGAACAATGTGAGCACGGTGGAGGTGACGTCGGAACGGCCTGTCGGACTGGCTGGGATCGGCATGACCCATTGTGCCGCAGGGTCGTCGGGGAAAGCCCTCTCAGGCGGCGAGGTCGGACTCCTCGATCGAGCCGTAGCGCACGAGCGGCTCGAACAAGTCGAGGACCGACCGGTCGGGATCGGTGATCCCCCGCAGTGCAGGGGTGGCAAGCCGCCGGCCGGCGAAGCGCCGGGCCACGGCCGCCTTGCGGGCATCCCCGTTGCGATCGAGGGCCCATGCCGCCTCTTCGACCAGCAGCGCGCCCTCCGCCGTGTCGGCGAAGAGTTCCGCGAACCTCCGGCTCTGAAGCAAGCCGATGTCATCGGGTGCTCCTTCGAGGTAGGAGATCGCTTGGCGCGTGTCGCGCAGGGACTGGGCCACGGCGTCCAACGCGCCGGCCAGGACCTTGTGGCCCGAGGCCGTCTCGAGCGCCTGTTCGGCCCGGGCCAGAAGGGCGATGTGGGCCTGCTCGCCGCGCATGGCCCGTCGCACGTCGAGGCACAGGATGTTCTCCGCACCTTCCCAGATCGTGTGGCACTGGGCGTCGCGCAGTTGGCGGGCCATGGGCCAGTCCTCCATGTACCCGTTGCCGCCGAGAACCTCGAGACCCGTGGAGGCCGCCCACAGGGCGGTGCGCGTGCAGCGCATCTTCGCCAACGGGATCAGGATGCGCCGCACCAGACGGCCCGACTCGGCGTCCTGTGCGCCGCGGGTCGCCGCCGCGCACTCGTAGGTCGCCGCCATTCCCGCTTCGAGGTCGACGAGCATGTCCACGAGGGTCTCGCGCACGAGGGGGTAGCTGTCGATGCGGTTTCCGAATTGCGAGCGCCGGGCCGCGTAGATGGCCGCCTCGAGGAACGAACGGCGGTGGATGCCAAGTCCCATGAGCGCCACGCCGAATCGGCTCCCGTTGACCATCTCCATCATGCGGTTGATCCCGCGTCCGTCTCGGGCCGCGTCGGTGACGTCACTGGCGTCGAGCGCCCCCGAGCCTCCCGCCAGCCACGCCCTCGCACCGTCGAGAGAGACCTCTCCAGTGGGAACGCCGACCGTCCCGAGCTTGGGCTTGAGGCGCTTGATGGTGAAGCCGTTGGCCCTTCCGTCGGGGAGGATCCGAGGCACGATGTAGGTGGCCAGCCCCCGGCTCCCCGCCGGGGCGCCCTCGGGTCGCGCCAGCACGATGAACACTTCGGCGTCGACGTTGGAGCAGAAGTGCTTCTCCCCCGAGAGCAGCCACTCGTCGCCGTCCTGCACGGCGCAGGTCGTGTTGGCCCCGACGTCGCTTCCGCCCTGGCGCTCGGTCAGGAACATCCCGCCTTCCCATGCTTCGTCGGGGTCGAGGCAGCGCAGCCGCCGGAGCAGGTCGTCACGGGCGGCGGCGGGGGCGTAGCGCTCCACGATGTCGGCGGCACCCGAGGTCATGCCGAGACCGCAGTAGACCGCCGTCTCGGCCTGCGACACGAGATACGACACCGAAGCGGTCACGACGCCGGGGACGGGGCGCCCGGCCAGTGTCTCCAGGCTGACGAACCCATTGCGCACCAGGTCCGCCTTGTTCTTCGTCCAGCTCGGATGGTGGACGACCTCGTCCACCGTCTCCCCCCACCGGTCGTAGCGGCGCAAGACCGGCCCGTGCTTGTCGGTCTCCTCGGCGCGGGGGGCGATGACCTGGCCCACCAGGGCACCGAATCGGCCCACGTGCTCCTCGGCGAGGGCGCGGTCGCCGGGTTCGGGGAGGTGTCGGTCCAGGAGGGCACCGAGGTTGGGGTCGAGCGAGTACCAGTCCAGTCCGGCAGCCTGGTCGTATTCGGCGTAGTCGGGAAGCATCCTCCGATGCTACGGCGCTGGGGCGGGCTCGCCGCCGGCCCGGGCCGGCCATTCACTTAGGAAAACTAATTAGAATGGTGAACGATGGGCACGATCGCCACCGACTCCGCCGGCTCCGAGGGAGCCCGAATCACCGACCCGCCCGGGTCCGAGCCCGCCCCCGCCCTCGGGCCGGGGGGCACCGACGACCCTTCCCCGGGTGGCGCCGGGGTGGCGGCGGAGGAGGGTGGGCCGGGGTGGCCCGAGCTCCAGGGCTCGGACGCCGAGATGGCCGCCCGCATGCGGTTGGCGATCCTGCGCCTGTCGCGCCGGCTCCGTCAGCAGGTCGCGGGCGGGGTGACCTCGTCACAGGTGTCGGCCTTGGCAACCGTCGAGCGCCTGGGTACGCCCACCCTCGGCGAGCTCGCCTCCTCGGAGCGGGTGCAGCCGCCGAGCATGACCAAGATCGTGGTCGCGCTCGAAGCCGCCGGGCTCGTCTCCCGGCAGGAGGACGACAGCGACAGGCGTATCGCGCGGGTGAAGCTCACCGCCGAGGGCCGTCGCACCCTGCAACGGAGCCGGTCGTTGCGCAACGCCTACCTCGTGCGCCGGCTGCGCCGGCTCCCCCCTGAGGAGCGGGCCGCGCTCGGAGCTGCCGTCCTGCTCCTCGAACACCTCGTGGAGCAGCCGTGACCCGCCTGAAGCGCATCGCGGACACGACGTTCCAGTCTCTGCACACCCGCAATTACCGGCTCTACTTCACGGGCCAGATCATCTCGGTCAGCGGCACGTGGATGCAGAGCGTCGCGCTGGCGTGGCTCGTGGTCCACTATCTCGCTCCCAAGAGCCAACGCGGCGTCGACCTGGGGTTCACCTTGGCCCTGCAGTTCCTCCCCATGCTCTTCTTCGGTGCGTGGGGCGGGCTCATCGCCGATCGGGTCGACAAGCGGCGCCTGCTGGTCATCACCCAGGCTTCTGCCGGTCTGTTGGCCCTCGTGCTCGGGCTCCTCGTGCTGCTGGGCCACGGCCCGGCGGGGGATGCGCATCTGTGGGAGGTGTACCTGCTCTCGCTGGGGCTCGGAGTGGTCAACATGTTCGACAACCCCGCCCGCCAGACCTTCGTCATCGAGATGGTGGGGAGAAGCGACCTGCCCAACGCCGTGAGTCTGAACAGCATCGTCATGAACGGCGCCCGCGTCATCGGGCCCGCCATCGGCGGCGTCCTGATCGCCACCGTCGGCCTCGGAGTGTGCTTCTTGGCAAACGCGGCGAGCTACGTGGCTGTGATCGTCGCCTTGATGCTGATGCATCGCTCCGACCTCCTCCCTGCCCAGCGCGTGACGCGTGCCAAGGGGCAATTGCGGGAGGGCGTTCGCTACGCGTGGCGCACGCCGAATCTGAGAGACCCTCTGATCCTGGTCTTCGTAGTGGGTCTTCTCGCCTACAACTTCACGGTGATCCTTCCGCTCCTCGCCCAGGGGACGTTTCACGGCGGGGCCGGGACCTTCGCGCTGCTCACCTCGTTGATGGCGGGCGGAGCCGTCTGTGGTGGTCTCATCGTCGCCAATCGGGGCAAGCCCAACATCCACCGCTTGACCGGGGTCGGCATCGTCTTCGGGGTGATGATCGCCGCGGTGGCGGCGTCACCCACCCTCGTCGTGGCGTGCGTATTGCTGGTGTTCATGGGCGGGCTGTCCATCGCCTTCATCGCCACCGCCAACGCCACCATTCAGCTCCGGGTCGAACCGACCATGCGCGGCCGGGTGATGGCGCTGTACGCCATGGGATTCCTGGGCACCACCCCCATCGGAGCCCCGCTGGTGGGATGGATCTCCCAGACCTCGAGCCCACGTGTGGCCCTGCTCGTGGGAGCCACGGCCACGATGGTGGCGTCGACGGTGACCCTGTTGCGGCACCGTAACGAGCACCGCCGTGCCGAGGCGATGCCGCCCGACGTCGAGACGGAGCCGGGCACCGAGCTCGGCGTCGCCTGACCCCGCGCCCGACTTCTAGGGGGAAGGGCGCGGCTCTTTGGGGAGGCCCAGGACCCTCTCTCCCACGATGTTGCGCTGGATCTCGGCGGTACCGCCCCAGATCGTCTCCGAGCGACTGAAGAAGAAAGACGCCTGCAGGTCACTGACCGGGTAGTCCACCGCCCCCCGTCGTGGGCGCAGGAGCTCGGTCCCTTCGTGGTCAGGGCCCGCCAGGACCAGTCCCTCGAGGCCGAGGATGTCGACGGCGAGGTCCATGACGTCGCGGTGGTACTCGGACCAGAACATCTTGTGCGTGGCACCGAGCGCGGCAGCGTGGTGGGTCCCGTTCAGTGCGTCGGTGAGGGAGCGGTAGCCGTTGATCTGCATGATCTTCACCTTCGACCAGGCCCGTGCCAGGCCCTGGCGAACATCGGGGTCGGTGATGCGGCCCGTGCGTCTGGCCTCGTCGATGACGTGGTCGAGCTCTCTCGCGAACCGGCGGTGCCCGGTCGTCGAGGACGCGCCCCGTTCGAACCCCAGGGTGGTCATGGCGACTTTCCACCCGTTGTTCACGCCTCCCACCACATTCTCCTTGGGACACCGGGCGCCGCTGAAGAAGACCTCGTTGAACTCTGCGGAGCCGTCGATCTGCCGGATCGGACGCACCTCGACCCCCGGCTGCTTCATGGGAACGAGGAGGTACGAGATGCCCTGGTGCTTGGGCGCTTCCGGATCGGTCCGGGCGAGCAGGAAGATGTAGTCGGCGAATTGCGCCTGGGTGGTCCACACCTTCTGGCCGTGCACCACCCATTCGTCGCCGTCGAGGTCGGCACGTGTCTTGAGCGATGCCAGATCGCTTCCGGCATCGGGCTCGGAGAACCCCTGGCACCAGGCGATGGTGCCGTCGAGGATCTTGGGGATGAATTCCCGCTTCTGCTCCTCCGATCCCCATTGCAAGATGGTCGGGCCCACGAGGGTGTCTCCGAAGAAGTCGGCCCGCATGGGCGCGACGGCACGGGCGAATTCCTCGTTGAGGACGACCTGCTCGATGAGAGAGAGGCCTTTTCCGCCGTATTCCTTGGGCCACGAGGCACAGATCCAGCCCCCCTCGCGGAGCTTGCGGGTCCAATCGGCATTGAACGCCTCGCGTTCGGGGCCTGTCAGACGGAAGTCGGGCTCGAACCATCCCTGAGGGAGGTTGTCCTCCAACCAACCCCGGACCTCCGTGCGCATTGCCTCTGCCTCAGGCGGGTAGGTCAGGTCCACGAGGCCCGAACGTATCGCCGCACCGGCCCTCGAGCCAGCGCCGTGGTCACTCCTCGACCGAGGTCATCCCGAAGTCGCGTCGCCACCCGGTGGGGAGGAGCATCTCGAGGAGGTCGTCGACCGTGATGACCCCCACCATGCGGTGTTGCTCGTCCATCACGGGGGCAACGGTCAGGTTGAAGTCCGTCATCTTGCGGGTGACGGCGTGGAGGTCCCAGTCGGGATGGACGTGGGCGGGATTGGGGCGGACGACCGAGCCCAGCGTCGCCGTGGGGCTCGCCTGGACCAGCGTCACCACCGAGACGGAGCCGGTGACGCGCCCGTCGTTGCCTCGCGCAAAGACCACAGCCAGGGCCTCGGGAGGGGCTTTGCTGGTACGGATCGCCTCGAGGACGTTGCTGACCGGGGTCGACTCCGCCAGGCACAGGAAGTCTGGGCTCATGAGCCCTCCGGCCGTCTCCGGGTTGTAGTTCAACAACGACCGGATCTTGCGCTGCTGTGCCTGGGGGAGGAGCTGGAGCACGGGCAGGCGGTGTTCCTGATCGAGCTCCACGATGAGGTCGGCGGCGTCGTCGGGCGCCATGGTGGTGAGCAACCGGGCTGCTTCGGCGTCGCTACGGCTGCGGACGAATTCGATCTGGTGCTCGGCGTCGAGCTCCTCGAACACATCGGCCTCGAGCTCGCGGTCCTGTCCCACCGCCTCGATGATCTCCTCACCTTCTTCGTGCGACGCCGCTTCGACGAGGTCGGCGATCTGGGCGGGATGGAGCCGCGCCAACTTCCGGAACGGGATCCTCAGGCGCGCCGTGGGGACGTGCGCCACGAAGGGCTCGATGCTCGCCCAGTCGATGACCTTGCCGGCCGGGATGCGGCGGCCCACGGCCCGAGGCAGGAGGTGTCGCAGCGCCACACGGGGGCTCGGATCCACCGCCACCACTTCCCAGCGTCCGTCGACGCGGGCCAGCTCGATCTCGTTGGCCCGGATGATGCGGGCGCCTTGGAGATTGATCAGGTGCCGGGCGCGCAGGTCCTTGGACAGGAGCACCTCCCCGGGGCGGCGTTCGAAGCGCTTCAGGCTCACGGTGTCGCCCACGAACTGGACCCGCCCGGGTTTGAGGTCGGGTATGCGGGAGATGGGGACGAAGAGCCGGCGGCGGGCGATCCGGACCACGACCCCGGTCACAGGGGGATGGGGGGAATATCCCAGCTGGGCGATGAGGTCCTCGACGCGCCCGAGGCGGTCGCCGTCCCCGTCCACGAGCGCACCCCGGACCACACTCGACAGGTGCAGGATCTCGACGGCCATTCCTTGGCGCTCCTCGAGCGACGCAGTGCGTGAAGCCCGTCGTCAAACCTAGTGGATCCCGCTCACGGCCGAGCGACTGGCCTCGCCTGATGCGCCTGCCCCTGGTCCCCATGCCCCGATCCCGGCGCCGGCGCCGTTTGCGTCGGGGGAGGCATCCGGGGGAGGCTGATCGGCCATGATCTCCCACGGGGGCGATGCGCGTGCCTAAAAGCCCCTGGCAGCGCTGGGCCGAGATTCGTGCGTCGTGGGAGCGCAGCACCCACCTCGAAGTTCCCCCCACCCGTCCCGCCGCCCCTCCCGAGCCCGGTGGCCTGCGGATCGCGTACCTCGTGTACCGGGGCAATCCGCGCTGTGGTGGTCAGGGGGTCTACACGCGCCACTTGGCGCGCGAGCTGGTGGGTCTGGGCCATTCGGTGGAGGTGTTCGCCGGCCAGCCCTGGCCCGTGCTCGACGACGGCGTGGGTTTCACCCCCGTCCCCGGTCTCGATCTGTACCGGGACCCCGATCCGTTCCGTGTGCCGCACCCGCGCGAATTCCGCTCCTCGATCGACCTTCTCGAGTTCGCGATCATGTGCACAGCCGGGTTCCCCGAGCCCAGGACCTTCTCCCGGCGCGCCCAGCGACTGTTGGCAGCACGGCGAGACGACTTCGACGTCGTCCACGACAACCAGTGCCTGGGATCGGGTCTGCTGGGGATGATCGCCGACGGGTGGCCGTTGCTCACCACGCTTCACCACCCCATCACCGTGGACCGGGTGCTCGCACTGTCGCACGCCGAGAACGCCTACCGCCGCGTCACCCAGAGGCGCTGGTTCGGGTTCCTCGGCATGCAGATGCGCGTGGCCAGGCAGCTGCCCCGAGTCGTCACGGTGTCGGAGTCATCGAAGAACGACATCGCGGCGCAGATGGGCGTGGACCCGGCCCGCATGACCGTGGTGCCCGTGGGCGTCGATCACACCGTGTTCCGGCCCCGACCCGACCGGCCCCGCGTACCCGGGCGGATCATGGTGACCTCCTCGAGCGACGTCCCGATGAAGGGTCTCGTGCCGCTGCTCGAGGCCCTGGCGAAGCTACGCACCGAGCGGGACGTGGAGCTCGTGGTGATCGGCCGCCCCAACGAGGGCGGGCGGGTGGCGCGGACCATCGACAGGCTGGGTCTGTCGAAGGCGGTGCATTGCGTGACCGGGATCTCCGACGACGAGCTGGCCGGCATGTACGCACAAGCGCAGGTCGCCGTGGTGCCGTCGCTGTACGAGGGCTTCTCCCTTCCAGCTATCGAGGCCATGGCGTGCGGGGTCCCCCTGGTGGCCACGACGGGAGGAGCGCTCCCCGAGGTCGTGGGGACCGACGGCGAGACGGCGTTGTTGGTCACCCCCGACGACGCCGGGGCCTTGGCGGCGGGCATCGGCCGGATCCTGGACGACGACGCCCTGGCGGCGCGGCTGGGAGAGGGCGGCCGCCAGCGCGTGCTGGGGCGATTCACGTGGGAGGCGACGGCACGGGGCACCGCCGAGCAGTACCGGCGGCTGCTCGAAGATCACCGTCGTGCATCGAACGCGGTCGGGGCCACGCGACCGTGTTGACCGTCGACTACAGCCGGCTGGGCGTGGGTCGCGGCGAACGGCTCCTCGACCTGGGATGCGGAGGCGGCCGACATGCCTTCCAGGCCGTGCGTCTCGGGGCGCGGGTGGTGGCGCTCGACGCCATGGCGACCGAGGTCACCCAGGTGCGAGACACCATCGGCGCCATGCTCGACGCCGGCGAGGTGCAGGCCGAAGACGAAGCGGGTGTGGTCCAGGGCGACGCCCTCCATCTTCCCTTCGCCGACGCCAGCTTCGACCGCGTCATCGCCTCGGAGGTCCTGGAGCACATCCCCGAGGACGCATCGGCCATGGCCGAGCTGTCGCGGGTACTGCGGCCGGGGGGCACCATGGCCGTCACCGTGCCCCGGTTCGGGCCCGAGGCGGTGAATTGGGCGTTGTCGAACGACTACCACGACGTCCCCGGCGGTCACGTCCGCATCTACCGCCGCTCCACGCTCGTGGAGCGGCTGCGGCGCGTGGGACTGCGTCCCGTGTCCAGCCACCACGCCCACGCACTGCACTCGCCGTACTGGTGGCTGCGCTGCTGGGTGGGGCCCCGCCGCGACGACCACCCTGCGGTGCGTGCCTATCACCGGCTACTGGTCTGGGACATCACCAGTGCCCCGCGGCTCACGCGGGTCACCGAACGTCTGCTCAACCCCTTCCTGGGCAAGAGCCTCGTCGTCTATCTGGAGAAGCCTTCATGACGCGGACCGAGGGAGCGCTCCCATTCGCGGGCCGTGTGACGGAGGTGGAGCCCATGCTCGCCGACCGTCCCGCGGTCGCCGCCATTCCCGAGGTGCTCGGCGTCCTGAGCGCACAGGAGGTGGTGGCAACGGCGGCATCGATCGCTGCCGTGCAGCATCACGACGGGATGATCCCTTGGTTCGAAGGAGGGCACTGCGACCCCTGGAACCACGTGGAGTCGGCCATGGCGCTCAACGTCGCCGGCCTCCACAAGGAGGCCACGCTCGCCTACCAATGGCTGGCCGACGCCCAGCTCCCCGACGGGTCCTGGTTCAACTACTACCAGGCCGCCAGCGGGGTGAAGGACCCCCGCCTCGACACCAATGTGTGCGCGTACGTGGCCACGGGCGCCTGGCACAACTTCCTCGTCACCGGAGACTTGTCGGTGCTGCGGTCGATGTGGCCCGTGATCGACAAGGCGCTCTCCTTCGTGTTGCGATACCAACGCGACGACGGGGCCATCCTCTGGTCCGTCGACCCTGACGGCCGCCTCGGGCGCTACCCGTTGCTCACCGGGTCGTCGTCGATCTATCACGCGCTGCGATGTGGCGTTGCATGCGCGGAGACACTTGGTGACGAGCGTCCCGACTGGGAGCTCGCGGCCGGACGTCTGGCGCATGCCATCGCGCACGCCCCCCACGTCTTCGAGCCCAAGCACGAATTCGCCATGGACTGGTATTACCCGGTGCTCTCGGGCGCGCTCTCCGGCGAGGCCGCCGCGTCTAGGATCGACGCGTGGTGGGACACCTTCGTGATGGATGGACGCGGGGTGCGATGCGTGTCCACCGGCCCGTGGGTCACCGCCGCCGAGACCGCCGAGTGCGCCTTGGCCCTCGACGCCATCGGACGTCGCAGCCACGCGCTGGCACTGCTCACGTGGACGCGTGCGCACCGGCGTGACGACGGGTCGTACTGGACCGGCATCGTGTATCCGGAGATGGAGACCTTTCCCTTCTCCGAACGCACGACCTATACCGCCGGCGCCATCGTGCTGGCGGCCGACGCGTTGTCGAATGCCACTCCGGCGGCCGGTCTGTTCCGCGGGGAGTCGCTTCCCTACGGGCTCGACCTCACCGAGCCCCTTTGGGAGGGGCCACCCGCCTGAGCACGCGCAACGACCCGCATTCGCCGTCCTCGACGAATTCGCCCGACTCGAGCGCCGCGCACCACAGCTCGTAGGGCGGCCGACCTCCGTCGGCGGGATCAGGGAAGACGTCGTGGATGGCGAGCCACCGCCCCGCCGCCACATGGGGAGCCCAGCCTTCGAAGTCCGCCCACGCGGGCTCTTCGCCGTGGCCTCCGTCGATGAAGCAGAAGTCCAGCGGAGTCTGCCAGTGTGCTGCGATCACCCTCGAATGGCCGACGACCCCCACCACGCAGTCTCCGAGCCCGGCGTCGTCGATGGTGCGACGCCAGAACGGCAGGGTGTCGATGCGTCGGGTCCGGGAGTCGACGACCTCGTCGTCGTGGTGCTCCCATCCGGGCTGGTTCTCCTCCGAGCCGTGGTGATGGTCGATGCTGAACAGCGCTGCTCCTGTGGCTTCGGCGGCGGCCCCCAGGTAGACGGTGGACTTCCCGCACCACGCTCCGATCTCCACGAACACCCCGTCGCCGGCGCTCTCGTCCCCGGCGCGCCGCGCCGCGCCGTAGAGGGCGGACCCTTCGTCGTCGGGCATGAAACCCTTGGCGCGGCGCGCGTGGGCAAAGAGCTCCTCGATCCGGTCGTCCACGTCACTCCCTCTGTCTGAATTCCCTGGGCTCTCCGGCTACGACGTCGCCGCCTGGACAGCGCTGAAGATAGCGAAGCCCGCCAGGACGACGCCTGCCACCCGGCGGATGGTGGCGAGGGGCAGGACGCGCAGGAGGACCCGACCCCCGATCACACCCACACCCATGACCGTGACCAGCGCCGAGGCTGACCCCACGAAGACGGACCACGGACTGTGGTACCGGGCCACCAGGTTGGCGGTGAGGATCTGAGTGAGGTCTCCGAGCTCGGCGACCACGATGACGGTGAAGGCTCCCAGGGCGATGCGGCCTCCCGAGCGGACCTTCTCGGCCTTCTCCTCGCCCACGCGTGTCTCCACTTCTTCCCTTACAAGCAGGAGGTAGAGGGATCCACCCGCGAAGAGCGCCGCCACCACCGCCTCGACCCACCGGTGAGGAAGGAGCTCGAGGAGCCGACCCGCCAGGACCGCCACCGCCGCGTTCACGACCATGGCGAGTGCCGCGCCGATCCACACCGGGAGAGGTCGGTAGCGGCTCGAGAGCACGATGGTGGCGATCATCGTCTTGTCAGGCAGTTCGGCCACGAAGATGAGCCCGAAGGTGATGAGAATGATCGAAACGTTCACGCGCCCACCGCCGCGCCCCGCATGGCGCCGAATTGATGCCCGGCCTCGGNACGCCGGGCCCGGAGCGGGGTNAGCCCCCCGTTCAGGTCGTCTCCAGGCGCAGGAGCCCGGCGCGCAACACCGGCACGGCCGTGTCGTGCAACGCCAGCGCGAAGGAGAGGTTGATGGTGAGGCGCTCCAAGGTCTGATCGACGGTTCGCTGGCCGATGGAGAGGGGATGCGCGTGCACGAACGTCCGGACCTCCCGGACGAGCTCGGGGTCGCGGCACAACGACGTCACGCCGCTGAGCATGCGCGGCAGGATGTTGGCCGGGATACGGGCCACGAGTTCGTCCCAGTGCTCGATGACACGGGCCCACGTCGAGGGGCCGGCCTCGCGGTTGGCGAGCAAGAGCTGGACGACGAAGGGGGCATTCTGCGTCCGCACCTCGGTGAGGGCCAGCTCGAAGGTCCGGGCCGCCAGGCCCGCATCGGGGAAACCTGCCAACGCATACAGGTAGCGCATCTCCTCCTGGGGCGTGGCGGGCCGCCGATAGTGCTCCAGGAAGTCTTCGAACTCCTCGTTCCCACCCGAGGAGGCCACCGTGCTGAGGACCGCGGAAATCAGGTCCGGGTCGAGGGTCATCTCGCCGCGTCGGGTCGCGTCGTATCGCCGGCGCGCCTCGGCGCGGACATCGAGGTCCCGGCCGACGGTGCCCAGGGCCGCGATGAGCTGCGCCTGCAAGGTCGCCAGTCGGGGTCCCTCACCGGGCCGGGCGTCCCATCCCAGGCGCGTCAGCACCGGAGCGAGCAGGGCGCGCGTGTAGGAGGAGAGGAGTGCCCGGGTGTCCTCGTCCACGGCGCGGTCGAGGAGAGACAATGCCCCGGTGACCAGGGCCCAGACGTCGGGATCGTCGTCGTGTCCGAGGGCCTCGGCGAGGAGCAGGAAGTCCGTCACGTCGGCCCGCTGGCCCAGGACCACCGCCCAGGTGTCCGCGAGCAGGTTGAAGCGCTCCAGCCGGTCGAGGTCGTCCAGCCGTGCCGCCAGCCCTCGGTGCAGTGCAGGGGTGTACCGGACCCGGTAATAGCCGCTGCCGTGCGCGTTCACCACGACAGCGGCGCTTGCACCCTCGTCCCCGAGGTCGAGCGGCTGAGGATCGGGGCCCAGCAGCACGCGGGCTTCGTCACCGCCGACGGCCCTGGCGATGACGGGCACGGTCCACATGGAGCCGATGGCGCTCGGCCCCTCGGCATCGGCGTATCGGAAGGCCGCCTGGCCCAGGACGACTTTGCCCCGCGCCGCGTCGGCCGCCTCGTCCACCTCAGCGGTGCCACCCACCGTCACCAGCGGGAAGCCACCTTGGAAGATCCAGCTGTCCATGATCTGGCGTACCGGTTCACCGCTCGCCTCCTCGATGGCGTCCCAGAGATCGGCCGTCTCGGTGTTGCCGAAGCGATGTGCCTCGAGGTACCGCCGCACCCCGTCGCGGAAACGGTCCGCACCCAGGTAGCGCTCGAGCATGCGCAGGACGCCGGCGCCCTTCTGGTAGGTGAGGATGTCGAACATCCCCTGGGCCTCTTCGGGTGGCCCGACCGGGTACTCGACGGGCCGGGTCGTGTGCAGGCCGTCGGTTGCCATGGCCGTGTCCCGTTCGATGCCGAAGGAGACCCACCGCTGCCATTCGGGTCGGAAGTGGTCGACGCACAGCAGCTCCATCAGCGTGGCGAACGCTTCGTTGAGCCAGATGCCGTTCCACCACCGCATGGTCACGAGGTCCCCGAACCACATATGGGCGATCTCGTGCGAGATGACGTCGGCGACCCGCTCGAGCTCGAGGCGCGACGCCTGGGCGGGGTCCACGAGCAGGACCGCTTCGCGAAAGGTCACACACCCGAGGTTCTCCATCGCACCGAAGGCGAAGTCGGGGATGGCGAGGAGATCGAGCTTCTCGGCGGGATACTCGATGCCGAACCAGTCCTCGAAGAATTCGAGCGCATGGCCGGTGGCTTCGAGCGCAAAGGCGGTGAGGCCGGCCTTGCCCGGGACGTGCACGATGCGCACCGGCGTCCCCCGCACGTCCACGGGATCGGTGGCCACGAGAGGGCCCACCACGAACGCCACGAGGTAGGTGGACATCGGGATGGTGTCACCGAAGCGGACCCTGCGGCCGCCCTGGGCCAGCGGCGATTCCTCGACCACCGGACCGTTGGAGTATGCCGCCAGCCCCTCGGGGACGTCGAGGGTGACCGAGAAGACCGCCTTGCGGTCAGGCTCGTCGAAACAAGGAAACGCCCGGCGCGCGTCGGTCGCCTCGAACTGCGTAGTGGCGATGGTGTGGGCGACGCCGCCGTCGTCGGTGAATGCCGAACGGTAGAAACCGTGCAGCTTGTCGTTGAGGATGCCGGAGAATTCGATCGAGATGACGGCCGGGCCGGGGCTGAGTGACGCCTCGGGGGTGAGGACCAGCCGCTCGGCATCCTCGTCGAGGCGCACCGTCAGCGGTTGGCGCCCGCCGCCCCCTGGATCGAGCCGGGCACTGTCGACGGTGAGCTCGGCGGCGTGCAGGACGATCTCGTCCACGGCCTCGTGCATCTGCACCTCGATATGGACCTCGCCCGCAAAGGTGGCGGACTCGAGATCCGGGGAGAGCCGGAGTGCGTACCGAGTCGGCTCGACGGTGTAGGGAAGCCTGTGCTGCGCCGACGGGTCGGCGCGTCCGGTGACAGTGCTGTCGGTCATCAGGCGCAGGCTACCCGGGCTCGCCCGTCGGCCTGGTTCCCGGGGGCGCTGTGTCCGAGTAGGTTCCCGACCTGTGACCGACACCCGATCCGAACCCGAAGCGAGCACCGCGCCGTTCGATGTCGTCGCCATCGGCTCTGCCCTGGTCGACGTCCTCACCGATGCCAGTGTCGAGGACCTGCGCCGCTTCGACATGGTCAAGGGGTCGATGACCCTGGTCGACCTGGCCCGGGCCGCGACCCTCTACGACGCCATGGGGCCGGCGGTGGAGGTCTCGGGGGGATCGGCGGCGAACACCGCCGTGGGTGTCGCTGCGCTCGGAGGGCGGGTCGGTTACCTGGGCAAGGTCGCCGCCGACGAGCTCGGGGAGGTCTTCCTCCACGACATCACCGCCGCCGGGGTGGAGCTCGGCCGGACCGGGCGCGTCGAGCCCTCGACCGACCCCGCCGACGACCGGGCGACGGGGCGATGTCTGGTGCTCGTCACCGACGACGGTGAGCGGACGATGGCGACACACCTGGGGGTGGCGTCGACGCTGGGCCCCGAAGATCTCGACGAGGAATTCTTCGCCCGGGCTCAAGTCGTGTACCTCGAGGGGTACCTGTGGGACCTGGGGCCGGCCAAGGCCGCCATGCGGCGTGCCATGCAGGTGGCGCACGATACGGACTCGCTCGTGGCCCTGAGCCTCTCCGATCCCTTCTGCGTACAGCGGCACCAACGCGAGTTCCTCGAGCTGTTGCACGGCGACGTCGACGTCCTGTTCGCCAACGAGGACGAGACCACCTTGCTGTTCGGCACGCCGACATTCGACGATGCCGTGGTCGCCGTGGGGGAAACGGGGATCTTGGCCGCGCTCACCAGGGGCCCGGCCGGTTCGGTNGTCGTCGCCGCGTCCGGGCCGGTACAGGTGGCCGCGGACCCCGTCGAGCGAGTCACCGACACCACCGGGGCCGGGGATCTCTTCGCGGCCGGCTTCCTCTACGGCCTCACCCACGGCAAGGACCCCGAGATCTGCGCCCGCCTGGGTGGGCTGTGCGCAGCCGAGGTGATCTCCCATATCGGGGCCCGACCCCGGGCCGACCTGCGCCGGCTGGCTTCGGACGCGGGCCTGCTGTGAGCCCTACCGAACGCGTCCGGGAGTCAGTGGCTCTCGTCGCCGATGTTGCTTGCTTCGGGTGGGAGGTAGGCGAGGTCGAGGTCGCCGAGGCGCACCAGCACTGAGGCGACCCAGCGACCGAGTGCGCCCACGGGCCCCGCAAGGGTGGACGCGTCGTTCATGGCGGCCTCGTCGAGACGGAACGTGCCCTGGTACGTGGTCTCCACCGCGAAGCGCGGAGGGCCGCCGGGCTCGTGCACCTGCTCCACGACGGGGGCGGCCCGCACCAGCGTGTCGGCACCGATGGCAGGGCTCTCTTCGGGCAGGCAGGCCACAACGGCGTCGAGGTCCGGCATGGCGGCGAGTCGCTGCACGCGCAGCGTGATCTCGAGCACGACCTCGGGGAGATCGTCGGGGGGCTCACCGATCGACCAAGACCGGTACGCGCTCTGGCTCCACGTCGGCCAGTCCAGCGACAGGTCGGCCCGGACCCGAGGAGGTTTCTCCTCCCCGGGGAGCGAGTACGACGTCTCCCAGGAGACGTCGCCGAGGAAGACATCGACCTGGAAGCGCTCTTCGACCGCCTGTCGTTGCAAGAGCGCGTCCTCGAGCGAGGCGCGGGTCTGGGTGATGAGGTCAACCAGGATGTGGTCGAGCATTACGGAGCAGAGGCTACCGTTGGCGCCGTGGCCCTTGCCGTCGCCAATCCGTGGCTCGGACGTCGAGTGCTCGCGTACGCGCATCAGTGCGGTGCCTGGGAGGCACCCTCCTCGACCCTGTTCGCCCTGCGGCGTGCGCTCGAGCTCGGGGTGACCGGGATCGAGCTCGACGTCCATGCCACCGCGGACCGGCATCTGGTCGTCTGTCACGACAGCACGGTGGACCGCACCACCAACGGGCACGGTCCGATCCACTCGATGACGCTGGCACAGGTGCGCGAGCTCGACAACGCGTACTGGTTCGCGCCGGGCGGTGACGAGACCCAGGGCCTTGCACCCGAGGCCTACCCGTATCGTGGCCGCGCCCCCGCTTCGTCCGACTTCGCGGTGGCCACGCTCGGCGAGGTGCTCGACGTCCTCGACGATCATCCCGATGTGGCGCTGAATCTGGATATCAAGCAGACCGGGCCCGCTGTCGAGCCCTACGAGGAGCTCCTTGCCCGTGAGCTCGCTGCCCGCGGGGGAACGGGCCGCGTGATCGTGGCGTCGTTCCTCGACGTGGCCACGGACTCCTTTGCCCGGTACGCGCCGGACATCGCCACCTCGGCGGGCACCCTGTCCACCGCCATGTTCTGGCGCGCCGTGCACCAGGGGGAGGAACCTGCGGCTATGGCACACGTGGCGCTCCAGGTTCCCGCCACCCGGGGGGACCTCGTGGTCGTCGACGAGCTTCTGGTGAGCGCCGCCCACGAGCACGGGATGGCGGTCCACGTGTGGACGATCAACGACGAGCACGACATGGCCCGTCTGCTCGACCTGGGCGTCGACGGCATCATCTCGGACCTGCCCACACCGCTCGTGTCAGTGGTGAAGGAGCGGGGCCTGGCGTACGTCGCCTGAGACGGCGCCGGCCCAGAGTCCCCGAGGGCCGCTCAGCCCCGACCGGCGTTGGGCCGCTTGCCGTGGTTCGCCTTCTTCTTGCTCCGGATCTTGCGCTTGACGGTGCGTTTGGACATGGCGTCCCACGTTATCGGGTCGGCGACCGCACTCCGCCATCGTGTTCGGGGCGCCCCTCCTGGGCCTGTGGTCCGGGTGAGCGCTCTCCCGAAATCCGGTCCCCGGCGAGCCGGTAGCGTCGCGAGCAATGGAACGACTGGGTCTCGTCGGTTTGCCCAATTCCGGCAAGACGTCGTTGTTCAACGCCCTGACCGGTGCGGACGCGCCCGTCGCCCCCCACCCGTTCACCACCACCGAGACGTCGGTCGCGGCCGCTCCGCTGCCGGACTCCCGACTCGACGCCCTGGCGCACATGAGCGCCAGCCGCAAGGTGGTGCGCGCCGGCATGGAGGTGGTCGACATCGCCGGACTGGTCCCGGGCGCCTCCACCGGAGAGGGGCTCGGGAACCGCTTTCTGGCCGGCATCCGAGAGGTCGACGCGCTGTGCGTGGTCCTCCGGGCCTTCGAGAGCCCCGAGGTGCCCGGCGACACGGACCCCGTCGAGGCACTTGCCTCCCTCGAGCTCGAGCTCGTGCTGGCCGACCTGGCGACGGTCGAGACCCAGCTCGACAAACGGCGTCGCGCCGCCAAGTCGGACAAGAGCCTGGCCGGCGAGATCGCCGCCATGGAGCATGCCTACAAGGAGCTCTCCGCCGGTGTCCCGCTGTACCGGGCTGGACTCGACCCCGAGGACCGCGCCGCGCGCAAGAGCCTGTTCCTGCTCACCGACAAGCCCGTGCTCGCCGTGGTCAACCTGGGGGAGGATCAGCTCGACCGGGCCGACGAGCTCGCCGGTGCCGTGGCCGCCGCGCTCGAGGGGCATGGCGAGGCGCTCGGAGTGTGCCTGCAGCTCGAGGCCGAAGCGGCCCGCCTGGCCCCCGAGGAGCGCGCCGAGCTGCTCGAGGGGCTCGGGCTGGGCGCGGGCGCACTTGCCCGTGTGGCGCAGCGCGCCTACCTGTTGCTCGGGCGGCGCGTCTTCTTCACGACCGGGGACAAGGAATCGCGCGCCTGGAGCTTCCGGGCCGGCGCCAGCGCGGGGGAGTGCGCGGGCGTGATCCACTCCGATCTCCAACGCGGCTTCATCCGGGCCGAGGTCATCCACTGGGACGAGCTCATCGACCTCGGCTCGTGGGCCGCCGCCAAGTCAGCGGGACGCATCCGCCTCGAGGGCAAGGACTACGAGGTTGTGGACGGCGACGTGCTCGAGATCCGATTCAACGTGTGATGGCGGCCGATCCACGGTGACTTCGACGACATGGTTGCTGCGCGACGGCACGGTGCTGGCCAATGCGGAGATCGCCGCCACCTACGCCGAGCGGCTGCGCGGCCTGCTCGGACGTCCGGGCTACGAAGGTGCCTTCCTCCTACCCCACACCCGATCGGTCCACAGCCTGGGAATGCGCTTCGCCATCGACGTGGCGTTCCTCGATGGACAGCTGTGCGTGGTCGACATGATCAGCCTCCCTCCCTGGCGCATGTCGGTGCCGCGCTGGCGAGCCAGGATGGTGATGGAGGCCGAGACGGGCGCCTTCGAGCGTTGGGGCCTTCACATCGGGGACAAGCTCGAGCTCCACGATCCCCGTGAGCCGTGATCATGCCCAGGGCACGTTGGTCCTCGTGTCCACCCCGATCGGGAACCTGGGGGACCTGTCGCCTCGCGCCGTGGAGACTTTGGCCCAGGCGGATCTCGTGTGCTGTGAGGACACCCGCCGCACCCGAGGGTTGCTGACCCACGCCGGCCTGAAGGGAGTCAGGCTGCTGTCGCTGCACGGCCACAACGAAATGGCGCGTGTGGAGGCGGTCCTGGCCCAACTGGCCGAGGGACGCACCGTGGCCGTGGTGAGCGACGCCGGCACCCCGACGGTGTCCGACCCCGGCAGCCGCCTGGTCTCGGCGGCGCTGGCGGCAGGGGCCAGCGTGACCACGGTCCCGGGCCCGAGCGCGGCGCTGGCCGCCTTGGTGGTGAGCGGGCTCCCCACCGACCGGTTCTGCTTCGAGGGATTCCTGCCCAGGAGAGGAGCGGACCGCCGCCGCCGCATCGAAGCCGTGACCGGCGATGCCCGTACCGTCGTCCTCTTCGAGGCGCCGGGACGCCTGGCCGCCACGCTGCGAGACCTGCTCGAGGCGTGCGGGCCCGCCCGCCGCGTCGTCGTCGCCCGAGAGCTCACCAAGCTGCACGAGGAGGTCTGGCGGGGGGCCCTGGCCGACGCGTGCCGCACTTTCGCCGAGCGCGAGGTGCGTGGCGAGATCGTCGTGGTGGTGGCCGGTGACCCCGAATCGGGTCGTGCCCCGAACGACGCGGATGTCGTCGACGCCTTGCGCGGGCGGCTCGAGGCGGGCGACTCCCTGCGTGACGCGGCCGGAACGGTGGCCCAGAGCATGGGCGTTTCCCGCCGGCGCGCCTATGACCTCGCGCTCGGCCTGCGGCGGAATGCGAAGTCGTGAACGGCGGTTGCAAGGCCTGAGGCACCCTGTCCACGGCACGTCGAGCACGAGCGAGAGGACCACCGCGGTGAGATTCGGAAAGGACAAGACCCAAGCCCCGCCCGTCGAGCCCGACGACGCACCTGAGGGCCTGGCTCTGGCCACGTTCGCGGCCGGTTGCTTCTGGGGGGTCGAGGAGTTCTTGCGCGCCATTCCCGGCGTGGTCGACGCCGTCTCGGGCTACACCGGCGGGACCCGACCCCAACCGACCTACGGGCAGGTCTGCTCGGGAGCGACCGGGCACGCCGAGGCCGTCCTCGTGACCTTCGATCCCGCGCAGCTCTCGTACGAGCACCTGCTCGAGGAATTCTGGCGTCATCACGACCCCACCACGCCCGACCGGCAGGGCCCCGACGTGGGGACGCAGTACCGGTCGGCCGTCTTCGTCCACGATGCCGAGCAGGAGCGCCTCGCCAAGGAGTCGCGGCAGCAGTATGAGCACCGGTTCCGGCGCCCCATCATCACCGAGGTCACCCCCGCGTCCACGTTCTGGCCCGCCGAGGCCCACCACCAGCGCTACGTGGAGCGGACCGGGCACGGGGCGTGCCACGTGGCCAACTGGTAGTGGGGCGGGGAGGTCTCGGGCTCCCGACGACCGAGGATCGGGGCTCGGCCTCCGGTCGGTACGCTACGGCCGTGCCCCGCTTCTACGTCACGACGCCGATCTACTACGTGAACGACGTGCCCCACATCGGGCACGCCTACACGATGGTGATCGCCGACGCACTGGCCCGCTGGCACCGGCTCCAGGGTGACGACGTCTTCTTCCTCACCGGCACCGACGAGCACGGCGACAAGATCGCCCGGGCGGCCCAATCCCACGGGGTGCCGCCCGCGCAATGGGTCGATTCCATGGCCGGACGCTTCGCCGAGGCGTGGGAGGGCCTCGAGATCTCCAACGACGACTTCATCCGCACCACCGAGCCGCGCCATCACCGCGCCGTCCAACAGTTCCTGCAGAGGATCCACGACAACGGCTTCACCGAGCTGGGCGTCTATCGTGGCCTGTACTGCGTGGCCTGCGAGGACTACAAGAAGGAATCCGAGCTGGTGGACGGCAAGTGCCCGATCCACGGCCAACCGGTCGAGCTGCTCGAGGAGGAGAACTACTTCTTCAAGCTCAGCGCGTTCGAGGATCGGCTCCTCGAGTGGTACGACGCCCATCCCGACGCCGTTCGGCCCGCCGCCAAGCGCAACGAGGCGCTGGGCATCATCAAGGGTGGCCTCGAGGACATCTCGATCACCCGCACCTCGACGCGCTGGGGGGTCGAGGTGCCGTGGGACCAGGGCCACGTCTTCTACGTCTGGTACGACGCGCTGGTCAACTACCTGACGGCCATCGGGTACGGCGACGACATGGCCCGGTTCGAGTTGTGGTGGCCGGCCGTGCACCATGTCCTCGGCAAGGACATCATCAGGTTCCATTGTGTGTGGTGGCCGGCGATGTGCATGGCAGCGGGCATCGACCCGCCCGCCCATCTTCTGGTGCACGGGTGGCTGCTCGTGTCGGGCGAGAAGATGTCGAAGTCAAAAGCCAACCAGATCTCACCGCGGGACCTGACCGATGATTTCGGTATCGACGCCGTGCGCTATTTCCTGCTGCGCGACACCCCCTTCGGGCTCGACGGCGACTTCTCCTACGAGGGCATCACCGCCAGGTACAACGCCGATCTGGCCAACAACCTCGGGAACCTAGTAGCCCGGGTGGCGACGGTGGTCGGGTCCAAGTGCGACGGGGTGGGCCCCGCCGCCGATCCCGACAGCCGGCTCCGCGCCGTGGCGGCGAGCGTGGTCGAGGACACCACCGCCTCGTGGGAGGAGGTGCAGCCGCACCTCGCCCTCGACGCGACGTGGCGACTCATCCACGAGACCAACGCCGAGCTCGAGGCGACCGAGCCGTGGAAGGCGGAGCCCGGTCCCGCCGCCGCCAAGGTTCTCGGCAGCGCACTCGAGGCGTTGCGGATCGTGGCTCTCCTGGCGTCACCGGCCATGCCCGACACCTGCGCCGAGGTCTGGCGTCGACTGGGGCTCACCGGCCGCCCCGAGGAGTGCCGGCTGCCCGACGACGCCGGCTGGGGCGGCTATCCCGGCGGTTTGCCGGTGGAGAAAGCGGCGCCGTTGTTCCCGCGACGGAGCGCATGACGGCGGTGGGCGCTGCTGGCTCTGGGACCGGGGAGGTGCCTGCGCCCGCCGCCCGCTGGATCGATTCGCATTGCCACCTGCAGGACCGGTACCGCCCCGATGGGGACGAGCTCGTCTCGGTGCTGTCGGAAGCGGCGGCTGCCGGTGTGAGCGGTGTGGTGTGCGTCGGAACCGACGCCGCCACCTCACGGCAGGCCGTGGACCTGGTCCGGACCGTGCGCGACGAGATCTCCTCGAGCTCTGCGCCCGGCCGGGGTGGTGCCGTGCCCGGTGACTTCGGGGCGTGGGCCACCGTGGGCCTCCATCCCCACGAGGCGTCTCACGGGGTGGAGGAGCTCGAAGGCGTCCTCGAGGAGGTCCTCAAGGCCGAACGGGAGCTCGTGGTGGCAGTGGGGGAGTGCGGGTTCGACTACCACTACGAGCACTCGCCCCGGGCCGCGCAACGTGACGCCTTCGCGGCACAAGTCGAGTTGGCGCGCCGTCACGACCTGACCCTCGTCGTGCACTCGCGCCAGGCGTGGGACGACACGCTCGATGTGCTGCGCGCCGCAGGCCCACCCACGCGAACGGTACTGCACTGTTTCACCGGTGGCCCTGACGAGGCGCGTCGGTGTCTCGACATCGGCGCGTTCTTGTCCTTCAGCGGCATCGTCACGTTCAAGGGCGCGCACGACGTGCGCGACGCGGCGGCGATGTGCCCCCTCGATCGACTGATGGTGGAGACCGACGCGCCGTTCCTCGCGCCCGTTCCCCATCGCGGCAAGCAGAACCGCCCCGCCTGGGTGGTGGCGGTGGGTGAGGCGCTGTCGGAGATCAAGGGCGTCACGCCCTCCGCACTCGCGGCGACATGCACGTCGACTACGCGCGCTGCCTTCGCGCTGTCTTGAGCAGCCGTTCCCGCCAGGAACGACAGGAATTCCGATGTGGCCAGGTTGTTGCGCTCTGTGACGAATTTCGGCCTGAAATTGCAGGTTTTCCACAGGGGTGCAGGAACAATCCTTCGTGGAAGGTAGTCAATATGTCACGCTCTGTCGCATGCACCGATGGCGCGTCCGGTGTGGAGCGAGACCTTCGTCACATGTCGAGTCGTCTTCGCGGCCGGTCGAATTGATGGTGCGCGCGTCCTCGCCTAGCGTCGTTGTCGATCCCGACGCGATCGACATGGAGTCCGCAGAGGAAGGGTGGAGATCTGAGGACCCGCAGCGCCGGGGGGTGGCGGCACGTTGTGCAGATGGGGTGTTGTCTGACCCTGATCGTGGTGCCGCTCCTCCTGCTCGCAACACCGCAGCGCGCGACGCTGCAAGCACAGCGGCACCGGCACGGTGCCGGCATCGGTCGCGTCCGTGGCGCCGAGTTGGCACGCCTGTCCACGTCGTGGACGATCCCTGTGGACTTCGCCGACCTCGCCCGGTCCACCTCGCCCCCGGTTCCCGAGCCCACGCCGAAGGCCATCGCGGCCGTGCCCGCCACGAGCGCGCGCACCGGCGTCGAGAACGCGGTGTTCCGTCCAGCGCCGTCGACCACGACCACAACTCCGGCCGCGCCCCCCGCGCCCGCGCCGCGGCCGGTCGCAACTGCGGACGCCGTCGTCCCCGCACCGAGGCCGGTGCCGGTGCCCTCTCCCCGGCCCATCCAGGCCACCACCGCCGGTCTCGCCTCCTGGTACGGCTCGCCTGCGGGGACCTGCGCCAGTCCGAGCCTGGCCTTCGGGACGGTGCTGACCGTCACCGACGTCTCGACGGGGGCGTCGACCCGGTGCACGGTCGACGATCGCGAGGCGCACAATCCCGGGCGGGTCGTCGACCTCTCGCCGGCCACGTTCTCCGAGCTGGCGAGCCTCTCGGTCGGGGTGATCGAAGTGCGCATCAGCTGGTGAGCGCCCGCCGGCCCCGCCGGCGACACCATGGGTGACGTGAGCCTCACACGGAACCAGCTCAAGGAGCTCCTCGACGAGCACGGTCTGCGTCCCAGCCGGGCCCTCGGTCAGAATTTCGTCGTCGACGCCAACACCCTGCGCCGCATCGCCCGGTTGTCGGGGGTCGGTCCCGGGGACGCCGTGGTCGAGATCGGTGCCGGTCTCGGTGCGCTCACCCTCGCACTGGCCGGGACCGGTGCGTCGGTGACCGCGGTGGAGATCGACCGGCGCCTCGTCCCCCTCCTGCGTTCCCAGGTCGAGCCCAGCGGAGTCCGCGTCGTCGAGGCGGACGCGTTGACCCTCGATTGGGGCGAGCTCCTCGAGGCGGTCCCACCGGGGGCCGACGGCTCCTCGTGGGTGATGGTGGCCAACCTTCCGTACAACGTGGCGGTTCCCGTCGTGGTGCGCGCCCTCGACGAGGCGCCTGCCGTGCGGTCGATGCTCGTGATGGTCCAGCGCGAGGTCGGTGAGCGGCTGGCGGCAGGTCCCGGCTCCAAGGCGTACGGCGCGGTGTCGGTGAAGGTGGCGTACCACGCCACGGCCCGCGTGGTGGGACGCGTGCCGGCGTCGGTGTTCGTTCCCCGCCCGGCGGTGGAGTCGGCGCTCGTCCGCATCGAGCGTCGTCCCTTGGTGGCGGTGGACCCCGCCATCGTCCCGGCCGAGCGGCTCTTCGAGCTCGTTCGGGCCGGCTTCGCCCACCGTCGCAAGATGCTGCGGCAGTCGCTGGCGGGCGTGGTGCCTCCCGAGGCCTTCACCGCGGCGGGCGTCGACCCCGCGGCACGGGCCGAGAACCTCGGGGTCGAGGACTGGGGGAGACTGGCGGCGTGCGCTCCAGGACGCCTCGCCTCGTGAGCGCCCGATGAGCGAGGCGACCCCGGGAGGGGAAGGGGTCAGTGTCAGCGCGCCCGCCAAGCTCACGCTCTCGCTCCGGGTGACCGGGGTTCGAGACGACGGGTATCACCTCCTCGATGCCGAGATGGTGTCGATCGACCTGGCCGACACGCTCACCTTCGGGACCGGGACGGGGATCTCCGTGGTTGACGACGTGCGCGGGCACCTCGGCGTCGGGGGGGTGCCGACGGGGCCCGAGAACCTCGTAGCGAGAGCGCTCACGCTCGTGGGTCGCAGGGCCTCGGTCCGGATCGTGAAGCGCATCCCCGCCGGTGCCGGGCTGGGTGGTGGCTCGTCGGACGCCGCCGCCGTTCTGCGCTGGGCCGAGTCCAGCGACCCCGCCCTCGCCGCCCGTCTCGGTTCCGACGTCCCGTTCTGCGTCCGGGGCGGGCACGCTCGGGTCACCGGCGCGGGGGAGAGGCTCGAACCGCTGCCGTTCGAGGACCGTCGCTTCGTGTTGTTGTTGTCTCCGTTGTCCGTCGACACCGACGCCGTGTACAGGCGGTGGGACGACCGACGCGCCCGGCACGGTGCCGAGGAGCACCACGCCGGGCCGGGGGGAAACGACCTCGAAGCCGCCGCCCTCGAGGTGGCGCCTCAATTGGCGCATTGGCGTCGGGAGCTGGCGGTCGTGACCGGCCGCACGCCGCGACTGGCCGGCAGCGGTTCGACGTGGTTCGTCGAGGGGGACGCCGAGGGTCTGGGCATCGCCGGGCTCGACTTCCTCGTCATGGGGGACCAGCGCGCCGTTCTGGTCGAGGTCTCGACACTGCCGGCGACGTCGTCTCGCTGAGAGGGCGGTCGCCCCTCCCTGCCGCGCCACTGCGCCCTGGGGGCGGGAGTGGACTCCGGCCTACTTGCCCGCGGCCCGCCGTTGCCAGCGGGTGGCCTTGAGCATCTTCTTGTGCTTCTTCTTGCGCATGCGCTTGCGGCGCTTCTTGATCAGCGATCCCATGACTAACCGCAGGTTAGCGGCCTTGTGGCGACGTCCGCCAAGTAGCCTCGGGCCGGACAGGGAAGCCGTGGCTCTTCGGAGGTGGATCGTGGGCTACCAGCTCGTCGCGGTCGATCACGTCCAGCTGGCGATGCCACGGGGCCAGGAGGCCGTGGCCCGTGCCTTCTACGAGGCCGTGCTGGGCCTGAAGGAGCGACCCAAGCCCCCCGTGCTCGCGGCCCGGGGTGGCTGCTGGTTCTCGAACGACCAGGTGGCGCTGCACCTCGGGGTGGAGGACGACTTCCGGCCGGCGCGCAAGGCCCACCCCGCGCTGGTGGTCGAGGACCTCGACGACCTGTGTGCGTCGCTCGAGGCGGCCGGTCACGGCGTGCGGTTCGACGACGAGATCCCCGGGGCGCGTCGTTGTTACGTGGACGATCCCTTCGGCAATCGGATCGAGTTGATCGAAGCGTGACGTGACCTTCTACGGTGGGGGGATCGCGACCCCCTTGGCGGGTAGTTCAATCGGCAGAACGCCGGCCTTTGGAGCCGGATGTTGGAGGTTCGAGCCCTCCCCCGCCAGCCAAGTCCCTGACCAGGGCCGAGACCCCTCGGCGGTGCCCTGCCATGGGTCCGTTGAACCTACGTTGAATAGCGCGGCCGCCGTGTCGGTCACAACTTGAGGAGCGGCATCCGGGGGGTCCGGTGTTCGCGACTCAGCTGGTCGACAAGCACGACCTTCGCCGTAGTAGTGCCCTGAAAGTCGGCGACGGCGTCGGCAGGGAGTTCACCTCCACAACGGAGTAGCGCTTACTGTGAACTCGAGTACGCGCAATGTGACGCCGGAGGCGAGCGTCGGCTGCATCAGCATCACAGACCTCGCACCATCCGAGCCTAAGAGGCCGCGCGGATAGGCGCCGGGTAGGGACCATCCACCGGTCGCCGTGATGGCCCAACTGGGATGTCGGGTGCGTACCCAACCCGAC
>JGI12269J14319_10000947_pt1 | contig 28603 bp, 22 predicted proteins | sample PeaSoiSIISIP2007_FD_14319 | JGI IMG/M metagenome (IMG submission 14319)
GGGCGGCGCGCGGCGCGATTGATCGACTGCGGCTGCGCTCGCCGTGCCGGCGAGCCGCGATGAGGCGGCGATGAGCGACTGATCGTTGCCGTCCGGATCTGCGACAGGCTCCCGGGTCCCCATCGCCTCACCGGGGTGACGGTGTTGTGGACGGTTTCATGACCGAGCGCTTAGGATAATTGACAGCGTGGTATCTGTAAGGCGATATTTACGCCTCAATGTCTAATATTATTCACACCCCGCCATGATGAAGGGATCGGACGGGATCGACGTCGGGGCCCATCTGCGGGCCATCCGGCAGTTCCACGGCCTGTCACAGCGCCAGTTAGCCAAGCGCGCCGGCGTCACCAACGGCATGATCTCGCTGATCGAGCAGAACCGCGTGAGCCCCTCCGTCGGCTCGCTCAAAAAGCTCCTCGACGGCATCCCGATGTCGCTCGCCGACTTCTTCACGATGGACCTCGCCGTGCCGCCGCAGGTTTTCTACGGCCGCGACGAGTTGACGGAGATCGGCGCGGCGCCGATCGAGCTGCGCCTGCTCGCCGCCGGACGCCCGCGACGGGCGATGTCAATCATCCACAAGCGGTACGGCGCTTTTGCCGACAGCGGCCCCGACATGCTGTCGCACCCGGGCGAAGAGGGCGGTGTCGTGGTCCGTGGCCGCATCGAGATGACGGTCGGAACCGCGACCCGCGTACTGGGTCCGGGCGATGCCTACTATTTCGCGACGGCGGTCCCGCACCGCTTCCAGAATCCCGGTCGCGAGGACTGTGAGATCATCAGCGCCAGCGCGCCGCCGACGGTCTGAGCGGAGCGGCCGGACGCCGCGGTCGCTGCTGCGCTCCAGGCAGCGCGCGAGCTGCGCGATGGCGGGGCGTGGGTCCGCTGCCACGATGGCCGCGAGGCGACGGGCTGCCGGCCGGCGGCTGCCAGCAATCCGGCAGCGGCTGCGCCACGTGGCTGCACGCGCTCGACAAACGCACCGGGCTCGAGCCGCGGTGGATCGATCTCAGCTGATCGCGGGACGAGGCGCACGATGACCGTAACACTGGCGGCGCTGCAGATGGAATGCGGCTGGGACCGCGGGGTCAACCTCGCGGCTGCCGAGCGGCTGGTGCGACAGGCCGCGGCGCAAGGCGCCGAGATCATCCTGCTCCCGGAGCTGTTCGAGACGCCGTATTTCTGCAAGGACCACGCGTATCGGTACTTCGAGCTGGCGACGCCGGTCGCGGCGAGCCCGGCGGTCAACCGGTTCGCGCCCATCGCGCGCGAGCTCGGGGTCGTGCTGCCGATCTCGATTTTCGAGCGCGCCGGCAACGTGTATTTCAACACGCTCGTCATGCTCGACGCGGACGGCGCCGTACTCGGGACGTACCGCAAGAGCCATATACCCGAGAGTCCCGGCTATCACGAAAAATTCTACTTTGCTCCGGGAGACACGGGCTTTCGGGTCTGGCCGACCCGATTCGGGACGGTGGGCGCCGGGGTGTGCTGGGACCAGTGGTTTCCGGAGACGGCGCGAGTGATGGCATTGCTCGGCGCGGAGATGCTGCTGTTTCCGACGGCCATCGGCTCGGAACCGCAGGACGCGAGCCTCGATTCCCGCGACCACTGGATGCGCACCATGCAGGGTCATGCGGCCGCCAACATGCTGCCACTGGTCGCGGCCAATCGATTCGGCCGGGAGAGCGGCGAGCAGAACACGATCACTTTCTATGGATCGTCATTCATCGCGAGCCATACCGGCGAGGTGCTGGCCGTGGCCGAGCGCAGTGGCGAGGCCGTGGTGATGCAGCGGGTGGATCTCGAGGCCGCGCGCCGCTACCGCCACAACTGGGGCGTGTTCCGTGACCGGCGACCGGACCTGTACGGCCCGCTCGCGGCTCTCGGCGCCGGCCCGCCTGGCGGGCACTCGACTTGAGCGGGGAGACGGGGCTCGATCGCGATCTCGTCTGCGTCGATCTGGAAACCACCGGCGGCCACGCGGCCTGGCACCGGATAATAGAGATCGGCACCGTCGAGATCGATCGCGACGGTGCCGTCCGCGAGTGGTCGACGCTCGTGAATCCAGGAACCCGGGTCCCGCCGCAGATCTCGGCATTCACCGGCATCACGAACGAGATGGTGGCCGATGCGCCGCCGTTCGAGGCGGTGCATCGCGAACTGCTGAGCCGCCTCCACGGGCGGCTGTTCGTGGCGCACAACGCCCGCTTCGACTACGGTTTCATCCGCACCGAGCTCGCGCGGCTCGGCATCAGCTGGGCCGCGAAGGCACTGTGCACGGTGAAGCTGTCGCGGCGCCTGTACCCCGGCGAGCCGCGCCACAACCTCGACGCTGTCATCGCGCGGCATGGCCTCGACTGCGCAGCCAGGCACCGTGCGCTCGGCGATGCGCGGGTGCTGAACGACTTGCTGGCCTGCTGGCGCCGGGAGGTGGCGCCCGCCCGGCTGACGGAGGCCGTCGAGTTGCTGCTGCGCGAAACTCCGCTGCCAGCCCAGTTGCCGCCGGGACTCGCCGACGATCTGCCCGACGGCCCCGGCGTCTACCGGTTCTACGGGGAAAGCGGCGCGCTATTGTACGTCGGCAAGAGCCGCAGCATCCGCACGCGCGTGCTGGACCACTTCGCCGCTGCACACCGCTCCGCGGCCGAGCAGCGCCTTGCCCGCCAGGTGCAACGGGTCGCCTGGACCGAGACGGCGGGCGAGCTCGGGGCGCTGCTGATCGAGGCGCGCGCCATCAAGGCCGAGCAGCCGCTGCACAATCGCCGGCGCGGGACGAGCGGTGCGGCATGGACGCTGCGGCTCAGGCCGGTCGCCGGCGCACCGGCACGGATCGACATCGTCGAGCTCGACGCGCTCGCGGCGGCGGACCAGCAGGAAGTGTACGGGCTGTACCGGGATCCGCGATCGGCGGCGCGCGCGGTCGAGGAAATCGCCCGCGCGCACCAGCTGTGCGCCCGCGTGCTCGGGCTGGAGCGTGGCGGCGGCGATGCCGCGGCCGGCGGATCGTGCTTTGCCTATCAGCTGCAGCGCTGCCGCGGGGCATGCATCGGCAAGGAGCCGGCCGTGCTGCACGACACGCGCGTGCGCCTTGCGCTGGCCGCGCTGCGCCTCAAGCCATGGCCGTACCGGGGCCGGGTGCTGGTCGCGGAGCGCGACTGGCGCGGCGAGGAGGATCTGCACGTGCTGTCGGACTGGCGCTATCTCGGCACGGTACGCGAGCGCGACGCGGCCGAGGGACTCGATGCCGACGCGGCATCGTTTGATCCGGACGTCTACCGGATACTGAAGCGCTTTCTCGCCGCGCCGGGGGCTGCGCGCATCGTGCAGCTCGACTGATGCACGAGTTTCTCGCCACCGCCCCGACCGGTGCCGCCGACCTGCTGGCCGCCGAGCTCGCGGTGGCCGGCGCCAGCAACTGCCACGAGCGCCCCTGGGGCGTGACGTTCAGCGGCGCGCTCGCAGTCGGCTACTGGGCATGCCTGTGGTCACGGGTGGCGAGCCGCGTGCTGCTCGAGCTCGCCGAGGCGCCGGCGGCGACTCCCGAGGCACTGTATGCGGCGGCACGGGAGATCGACTGGTCGCTGCACGTCGCGCCCACGGCGACGCTCGCCGTCGACTTCGATGCGACGCGCTCGGCCATCACCCACACGCGCTACGGCGCCCTCAAGGTCAAGGACGCGATCGTCGACCAGCTACGCGAGCGGCGTGGCTCGCGCCCAAACATCGACACCGCCCGGCCGAGCGTGCGCGTCAGCGTGCGCCTGGCCAGAGACCAGGCGCTGTTCGCGATCGACTTGTCCGGCGAAAGTCTGCACCGGCGCGGCTGGCGTGGGGCGGGTGTGGCGGCACCGCTGAAGGAGAATCTGGCCGCGGCGCTGCTGCTGCGCTCAGGCTGGCCCGAGATCGCCGCCTCCGGCGGGGCGTTTCTCGATCCCATGTGCGGCTCGGGGACGCTCCCCATCGAGGCCGCACTGATCGCGGCAGACCGCGCGCCCGGTTTGACGCGTGACTACTTCGGGTTCCTCGGGTGGGCCGGACATGACGCGGCGGCCTGGGACGCGCTGCGACGCGAGGCGATCGAGCGGGCGAACGCCTCTGCCTGGCCCCGCGGACGCATCTTCGGCAGCGATCACGACGCGCACGCGGTGGATGCGGCGCGCGCGGCTGCCGTGGCCGCCGGCGTCGGCGAGCTGGTGCAGTTCGACAAACGGGAGCTTGCGCAGGTCCAGGCGCCGTCACCGCGCGGCCTGTTGCTCGCCAATCCCCCGTACGGGGAGCGCCTCGGCGAGGTCGATACGCTGCGCACGTTGTACGCAGAGCTCGGCCGGGTCCTGCGCGAGCACTTCGACGGCTGGCACGTCGCCGTGCTGACCGGCAATCCGGCGCTCGGGCGGGAACTCAAACTCGAGGCGCGACGCACGCACCGCCTGTTCAACGGGCCGATCGAGGTGCGGCTGCTGCGCTTCGAGATCGCGCCCGCGTACTACACGCGCGAGCGCCGTCCCGGGCGCCTGCCGCCGGTGGATCCGGCCCGGCGCGAGGCGCCGGGCGCGAAGATGTTCGCCAACCGGCTGCGCAAGAACCTCGACGTACGCGGCAAGTGGGCACGTCGCGAGGACATCAGCTGCTGGCGTGCCTACGACGCCGACATGCCCGAATATGCCTTCGCGATCGACATCTACGGCAACGGCGACCGCTACGCCTGCGTGCAGGAGTACGCCGCGCCACCGTCGGTCGCCGAGGAGAAGGTGCGGACGCGACGCGCCGAGGCGGTCGCGGTGTTGCCAGACGTGCTCGGACTCGCCGATGAGCGCATCTGGTTTCGCACCCGGCGGCGCCAGCGGGGCGCCGCTCAGTATCCGAAGCTCGCGGCCGAACAGGAGTTTCATGAAGTCGCCGAAGGCGGCCTCAGGTTCCTGGTGAATTTCGACGACTACCTCGACACGGGGCTGTTTCTCGATCACCGCCTGACCCGTGCGCGACTGCGCGAGCTCGCCGCCGGCCGCCGGTTTCTGAACCTGTTCGGCTACACGGGAACCGCGACCGTGTACGCCGCCGCCGGCGGGGCCACGGCGACCATGACCGTCGACCTCTCGCGTGGCTACCTCGACTGGGCGGGCCGCAACCTCCGCCTCAATGGCTTTAGCGGACGGGAGCACGTGCTGACGCAGGCGGACGTGCGCGAATGGCTGCAGGGCGCGCCGGCCGGCGGCTGGGACCTCGTGTTTCTTGATCCGCCGACGTTTTCAAATTCGAAAAAAATGACCGGCACGCTCGAGGTGCAGCGCGATCACGTCGCGCTGCTCTGCGCGACCGCACGGCTGCTGGCGCCGGCCGGGGTGCTCGTGTTCTCGACCAACTACGCGCGCTTCGTCCTCGACGCCGCCGCGCTGCCGGGGCTCGTGGTCGAGGACATCTCGCGCGCGACGATCCCGAAGGACTTCGAACGCAGCCCGCGCATACATCACTGCTTCGTGCTGCGGCGAACGGAGGTTTAGCGCGACGCCGGGCGCCGGCCGGGCACCCGGCGTGCGTGTGCACCAGCAGGCGGCGGGTTCCGCGGTGGCCGTCATCTGTGTCCCGGGGCGGCCGGTGGGAAGCCCGGATGTCGCGCGGCCTGTCAAGAGCAGCGTTTAAGATTTTGTTAGCGGCGCGATTCGACGGGTCATGCCTGCCTACCCAGCCGATTCGGCGGCTGGACCCGCGTGTGCGCCGCAACATACGGAATAAAAGGCTCGTTCGAGGCCTCATTTGCCGATCGGGGTGGCGACGGCGGCGCCTCCGGTATGGTTAAATTGATGCGGTCCACCGGCTCGGCTGAATCGGGCCGCTGTTCAATATAATTAACATGCGTGCGCGCAAACCCATCATCGGCGTACCCGCCGACCGGAGGCTGTTGGGCAGCCACTGGTTCCATTGCGTCGGCGAGAAGTACCTGAAGGCACTCGCCGAGGCGGCCGACGCGCTGCCGCTGATCGTGCCGGCATTCGGCGAGCAGCTCGAATTGGAGGTGCTGCTGGAACGCTGCGACGGCGTGCTGCTGACCGGCAGCCCCTCAAATGTCGAACCGCATCACTATGACGGCCCCGCAAGTGCGCCCGGCACGTGGCATGACCCCGAGCGCGATGCGACGACGCTGCCGCTGATTCCGCGCACCGTGGCGGCGGGGCTGCCACTGCTGGCCATCTGCCGGGGCTTCCAGGAGCTCAACGTCGCCTACGGCGGCACGCTGCACCAGAAGCTACACGAAGTCCCGGGACTGCTGATGCACAAGGAGGACGCGACCCAGCCGCTCGAGGCCCAGTACGCGCCGACGCACGATGTTGAGCTCACCCCGGGCGGCGTGCTCGCCCGGCTCGCGGGCCGCAACCGGATCAAGGTCAACTCCCTGCATTCGCAGGGTATCGACCGGCTGGGCGCGGGCCTTGTCGTGGAGGGGCGCGCGACCGACGGAGTGGTCGAGGCGGTCCGCGTGGCGGACGCGGGCGGTTTTGCGCTGGCGGTGCAGTGGCACCCGGAATGGCAGGTGCTTTCTAATGAGTTCTCCACGGCCCTGTTCGCCGCCTTCGGCGCGGCTGCCAGGGCCCACGCACGCGGGGCGGCCGCGGCGAACGACGACAGGTGACCCATGAGCACGAGCCCGATCAGGCAGTTCTTGAAGGACCACGGCATCTCCGAGGTCGAGGCGATCATCCCCGACATGGCCGGTGTCGCGCGCGGCAAGGTTGTACCGGCGGAGAAATACATCGAGGAAGAGGGCATGCGCCTGCCGGAGTCCATCTTCCTGCAGACGGTCACCGGTGAGTATCCGGAGGACGAGAGCGCGATCAGCCCATCGGAGATTGACATCGTGCTGAAGGCGGATCCCACGACGATCCGCGTCGTCCCGTGGGCGGCGGAGCCGACCGCGCAGGTGATCCACGACTGCTTCTACGGCGACGGCCGGCCGGTGCCGATGGCGCCGCGCTACGTGCTGCGGCGCGTGCTCGACCTGTATGCGGGGCATGGCTGGGAGCCGGTGATCGCCCCGGAGCTCGAGTTCTTCCTGGTCGAGCCGAACATCGACTCGGACTACCCGTTGAAACCGCCGATCGGCCGTTCGGGGCGCCCCGAGATCGGGCGGCAGAGCTACTCGATCGCCGCCGTCAACGAGTTCGATCCGCTGTTCGACGACGTCTATGCGTTCTGCGAGGCCCAGGAGATCGAGATCGACACGCTGATCCATGAGGCCGGCGCCGCGCAGATGGAGATCAACCTGCTGCACGGCGACGCGCTCAACCTCGCCGACCAGGCGTTCATGTTCAAGCGGACGGCGCGCGAGGCAGCCTTGCGCCACAAGATGTATGCGACGTTCATGGCGAAGCCGCACGCCAAGGAACCGGGAAGCGCGATGCACCTGCACCAGAGCATCGTCGACGTGAAGACCCGCCAGAACGTCTTCAGCGCGGCGGATGGATCACCGACCTCGCTGTTCTTCTCCCACATCGCCGGGCTGCAGCGGTACCTGCCGGCGGCGATGTCACTGTTCGCGCCGAACGTCAACAGCTACCGGCGCACGACGCCACACAACTCGGCACCGATCAACGTGCACTGGGGCTATGACAATCGCACGGCCGGGCTCAGGGTTCCGATGTCCTCGCCGGCGGCGCGCCGCGTCGAGAACCGCTGCGGCGGCGCCGACGCGAACTCCTATCTGGCGATGGCCGCCTCGCTCGCCTGCGGCTACCTCGGGATGGTGGAGGGCCTCAAGCCAACCGAGCCGATTTCCGGCAGCGCCTATGACCTTCCTTTCCAGCTGCCGCGCACGCTTGCGGAGGCGCTGCGGCTGCTGCGCGAGTGCCGGCCGCTGGTCGACCTGTTCGGCGAGCGCTTCGTCGTCGCGTTCTCGGCAGTCAAGGAGAGCGAGCACGAAGCGTTTCTGCAGGTCATCTCGGCCTGGGAGCGGGAACACCTGCTGCTCAATGTCTAAAGCGCGCGGCGAGCGGTTATAGTCCGTGATGCCGTGGGGGGCTTCATGATTGCTTGCTCTGGCGCCGGGCGCGGCTGGCCGGTACTGCTGCTCAGCATTGCGCTCGCAGGCTGCGGAGCGAAGCCGGCGCCGACCGCACCGGGCCCGGCGCCGCGCGCCGCCGAGGACAAGGTCCTCAACGTGCTCAACTGGTCGGATTACATCGCCCCCGACACGGTCGCGAAGTTCGAGCACGAGACCGGCATCAAGGTCAATTACGACGTCTTCGACAGCAACGAGGTCCTCGAGACCAAGCTGCTGACCGGCCGGACCGGCTATGACGTAGTGGTGCCGACGGATTTCTTCCTCGAGCGGCAGGCGAAGCAGGGGATCCTGCTGCCGCTCGACAAGTCGAAGCTGCCGAACTATTCGAACCTCGACCCGGCCATCATGAAGCAGCTCGAGGCCGCCGACCCCGGCAACCGCTACGGCATACCCTACATGGGGGTCGTGACCGGGATCGGTTACAACGTGGCCAAGGTCCGCAAGGCGCTCGCTGGCCTGCCGGTCGACAGCTGGGCCATCATCTTCGACCCGAGGAACGCGAGCCGGCTCAAGGACTGCGGCTTCACGCTGCTCGATGCCCAGAGCGAGCTGTTCTTCGCCGCCAAGGTCTGGCTCGGTCTCGATCCAACCTCTGAACGGCAGGAGGACCTTGCGGCCGCCGAGGCGGCGCTGATGAAGATCCGGCCGTACGTCCGCTACTTCAACAGCTCCCAATACATCAATGATCTCGCAAACGGCGAGACCTGCCTCGCGGTCAGCTGGAGCGGTGATGTGCTGCAGGCGCGCGACCGCGCCCGAGAGGCGGGCAAGGGCGTCGAGATTGCGTTCGCCGTCCCGAAGGAAGGCGCGCTGCGGCAGTTCGACATGCTGGCAATCCCGGCCGATGCCCCGCACCCTGACAACGCGCACAAGTTCATCAATTTCATCCTGCGCGCCGACATCTCCGCCGACATCACCAAGTTCCGCAGGTTCCCGTCGGCCAATCTCGCGGCCGAGAAGCTCGCCGACCCGGAGCTGCGCGCGGACCCGATGGTGTTCCCGCCCCCCGACATGGTCGCGCGCCTGAAGACGCACCGAGCCGAGTCGCTGACCTATACCCGCTACGCGAACCGCGCGTGGACGCGAATTCGGACCGGCCGCTAGAGGAATCCCGTCGATGAGCCCAGCACCCGCGGAACGCGCCGCCGCCGCGCCGGTATCCGGCGAGCCTTATGTGCGGATCGACCGGCTGACGAAGCGGTTCGGCGAATTCGTGGCGGTGCAGCAGGTGTCGCTCGATATCCGCCGCGGCGAAATCTTCTGTCTGCTCGGCGGATCCGGCTGCGGCAAGACGACGCTGCTGCGGATGCTGGCCGGCTTCGAGGCGCCGAGCGAGGGCGCGATCTACATCGATGGCGTCGACGTGACACTGGTGCCGCCGTACGAGCGCCCGGTGAACATGATGTTCCAGTCCTTCGCGCTGTTCCCGCACATGACGGTCGAGCAGAACGTGGCCTTCGGCCTCAGGCAGGATGGCTTGCGGGGCGCGGACATCGCCAGGCGGGTCGCCGAGATCCTGGCGCTCGTGAAGCTCGAAGGCTACGACAAACGCAAACCGCACCAGCTGTCGGGCGGTCAGAAGCAGCGGGTTGCGCTCGCGCGCGCGCTCGTGAAGCGTCCGAAGCTGCTGCTGCTCGACGAGCCGCTCGGCGCGCTCGACAAGAAGCTGCGGGAACACACCCAGTTCGAGCTGGTCAACCTCCAGCAGCAGCTCGGTGTCACCTTCGTGATCGTCACCCACGACCAGGAGGAGGCGATGACGCTCGCCGCCCGCATCGGCGTGATGCGAGCCGGCCAGATCCTGCAGGTCGGCACGCCGACCGACATCTACGAGTTTCCGAACTCCCGGTACGTCGCGGATTTCATCGGCTCGGTCAACCTCGCCGAAGGCCGCCTGATTGAAGACGCGCCGGATCACGTGCGCATCGACGTGCCGCAGCTCGGCGGTACGGTGTACGTCGACCACGGCGTCAGCGCCCCGCCCGACGCGCAGGTGTCGGTCGCGATCCGGCCGGAGAAGATCCACCTGAGCCGCGAGCGGCCGGCGCAGCAGGACAACGTGCTCGGCGGCGTCATCACCGGCATCGCCTATCTCGGCGACGTGACGCGGTACCTTGTACGCCTGCCGACCGGCTACGTGCTGCGGGTGTCCGCGCCGAACGTGTTCCGGCACGAGGAGCGCCTGGCCGACGCCGAAACCGTCTGGATCCACTGGCATGCGTCGGCCGCGGTCGTGGTGACCGGGTGAATAGCCGCGTGCAATCCGGCCTTCTCGGCGCCGTGACCCGCCTCACCGGCCCGGGTCGGTCGGCAGTCGGGCGCTGGTTCGTGATTGCAGTGCCGTATTTCTGGCTGGCGCTGTTCTTCCTCGTGCCGTTCCTGATCGTACTCAAAATCGCGTTTTCGAACGTGCAGCTGTCGATGCCGCCGGTCGAGCCCGTCGTGGTCTGGGCGGGCGACAAGGTGCTGCAGCTGCGGCTGCACTTCTCCAATTTCGCGTTCGTGTTCGGCGATCGCCTGTACATCGCCGCGTTCGTCAATTCGCTGCAGATCGCCGCGGTCTCGACGTTGTTTGCGCTGCTGATCGGCTACCCGATGGCGTACGGCATCGCGCGCGCCCCGGGTACCTGGCGCAACATCCTGTTCCTGCTGGTGGTACTGCCGTTCTTCACCTCGTTTCTGCTGCGCGTCTATGCGTGGATGGGCCTGCTCGGCCGCAATGGCCCGATCAACGGGCTGTTGCTCGCCCTCGGACTGATCCGCGAGCCGGTGCAGCTGCTGCAGACGGACTTTGCGGTGTATCTCGGCATGGTCTATTCCTACCTGCCGTTCATGGTGCTGCCGTTGTACACGGCGATCGAAAAACTCGACCTGACGCTGCTCGAGGCAGCCGCGGATCTGGGCTGCCGGCCGACCAAGGCGTTCTTCCGAATCACGCTGCCGCTCACCAAGGAAGGCATCTTCGCCGGCTGCCTGCTAGTCTTCATTCCGGCGGTCGGCGAATACGTGATCCCGGCTCTGCTCGGCGGTCCGGATACGCTGATGATCGGACGCGTCGTCTGGGACGAATTCTTCGGCAATCGCGACTGGCCGGTCGCGAGCGCGCTCGCGATCGTGCTGCTTGCGATTCTCGCCGGCTTCGTGCTGCTGCTGCAGCGTGTCCAAAGCCGCGGGCAGGAGGCCTGATGCCCGGCCGGCGCTCGCTGTTCGTCCTGTCGGCACTCGCGTTCGGGTTCGCATTCCTGTATCTGCCGATCCTGTCGATGATCCTGTACTCGTTCAACGCCTCGCGGCTCGTGACGGTCTGGGACTCGGCGAATTCGCCGACGCTCGCCTGGTACGTCGAGCTGTATCACAATCCGCAGGTACTCGACGCCGCGCGCCTGAGCTTCAGGATCGCCGCGATGAACGCCACCGGAGCGGTGATTCTCGGCACGCTGGCGGCGTTCGCGCTTGAACGCTACACGCGTTTTCGCGGACGGACGCTGTTCGGCCTGCTGACGACGGCCCCGATGGTGTTGCCGGAAGTCATCACGGGACTGTCACTGCTGCTGCTGTTCGTGGCGCTTGAGCAGACCATCGGCTGGCCGAGCGGCCGCGGTGCGATGACAATCACGATTGCGCACATCACGTTCTCCATGGCGTACGTGGTCGTGGTCGTGCAGTCGCGGCTGGCGACGTTAGATCGTTCGCTGGAGGAGGCGGCCATGGATCTCGGCGCCCGGCCGTGGAAGGTGTTCTTCGTCATCACGCTGCCGCTGATCGCACCGGCGATCGCTTCCGGCTGGGTGCTGGCTTTCATCCTGTCGTGGGACGACATCGTGATCACGAGTTTCGTGTCGGGCCCCGGATCGACGACGCTGCCGCAGCTCGTGTTTTCCAAGGTGCGGCTCGGCGTGAGCCCCGACATCAATGCGCTCGCGACGATTCTCGTGTTGATCGTCACGATCCTGGTCGTGGTCCTCGGCAGCTACATGATGCGTCGGGACAAGCGCCGCGCGCGCGACGCGCAGGCGGCATTCGCGACAAACTCGTGAGTCGGGTCCTCGGAATCGATCTGGGCGGATCCGCCATCAAGGCGGGAGCGGTCGACGTCCCCGCGGGACGCCTCGTCGGGGAGCTCACGGCGGTGCCGACACCCGCGGGTGCGGCGCCGGCAGCGATCCAGGCGACGCTCGCCGCGCTGGTGGCTCGCTTTCCGGAGTGCGAGGGACCCGTCGGCCTCGCGCTGCCGTCGGTCGTCAAGTCGGGCGTCGCGTATACGGCCGCGAACATCGACCGGTCGTGGATCGGGACGGACGCCGCGCGGCTGCTAAGCGCCGCCGCCGGGCGCCCGGGATTCGTGGTCAACGACGCCGACGCCGCCGGGGTGGCCGAGATGCGCGTCGGCGCCGGGCGCAAGCTGCGCGGCGTCGTCATGCTGCTGACCTTCGGTACCGGCATCGGCAGTGCACTGTTTGTCGAGGGTCGGCTGTGGCCGAATACCGAGCTCGGGCACCTCGAGGTCGACGGCCGCGAGGCCGAGCAGCGCGCCAGCGCCCGGGTGCGAACCGCCGAACATCTCGACTGGCCGGACTGGTGCGAGCGCGTGAACATCGTGCTGGCGCGCTACCACGCGCTGTTGTGGCCGGACGTATTCATCATCGGTGGCGGCGTCAGCGAGCACTGGCAGGAGTTCGGTCATTTGCTGCGTGCGCGGGCGGCGATCGTCCCTGCGGAGCTGCGCCAGAGCGCCGGCGTGGTCGGCGCAGCGCTGTGTGCCATCGAGCACGCCGGGACCTGAGGGCGCGCCGTGAGCACTCCGCCGCTTACCAGCAGGCTGCCGACCGTCGGCACGACGATATTCACGGTCATGTCGCAGCTCGCGCTCGAGCACCGCGCCGTGAACACCGGTCAGGGTTTCCCGGACTTCGAGCCACCACTCGAGCTCCGCGAGCGGGTTGCCTATCACCTCGGAGCGCGCCACAACCAGTACGCCCCGATGGCCGGAGTCGTTGCGCTGCGCGAGGCCATCGCCGCCAAGGTCGCGCGCCACTACGGTCGCAGGCCCTCGCCGGGCAGCGAAATCACCGTGACCAGCGGCGGCACGGAGGCGCTGGCTTCCTCGATCCAGGCACTGGTGCATCCGGGAGATGAGGTCGTGCTGCTTGACCCCGCCTACGACAGCTACCAGCCGATCGTGGAGCTCGCGGGCGGCAGGGCCGTGCGCGTGCCCCTGGCACGGCCGGGTTTCGGCATCGATTGGGAGCGCCTCGCCGACGCGCTCGGTGCTCGCACACGCCTCTTGATGGTCAATACGCCCCACAACCCGAGTGGTGCATGCCTTGCGGTCGCCGATCTCGACCGCCTGGCGGCACTGCTGCGACCCACCGGTGCGTTCGTCATCGCCGATGAGGTGTACGAGCACATGGTGTTCGACGGGCAGCGGCACGCGAGCCTGAATGGCCACGCGGAGCTTGCCGAGCGCAGCATCGTGGTGTCGTCGTTCGGCAAGACCTATCACTCCACCGGCTGGAAGGTTGGCTACACCGTCGCGCCGCCCGCGCTGACCGAAGAAGTACGCAAGGTGCACCAGTTCGTGACTTTCGCAACCGCGAGCGTGCTGCAGTACGCCATCGCGGACTTCATGACCGCCCATCCGGAATGGGAGGACCAGCTGCCGGCGTTCTACCAGCAGAAGCGCGACCGGCTCGTGACGCTGCTGGCCGGTTCGCGCCTGAGCCTCGAACCGGCGCACGCGACGTATTTCCAGCTGGTCGACTACTCGGCGATCTCGGACAAGCCGGACACCGAATTCGCGCTCGAGCTGATTCGCAGCAATGGGGTCGCGACGATCCCGGTCTCTCCCTTCTGCGCGGCGCCGCCGCCGCGGGAGCGCCTCGTGCGGCTGTGCTTTGCGAAGGAAGATGCGACGCTGCAGGCGGCCGCCGAGCGTCTGCGCGGGCTCTGATCGGTGCGCGGCGGGGCCGGGCGGCGCGTGGCCGCGCCCGCTGCCGGCCGGCGATCAGCGCAGGCCTGTCTCGTGCCGTGCGATGACGAGCCGCTGAATCTCGCTCGTGCCCTCGTAGATCTCCGTGATCTTCGCGTCGCGGAAGTAACGCTCCAGCGGCAGCTCCTTGCTGTAGCCGATTCCGCCATGAATCTGCACGGCCTGGTGCGCGCAGAACATCGCCGTTTCCGACGCGAACAGTTTCGCGACCGATCCCTCGAGCGTGTTGCGAGCGCCGGTCCTGCGCGCCTCGGCCTTGTTCCACGCGGCGCGCCAGGTCAGCAGGCGGGCAGCGTCGAGGCGGCACTTCATGTCGGCAAGCTTCGACTGGATCATCTGGAAACTGCCGATAGGGCTGCCGAAAGCCTTGCGTTCCCTGGCGTACGCGACGGAGGCGTCGTAGGCAGCGCGGCTGATGCCAACCGCCTGCGCGGCGATGCCAATCCGGCCGGCGTCGAGTACCGTCATCGCGACCGCGAAGCCCTGTCCCTCGGTGCCGAGGCGGTCCGCGACCGGCACGCGGCACTCGACGAGCTCGACCTCGCAGGTGGCCGAGGCACGGATGCCGAGCTTCGGCTCCGTCTTGCCGCGCACGAATCCGGGCTGCCGGGCGTCGACCAGGAACGCGGTGACGCCTTTGGCGCCCTTGTGCGGATCGACGGTCGCGAACAGCAGCATCAAATCCGCAACCGGCCCCGACGTGACCCAGGATTTCTTGCCGCTGATCAGGTAGTGCGAGCCATCGGTGGACAGCAGTGCCCGGGTGCGCATGTTGGCGGCATCGGAGCCTGACTGCGGCTCGGTGAGTCCGTAGCAGCCAATCGCCGCGCCGGAGGCGACCGGCCGCAGGAACTTCTGCTTCTGCGCCTCAGTCCCGAATTGCAGGATGCCGTAGCAGTACAGCGAGTTGTTGACCGAGATGATCGTGCAGTGTGCCGCGTCGGCGGCCGCGATTTCCTCTAGCATCAGCACCAGGCTGAGTGCGTCGAGGCCGGCCCCGCCGTACTGCTCGGGAACCTCCACGCCCATGAACCCTAGCTCGCCGGCCATGCGGATGTTGGCGGCGGGAAACTCGCCACGCTCATCGAAGTCGTGAGCGACTGGCGCGATTTCGCGGCTGGCGAACTCACGGGCGGTCGCCTGGAGCAGCAGCTGGTCCTCGCTCAGTGTGAAATCCATGAAACTCTCCGCGGGAGACAATCATTCTGTGCGTCCAGCGCCGGCAATTCAATCGACGCATGGCCGAGTTCGGGTCCGTGTGATTGAATGGAGCGTCGCGACGCCGCGCGGCCAGCGCCGGATACAGGAGAGCAGCAGCATGAAACCCCGCACCAGGGCGAACCATCCGCCGCAGACCGAGCTGCCGGCCGGCCGCCGCGCGCTGGTCGCGCCGATCTACCAGTCCGTGAAGTTCGAGCTCGAGGATCTGGCTGCGACCGAGCGCGTCTGGAGCGGGCAGGAGGAGGGCTTTCACTACAGCCGCGTGGCCAACCCGACCGTGCGCGACCTCGAGCGACTGCTGGCCGAGTTCCAGGAGCGGCAAGCGTGCGTGGCGACAGGGTCCGGCGTGGCCGCGGTCGCGGTCACCCTGATCGCGCTGCTGTCGCAGAATGATCACGTGCTGTGCTTCATCGAGACCTACGGCCCGAGCCGCGCCCTGATCCGAGCGCTGGGACGATTCGGCGTCGCGCACACGATGCTGTCGATCGAGGACCTCGGCGGTATCGAGCGTGTGCTCGCAGCGCGGCCGACACGGCTCGTATGGTTTGAGTCGCCGACCAATCCGATGCTCAAGATCGCCGACATTACCCAGCTGACGGAGTGCGCTCGGCGGCACGGCGCACTGACGGTACTCGACAACACCTTCGCCGGGCTCGAGGCTCACGGCCAGTATCCAGTCGACCTGTACGTGCACAGCCTGACGAAATACGCGAGTGGCCACGGCGATGTGATGGGTGGCGCCGTGATCGGGCGTGATGAGCTTATCCGCCGCGTCCGGGCGCAGGCGACTCTGCTTGGGCCGACGCTCGATCCGCATGCCGCGTTCCTGATCCAGCGCGGACTGAAGACCTATCACCTGCGACGCGCCGCGCAGTGTGCGACGGCCGGGCGCGTTGCCGAAGTCCTGGCGGGCGACCCGCGAGTGGCGCGCGTGCACTACCCCGGGCTCCCGGGGCACAATGGCCATGCCTTGGCGCGCGCGCAGATGAGCGACTTCGGCACTATCGTCACCGTCGACCTCCAAGGCACGCCGCAGCAGAGCCGCGTGTTCGCCGACTCGCTCGAGCTGTTCGCGATTGCCGCGAGCCTGGGGTCGTGCGAGTCGCTGATCGTCGCGCCGCAGCTGCAGCAGCCCCGCGATCTGACGGACGAGCAGCGGCGTCTGTCCGGCATCACGCCCACGACCGCGCGCCTGTCGATTGGACTTGAGGACGCTGACGACCTGATTGCCGACCTTCGTGGCGCGCTCGACGCCGCGTTCGCATAGCTGGGCCGGTCAGTAGTCGGTGGCGACCGGCTGCTGCGTCCGCTCGATCGCGCGACGCCATTCGCCTCGACGGATCCACGTGATAACGCTCGGGCCGGGCATCGGCCGTCCGATTAGGTAGCCCTGCATGCCGTCGCAGCTGCGGGCCTTTAAAGCCTGGGCCTGAGCGACGGTCTCGACGCCTTCGGCGATCACCTCGAGGCCGAGGCTGTGCCCGAGGGCGATTACCGCTGAACAGATTGCATAGGCACCCGTGTCGTGCGCGATGTCCTTGACGAACGAGCCATCGATCTTGAGCGCATCGATCGGCAGCCGTCGCAGGTATTGCAGGCTCGAGTAGCCGGTGCCGAAATCGTCAATCGCGAGCTTGATCCCCAGCGTGCGCAGCTCGCTGAATGTCCGAAACGCCCGTCCGGAATCGTTCATCAGCACCGATTCTGTAAGCTCGAGCTCCAGAAGCGCCGGTTTGATGGCGGCACGCTCGATGATCGCGCGGGTCATCGCTGCAAGGTCACCGCCGGCAAACTGGCCGGCCGATACATTGACGGCGACGCTGATCGGGCCAACCGTTGGGTCCTGGAAGCTCGGCGCATCCGCGCAGGCGCGCCGCAGCACCCATTCGCCCAAGGCCCCTATGAGGCCGCTCTGCTCGGCGACTGCCACGATCTCCGCCGGATCGAGACGCCCGAGCTCCACCGGCTCCCAGCGCAGCAAAGCCTCGAAGCCGACGAGCGCGCCGCGGCCGACGTCGATTTTCGGCTGGTAGTGCAGGCAAAGCTCGTCGCCCTCGAGGGCGCGGCGCAGGTGCTGCTCGATGTCGAGACCGCGCAGCGAGCGCATCCGCAGCGTATCCGTGTACAAGCGGGCCGTCCCGTCGGCACGGGCGTGGTTTGCCGCCATCGCGGCGTTCCTCATGAGCGTCTCGCCGTCCGCGCCATTCTCCGGCCACAGGCTGATTCCGATGCTGACGGTGCTGCGGAGCTCTCGGCCGGCCAGCAGCACGGGCTCCGACAGCGGTTGCCGGATTCGTTCGGCGATTGCCGCGCACGCGGAACGGTCCGCCAGCGATACCGCGAGCAGCGCAAACGCGTCCGGCTCGAGACGCGCAGCCATCACCAGCGACCCCGCGCCGGGACTGTCGGCCGGCGAGCCGCCCTCGACCAGTCCGATCAGACGCCGGCCCATCTCCCCGAGCAGTTCATCGGCGGTCGCCGGCCCGAGCGACTGATCGACCTTCTTGAACTGGTCGACCTGCAGCCGAATGATCGCTACGCTCGAGTCGGGGGGAGGGCCATCCGCCAGCACCTCGCGCAGCCGGGACATGAACAACGCGCGGTTCGGAAGGCCGGTCAGGCTGTCATAGAAATGCGTACCGCGGGGGTCGTAGCTGGCGGCAAGCAGCCGCTCGGTCAGGTCGCGCAGGATGACGAGGCCGCGGCCGGGTCCGAAAGGGACGAGGCGGAAGTCGATTGTCGTGATGCCGTCGCCATCGGCGCGCACGAGTTCGCGTTCCACCGGATGACGCCCCTCGATGGCGGCGGCGCACAGCGTCGCAAAGCTTGTACCGGCCGGCGCCGGCAGCATGTCGTCCAGCCGCCGTCCTCGACCGCGGGCATCGAGCGCAAGGCCGATGCCGCTCGTGCCAACCGCTAGGACCTCCTTGATGGTGCCTTGCGCATCGATGCGCAGCAGCGTATCGGGGAGCTTTTCCGCAAGCAGGCGGCGCCGCGCTTCGCGCGCGCGCCACCCGCGAACGACGTCATACTCGCGCACCACATGCGCAAGCCGGTGCAAAACGATTGGTATCGGGACCGCGCGTGGCAGCAGCTCCCTGATGCCGTTGCGGGTAGCGGTCCGGACCGACTCGGCGTCGGTCTGCGCGCAGAGGACGATCACCGGGATGAGCCGGGCGGCGGCGCGCATCCGCAAGGCCGCGAACGCCTCCAAGGCCGGGCGCGAGCCAAGGTTGAGTTCGACCACGATCCCCGCCGGCCGGACCTCATCGGGTGACATGAGCGCGCTGCCGATGTCATCAACGATGGCTGCGACGAAGCCGACCTGCTCAAGCCCGTCCGCGAGGCCGGCCTGCAGCGCCGGGTCGGCGGCGATGACAAGAACGGGGTGCTGCGGCCGAGCGGCTTGGGCGGCGGCCCGCTGGCCGGAGGCCGGCACCTGCAGCGGCAGAGCGTGCTCGGAACGGGTGTGTGCCGCGGCGCGTGCCTCGGAGCGCGGCGGGCTCACGGCGGCAACGCCCGCGTGCCCGAAATCCATGTTTTCATCACCGGCCGGTCTCCGCCACTCGTCGCGTGCGGCCCTATGCGGGCAAGATCCGCGGATCGGCCGATGTTACGGCCGGCTCGAGCGCATCGGTGAGTCGTGGGTCACAGATTACCCGTTCAGGCGCTGCTCGCCACGCGGACGCGATGGGCGCCGTAGGGCAAGACCTCGATGACGTCGTTGGCACGAATCCGGTCCTGAACGCCGCGCCACCACTCTGCGGTCAGCAGCTCGCCGTGTGCCTTCAGGAACACCGGCGTCAGCACCTCGTCGAAACCGAGGAATTTGATGAAGGTTTCCGGAAAGACGTCGTTGTCGGCGACGTAGTACCAGGTCTCGCCGCGCATCTCGTCTTCATCCGACGTCGCCGCGAGCAACTCGCGGAAGCGACAGTCGGTCACGAGGCACAGCTCGTCGTAGTCGTAGAAGATCACGCGGCGGTTGCGCGTCACGCCGAAGTTCTTGAGCAACAGGTCGCCGGCAAAGATGTTCGTATAGGCGAGGTCACGTATCGCCTGACCATAGTCGAGTACCGCCAGCGCCGCCTCCTCGGGGCTCACCTCGCGCAGGTATATGTTGAGCGGCGTCATGCGCCGCTCGATGTAGCAATGGTCGATGATGAGGTCGTCACCGTCCTCGTGCACGCTGCCGGCGGCTTCGGTCCGCAGCTCCTGCAGCAGCGCCGAATCAAACAGCCGACGCGAGAAGCGCAGCCGCTTGAATTCCTGCGCATCGACGAGGCGCCCGGCGCGGTCGTGCTTGAACACCAGTTCATACTTGCGCAGCACGTCGGCCCGGACGATGTTCTTCTGCACCGGAAAACGGTCCCGGATCAGTTTGAACACGACGTCGAACGACGGCAGCGTGAATACGATCATCACCATGCCGCGCTCACCCGGAGCGGGGACGAACTGATCCTTCGCCGACTGCAGATGGCGAAACAGTTCCCGGTAGCGCTCGGTTTTGCCCTGCTTGGCGCGGCCAATCACCGTGAACAGCTCGCTGACCGGCTTGTGCGGCATCAGCTGCTTGAGGAACAGCAGCACCTTGCCAACGCGCTCGAGGTCTACGTGGAAGTAGGAGCGCGTGAAGCTGAACAGGACCGAAACGTCGGCGTCGCGCATCATCACGGTATCAACCAGCACCCCTCGCTCAGTGTTCTTGAGCGCAATGACGAGCGGCGCGTGCCAGTCGCGGCCGACGACCTGGCCGACGAGATATGCGCGCGTCAGCTGGTAGAAGACCGGTCGGATCATCTCGACCCGCAGCGCAGCGCGCTGCTCGCCGAGCGTCGCGCAGTGGCGTTCGACTTCGCCGGCGACGTAGCGGACGCTGCGGTCGAAGTCACGCCACGGCGCCTTGCAGCGAAAGTCGGACAGCACCTCCTCGAACAGCAGCTGCAGGGAGCCACGGTTCGCGTAGGTCGCCATGAAGTCGTAATCGGCGACGCGGGCAAGCGGGTCGAGATCGAGTGCGACGAACTCGATTTCCGGCGAGACACCGATCGTGCCGAAGAAGGTGCGGGTCAGAGAATTGAAGAACGTCTTGCGGAACTCGGCGTCCGGCATCGCTTCGATCAGGCCGACAAACTCCTGCTTGATCGCGCTCCACAGCTGGCGGTCGAGCGCGTCACGGCCAAGTCGGAACCGTAGCCCCGCTACCGTGCGCTCGACGTAGCGAGTGTACAGTTCGATGCGCTCGACTGCGTCGCGCTGGCTGCCTTGCCAGTCGCGCTCCTCGAACCGGGTCGGAGCGCGGCGCGTGATGGCGCGGTATTCCGAGTTGTAGCGCTCGAATGCCGCGACAGCCTCGGCGGCGCACTCGTGCGCCAGCGCTTGAGACGCCGTCGCGGTCAGCTCCACCAGCGCCTCAAAGGTGCTTGATCAGCTCGTCGCCGAACTCGCTGCACTTGATCTCGCGTGCGCCGTCCATCAGGCGCGCGAAGTCGTAGGTGACGGTCTTGGCAGCGATCGTGCGATCCATGGCGGTGATGATCGCGTCCGCCGCTTCGGTCCAGCCCATGTAGCGAAGCATCATCTCGCCCGACAGGATCATCGAGCCCGGATTCACCTTGTCGAGGTTGGCGTACCTGGGGGCGGTACCGTGGGTCGCTTCGAACACCGCGTGGCCGGTCATGTAGTTCACGTTGCCGCCAGGCGCGATACCGATGCCCCCGACCTGCGCCGCGAGCGCATCCGACAGGTAATCGCCGTTCAGGTTCATGGTCGCGATGACGTCGAACTCCTCCGGGCGCGTCAGCACCTGTTGCAGGGTAATGTCGGCGATGGCGTCCCTGATCACGACCTTGCCGGCCTTCTTGGCCGCGTCCTGCTCGGCATTCGCCGCTGTCTCGCCCTTGGCCGCCCTGGTCCGCTCCCACTGCTCCCAGCCGTAGGTCGCGGCGGGAAACTCGCGTTCGGCGAGCGCGTAGCACCAGTTGCGGAACGCGCCCTCCGTGTATTTCATGATGTTTCCCTTGTGAACGATCGTCACGCTCTTGCGCTTGTTGACTATCGCGTACTCCACCGCGGCGCGGAACAGGCGCTCGGTTCCTTCGCGGGATACGGCCTTGATGCCGATGCCGGACGTGGCAGGGAACCGGATCTTGCTGTACTGCTTCGGGAACGCCTGCTGGAACAACTCCAGAAACCTCTTGTTGTCGGCGCTGCCCGCTTCGAACTCGATCCCGGCATAGATGTCCTCGGTGTTCTCGCGAAAGATCACCATATCGACTTTCTCTGGGGCGCGGACCGGGGAGGGCACGCCCTTGAACCAGCGCACCGGCCGCAAGCAGACGTACAGGTCGAGCATCTGACGCAGCGCGACGTTGAGGGAGCGAATGCCGCCGCCGATAGGTGTCGTCAGCGGGCCTTTGATTGACACCAGGTACTCGCGGCAGGCCGCGACGGTCTCATCCGGCAGCCAGGTGTTCAGCAGCTTGTTCGACTTCTCGCCCGCGTAGACTTCGAGCCAATGAATCTTGCGCCGCGCGCCGTAGGCCTTTGCGACGGCTGCATCGAACACCCGCACGCTTGCGCGCCAGATGTCCGGGCCCGTGCCGTCGCCCTCGATGAACGGCACGATCGGCTGGTCCGGGGTGCTGAGCTTGCCGTCGCCGATCGTGATCTTCTGGCCGCCGGCCGGGGGCGTGATTGTTGCTGTTGCCATTTTCGGGTGCTCCCAAGTACGCGGCCAGCTGGCCGTTTGCACGAAACTCAAATGCTATCACAGGGTTAGCGCGGCCCGCGGGTGCCGGCACCGCGCGACGGCTGCAGATGCGCAGCCGGCGGTCCGGAGCCTGCGGTCGCGGCCGGTTAGCGCGGCGCAAATCCGGCAGCGGCGAGGGCCGCCCGGATCGCGGGTTCGCTTAAGCTGCTGTCCACCTTCACCGTGCGCGTCGGAGGATCGGCCGTGACCCTGGCCAGCGGATCAAGCGCACGAATCGCGGCGGCGACGGCCCGCGCACAGCTGCCGCAGGTCATGGAGTCAACGTGGAACTGCATACGGCTCGTAGTATAGCGGGCGAGATCAGCCTTGCGATCGGCGGTATGACCTGCGCCTCCTGCGTCGCCCGCGTCGAACGGGCGCTCAAGGCCGTCCCGGGCGTTGTGTCGGCGAACGTGAACCTCGCCACCGAGCGCGCCACCGTCGCGGCCGTGGTGATCGACGGCAATCATGCAGTCGGCATCGACGCGGCGCTGATCGCAGCCGTCGAACGAATCGGCTACGAGGCGCAGCTGGTCCGCGAGGGCGCGGACGAGCACGCACTCGACGAGCAGGCCCGGGCACTTGAGCGGCACGAGCGGTTGCGCGTGGTGGCCGCGCTGCTGCTCGCCGCGCCGCTCGTCATGCCCATGCTGGCCATGCTCGGCGGCCGCCATCTGATGCTGCCGGGCGCAGTGCAATTCGCGCTCGCGACCCCTGTGCAGTTCTGGTTGGGCGCGCGCTTCTATCGCGCCGGCTGGAAGGCGCTCGCGTCGGGCGGTGCGAACATGGACGTGCTGGTCGCGCTCGGGACCAGCGCGGCGTACGCGCTCTCCGTCTGGGAGCTCGCGGTGCACGGACCCGACGGCGTGCCGCTGTATTTCGAGGCGTCGGCGGTCGTCATTGCGCTGGTGCTGCTTGGCAGATGGCTCGAGACGCGTGCGCGGCGCACCGCGGCTGATGCGGTGCGCCGCCTGCGCTCGCTGGTGCCGCCCTGCGCGCACCTGGTGCGGTCCGGTCAGCAGATCGACGTGCCGGTGACGGCGGTGGGTGAGGGTGAGGTGGTCGCGGTGCTGCCGGGCGAGCGCGTGCCCGTCGACGGCATCGTGCTCGATGGGCGCACCGAGCTCGATGAGTCGCTGGTGACCGGCGAGAGTCTGCCGGTTGCCGCCGGGCCGGGCAGCCGCGTGATCGGCGGCTCCCTCAACGGCTCGGGGCTGATCCGCCTTACGACCTCGGCAGCCGCCGCTGGCGGGACGCTGGCCCGCATCACGCGGCTCGTCGAGCATGCGCAGGGGAGCAAGGCGCCGGTTCAGCGGCTCGTCGACCGGGTCGCGGCGATATTCGTGCCGGTGGTGCTGCTGATAGCGGTCGGCACAGGCGCGGGCTGGTGGCTCGCCGGCGCGGGCCTCGAGCGGGCGCTGCTGACGTCGGTCGCGGTCCTCGTCGTCGCCTGCCCGTGTGCGCTCGGGCTCGCGACGCCGGCGGCCCTCGTGGCCGGTATCGGCGCGGCGGCGCGCGCCGGGATCCTGATCCGCGATGCCGAGGTGCTCGAACACGCCGCTCGGATCCGCCTCGTGCTCTTCGACAAGACCGGTACGCTGACGCTCGGCCGAACGCGGCTCGTCGCGCTCGAGGACTTTGATCCGCCGGGACGCTCGGCGCAGCCGGGGAGTCTCGCGATCGCAGCGGCATTGCAGTACGGCAGCGAGCATCCGCTCGCGCGTGCGGTCCTGGCGGCCGCAACCGAGGCCGCCATCAGCGTGCCACCCGCCGAGGAGCTGCAGGCGGCACCGGGCCGCGGGATTCGCGGCCGGATCGGCGCGCAGGACCATGCGCTCGGCAGCCCCCGCTACCTGCGCGAGCTCGGCGTGCCGCTCGGCCCGGCCGAGGCGTGGGCGGCGGATGCGGCGCGAGCCGGCCGTCCGGTGGCACTGCTCGCGGTGCTCGGGGCGGCGCCGCGAGTGGTGGCGGGTCTCGCGTTCGCCGACGAACCGCGACCGTCGGCCGCGGCCGCGGTGGCGCAGCTCCGAACGGCCGGCATCACGAGCGTGCTGGTGACCGGCGATCACGCGGCGAGCGCGCGGGTACTGGCGCAAGCGGTCGGGATCGAGCGCGTCTATGCCGGTGTGCTGCCGGAGGAGAAGCTTCGCCTCGTCAGGGACCTGTCCGCGACGGAGGGGGCGGTGGCGATGGTCGGAGACGGTATCAATGATGCGCCGGCGCTCGCAGCCGCCGACCTCGGGATCGCGATGGCGTCCGGCACCGACGTTGCAATCGCCGCCGCCGGGATATCGCTCGCGCGCAGCGACCCGCTGGCGGTGGCCGATTCGATCGAGGTGGCGCGGCGCACGCGCCGCAAGATCCGGACCAACCTGATGTTTGCCTCGATCTACAACCTCGCGGGCATTCCGCTCGCCGCCGCAGGGCTTCTGAGCCCGGTACTCGCGGGGCTCGCGATGGCGCTCTCCAGCGTCAGCGTCGTCACCAATGCGTTGCTGCTGGCGCGCTGGCGGCCCTCCCGCTGACGCGCAATAAGCTCGGTCGCGCGCCAAGTTGCGCGCGTAATCGGTGACACATGTCGCATTTCCATCCTAAACCAATGATTTTAATAAATATGTCATCGCAAGGTCACCGCCCGGACCCATTGGCCGCCCAAGCTCTGGCGTGCCCGGAGCCCTGCACGAGTCGATCGGGAGCCGTCGCATGCTTGCTCGCCACGCCCCAAGTCTGTTCACGCGCATCGATGCGTTCGAGTTTCGCCTCTGCGAACGCTTGAATCGCACCTGCCGCCAGCGGGCGGTCGGCACGCTGCTGCGCCTCGCCAGTCGATTGGGCGACGGCGTGGTCTGGTATTTCCTGGTCCTGATGATTCCGGTGTGGTACGGGGAGGCCGGGCTCAGGCCGGCGCTCGTGATGGCCATCACCGGCATTGCGGGAGTTGCGCTGTACAAGCTGCTGAAATCCCGCCTGGTGCGCGAGCGCCCGTACATCACCTTCGATCGAATCCGCGCGACCACCGCGCCACTCGACCGCTACAGTTTTCCATCGGGCCACACGCTTCACGCCGTCTCGCTGACCTGGCTCGCGACGGCGCATTTTCCCGAGCTCGGCTGGGTGCTGGTGCCGTTTGCGGCGCTGGTGGCAGTCTCGCGCGTCGTGCTCGGTCTTCACTATCCGAGCGACGTGCTGGCGGGTGCAGCGATCGGCGCCGGTCTCGCGCTCGCGGGGCTCGCCGTCGGCTGAGCAGGCGCCCTGACGCCGACTGCTAGAATCGCGCGCGGAGGCCCAATGTCCGCGACGCTGACCTCGCGCCCACGGCGCGACGGGTTCTACATGCCGGCCGAGTTCAGCGCCCACGACGGCTGCTGGATGCTGTGGCCGGAGCGAAGCGACAACTGGCGCCTCGGCGCCAAGCCCGCCCAGCAGGCGTTCGTCGGGGTCGCGACCGCCATCGCAGCGACCGAAAGGGTCAGCGTCGGGGTGTCGGCCCGCCAGTACGTCAACGCGCGCGCCTCGCTCCCGGCCCGGGTCCGGGTCGTGGAGCTCTCGAGCAACGACGCCTGGATGCGTGACGTGGGGCCGACGTTCGTCGTCGACCGCCGCGGGCGGCGGCGCGGCGTCCACTGGGAATTCAACGGATGGGGCGGACTCGCCGGCGGGCTCTACTGGCCATGGGACCTCGACGCAGCGGTGGCCGGCAAGGTCTGCGAGATCGAAAGCGTCGACCGCTACCGGGCGCCGCTCGTGCTCGAGGGAGGCTCATTCCACGTCGACGGGCAGGGGACGCTGCTGACGACCGAGGAGTGCCTGCTGAACCGGAATCGCAACCCGGGGCTTGCACGTGCCGATGTCGAGCGGCTGCTCGGCGATTTTCTCGGCATCGACACGGTGATCTGGCTCGGCCGTGGCGTCCATCGCGACGAGACCTCCGGACACGTCGACAACCTGTGCTGCTTTGCCGCGCCTGGCGAGGTGTGTCTGACCTGGACGAACGATCGGCGCGACCCGCAATACGCGATCTCACGCGAGGCCCACGAGCGCCTCGCAAGCGCGCGCGATGGGCGGGGACGGCGCTTCAGGATCCACAAACTCGTGCAGCCGGGTCCGCTGTACATGACCAAGGACGAGGCCGCCGGAATCGACGCCGCGCAGGATTCCGCGGCGCGCCGCGCTGGAAATCGGCTGGCCGGGTCCTACGTGAACTTCTACATCGCGAATCGACGCATCGTGATGCCGCTGCTGGATCGGCGGCGCGATGCTGCGGCCGCCGCTACGCTGCGCAGGGCATTTCCGGGCCGGGAGGTCGTGGGCGTGCCCGCCCGCGAGATCCTGCTCGGCGGTGGCAACATCCACTGCATCACCCAGCAGTTGCCGCGGAGCGCACGGCCGCGGCGGCGGCTCAACTCGGGGTGAAGAGCGCAACTGAGGCGCCACGAGGCCCGCGCCGCCGAGCCGCGGCACGGGGGAGCGATAGATCGCGGCTGCCCGGAGGATTCGCGGGCGCGGTCACCTGCTCTGGTAGTGCCTGCGCGCCGGTGCGGTCAGCGTACGCGGCTCTCGGCCAGGCGCTCGACCTTCTCGTACAAGAGTGCCGGCGCATCGCCGATGCGGGAGAACTCGTGGCGCCGGCTCATGTCAGCGAGCGCTTCGTTCCGCTCGTGCACCGTCGCGTACCAGTGGAGCTTCTGCCAATCGTCGCCCAGCAGCCGGCGGAACGGATCGTCCGAACGCAGCTTCACGCGGATTCCGAAGGGGCGCACTGCAGGCGCCGGACCGCGGTGCAGGTTGTGCTGGCTGGCAATGCTCATGGGACCTCGCGAGTTGCGGTGACGTTAACGAATCGGCGCGTGCCAGGGAAGAGGCATCAGCCGTGGTCGCGAACGCCTTCGCGATTTCGCCAGCCGAGCATGCGGCGCGTTACGAACTGGTAGACCAGCTTGCCGGTTTGGCGCCAGAAACGGCTCAGCACGCCCGGGTCGGCGAGCATCCGCCGCTGGCGCCGCGTCAGGCGTCCCGGGCAGTAGCTGCGCTTGTGCTGCAGTAGGTGTCGCAGGTCCTCGCGGGCGAGCAGCCGGAACCAGAGTGTACGTCGCCTGCTCACCGTCGCGAGCTGCAAGCCGACGAGCGCGGGGCGACCGTCCGGCTGCACCAGCCAGTTCGGTTCCTTAGCGAGATCATTGTGAGCGATGCCCGCGCGATGCAGGCGACGGAGCAAGGTCAGCGCGGCCCGGTAGTAGGCCGGATCGGCCGGCCGTGCAATCTGCATCGGGACGCCCGCGATCCACTTGCGGCGTAAATGCTGGCCATCGAACGACACCAGCGGCGGCACGCCGCTCAACTGGGCGGCCCGCGCAAGCGCGCGCGCTTCCCGACCAGCCAGCCAGCGTGCCAATGGCCGGGCCCAGGCGGGGCCGGTCGTCAGATCGCGCTTGACGTATTCCGCCTCGCGCCCGATGGAGCCAAAGAGATTGCTTTTAAGAAGGCTGCGCGAAGGCATCAGGCATTCGTTCCATGACCGGCGCCGCAGCTCGATGATCGGCGGCGGAACGTCGGCGTACTGACTGGAGGACATCCAGCCGTCCCGGGCGGCCCGGGTACCAAAGCTGAACGGTACAAACCATCGCGAGTGTACGCGCCGTGTCGAGCGTTGCCAGCGTGGAAAATGCGCGGACCCTCGGCGCGCGCCTGGCGGCGGCGTGCCGCACGGCCCCGGCCGGCCTCGCGAGGCCCGATCGCCCGGTCTTGCCATGCGCCATGCTCAGCGCTCGATGAATTCGAAAAGTTCACCGTTCGGTCCGCGGGTCAGCATGACCCGGGCCGGCATGCCATCGCCGAGCGCCACGTGGAGGATCGGCAGGTGAGCCGCGAGCCCGGCTGCCTGCAGCCGCTCGCGTAATGCCTCGAGGTTGGCGCAGCGTGTGCTGAACAGGCTGATTCCGACGTTGCCTGGTCGCATGGGTCCGGCGAGCTCGCCGGTCGTCCGCTCATGGAAATGCACCGCTAGCACCTTACCGCTTGGCTGCGCCGGGTCTCGGAACAGTGCCAGCGACACGCGGCTATCCTCGGGGACGCCGAACAGCCGGCAGACCCGCTGGCGCGGTTCGCCGGATAGCTCGTCATCGATATCGTCGGCGCGCAGGCCGAGGCCGTCGACATAGAAGCGGCGCGTGGCCGCGAGATCGGCGACGATGACCGATACGGTCGCGACCTCGCTGGTCCGCCCCGCGGGGGGCAGAGTTCGCTGCGCACGCTTCGGGTGGCGATGGCCGACCATCAGCAGGAGCGGTATCTCCCCCGGGCCTGTCAGCAGGGCCTCTTCGGTGTCCGCGGACCGCACCGCGAAGCGCAGCGGACCCGCTCGCAGAGTGCACCCCGCCTGCTCCAGGACTCGGACGGCGGCGGCGAGCGGCGGGGCCACATACAGGTCGAGGGCCTTCGGGCCGACATCGGTTGGCTTATCCGTGGCGTCTGGCCCATGGTCACAGCGGGTCGTGCGCGTAACCGGTGCGGGGAACGCGGCGAGCCGCAGACGGCCGAACGCGTAGCCGTCGCACGAGAGTTCGACGAGCCGCACGTCCTCGTACGG
>JGI12269J14319_10000949_pt1 | contig 28591 bp, 26 predicted proteins | sample PeaSoiSIISIP2007_FD_14319 | JGI IMG/M metagenome (IMG submission 14319)
ACGACTCCTACCTGCCGATGGTGCGCCGCGCCGGCGGCACAGCCCGGCTGGTGCGGCTGACCCCGCCGCACTGGCGGTTCGACCGTGCGATGCTGGAGGCGGCGTTCAGCGACCGGACCAGGCTCGTCGTCCTGAACACCCCACTCAATCCGACCGGCACCGTGGCGAGCGACGAAGAGCTCGCGCTGCTGGCTGAGTTCTGCGTTCGACACGACGCCGTCTGCGTGTGCGACGAGGTCTGGGAGCACGTCGTCTTCCCGCCCGCGCGCCACACCTCGCCGATGCGCTCGCCTGGAATGCGCGAGCGGACGGTGAAGATCGGATCGGCCGGCAAGATGTTCGCCCTGACCGGCTGGAAGGTCGGCTTCCTCTGCGCCGCGCCGGCGCTGACCCAGGTCCTCGCCAAGGCGCACCAGTTCCTCTGCTTCACGACGCCGCCCAACCTGCAGGCGGCCGTGGCCTGGGGCCTGGCCAACAGCGACGACTGGTTTGCCGAGATGCCGAAGGCGCTCGCCGGGTCGCGCGACCGGCTGATCGGGGGCCTGCGCGCCGAAGGCTTTGCGGCGCTCTCGTGCGAGGGCACCTATTTCCTGACTGTCGACCTTGCGGCCTCGGGCGTCCCGCTCGACGACCTGGCCTTCTGCCACCTTATGGTGCGCGAGGCGGGCGTGGCGGCGATCCCGGTCTCCGCCTTCTACGAGACCGACCCCGTGACCTCGATCATCCGCCTCTGCTTCGCCAAGCGCGACGAGACGCTGGACGAGGGGGCCAAACGGCTGGCGAAGGCGCGGGACCTATCTCTCAGCGCTCACGACGCCGCCGCGTCCTAGGGCTTAGGTGTAGCCGCGCCGATGGTGGACGATGCGCAGCGCCCGATGCAGACAGGAACCCCCGTGCCGGTGGCCGTACGGACAGTGCTTGGCGTTGGCCGCCCCGGCCAGTCCGAGGGCCAGGGCCAGAGCGATCATCAGCGTGACGGGTGTCTTCATGGCGGCGTCTCCTGGACGTCCTCGAAATACCAGCTTTCGCCGCCGCCGTCTTAGCGCGCCGGCCGGTAACGTCCCGGAGTAACTCCGAACTGGCGCTTGAAGGCGGCGATGAAGGCGCTGGGGCTCTCGTAGCCGCAATCGGCGGCCGCCACCGAGACCGGCGCCCCGCCCGACAACGCGGCGACCGCAGCGATCAGCCGCGCCTTCTGTCGCCAAGCCTCGAGCGTCAGGCCCGTCTCCTCGGGGAAGATCCGCTGCAGGGTCCGAAGGCTCGCGCCGGCGTGGCGCGCCAGTTCGGCGAGGCTGGCGTTCTCGGCCGGATCGGCCTGCACGCGATCAGCGAGCGCCAGCGCCCGGCGATCGGCCGGCAGCGGCAGCGCGAGATCGTGCGCCCGCGCCTGCAGCAGCAGATCGATGAGGAGTTCGGCCTGCCGCCGCTCCTCAGGCCGGTCGGGATGCAGCATGCGGCGCTTGAAGATGTAGAGGATGAGCTCGCGCAACAGCGGCGCGACCTCGAGCACCCGCGGCTCGGTCGGCAAGGGATGGGCGAGCTCGGGCGCGAGGTAAAGGAAGCGGGTGGCGACCTCGCCCTGCATGACGATCTCGTGCGGGGCGCCGGCCGGGAGCCAGATCGCCCGCGTCGGCGGCGCCAGCCAGGCCATCGTGTCGCTGATGACGTGCATGACGCCGCTGTTGCAGAAGGCGAGCTGGCCCCAGGGGTGGTCATGTCGGTCGAGCCGCACGCCATCGGGATGCGTGATCGCCGAGGAGCGCACCCAATAGCCGTCGCCGTAGGTCAATGCGGGTCCGGATCGTACTGCATCGCGCCCAGGACGTTTCCGTCCGGGTCCGCGAAGTAGAAGAGCTTGCCGACGCCCTCGATGTAGTATTGCGGGGCGACGAGCCGCCCGCCCGCCGCCTCGATCGCGGCTCTCGCCGCGGCGATGTCCTCGACCGCCAGGGTCGCCTCGAGACCCAGCATGCGCACGCCCGGTTCGAGCTCGCGGCGGCCGTGCAGGGCGATGATGGGCGCGCCGGGCTGGTCTGGCTGCTGTTGGTAGTAGTCCGGCGGACCCCAGGGTTCGAACCGCCAGCCGAACACTGTCTCGTAGAAGGCCTTGGCGCGCTGAACGTCGTCAGCGTTGATCGCAAGGTGGCGGATGGGCGCGGGCATCGAGCAGTCCTCCTCTTGGCGGCGCCACTCTGCGACCAGGCCCGCGGGTGTCGCAACCACGATATCGCGACAACTTATGCCGCGAACGCGCCAAGGGCCGCAAGCGGCGGTCTGGCGCTCTTGGCGGCCGGCCGCGACCGCTCTAGCCGTCGCCCAAACGAAGCGGAGAGGTGACATGGCCGGCGTTCTTGGCGACCCGAAGCTGGAGGCCTTGCTTGCGCGGCTGAACGCAAAGAGCGAGGGCCAGAGCGCCGATATGGACGCCTTCTTCGGCAGTCTCGACCAGACCCCCGAGCCGGAGGGGGGCCGCTGGCCCACCATCCGCAACTTCCTCGCCGACAAGTTCGTCGCGCTCGAGCCGGACAAGGCGGCGTTCTGCTACATGACCTGTCGGGCGCTGCGCGCGCGCCGCGTCGTCGAGGTGGGCACCTCCTACGGCGTCTCGACCCTCTGGCTGGCCAAAGCGGTCAAGGACAACGGCGGCGGCGTGGTGATCGCCACCGAGTACGAGCCGGAGAAGGCGGCTGTGGCGCGGGCGACCTTCGCCGAGGCGGGCCTCGCCGACGTCATCGAGCTGCGCGAGGGCGACGCGCGCGAGACCCTGACGTCGCTGGAAGGCCCGATCGACTTCGTCCTGATGGACATCTGGGGCGACATCCCCCGGCCGACGATCGAGCTGATCGCGCCCCACCTGCGCCCGGGCGCGGTGGTCTGCGCCGACAACACCGCCGAGGCGTCGGCGGACTACGGCCGCTACTTCGCATTCGTGAACGATCCGAAGAACGGGCTCAGCACCATGACGCTGCCGTTCAAGGGCGGCTTCGAATTCACCGTCAAGGTCGGTTGAGAGAGGGACGAATATGCTGACGCAAGAACGACTGGTCGCGTTCATCTGGACGGTCGACGCCGAGCGGGCGCGCGCGTTCTACGAGGGCGTTCTGCAGCTCACCTTCGTCGGCGACCACGGCCATCTCGTCTTGTTCGACAGCGGCCCGGCGCGCGTCGCGCTGGTGAGGAGCGAAGGGCCGGTCACGGCGACGCAGGGCACCGCGATGGGCTGGAACGTAGGTGATCTGAAAGCAAGCGTCCGCGACCTCATGGTCCGCGGCGTCGTCTTCGAACGCTACGAAGGCATGGCCCAGGACGAGCTGCAGATCTGGTCGCCCGTCCCGGGCGAAGGCGTCGTCTGGTTCAAGGACCCGGACGCCAATCTCCTGTCGCTGAACGGGCCGATCTAAGCCCCAGCGCCGCCGTCGACCACGATAGACTGGCCGGTCATCCAGGCGCCCGCCTTCGAGGCCAGGAAGACCGCCGCGCCGGCGATGTCGTCCGGCTCGCCGAGACGGCGCAGCGGCGTGCCCGACGAGGAGCGGCGCTCGGCCTCGGGCGTGTCCCAAAGCGCGCGGGCGAAGTCGGTCTTTACGAGGCCCGGCGCGATGCAGTTGATGCGCACGTTCGACGGGCCGAGTTCGTGCGCCAGATTGCGCGCCAGCTGGAAGTCGGCCGCCTTGGAGATGTTGTAGGCGCCGATGACGGCGTTGCCGCGCAGGCCGCCGACCGACGAGATGATGATGATGGCGCCGTCCTTCCGCTCCTTCATCTCCGGCGCCACCATCCAGATCAGCCAGTGGGCGGAGATGATGTTGTTGTCGAGGATCTTGCGGAAGGCGTCGTCGCTGATGCCGCTCATCGGCCCGTAGTAGGGGTTGGAGGCGGCGTTGCAGACCATGATGTCGATCTTGCCGAACGCCTTCCTGGTTTCGTCGACCAGCCTCTGAAGGTCGTCTTTCGACGAGATGCTGGCCGGGACCGAGATCGCGTGGCCCGGATGCTTGGCGTTGATCGCCGCGGCGACCTCATCGCAAGGGCCGGCCTTGCGCGAGGAGATCACCACCTTGGCCCCATGTTCGGCCATGCGCTCGGCGATCGCCTTGCCGATGCCGCGCGAAGAGCCGGTGATGATGGCGACCTTGCCGGTGAGATCGAAAAGCTCGGGCTGGGCGGTGCGGGTCTGGGTGTCGGCGGCGGCAGCCATGGGCGCTCTCTCCCTTGCAAAACGTTTGTTTGATTGGCCGCGCACCCTGCCCACGGCCTCACGCGGGGTCAAGGCGGAAGGGGTCGCGCGCACACGGAGGTTCGCGGTAGAGAAGGCCATGGCCGATGACGCCAGAGTCCAACCGGCACGCCAGGCGAACCAGCGCTTCGGCCGCGGGTTCGTGCGCGACATCTGGTACTTCGCGGCGCTCGGCGGCGACCTGCGGCCCGGGCAGCTCAAGCGCCACGACATCCTGGGCGAGCCGATCGCGCTCGGCCGCACGCGCGCCGGCGAGGTCTTCGCGCTGCGCGACGTTTGCCCGCATCGGGCCGCGCCGCTCTCGGCGGGACGCCTGGTCGAAGGCGACCTTGTCGAATGCCCCTATCACGGCTGGCGCTACCGCACGGGCGGCGCCTGCGCCGCGATCCCCTCGCTTGTGGACGGCCAGAGCCTCGACATCAGCCGCATCCGCGTGCGCCGCTACCCTGCCGCCGAGAGCCAGGGCCTGATCTTCATCTGGATGGCGGGCGGAGCGGGCGGCGAGCCGGACGAGCCGCCGCCAACCTTCCCCGGCCTGGTCGGCGGCAAGCCAAAGCTGGTCGACCGTATGGTGTTCGACGCGCACATCGACCACGCCGTCGTCGGCCTGATGGACCCGACGCACGGACCTTACGTGCACCAGAACTGGTGGTGGCGCTCGGCGGCATCCCAGCACGAGAAGGCCAAGGCGTTCGAGCCGCGCGAGGCGGGCTTCGCCATGGTGCGGCACGCGCCCTCATCCAATTCTTACGCCTACCGTATCCTGGGCGGCGCGCCGGCGACGGAGATCAGCTTTCGCCTGCCCGGTCTACGCTGGGAGCACATCGAGGTCGGAACCCGCCAGGTGCTGGCGCTGACCTGTCTGACGCCCCTCGACGAGGGCCACACCCGCATCACCCAGATCATGTGGTCGGACCACCCGGCGTTCACGCTGCTGCGGCCGTTCATCGCGTCGGGCGCGCGCAAGTTCCTGCGCCAGGACGGCGCGATGGTCGACCTGCAAAAGCCCGGCTTGGCCGGCGACCCGACGCTGATGTGGATCGACGACGCCGACACCCAGGCCAAGTGGTACCAGGCGCTGAAACGCGAGTGGGCGGCCAGCCGCGCCGCTGGGCGGCCGTTTCAGAACCCGGTCAAGGCCGCGGTGCTGCGCTGGCGGAGCTGACCGCCGTCTACCCATGCGCATAGCAGGCGGCCTCTATCGTGGGCGGTCGATCGGTGCCCCGCCGGGGCTCGCGACCCGGCCGACCGCGGACCGGGCGCGGCAGGCGGTCTTCAACATGCTGGAGCACGCCGCCTGGTCGCCAGGCCTTATCGCCGCCCGGGTGATCGATCTCTTCGCCGGCTCCGGCGCGCTTGGGCTGGAAGCGCTGTCGCGCGGGGCGGCCTCATGCCTGTTCGTCGACACCGACGAGAGAGCGCGCGCGGCGATCCGCGACAATCTGGAAGCGCTCGATCCCAAGGGAGGACTGCTCGGCAGAAGCCGAGTCCTTCGACGCGACGCCACAACGCTGGGAGAACGGTCGACGGCGGGCGTCGAGCCGTTCGGCTTCGCCTTTCTCGACCCGCCCTACGGCCAAGGCTACGGCGAGAGCGCGCTCGCGGCGCTGGGCGCGGGCGGCTGGCTCGAAGCCGGCGCCATCTGCGTGCTCGAGGAAGGCGCACGTGAAACCGATGCCATCGTCGCAGGCTTCCAGACCCTCGACGCGCGCCGATACGGCGCAGCCAGGGTACAGCTCCTCCGCTGGTCGCCCGGCGCGGAGTGAGGGCGCCAGCATCCGATGCGCCGGTCAGCAGATGCGGGCGCGGATCAGGTGGCCGCCCTTTCGCGCGGGCGCGTCCGCCGGTGCGCCGAAGTAGAGGATGGCGACCTCGGTCGGGCCCAGGTCCTCGATCTCGCCGAAGCCAAGGGCCGCAAGGCGCGCGTGCAAGGCGCCCGGCTCGAACTGGGTCCGCCAGGGTTCGCCGATGGCCTGCACGCGAGCCGCCCGTCGCCAATAGGCGGCCGCCTGCGCGGCCGGCATCGCGCTTGGCGGGTCCGAATAACTGAAGACGACCTCGCTGCCGGTCGGCCGGTCGGCGATGAAGCCGAGCGTCTCGAAGACCGTCGCTTCGCTCAGATAGACCACGACGCCGAGCCAGCTGAAGAAGGCGGGCGCGCCTCGATCGAAGCCGGCACCCGCCAGGCCTTCGGCCAGGCCTGTGGTCTCGAAGTCGACGGCTGCGAAGCGCAAGCTCGGCGGGAGCTCAATGCCCGCGGCGCTCAGCCTTTGCCGCTTCCAGGCCTGGGTCGCCGGATGGTCCGCCTCGAAGACGCGCAAGTCCGCATGCGGATTGCGATAGGCGAAGGTGTCCAATCCGGCGCCGAGGACGACGAGCTGCCGCACGCCACGCTTCACCGCCAGGCCGAGCGCGTCCTCCGCGAAACGACTGCGAGCGGCGATAGAGAGCCGCATGGCCCGCCGGTCAGGATGGGCGAGAGCCTCAGCGGCAACAGCCTGCGCACTCTGGCCCAGGATCTGGAGCGCCAGGGGATCGTGAAAGATGCGGCGATGGTCGAGTAGCTGGTGGGCGGCTCGGTGCGCGGCAGCGCCGAGAGCGGTTCGGCTGGGCTGGCCAATCGACATGGCCGAAGCTTTAGCATTCCGCGCGCGGACGAAAAGAACAAAAGTGAAACACCCGGTCGCTTCATCGATCTCTATCGCCGCCCGAACAGCCGCTCGATATCGGCCAGCTTAAGCTCAACATAGGTGGGTCGGCCATGGTTGCATTGGCCGGAGTGCGGCGTGGCCTCCATCTGGCGGAGGAGCGCGTTCATTTCCGCCGCCGTGANCCGCCGTCCGGCGCGCACCGAGCCATGGCAGGCCATGGTCGAGCAGACGCTCTGCAGGCGCTCGGCCAGCGCCAGAGCCTGGCCGTTCTCGGCCAGATCGTCCGCGATGTCGCGGACGAGCCCGACCGCGTCGACCTCGCCCATGAGCGCCGGCGTCTCACGCACCAGGACCGCGCCAGGCCCAAAGGCCTCGACGATCAGCCCGAAGCCGGCCAGCTCATCGGCCGCCCGCACGACGCGCTCGGCCTCGGCGGGGTCCAGCTCGACCACGGCGGGGATGAGCAGCGCCTGGCGCTTGACCCCGCCAGCCTCGATCTCGGCCTTCATGCGCTCGTAGACCAGCCGCTCGTGCGCGGCATGCTGGTCGACGATGACGATGCCGTCCGTGGTCTGGGCGACCACGTAGGTCTCGTGCAGCTGTGCGCGGGCGGCGCCGAGCGGGAAGGCGGTGGGGTCGATCACCTCGGCGCCGGGTGGCGCGTAGGGGGTTTCGGCGCGGGCGGAGGGTTCGGCGACGCCGGGCAGCATCGCTGACGCCGGCTGCGGCGCCCAGCCGCCGGAGCTCCAGGCGGAGAACCCGCGGGCGCTCTGGCCGCCGCCGGGACGGAACCCGCCCAGCGCGGCCGTGGCGACCGTCGTCGAAGCGCGATGTCCGGCGCCCGCCAACGCGTGCCTCAGCGCGCCGATGATCAGCCCGCGCACCAGGGCAGGGTCGCGGAAGCGCACCTCGGCTTTGGCCGGGTGCACGTTGATGTCCACCAGCTCCGGCGCAAGCTCGACGTAGAGCGCCGCCGTCGGGTGCCGGTCGCGGGCGAGGAAGTCGGCGTAGGCCGCGCGCAGCGCGCCGGCGAGCAGCCGGTCGCGCACCGGCCGGCCGTTCACGAACAGGTACTGGTGCGCGGCGTTCCCCCGCGAATAGGTCGGCAGGCCCGCGTAGCCCGAGAGGCGCACGCCCTCGCGCTCCTGGTCGATGAGCAGCGCGTTGGCCTCGAAGTCGGCGCCGAGCACCTGGGCGAGCCGCCGAAGCCGCCCCTGGGGACCTTTGGCCTCGGCGTTCAGGCGAAGAGAGCGCCGGCCGTCGAGATCGAGCGCAAAGGCGATCTCCTCGTGCGCCATGGCCTGGCGCTTGACCTCCTCGCCGATGGCCATGGCCTCCGCGCGCTCGGACTTCATGAACTTGAGCCTGGCCGGCGTGGCATAGAAGAGGTCGCGCACCTCGACTCGCGCCCCATGCGCGCCGGCGAACGCGGCGGGCCTGACGCCGCTGACCGCGCCGGCGTCGCTCTGGATGGCGAACGCGTCGTCCGAGCCTTCCGTCCGCGCCGCAAGGCTGAGCCGCGCAACGGAGGCGATGGAAGGCAGCGCTTCGCCCCGGAAGCCAAGAGTGGCGATGCGCAACAGATCGAAATCGCCGGCAGCGTCGGCGACGAGCTTGGAGGTGGCGTGGCGCTCGAGCGCCAGCGGCAGCTCCGCCGGTCCCAGGCCCGCGCCGTCGTCGGCGACCAGAATGCGGGAAAGGCCGCCGCCGTCGGCCTGCACGTCGACCCTGCGCGCGCCCGCGTCTATGGCGTTCTCGACCAGCTCCTTGACCGCGCTCGCCGGCCGTTCGACCACCTCGCCGGCGGCGATGCGGTTGACGGTCTCAGGCGGCAGGCGGCGGATAGGCATGGCCGAAGCTTAGCGCGATTCCGCACACTAGGCGCGTAAGGCTAGCTGCCCGTCGAGGTGTAGCGGCGGACGCCGAAGCCCCAGACCCAGAGCGTCACCGCCAAGAACACGAAGCCGGCGGCCGGGCTCGCGGCCTGGAACCAGCGCGGCGCGCCGAGCGGGTCGGGGTGTCCGAGCGCCGCGACCACCGGGAAGTAGGCGACACAGCCGATCGGCACGATGAAGATCAGGAAGTCGCGCAGCCAGGCGGCGTAGATGTTGAGCGGATACTGCGCCGCCTCGACGCCGCCGTAGCTGATGACGTTGACGACCTCGAGGCTCTCGACCGTCCAGAACGCCAGCGTGGCCGAGACGACCATGATGCCGAAGAAGAGCGCCATGCCGCCCAGCATGGCCCAGGCGAGCAGCGCAACCGCGGCTGGCGTGAAGGCGAGATGGGTCAGGACCGCGCCGATCGCGATCACGGTCGCGGCTTCGATCAGGCGTCCGAGGCGCGAGAGGCGAAGCTCGTGCCCGAGCAGCTGGAACGCCGTCGTGCGCGGCCGAAGCAGCAGGCGGTCGAGGGCCCCTGTGCGGACGTATTCGGTCCCGAAGATGTCGAAGCCGCGGGCGCAGGTGTCGGCGAAGGCGAACGACAGATTGACTACGCCGTAGAAGACGCAGACCTCGCCGAAGCGCCAGCCCTCGATCTGGCCGAAGCGGGCGAACAGCGCCCACAGCCCAAGGAACTCGATGCCGGTGGCCAGCAGCTGGGCCGTCGAGAGCATGAGGAAGGAGGCCGGATACTGCATTTGGCTGCGGACCGAGGCGGCCGCGTAGAGGGCGTAGAGGCGAATCGCTTCCATCCCTCAGCCCCCTTGCACCTGCAGGCGGCGCATCGTCCGGTCGAGCGCCCAACGCCCGGCCAGCACGAGCGCCAGCGTCCAGCCGAGCTGTAGGGCCAGGCCGCCCAACGCCGTCCAGCCGACGAGGTCGCCGAAGTAGATTCGGAAGGGAATGTCCACGAGCCCGGCGAACGGTTGCAAGCGCATGCCGGGTCGGATCCAGGTCGGGAAGAAGGCGAGCGGCACGATGCTGCCGGAGAGCAGGTTGGAGAAGGGCGCGATCAGCAGGTTCGCGCCGCGGTCGGTCATGCTGGCCACGGCGACCACGTTGATCAGCAGCACGATCGAGGCCGACAACAGGGCGACGCCGATCATCGAGACCCCGAACAACAGCGCGGCCTCGAGCCCGGCCGGCGGCTTCAGGCTCCAGGCGCCGAGGCCAAGGAGCGGCATGAGGCCGGCCGCGACGATGAACATGAGCACGGCGCGCGGCGCGACCCGCGCCGCGCTCCAGGCCACCGCGCGGGCGTACCACCAGCCATAGGTGTCGACGGGCCGGAGGCGGTCGTAGGCGACGGCGCCGGTGCGCACCATCTCGGCCACGTCCGGGTCGGCGTTCCAGGGCAGGAAGATGAGGAAGGCCTGGCCAAGCCAAGTGTAGGTGATGGCGTGCTCGAGGCTCATCGGCTGCGCGCGCTGGGCGCCGAAGAAGAACGCCGCCAGCACCATGATCTTGATCGCGCCCCACCAGCACTGCGTGGCGAAACCGGCGAGCGCCGCGACGCGGTACTGCAGCACGAGCTGGAACCGAGCGCTGAAGGCGGCCAGGTACGGGGCGGCGGCGGCCACGGACCTAAGCCTCCCCCGCGCCGTGGCGATCGTAGAAGCGGGCGATCACCTCCTCGATCGCCGGCTGCTCGACATGGATGTCGGTCACCGCGTGCTCGGCGGCGATACGGGCGATCAACGCCGGCGCGCTGGTCTTGGCCGGATCGAACGCCAGCTCGAGCGAGCGGCCCTCGCGGGCGCGAACCTCGACGCCGGCGAGCGCAAGTTCGGGCGCATCCTCGGCGAACTCGATGTAGACCCGCCGCTCGGCCAAGCCCTCGGCGCGCAAGCGTTCGAACGGGCTGTCGGCCAGGATACGGCCGTGGCCGATGACGATGACCCGCTCGGCGAGGGCCTCGATGTCGTGCATGTCGTGGGTGGTGAGGAGCACGGTCACGCCGCGTTCGCGGTTCAGCCGCTGGACCACCTCACGCACGGCGAGCTTGGCCGGCGCGTCGAGACCGATCGTCGGCTCGTCGAGAAACAGGATCGAAGGCTCGTGCAGCAGGGCCGCGCAGATCTCGGCGCGCATCCGCTGGCCGAGGGAGAGCTGCCGCACCGGCTGGTCGAGCAGACGCTCGAGCTTGAGCAGGGCGACGAGCTCGTCGCGGGTCGCACGGTAGCGTGCGGGCTCGACCCGATAGATGGCGGCGAGGAGGTCGAAGCCCTCGATCACCGGCAGATCCCACCAGAGCTGGGTGCGCTGGCCGAACACCACCCCGATGCGCGCCACGTGGCGGATGCGGTCCTCGTACGGGACCAGGCCGTCAATCACCACCTCGCCGGACGTCGGCCGGAGGATGCCGGAGAGGATCTTGATCGTGGTCGACTTTCCCGCCCCGTTCGGGCCGATGAAGCCCAGCAGCTCCCCGGCCTCAAGCGTGAAGCTGATCCGGTCGAGCGCCTCGACGTCACGCATGCGGCGATGGAACAGACCCTTGAGCGCGCCAAAGGCGCCGGCGTCGCGTTCGGCGATGCGGTAGCGCTTGGTCAGGTCGCGAACGAGGATCTGCGGCACGGGCGCGGGCTCCGCGGGTGAGCGTCTGGGCAAAGGGCAATCTGGGGGGCGCGGACCCTATCGTCGCCACATTTCCAGGGCAACAGCGGCCGCGGACCAGCGAGCCGGAACGTTTTCCGGCGTTGCCAAGTTGCAACCCGCCGCGATTGCCGCCACCTAGGGAACGATGCCGCCTCCGACCCCCCTGCCCGCGCGGGCCGTTCGCGTTCTCGCTTTCGTCCTCGCCCTGACCGCCCTCGGCTTCCAAGCCTGCGCCGCCCCCGCCTGGTGGCATGTGACGTCCGGCCACTCTGAAGTCTGGATCATCGGTGCGCCGCACGAGGCGCCGAAGGGATTCAGCTGGGACACGCACGCCGTCGAGCAACGCCTGCAGGGCGCAAGCGCCCTGATCATCGAACCGCAGGCCAAGGGCTCGCTGCAGATGTTCGGCGACATGTTCGGCGCCTATCGGGCCTTGCACTCCGACACGCCGCTCGAGCAGACCTTGCCGCCGCCGCTCCGGCAGCGGTTCCAGGCGGCTCGCACCGCGATCGGCGAGGGTCCGGGCAAGTATGCCGGATGGAAACCCACAGCCGCCGGCGTGCTGTTGACCAACGACTTCCTTCGCGCTCAGAGCCTGGAGACCGGGGCGGCCGCCCAGACCATCCGCGGCCTGGCGCGGCGCGCCGGCGTGCACGAGGTCGCTGCGGGGTCCTACGAGGGCGTTCCGGTGATCACGGCGGCCGAGCAGCTGAGCATGAGCGGACAGGAGCTCTGCCTTTCCGCCTCGCTGCACGCGATCGAGCAGGGCGCGGGCAAGGTCAGGCAGGCGGCGCAAGACTGGGCGCGCGGCCTCGTGCGTCCCAATCCGACCGATCCCGCCGACCAGGCGTGCCTGAACGCCATGCCGCAGCTGAAAACCCTCAACGACCGTCTCGTTGGCGAGGAGGCGCAAGCCGTAGCCGACGCGCTGAGCCGCCCGGGCAAAACGATCGCGGTGTTCGACCTCGGCGCAACGACGATGCCGGGCGGGGTCCTCGACCGCCTGCGCGCGCGCGGCCTGAGCGTCTCGGCCCCGGCGCCTTAGCGGCCTACAGGCCCGGGAGCTTCACGTAGGACTTACCCTGCGGCTGGCGTGCGATCACGATCGTCCTGCCGCCGGTAAGCTTCTGGATGCGCGCCGCCTCGATCGCGGGATCGATCGGCGCCGACGTATCGGCGCCGGACGCCGCGGCGGTCATCGCCGCCGGCTGTACGGCCGGCTTGCCGCGCCGCCAGAACATCACCCAGTTGGCGAAGCCTGAGTCCTTGTGCGCGATCGAACCGAACTCGTCGTCGACGACGTAGCGAATGAGCGGGTCGGCATTGTCGGCGCCCGCCTTGGACGCCAGGAGCTTTTCGCCCTCGGAGCGATCCTCGGCCGCGCGTTGGCCCATAAGCGCAGCGCGCGCCTGGCTCTCCGGCTGCAGCTCCTGCGGCCTTGGCTCGCCCGGCGCCGGCGGGCGCAGCGAGTAGTCGGGCGGCACCACCAGCGGCGCCATCGACACCACCCGGAACTCGTCGGGCACGACCTTGGTGATGCCGAGCGCCTGCTTGGTGCTTTCGCACCCAACCAACGCGGTGCTGGCGACCAAAGCCGCCGCAACGGCCACGCGACTGAAACTCATCGGCCTTAAGCTCCCTGAAGAGCGCCTCTTTCGACTTCGATAGCGCATTCCCCCAGCCGAAGCCAACCGATCACGCGGTCGCGGGCCGGCGGCCGCCGACCAGGCTGTCGAGGACGAGCAGCGCCACGCCAACGCTGATCGATGCGTCGGCCACGTTGAAAACCCAGGGAAAGTGCAGCGCTCCGAAGTCGAGGTAGTCGAACACCCGACCCCAGCGCACGCGATCGATGACGTTGTTGCCGATCGCGCCGCCGATGATGAGACCGATCGCCGCGGCGTTGAGCAGCCGCTCGGCGCGGCGCACCCAGAGCCCAAGCGCGATCACCACGCAGACGGCGAAACCGACCAGCAGCCAGCGACCGAGATCGCCGTGTGCGCGCAGCAGCCCGAACGCCACGCCGGGGTTCCAGACGCTGGTCAGCCGGAAGACCGGCAGCACCTGGATCGGCCCCCGGTCTGTCAGGTCGAACGCGCCGAGCAGCCAGGCCTTGACCGACTGGTCGAGGACGACCACGGCCGCAGCCAGGCTGAAGGCCACCCAGCCATTGCGGTTCACCTGCGGCTCCGAGGGCCTATCGGCCATGGGCGGCGTCCCACCAGCTGACCGCATCGGCGTCGCGGAGCGACAGGTCGGGATAGCGCGGGTCGTGGCCGACCTCAGGGAGAATGCGCCAGGAGCGCGCGCACTTGCGCCCTTCGGCCCGCAGCGCCTCGACCGCAACGGCGGCGACCTCGGGCAGTCGGAAAGCGCCCTCGGGCCCCTCGCCCGCGATCAGGCTGGCCTGGCTGGTGCGGAACACTTCCGCCGCGTCCAGGCCGTCGAAGGACGCGAGCAGGTCCAGATCGGCGATCCAGACCCGCGGCGCGGCCTCGAGCGCGGCGCCGATGCGTTTGTCGCGCCGTTCGACCTCGATCGCGCCGGTGACCACCCGCGTCACCTGCTCGACCCGCGCCCAGCGGGCGGCCTCGGCGTCGTTGCGCCAAGCCGCCGGCGTCTCGGGCATCACGCGCATCGCGGCCGGGCCGGCGTCCGGAAACCGCGTCGACCACGCCTCGTCCATGGTGAAGGCCAGGATCGGCGCGAGCCAGGCGGTCAGGCGCTCGAACACGTGATCCATCACGGTGCGACAGGCTCGCCGGCGGATCGAGTCGGGCCGGTCGCAATAGAGGACATCGCGTCGGACGTCGAAGTAGAGGGCCGAAAGGTCGTTGGTGCAGAAGTCGGAAAGCGGCCGCGCGACGTCGTAGAAGCGGTAGCCTTCGTAGGCCTCGCGCACCCGCCGATCGAGCGCCCAGAGGCGGTGCAGGATGAACCGCTCGAGCGGCGGCATGTCCACCAGGTCGACGCGCTCATCGTCGGCGAAGCCGGCCAGTGCGCCCAAGAGGTAGCGCAGCGTGTTCCTTAGCTTGCGGTAGCTGTCGATCGTCGTCTGCAGGATGGTCGGGCCGATCCGGGTGTCCTCGGCGTAGTCGACGAGCGCCACCCAGAGTCTGAGGATCTCGGCGCCGCTCTGGCGGATGACGTCCTCGGGCTCGACCGTGTTGCCGAGCGACTTCGACATCTTCTCGCCATCCTCGGCCATGACGAAGCCATGGGTCAGGATCGCGTCATACGGCGCGCGGCCGCGGGTGCCCGAACTCTCCAGCAAGCTCGACTGGAACCAGCCGCGGTGCTGGTCGGAGCCTTCCAGGTAGAGGTCGGCCGGCCAGCGCGTATCGGCGCGGCCTTCGAGTACGAAGGCGTGGGTCGAACCGGAGTCGAACCAGACGTCGAGGATGTCCTCGACCTTCTCGAAGCGCTGGCCGTCGTGGTCGCCCAGGAAGTCGCGGTCCGGCCGGGTGAACCAGGCGTCGGCGCCCTCGGCCGCGATCAGCGACACAATGCGCTCGTTCACGGCCGGATCGTGCAGCGGCTGGCCGGTCTGCTTGTCGACGAACATGGCCAGCGGCGAACCCCACGCGCGCTGGCGGCTGATCAGCCAGTCGGGCCGGGTCTCGACCATGGCGCGGATCCGGTTGCGGCCAGCCTCGGGGAAGAAGGCCGTGACGTCGATGGCGGAAAGCGCCGTCTCGCGCAGCGTGCGACCGCCGTGGACGGGATCTTCCAGCGGATGGTCGATGCGGATGAACCATTGCGGCGTGTTGCGGAAGATGACCGGCGCGCGCGAGCGCCACGAGTGGGGATAGGCGTGCTCGACGCGGCCGCGGGCGAGCAACGCGCCCGCCTCGATCAGCTTGTCGGTCACCGCATTGTTCGCGGGGCCGAACTGACCCTTCTTCTTGCCCTCGGTCTCCAGCACCTTGAGCGCGCCGAACAGCGGGACATGCGGATAGTAGGCGCCGTCCTCGTCGACGGTGTCGGGGATCTCGCGATGGCCGTGGGCGATCCAGACGGCGTAGTCGTCGGCGCCGTGGCCGGGCGCGGTGTGCACGAAGCCCGTGCCGACATCGTCGGTCACCGTGTCGCTGACGAGCAGCGGCACGGCGAAGCGGTAACCATCGTCCAGCGCCGCGAGCGGGTGGGCGCAGATCATGCCCTCGGGGTCGACGCCGTCGATCCGCGTCCAGGACGCGACGTGCGCCGCCACGCGCACAGCCTCGGCGAGCGGCTCGGCCACGATCAGCCGTTCACCCACCCTGGCCCACGGCGCGAAGGGCAGGCCGTCTTCAACAGCATCGACGCGATAGGCCGCGTAGTCGATGTCGCGGCTGTACTGGATCGCCCGGTTGGCCGGCAGGGTCCAGGGCGTGGTCGTCCAGATGACCACCGAGGCGTCGGCCGCGGCGTCGGGCCCCTCGACGACCGGAAAGCGGACCCAGACGGTGGGGGAAACGTGGTCGTGGTACTCGACCTCGGCGTCGGCGAGCGCGGTGCGCTCGACCGGGCTCCACATCACCGGCTTCGAGCCGCGATAGAGCTGGTTGGTGGCCACGTACTTGTGGAACTCGGCGACGATGGCGGCTTCGCTCGCATAGTCCATCGTCGAATAGCGCCGATCCCAATCGCCGATGACGCCGAGCCGCTTGAACCCGGTCATCTGCACGCCGATCCAGTGATCGGCCTCCTGGCGACAGAGGTCGCGGAACTCGGCCTTGGACATGTCCTCCTTGCGCCGGTTCCTGGCGCGCAGGTCCTCTTCGACCTTCCACTCGATCGGCAGGCCGTGGCAGTCCCAGCCCGGCAGGTAGTCGACGTCGAAGCCAAGGAGGAAGCGCGAGCGGACGACGAAGTCCTTCAGGAGCTTCTGCAGGCAATGGCCGATGTGGATCGCGCCGTTGGCGTAGGGCGGCCCGTCGTGCAGCACGTAGAGCGGCGCGCCGTCCGCCTGCCGCTGTTTGCGCAGGCTGTTGTAGAGCTCCTTTTCGCGCCAACGCTCGAGAATCTCCGGCTCGAGCCGCGGCAGGCCCGCGCGCATCGGGAAGGGCGTCTCCGGCAGGAAGACCGTCTCGCGGTAGTCGCGGCCGGTGGTGGGTTTGTCGCCGGCGTCTGCGGCGGAATCGGGGGCCATGATCGGCTCCAGCATTGGGTTCGAAGGCAAGGGCGGACAACCCGGCGCGCGACCGCCGTCGCCGGCGGCGTCACGCCGGGCGGTTAATTCGACGCGCTGGACGAACCCTGCTCATGGCGCGCGCTGTCTAACAGAGCCGGCCGCGCCGCGCGAGCCTCTTGGCGGCGTCAGCGCAGGGGCGAGCGTCATCGACCGCACCTGCACATAGTCGTTGATCCCATAGACCGAGCCTTCGCTGCCGTATCCCGACTGCTTCACGCCGCCGAACGGGTTCGCCGCATTCGAGACGAGGCCGGCGTTGACGCCGATCACGCCGGCCTCGAGCGAGCGGCCAACCCGCATGGCGCGGTCGATGTCCTTGGTGAACAGGAAGGCGGCCAGGCCGTACTCGCTGGCGTTGGCGCGCGCGACCACGTCGTCCTCGTCGTCGAAGGCGAACACCGGCGCCAGCGGGCCGAACGTCTCCTCTTCGCGGAACAAAGCGTCGTCGCCGCCCTCCATCACCGTCGCCTGGAAGAAGCGGCCGCCGAGATTGTGCCTGTGCCCGCCGGTGAGCACGCGGCCGCCGGCGGCCTCGGTGCGGGCGATGTGATCCTCGACTTTCCTTAGGCCCGCCTCGTTGATCAGCGGCCCGATCTGGGCGCCCTCCTCGAACGGCTTGGCGACCTTCAAGCCCTGCACGGCGGCGACGAGGCGCTCGAGGTAGACGTCCTTGACGCGCCGATGCACGTAGATGCGGTTCGGGCAGACGCAGGTCTGGCCGCCGGCGCGGTATTTGCCGCGCACCGCGCCCTCGACGGCGTTTGCGATGTCGGCGTCGTCGAACACAATGAGTGGCGCGGCGCCGCCGAGCTCCATCGAGAGCCGCTTCAGGCTCGGCGCGCATTGGGCGGCGAGCTTGCGCCCGACCTCCGTCGAGCCGGTGAAGGAGAGCTTGCGGATCTTCTGCGAGCCGGTGAGCGCGCCGCCCACCACCGCCTGCTCGCCGGTGACCACGTTGAAGACGCCCGCGGGCAGGCCCGCCTCCAGCGCCAGCGCCGCCAGCGCGAGCGTCGTGAAGGGCGTGGCCGACGCAGGCTTGGCGACCAGCGTGCAGCCGGCCGCGAACGCCGCGCCGGCCTTCCGCGTCAGCATGGCGGCGGGGAAATTCCAGGGCGTGATCGCCGCCACCGGGCCGACGGGCTCGCGGAAGGTGAGCACGGTGTCGCCGGCCGAGGTTTCGATCACCGCGCCGGTGATGCGCTCCGCCTCGCCGGCGAACCACTTGATGAAGGCATTGGCGTAGCGCGCCTCGCCGACGCCCTCGGCAAACGGCTTGCCGTTCTCGAGCGAGATCAGCGCCCCGATGGCCTCGGCGTTCTCGTCGATCAGCGCCGCCCAGCGGTGCAGGAACTCCGCCCGCCGGATCGGCGTCCACGCCCGATAGTCGGCGAAGGCGCGCGCCGCGGCGTCGATCGCCTGCTCCACCTGCGCGGCCGCGAGCTTCGGGACCGTCCCGATGACGGTCTCTTCGGCCGGGTCGTCGACGGCGATCTCGCCCTCGCCGGTGACCCATCGGCCGTCGATGAGGGCGGTCTGGCGGATCAGCGCCCGGCCTTTGGCCTTCAATGCGTCGCCTGCCGACGTCGTCGATCCATCCATGGCGGCTTCCTTGCGCTCGACCGAAGTTTACCCTTGCCGTCGCGGCGCCCATCCGCATCAATTCGCCCGGCAAAGAAGAACAAGAGCACGCCAGGGAGAAACGCGCATGCCCTCGATCAGCGCCGTCGACGAAAAGACCGGCCGCAAATTCTATCTCGACGATCCCGACGACCTGAAGCCCGGCGAGGCGGTGACTTTCCTCCTGAACCTGCACGGCGGCGGTTCGGTCGGCGCCTGGCAGCGGGCCTATTTCCCCGCGATCGACTTCAAGGAGCAGTACCGCCTTGTCGTAGCGACGCCCTCGGCCGCGACCAAGGAGCCGATGCGCCGCTGGGTCGGCGAGGCGGACGATGAGCACCTGCGCAACATCGTGGACCAGGTGTTCGCGAAGTACGGGCGCCAGAACATCAAGGCGTTCTGGCTCGTGGGCCACAGCCAGGGCGGCATGACCTCGAACCGGCTGCTGGGGCAGGACTTCTTCGCCGAGCGCGTCGACGGTTGGCTCAGCCTCTCGGGCGGTCGGATCGGCCCGATCGCGCTGCCCGACAGTTTCTTCCCCGGCGAGCGGCCGCGTATGCCCGCGCCGCCGCCCGGCCAGCCCGGCCCCGGCCGCGCGGTCGCGCCGGACTGCGACATCTCGTTCATCTTCGCGACCGGCGAGCACGAGATGACCAGCCTCCCCGACACCTCGCCCTGGGCGGAGAAATACGGCGCGGGGCCGCGCGAGCGGCGGGCCGACATCGNCGATACCGAGCCCGGGCAGGTCTACGACACCGGGCGCGAGGGGAACTCCACGCCGGGTTGGGGCCTGAAGGCGAGGCCCGGGACAGCCGAGGTCTACGTCTACCCGAACGCCAGGGGCGGGCGGCTGATCGCCGACGTCGTGCGCAAGGACAAGGGCCACACCGAGGGTCTGGAACCCAAGGTCACCGAGGCCCTGATCCAGATGATGGTGACCGCGCCGGGCGGGAAGGCGAGTGCGCTGGCCGCGGCGGCGGCCTGACCCCGAAGCCCCTCTTGCCCGCCGCGCAACACGGCGCGACAAGCGTGGGCAAAGACAGAATGAAATGGGAGCAAGACGCGATGGGCAGCATCAGCGCCGTCGACGAGAAGACCGGCCGCAAGTTCTACCTGGACGACCCGGACGACTTGAAGCCGGGCGAGAAGGTCACCTTCCTTCTGAACCTGCACGGCGGCGGCTCGGTCGGCGCCTGGCAGAAGGCCTACTTCCCGGCCGTCGACTACAAGGACAAGTACCGGCTGGTCGTCGCGACTCCCTCGGCGGCAACCAAGGAGCCGGCGCGGCGCTGGGTCGGCGAGGCCGACGATGCGCACCTGCACAACATCGTGGACTACGTCTTCGACAGGTACGGCCTGGAGAACATCGCCGCCTTCTGGCTCGTGGGGCACAGCCAGGGCGGCATGACCAGCCGGCGGCTGCTCCGTGAAGACCCATTCTTCCAGGAGCGCGTTGACGGCTGGCTCAGCCTGTCCGGCGGCCGCCTCGGGCCTGCCGAACGCGCCGAGGGGTTCGGACCACCGTTGCAGCCCGGACAGACGCGCATGGCGCCTCCGCCCATCTCCCTCGAGGATCCGGCTTGCGACTTCTCGTTCATCTTCGCGGTCGGCGAGCACGAGATCAAAAGCTTGCCCGAGACATCGCCCTGGGCGGAGAAATACGGCGCGGGCCTTCGCCAGCGGCGCGCCGACATCGTCGACACCGAGCCGGGCCAGATCTACGACACCTCGCGCATCGAGCGCTCGACCAAGGGCTGGGGCCTGCTCCCCCGTCCGGGCGCTGCGCAGGTCTTCGTCTATCCAAACGCCCGCGACGGCCGCGTGATCGCCGACGTGGTGCGGCTGGACAAAGGCCACACGGAGGGGCTGGAGCCGAAGGTCACCGAGGAGTTGATCAAGCTGATCGTCTCCGCTTCCGGCGGCAAGGCGCGCAAGGCGGCCGCGGCGACGGCCCAGGCCTGAGCGCCGGTGCGCGCCCTCGTCCTCGACGGCGAGCCCGGGATCGACCACCTGGCGGTGGTCGAGCGGCAGCCCGTCGAGCCCGGGCCAGGCCAGGTGCGGGTGGCGATGAAGGCCGCCTCGCTGAACTTCCGCGACCTCGCCACGATCCAGAACCCGGGGATCAAGGCCCGCCTGCCGCTCGTGCCGCTTTCCGACGGCTGCGGCGTGGTGGAGGTGGTCGGCGACGGCGTGACGCGGGTCGCTGTCGGCGATCGGGTGGCGCCGCTGTTCTTCCAAGGCTGGATGGGCGGCGCGCCCACGCGGCCGGCGCTGGCCACCGCGCTCGGCGGCGCCCTCGACGGCGTCGCGCAACAGCGCATCACGCTGAGCGCGGACGGCGTGTCCAAGGCGCCGGAAAGCCTTAGCGACGAGGAGGCGGCCTGCCTGCCGTGCGCGGCGCTGACCGCGTGGCGGGCGCTGATGGTCGAGGGTCGCGTCAAGCCCGGCGACGTCGTGCTGGTGCAGGGGACCGGCGGCGTTTCGATCTTCGCGCTGCAGTTCGCCAAGGCGGCCGGCGCGGTCGTGATCGCGACCTCGTCCTCCGATGCGAAGCTCGAGCGGGCGAAGGCGCTGGGCGCCGATCACGGGATCAACTACCGAACGACGCCCGATTGGGCGCGCGAGGCGCGGACGCTGACCGGCGGGCTGGGCGTCGACCATGTGATCGAGGTCGGCGGCGCGGAGACCTTCGCCCAGTCGATCCAAGCGGTCCGGCTGGGCGGCCACGTCCACGTCATCGGCGTGCTCTCCGGCTTCTCCAAGGACGTCAACGTCGCCGCCATCTTCGGCGCGAACGCCCACATTAGCGGGATCACCGTCGGCAGCCGCGAGCAGTTCGAGGCCATGGTCCGCGCCATCGAAGCCAACGGCATCAAGCCCGTGATCGACAAGCGCTACCCGCTCGCCGACGCGCAGGCCGCCTTCCGCGCCATGCAAGCCGGCGAGCACTTCGGCAAGATCGTGCTGGACATCTGAAAGCCCGCGAGAGCGGGCCGTCCGCTTTCAACCACGAAGGACACTAAGGACACAAAGGGCACGAAGAAGGACGGGTGGCCGCAGCGTTGTGGCTGTCTGCCTTTGTGCGCTTCGTGTTCTTAGTGCCCTTCGTTGTGAAATGGGGCCGCGCCGCCTTCGCGGCGCGGCTAGTCACCGCATCGCGATGGCGTTTTCCTTGTTCGGGTCGGGCAGGCCGAGGATGCGGCGGGAGATGATGTTCCACTGCACCTCCTGGGAGCCGCCGGCGATGCCGCCCGCCTTCGAGGAGAGCACGAGCCGGGTCGCGGCCAGCTCCGCGGGCGTGAAGTCCTCGCCTTCCCAGCCGACGCCCTGGTGGCCCATGATCTCCATGGTCAGCTCCGCCCCGTCGCGGCGGAGGAACGAGCCGACGTTCTTGATGATCGATGTCGTGGCGCTGGGGCCGCGGTTCGAGCCGCGCGCTTCGGCCTGCGCCCGCGCCAGCGTCTGCTGAAAGGCCTTGGCCTCCATTTCGTAGCTGATGATCCGCTGGCGAAGGTCGGCGTCGGCGATACGGCCGGTGTCGTCGACGCCGACGTAGTGCTTGGCGAGGTTGGGCAGCTGAGCCTTCGGATCCGCCCGCGCGGTTGCGGCGCCCGACGCGATCCCGTTCCGCTCGTGCTGCAGGAGGCGCTTGGCGATCGTCCAGCCGCCGTTCAGCGGCGGCACCAGGTTCTCCTTCGGCACCACGACGTCGGTGAAGAAGGTCTCGCAGAACGGCGAGGCGCCGGAGATGAGCTTGATCGGCCGGGGATCGACGCCCGGGGTCCGCATGTCGATGAGGAGGAAGCTGATCCCCTCGTGCTTCTTGGTCTGGTCGGTGCGCACGAGACAGAAGCACCAGTCGGCGTATTGGGCTCCGCTGGTCCATATCTTCTGGCCGTTGACGAGGAAGTGGTCGCCCTTGTCCTCGGCCTTGGTCGAGAGGCCGGCGAGGTCGCTTCCGGCGCCCGGCTCGGAGAACCCCTGGCACCAGCGCAGCTCACCGCGCGTGATCGGCGGCAGGTGGCGCTTCTTCTGCGCCTCAGTGCCGTACTCGAGCAGGGTCGGGCCGAACATCATCACGCCCATCCCGCCGATCGGGTTCCAGGCCCCGATGCGGTTCATCTCCTCGCGCAGCACGACGGCCTCGGCCTGGGTGAGCCCCCCGCCGCCATAGGCTTTCGGCCAGGTGGGAACGCCCCAGCCCACCTCGCCCATGCGCTTGCGCCAGAGGTCGTCGTCGGCCGTCTCCTCGCGCTCGCCGCCGACGGCTTGCGGCCCGGCCGCGCCCTTGCCGGCGAGGCTCTTGGGGAAGTTCTCCGCCAACCAGGCGCGCGCCTCGGCGCGGAAGGCTTCGGTGTCTCCGCCAAAGTCGGCCATGGCGATCCTCCTGATCTTTCTTCTTGCGTTTCAACGCTAGGACCGCGCGCGCCACACCGTCAACGGCTTGACGAATGCGGTGAGGGGGATGAACTGGCGGGCGGCTGAAAAGAGGAGACGGTCGATGGGCGAGACAACCACGCAGCTCGAAACCGAGTTCAAGAGCCCGCGCAACATGTTCCAGGCCCACATGGCCGAAGGGCGCCCCGAAGCGGTACGGGCTGCGCGCGGCGCGGGGTCCATCCACGACGACACCGTCGCGACCAAGCTGGGCTTCAAGGGCGGCACCGTGCCGGGCTCGGTGCACATGAACCAGCTCGCGCCGCTGATCGTGAAGATCTACGGCGAAAAGTGGTTCGAGCGCGGCGGGCTCTCGTCCTTCTTCACCCAGGCGACCGTCGACAACGAGCGCGTGCGGGCGGTGGCCGAGCCGGGCGAGGAGCGCGCGCGCCTGCGGCAGTACAACGAGCAGGGCGACCAGATCTCGGAGAATACGGCCAGCCTCGATCCTGAGGACCCAGGCGCCGAGCTGGTTCGCCGTATGGCCATGCAGGACCCGGCCGGCCCCGGCCGCCTGCGCATCCTCGCCGACTTCAAGGTGGGCGATGAGACCCACGACACACCGGTGAAGGTCGACCGCAAGGCGTTGCTCGCGCAGCTGGAGACGATCACGGAGGAACTGCCGATCTACCGCGAAAAGAACGTGCTGCCTCCGGGCCTAGTCGTCCATCTGGCCCACCTGGCGCGGGGAGCTGTTCTGGCGCGGCAGAAGACGGCGGTGGGCTTGTTCGGCGCGCTGGAGATCCGCAACCTTGCCGGCCCGCCGCTGGCCGAGGTCGACTATCTGGCGCGGACGAAGGTGCTGAAGCTGTCGGAAAGCCCGCGCACGGAGAACATCTGGTACGACGTCATCCTCGCCGACGCGAAGTCCAAGACCGACGTCGGCGTGGTGCGCTTCCAGATCCGCCTGATGAAGGGGGCCTCCCCGCTATGGGCCGAGGAGACGAAGGCGAAGGGCGGGTAGATTTCCTGGCCTTGCCGGCCCGGCGCGCCTGATCGATAAGGCAAGTTGGACGGTCCCCCGGGAAGCCGGGGGCCAAGAGGGAATGCGGTGCGGGGTTCGCCCCAAATCCGCGCTGTGCCCGCAACTGTAGGCGGCGAGGCTTCGGGTCCGTTTCACGCCCCTTCTTGAGGGCGTGCGCCACTGGCGCCCATCGGGCGCTGGGAAGGCGAGGACCGAACGCCCGTGACCCGCAAGTCAGGAGACCTGCCGTCCAGGTCGCTCGTCCGGGGGTCCGGGTCCAGGCTCCAGGCGCGGGAGCGGCTTGCCCCGCAAGTCGTCCGTCGCAGCGGCAATCGACCGCCGCTGCGCCCCTAGCGATCCCCGCTCCTGGCGTGACCGGTCCCAAAGGAAAGGACGGACGCGCCATGAACCGCGCAACAAGACCTCTATTCGCCGCCACGGCCATCGCCGCCGCGCTCGCCGCGAGGAGCATCGCATGGGCGCAGGACGCCGAAACGCCCGACGTCATCGTGACCGCCGAGCGTGTTCCGGCCGCGACCCTGGCGAGCACGCCCGACGCCTACGTGATCACAGACAAGGACATCCGGGCCGTCGGAGCCGTCTTCGCCTCCGACGTCCTTACCCTGGCCCCCGGCGTCTCGCTCAGCGCCACAGGCCCCTTCGGCGGCGCCACCGGCGTCTCGATTCGCGGGGCCACAGACGACAAGACCCTGGTGCTGATCGACGGCGTGCCGGTGAACGACGCCTCGCAGCCGGAGGGCGGCTTCGACTTCGGTCCGCTCGACCTGGGCGACATCGCCAAGATCGAGGTGCTGACCGGGCCGCAAGGGGCGCTCTGGGGCTCCGACGCGATCGGCGGCGTCATCGCCTTCACCACCGCCGAGCCGAACGGCGTCAGCCTCGAAGCCGATGGAGGATCGCTGGACACCGGACGGGTGGTCGCGTCGGTCGGCGTGAGTCATCAGGCCTGGGCGTTCGGGGTCACGGCGGCCGGGTTCACCACCGCCGGCGTTTCGGCGGCGGACACGCGCAACAGCTACGCCCGCTTCGGTCTGCCGGGGCTGCGCAACAGCGAGCCCGACGGCGACCAGGAGACGACGCTCGACCTGCGCGGCCGCTGGGCCCCGTCGGACGCCTTCCAGCTGGACGGGCAGCTGCGCTGGAGCCACGCCCGCACCGATATCGACGGCTTCCCGCCGCCGGCGTTCCTCCTCTCCGACACCAACGACGTGCAGATCAGCGACAGCCTCGAGGCCTTCCTGCGCGCCCGCGCCCAGGGGCCTTGGGGCCTGCAGAACGAGCTCAGCGTCTCGAGCTACGACATCGAGCGGGGCGACCACGGCGAGTCGGGTGTGTTCGGTTTCGACGCGCGCCGGCAGGTCTATCGCTGGACGGTGACGAAGGGCGCGGACAGCGACGCGCTGTCCGCGATCATCGGGGTCGAGCGGGAGAACACGCCGGCCAATCTCTCGACCGGCGCGAAGCTCGACCTCGGGGCCGCCTCGGCCTTCGCGCTCGCGCGCGCAAAGCCGCTGCCGCCGCTGACGGTCCTGGTCGGTCTGCGCTACGACGCTCCCGACCGCTTCCGCGCCCAGACGACGGCGCGCGTCGGCGCGACCTATGCATTGCCGCTGGGCTTCAGCCTGCAGGGTTCGTTCGACCAGGGCTTCAAGACCCCGACGATCAGCGAGACGGCCTGTGACTTCTGTTTCGCCCCGCCGGTCCCGCTTCGGCCCGAGCATGCCCAGGGCTACGACGGCGGCATCGGTTGGCGGTCGTCCGATAACCGGCTGTACGCACGAGCGACCGTCTACGCCCTGGACTTGACCGACCAACTCGCCTTCGTCGACGGCCGCTACATCAACATCGCCCGCACCCGCTCGCGCGGGGTCGAGGTGGAAGGCGAAGCCATGTTGGCCTGGGGCTTTCGCGTCCGCGCGACCTACAGCTACACCGACGCGATCGATGCGACGACGCACCTGAATCTCAGGCGCGTTCCGCTGAACAGCGGGTCGGCCAGTCTGTTCTGGACGCAAGGTCCACTCGACGCGGCGCTGAGCGTGCGCGGCGAAGGCGCGGACATCGACACCGACCTCGACGGCTTCACGCCCGTGGTGCGCGGCGGGTTCACCGTGGCCGATCTCGCCGGCGGCTATGCAGTGAGCAAGCGCGTCCGGTTGACGGCGCGCATCGCCAACCTGGCGAACGCCCACTACGAGGAGGCGTTCGGATTCGGCGAGCCCGGGCGGACGTTCCTGCTCGGCGTAAGGTTGAGCGAATGAGAGCGGCCTAGGCGACGGCCCAGCGGTCGGCGTCGAGAGCCGCCTCTTCGTCCAGCGCCATCTCGGTCCAGTCGAGATCGGGAGGCGGGCTGAGCGCGGCGGCGATGATCGCCTGCAGTTCGGCCGCGCTGGCCACGCCGACGATAACCGAGGAGGCCTCGGGCCTGGAGAGCGCAAAGCCCAGCGCCGCCTGCAGGGGGTCCGAACGGCCCTCGGCGATCATGCGTCGCGCGCGCGACAGCCTGGACGCGGCGCCCTTGAGCGGACCTGGGATGCGGTCAGGGGGCAGGAAGAGCAGGCCCTGCAGGAAGATGGAGCGCAGCTGCACCTCGACGCCCCACTCCGCGAGCGTGGCAAGGGTGCCGTCGACCAGGAGACGCTGATCAAGCAGGCTGGCCGGCGCCTGGATGATGTCGGGCTTGAAGCGCTTGACGATGCCGAGCGGATCGTCGGAGGCAAAGACCGAAACGCCGACCAGTTCGAACAGGCCCTCGTCGCGCAGCTTCAGGAGTCTGGCCCAGACGTCGTCGCCGTGCGGCCCGAACAGATCGCCCGCCGACTGCACGACGACGGCTTCCGCGCGCGGCAGATCGAGACGGCGCAAGGTCGCGCGGGCCTCGGCCTCGACATAGTCCGGGCCGCGGTCGGCGCGGGCGGTCTTGATCACCACGCGGAACCGGCACGGCCTTGGCAGCTGCTGGCCGATGACGTCCTCGGCGTAGGTCGTGCCTACGCTGGAGTCGAACACGGTTAAGCCCGACCGCGCCGCTATGCTTAAGATCTCGCCGACCTCGGCCTCGGGCGGGCGTCCGCGCGCGATCTGGGGTCCGCCGAGGCGAAATTGCGCGGCCCCAAAGCCCAGCTTGGAAAGCGATACGCTCAAGGAACAACCCCACCGGCGGCTTTTCGCCTTGATCAGCGGCTCAAGATGGGGGGAAACGATTAAGGAAGCGGAATTGAGGGCGGTTAATGCCCTCTGAAGACAAGCGCTTGACGCGGGCGCGAACGCGCCCAACCTCAGGAGCGATGGATCTGACCCTGCCGGTTTGGCCGCTGTTCGGGCTCGCCGAGGACGTGCGCCCGGCGCTTCGGCGCGCGGTTGCGGCGGGCGAACCCGCGGCTCTTGTCACACTCTACAAGGTCGAGGGCGGCGGCCCGCGGCCGCCAGGGACCCAGATGGTGTTCGCCGACGGCCTCGTCGCCGGCTTCCTCTCCGGCGGCTGCGTCGAGGGCGACGTCGCGATCCACGCAGCTGAGACGCTGAGCGATGGCGAGCCACGCCGGCTGGTCTACGGCGAGGGCGGCCCGTGGCCGGACATCCGCCTGCTTTGCGGGGCGAGCATCGAGATCCTGGTCGAGCGGATCGCTCCCGACGACCAGGCGGCGGGACGCCTCCTCGCCCTGACCGACGCCCGGCAGCCGGCCGTCTGGAGCACCGACGGCAGGGAGCGCACCGTCGAGCCCGGGCGGGCGGTTCCGGGCGAGGTCTGCCTGGTCTCCGACAACCCCTTCCTGATGACGCGGCTCTATGAGCCCACGCCGAAGCTCGCGGTGGTGGGCGCCGACCCCACGGCGCTGGCGATCGCCAGCCTGGGCGCCCAGGCCGGGTTTCAGACCACGCTCATCCGCCCGAAAGGGCCGATCGAGCCGCCGCCGCTCGCCGGCGTCGCCTACAGCCGCGCCGAACCGGCCGAGGCGCTGGCGCGCATGGGCGTCGACCCCTGGACGGCGATCGCCATCGCCACCCACGACTGGGACACCGACCAGGACGCGCTGGTCGCGGCGCTGCCGACGTCGGCCTCCTACATCGGCGTGCTCGGCGCGCGGCGTCGCCTGCCCGAGCGCTATGCGCGACTGAAGGCGGCCGGCGCGGGCGATGCGGACCTGGCGCGCCTGCACGCGCCGATCGGGCTTGATCTCGGCGGCAAGGCGCCCTGGGAGGTGGCGGTGGCGGTGATCGGCGAGATCGTCGCGGAGAGGGTGGCGCGCTCGGCAAAAGTGGGAACTGCTTCTGCGTCCGAGCGCGCGCTAGTCTGAAAGAGATAGGCAATATCGGTCAGAGACCGATCTTGCTGTGGGCCTACAATCGCTCCAGCGGCAGGATGTCGACCACCGCGCCGGCGTCGGCGGCCGGCGCGCCGATGGAGCGGCGGATGAGCGCGCCGGCTTCGGCGAACACCTTCACCAGCGACGAATCCTGATCGAGCATCGCCTGAACGACGAGCGCGCCGTCGGCTGAGCTGAGCCGCCCGCGCGCCCAGTGCTCGCGCCCGCCGTTCGGCGGCATGGGCGCGCCGAGACGCGCGGTCAGAAGGCGTGGGCCGGGCTCGGCGCCCTGCATGACCGACAGCAGAGGGCGCAAGAAGAGCTCTGCGCAGACCAGCGCCGAGGCGGGGTTGCCCGGCAGACCGAGCACGCGCCGGCCGTCGGCGAGCACGCCGAACCAGGTCGGCTTGCCCGGGCGCATCCGCACGGTCTCGACGCTGAGCTTCAGGCCCAGCTCCGCCAGCGCCGGCTTGACCAGGTCGTGATCGCCGACGGAGGCGCCGCCGAGCGTGACCACCAGGTCGCCGCCGGCCGTCGCGATCGTGCGCGCGATGGCCGCGGCGTCGTCGCCGGCGCGCAGCAGCACCGGCTCCGCGCCGCCCCAGCGCGCGATGAGGCGCGCGAGCGTCGGCCCGCCGGA
>JGI12269J14319_10000953_pt1 | contig 28554 bp, 28 predicted proteins | sample PeaSoiSIISIP2007_FD_14319 | JGI IMG/M metagenome (IMG submission 14319)
AGAGATAAAAGCTCCATTATTATCCACAATCCTCCTTGAGGTTACTGCTGCTTCATAAAGACACTGGGGGGCTGGGCTAATGCTCAATAGCGACTAGGCAACCTTATTTTCATACAAATACTTCTGGAAGGCGATAAATGTATTCTGTATCTCATCAAAACTACCAAGGTGTTCCAAATCATCAGTAATCTGTACAACATTAATATTCTGACACAGCCTACGGGCATTAATCTGAAATCAAGACTCCCGATACCACATACAACATTGAGCTAAGTCGGTACAACCATATAATCTTTGCTTTTTGCCGCCCTTATAAAAGAGGTTCTAAAAATTACAGACATAATACGCTTTCATATCAGATTTAAATGCTCCGCCTAAATCCATTGCATTCATGAACTGATCTACTATCCCGGAATGATTGATGATTCGGCGGGAAGAAATATAGTTAATACCATAACTTAAGAGGAAATCAGGGACTATCTGCGCACTGGGACCATACATGCCGATTATTCGAGCCTTTTTAGCCTTGCTGATTAGCTCTCGAAAAGTCCCGTTGACGATCGTACAACCTGACATCATCACAACATCCGACTTGGCAATAGTTTCAGCGTTCTCCTCTGCCGAGTGGAAGATTATTTTTTCTGGGCCGTATTCAATTTCTTCACGCACTAAGGGTCAGCAAAGCATGCTTGGGCCTCATATCATTGACGTGCAGCTCCTTGCAGCGACCGTACATTTGGTTAACTATCCCACCATACCCTATAACGGTCACAATATCCTCACTTTTAATAAAATCATAACTCTCCTCTTCGGAGACAGGAATCCCTCTTTCCTTCAGGCTGCTGGAACTTGTAAGAGGATTAGAAAGAGCATTTAAGGCAGCTACGCATAGTGACCTCATTTGCAGCTCCCGTTTTAAAAGCAGGTGTTCAACAAATTCAAAAAGATTCCTTCCTATATATGACTGCAAATTTATAAACTGCTCCAGATCATCCACTTCACCATAAACAGCATGGTCACCCGTGAAATTAAACGCTAGGCCTGATTGATCTTGCTCAGCGAGCACATAATTCCACTTATTCCTGAATCCGATTTTCCTCAGGGTTCCCGAGATTATGCCCTTGTCGCGGTACATTTCACGTATCATGGCATAGGCCCTTTGTAGATCCGTATTTGAAATGATCATGCCAATGACTCCTTTAAACCACATTTTCTTATCACCGTTCGGTTCGCTGATTTGCCAAAAAAGTGATAACCTGAACCAGCCTCAGCCAGTAGATCTAACAGTTCATCGGGCTTCGTCACTGAAATGCCGCCCAAAACATCGACTCCGCGCTTAAAAAAAGCATCGGGCAAGAGGCTTGCTGTCGGTCCGACAACGACAATATGCGCTTCAGGTTTTGCCAACTGTAGTAAGTCATCTAAAGTATCGTTGATTAAAGTCGTACCCGTTATCACTAATACATCAGCTTTAGGGACAATCTCCGCCGCTCGACTGCCGTGCACATAAAAAGGCATCTCGTTGGGTTTTAGCGTTGAGGGGTCCATTTCCAGAATGGTGAAGGGTTTACCACGCTTGATCAGTTTCTTTAAAAAAGGTGCGAGGGCGCCGACGACGACGACGTAGGCTTCTTCGGGGATTTCAACGACCTCCAGAGCATCAATGCCGCTCTGAACTTCATAACCCTGCGGCGGAGATTTTTGCCAACATGTTTCGGAAAGGGCGTTAAGCACCGCTATACTGATCGCTTTGCGCAAAGAGTTACTTTTGTATAATTCTTGAAGCAGCTCCAAGACAGGTGTCCCTTTTAGTCGTCCAGAGTTCGGCATAGCCCTAGCGGAGCTCGGGCAGCAAACTGCTTCTGGAATTGTTTTAATAGGTGTAAAACAAATGCCGCCTAAGCCATTACTGAGCTTTACCCCGGTGAAAAACAGCCCGATGACTACTCGTTCCAAAGTAATTTTGCTGATTTCCTCGCCCAAAATAGACTGAATATGTTCATGAGTTTCCCGCAAAATTGCTCCTGGATTTAAGTTTAATAAATTAAATTCTTCACAATTTTTAAATTCATTTCCGGTATACCCTAGCTTCATTGCTTCCTTAAGCCACCTTGCCCGATCATTTTCCTGTTTTGCAATTTCAGAAAGAGGAAACATCGCTTCATTCTTACCAGTACCGCCCGCTAAGCTAAACCATTTCTCCGCTTCTTCATCCTTCTGCTGAACTCCCCAGCCTAATTTATACATCACTGCCAATTTAAATTGTGAGAGCGTATGACCTTGACTGGCTGCCTGAAGAAAAAGTCTCGCTGCTCGGACGGCATCTTGATCAACACCTTTTCCGATTGAATGCCGGACACCAAGATTATGGAGAGCTTTAGGGTATCCGTTTTCGGCCGATCGTGTAAACCATTGCAAGGCATTCTCACTGCTTTGCTTGATACCACGCCCTCTACAATAGGAAACGCCAAGTTCATATTGGGCACCTGGATGCCCTTGAAGAGCTGCTTCATGAAACAAACTAACCGCTTCAGGTAGATCTTTATCTTCTGCTCGACCAGAAATAATATCCATTCCCAGCTGATAGCCTGCTTCCAAATTATTCGCAGATTCCTCGTTAGCTCTGGGCTTCTCAAACCCTCTATTCATTGTTAACCCCTCCAATTTCACTTTAAGCCCCAGCTTTTATTATTCTGCAAAGGCACACACATCCGTACTTCGCTGTCGTCATCGTTATCCGATTTGATGCCTGTCTCAATGATTTTAACGTTCACACCGTAGAGCTCTTTTAATCTTTCTTCAGTGATAATGTCATTAGCCTTTCCCAATCCAAACAGGCCCCCTTGGTTTAAAAGCATTACTTTTGTAGCATAGAAGAAGGCATGGTCAGGAACATGTGAAGCCATGATGATCGTCAACCCTTGGTGAGCCAGCTGTCTGACCTGACTTAATACTTTTAATTGATTGCCAAAATCCAAGGCTGAGGTTGGTTCATCCATAACCAAAATCTTGGGTTCTTGGGCTAAGGCACGGGCAATCAGAACGAGTTGTTTCTCCCCTCCACTAAGTTCTGTAAAAATACGATTTACTAAGTAGGAAATATCCAAGGTATCAATAGCTTGTTCCGCTATTCTCCTGTCCTTTTTAGTAGGGGATGCGAAATTCCCCAAGTGAGCAGTACGTCCCATCAAAATCATATCCATGACCCCAAAGGGAAACGACGTGTTGTGCGCTTGGGGTATGTACCCAATCATCTGGGCCATTTTGGAGCGTGACCAATGAATTGAGTTTTCTCCATCAAATAATATTTCACCTTCGAGGGGCTTAATTAGACCAAGGATGGTCTTAAAGAGTGTCGTTTTTCCGGTCCCGTTTGGTCCCAAGACGCATAAAACCTCTCCCGGTTCCATCGTAAACGATATACCCTTAAGGACAGCCTTGTTGTTATAGCCGCATTTGATGCCTTTAAGTTCAAACCTCATACCAACCCCTTCTTTCCACGCAAGAGGATGGCGAAAAAAAACGGAGCCCCGATGATCGACGTGAGTATTCCCAATGGGATTTCAGCAGAAGTTAAACATCTGGCCAGATCATCGACTAATAGCATATAAACGCTCCCTATCGCAATTGACACCGGTAAAAGCACCTTATAATTTGGGCCAACCAACATGCGAGCCAAGTGAGGTACAATCAGTCCAACCCACCCAATCAGCCCGCTGATCGATACTGCCCCAGCAGTGAGCAGTGAAGAGCAGATAATTACGGCCAGTCTAAGCTTCCCGGTTTCCAACCCCAATGTCTTGCCCTCTTCTTCCCCCAAGGACAAGACGTTGAGACGCCAGCGTAGTAAATAAAGAGGTACTCCTCCCGCTAACATAATGACAAACGAAGAAATTACATTCTTTGGCGAAACCGTTGCCAAACTACCCATCAACCAGAAGGTTATGGCTGGCAATTTGTCATACGGATCAGCCATATATTTCAGAAGAGACGTAAAGGATGAACACAACGTGCCGACTAAAATCCCAGTCAGTACTAAAGCTAAGGTCGGATCGCGCTTTACTTTATTGCTGAGAAAATACACGGCAATAACGGCCAAGAGGCTAACAACAAAGGCGGATACCTGAATGCCTACAACGTTCAATGAGAAAAAAATGGCCAACGCCGCTCCTAAGCCTGCTCCCGAAGATGCGCCTAAAATATCCGGTGATACCAAAGGATTCTTGAACATTCCTTGATAAGCAGCACCCGCTATCGACAACGCCGCTCCTACTAACATAGCTGCTAAAATTCTAGGCAGTCTCACTTGAAAGATAACCGTATTTATAACGCCCTCGGGACCATGCACAAAAGGAAAGATTTTTCCCGCCAAAGCTGATAATAGATCAGGTATCGAAATAGGATATCGACCTAAAGGGAATGAAAGGATAAATGCTAAAATAGGCAACAAGATTACAACGATATATACCTTACGCAGATTTCCTTCCACCTTCGATTCAGCCAATTCTTTTCCGTTTTCGTTATTATTTACCACCTTAAGAGTCCTCCTAACTAAATCTCGGAGATGTCATTTCAATTCCCAATTCTTGATAGCGCTTGTACATCATCTTCATCGTATTACGAAATTCCATATTATCCTGATAGCGCGCATTCTCCCTCTTCTGGTTTTATACGGGCATGATCCCCAGGAACGCGGTTTCGGCTTTTAGGTTTCACCTGTGCTGTTTTTCATGGCACGGTAGACACCGATCTTCTCTTGCATCATGCAAATATATATTCGAAATAATCGCCATTACTTTTTTCTCCAATATATACAGGCGATTTTTGATTTAGTCTTTTCCTTGATTACCCCATTTTCTGCTTTCTTTTTCAGATAATCCATGATTTCTGTCTTTTGAGCCTCTGTCAAGTCCGTCTTCATCTCAAACCTGGAAGTGTAATTCCGGTAGGCCTCTTCTATAGATTGATTCGTTTCTTTGTCTAAATTAAAATAAATAATCTCAGGAAAAATTTCATAAAGCCACAAGATATTAAAACTGCAGTAAAGCCCCTTATTGCCGTACTTATCGATCTTTTCTCGCCCGAGAACATGTTTTTTCAACTCATCGCTAATTGAATCTTGCCTTTCTACAAAATGACAGATTAAGCCGTATTCATGACTGGCCTCCAGCATCTTCTCCAGACCTTGCCTGTTTAAAAAGGCGGGGGACATAATCCCTGTCACTAGACTGAACTTTTTCTTCCAATTTAGAGCTGATAAATCTGCTTTTTCCCAATCCAATTCCCTGAACTCCGCATTGCCAAGACCTTGAGCGACCACATTTTCTTGCGCATAATGCAGCATTTTAGACGAGATATCCACTCCGACTACGTTTTGCGCCCTTTTCGCAAACTCCCGAACGAATTTACCCGGTCCACATCCGATGTCCAAAACGATACTATTTTCTTGCAACATCTTTTTTTCCAGTAGCAACTCGACGATCTTGTCCATGCGTTCATCGGAGACATTTCTATTGAATCCTTCAGCCCTTTTGTCCCATGAGGCCGGACTCACACCATTATGACCCTCTTTGTAATCCTTATCTTTTTGCCATATCTGATCGAAATACTCAATATCCCTTTGCATAGGGACCAACTCCTTCAGCTATTTTTTAAAACTGTTCGCTCGGCGGATTTACCAAAAAAGTGATAGCCTAAGCCGACTTCTAAAAGAATGAATTATACTCTTCATCACTCAGGTCATAGTTATAAAACTCTTTAAAAAACTCTTTGCTTTCTTTCTTTAAGTCAATATCTTTCGTATATTCCGGATAGAGTTTGGTAGCCAGCCACATGAAACCGAGAGGAGATTCGGGAGAAGGTCGGTCCCACCAGAAAGCACCAATCGGGACTTCGAAAACCTGACCGCTCTTGATCGCCTTCAGGTCGCTTATTCTTGGATCTTTTTTCAGTTGCTCCGCAGCGTTCCCATTTTTCTGGACAATAATGACATCCGGATTCCATTTCATGATCTGTTCAACGCTGACCTTGCTGCTGCTCTCCGTAATCTCAGCCGCAGAATTTATACCTCCTGAGGCGGTAATAAGGTCGTTTCCCCACACGTTCTTGCCTGAAACCGATGATAGATCTTTGCTAGTGTAAAGGACACTCTTCTTTTGGTCTGCCGGCACTTTGGAAACCATTGCATAGACATAGGCCATTTTTTGATCCCAGTACTTGAGCAACTCATCTGCTTTCTGCTCATTTCCGAGAGTTTCCCCACCTGTTTAAATTCTTTCTTGAGGGACTCAATGCCCGCCATGCCTATATACATGGTAAAATCAGGAAACAACGCATCCACTATCAGCTTATTGCCCTTTTACTGGTATCGCCTTCACCTAATGCCACGATCAGGCTAAACAGCATAGGATTGGACCCAGTCGTGATGACCTTCTTGACATCCTGAGGAAGAGTAACGCTGCGACGACCGGCCATATCAACAACTGTTTTTTCCACAGGTGTCGTCGAAACCTGCTTGGTAGATTATGGCGCCCAACTTCCACCGATTCAAAGCCAAACGACCTCTCCTGATTGCATCCACTTCCTCACAGGTGGTATTAATGAACAAATTTTTCAAATTTGATGAATGAATCTGCAACCAAAGAAGATGGCACCGAAGAGTTTGTTGTGATAGAGACTAAAGTGCTGGGTGCTAATGGGTATTCTAGAAAAATCGACGTAATTGAGGAGGCAAATGTACTAGGTCAGAGTTTGAAATCATAGGAGGCGATAAAGGTATAAGACCAGAATTTTGCAAAAAAGGCATTCCAGCTTCCAACACAAACTCGATAAACTGAATTGCCACTTCGCGATTTGGAGCTTTTTCCACTAGGGTTACGCCATAAATGATTGGCTTTCCTGTGAGTGTCATAAACGTTCCGGGCTTTTTACCAGAAAGTATTATCTCGGCCTGCTGATAATACTTCGCATACTTAAAAGACGAAAAATTAATGGCTTCTGGCAACTTAACAAATCGATACCCGTTTTGGCGTGCGCCAGATTCGTATCCAAAAAAATAGTCAAGTTCACCTGAAATTAGTCGGGAAGAAATGGTCTCCCTTTCAGTGAGAATATTTGTGGGAAGGATATTTTCCACTAAGGCAGAATACAACCCGTCTTTATGATAATATTTTTCTGCTAATTGCCAACACATCCTCGCTCGATAACCAGTAGGATCCAACTCCATATCCGTATGTCCATACTTTACTGTTGGCCTCAATAATATCTCAAACCAATTGTCAGCGTTGATTTCATTCGCGTATCTACTCTGATCAGTAAAATATAAAACAAGCTTGTTTCTGGCAAAATGGATATTGAACTTTGCGTAGTCTGGCATCAGCATACTGTCGATGATTTCATAATCAGCGGAAGCAACTATATCACAAGGCCGTTTTTGGTCTATTACCTTACGAGCTACTAATCGTGCACCGCTCCCCTCTAGGTTCACTTTAACACCTGGATTCTGATTCTCAAAAGTCATGGCCATCTGTTGGAATACATGGCTTAAGCTACCCGCGTGAAATACTATGATTTCTTGCACCATACAAAAAACCTCCTTATATTTTCTTATCGAATACTCGCTGTTTTTTGAAATTGAACTGGAGTCAGCCCATAACTTGCACATTCTAACAGGCACAAAATATGGCTCCACAACAACGCAGAGCCATATTTACACCGATGGCGACACTTTCTCCTTATTGTGCAGGATTTTGTCCAGTAAGGATCCTGTTCGTCTCATCTTCCGTTAGATTGTAACTAAAAAAAGTTTTATAAAAGTCCTTCGTTATTTGATTCATATCTACGTCAGCAAATTTATCTGGATTTAAAGTTTTTGCAGCCCATTGTATTTGTAATGCTTCTTCTGCACCATAGCGATCCCACATGAATGCACCAATAGGATTAACATAGACCCGACCGTTCATAACTGCCTTAATTTTCTGCCATCGAGGGTCTGTTTTTAATAAATCAGCATTTTTAGCGTTAGGACTAGTAAATAGAGTACCCAGTATAATAACATCCGGATTCCATTTTAGAATCTGCTCCATCGAGACCTCTTTCCCATTCCCAGTCACTTCCGAGGCTGCATTGACGCCTCCAGCTGTTTGGATCCAGGCATCGACAATTGTATTGCCCCCATCTGCAATATTTGGTGAGAGTGAGGTTAAATGGAGAACCTTCGGCCTATTCTCAAGTGGTATTTTCGAAGTAACATCCGTTACCATTTTTAGTTTACTGTCCAGATAATTGACATACAGTTGAGCTTTTTGTTTTGCAACGTCACCTAAAATATCTCCGGTTAACAGAAAACAGCTCTTTAATCCGTTGAAATCTTTAAAATCCAACTGTACAACTGGTATGCCCACCTCTGAAATCTTATCAATAGCCTTATCCGCGAGTGGCATGATTGCAATATCTGGTTTCGTTTTTATAAGTTCCTCAATATTGATATTTGGGGTAAATGTATTCACTGCTTTATTCATGGCAGGGTTAACTTTATAGAGCCAAGGTTTAGATTCAGGAGTATGCGCAGTTGCTACAATTTTATTTCCTTCACCAAGCATTGCCAAAACTTCATTGTGTGCTGGCCATGCATCGGCTATTCTCTGAATATTGATCGGAATCTCCACTTGTTTTCCGGCTGAATCAGTAATTGTCCGTTTCTGCTGATTGTTTACCTGAGTAGAGGCTTGTTTTGCAGTCGTTTGAGTATTTCCACATCCGGTTACACCTAAGAACGTTGAAAGAACAACTACTAAAATTAGATTTTTTTTACAATATTTCATCATTAACATCCTCTCCAATTGAATATTTGAGATAGCAATTATACTTTGAGGTTTACTGCCAAGGAAAATAGAGCGTTGCCGGCTCCGGCCAGAGTGTCAAATTACAGGTGTACATAGCTGTAATACCCGGCCGTTAGAGAGGCGGCTGGGTATGATATTGATTTCAATACCGTAAGCCTGCTGAAGGTTCTTTTCCGTGACGATCTCCAGCGGAGAGCCAATAAGTAGGGACCTGTCTTTCAGGAACAAGGCTACCTTCGTACTGCAAAGGAACGCATGGTCAGGACTGTGCGAAGTCATGATAATCCCCAGCCCGGAAGCTGCCAATTCCTTGATCCGGCTTAGTACCCGCGCTTGATTCCCATAATCAAGATTGGCTGTGGGTTCGTCCATGATCAGAAAAGCAGGCTGTTGAGCAAGGGCGCGGGCAATTAATACCATTTGCCTTTCCCCGCCACTGATTTCAGTATAAATGCTGTTCCTCAAATACGTGATGCCCAGTTTTTCCAAGGTTTCGTCTGCTATGTTTATATCCTCGCGAGTTGGCTTTGAAAAAGAACCCATGTGCGCATTCCGGCCCATAATGACAACATCCAGCACCAAAAAAGCGAAAGGCGGTGTGTGCGCTTGAGGGACATAGGCAATTGTTTTTGCCAAACGCTTGTTACTCCAATCTCTGATATTTTCACCATCCACGCGAACGCTGCCCGATACGACGTCAACAAGGCCTAGTAAGCCCATAAAAAGCGTCGTTTTTCCAACTCCGTTCGGCCCGAGCAGGCAGATGATATCTCCCGATTCAAGCGCGAAAGAGATATTGTCGTTGATAATTTTGTTCCGATACCCGCAGGTAAGATTAGTAATTTCAAGCTTCATTCATATGACCTTCTGCCTTTGAAAAGTAAATAGATAAAAAACGGGCCGCCGATGATCGATGTAAGAATCCCGAGAGGTATTTCAATCGAAAATAGCCCGCGTGCCAAATCATCAACAATCATCATAAATATACCCCCGATCAGAATGGACAAAGGAAGAAGATGTTTATAATTTGGACCGACCAGAAGCCTAGCAATATGAGGGATTATTAAGCCGATCCAGCCGACCATGCCTGCGATGGCCACGGTTCCGGCGGTCAAAAGCGTTGAGCAGACGATCAGCAGCATTCGGACAAGTCTGACGTTGACACCCAACGTTTTTGCTTCCTGATCACCAAATGATATGATATTCAGCTGATAGCGCAAAAGCAGAATAGGTACAATCGCAACCCCTAGAGGAATAATTAAGGCGATGACTTGTTCAAGGTTAACGCCTGTTAAACCGCCCATGAGCCAAAATGTAATTGCGGGCAGCTTGTTGTTGGGATCCGCGACGAATTTCAACATGGAAATAAATGAGGAAAACATTGTCGAGATGACCATGCCTGTTAAGATTAAGGTAAACATCATATTACTGCTACGGCTGACAAACTTCGCTATGCCGTAAGTCAACAGGACCGCGCTAATCCCGCAGATAAAAGCCGAAATCTGAATGCCAAAGGTACTAAAGGATAAAGAAATTGCCACACAGGCTCCAAAGCCCGCTCCGGTTGACGCACCGAGCAGATCCGGTGACACCATGGGATTTTTGAACAAACCCTGAAATACGGCCCCTGCGGCGGATAGGCCGCCGCCAACCAGGATCGCGGCAACAATTCTCGGTAGGCGGATATTGAATAAGGCAATTTCTGCCGCATCAGTCCATGTCTGGGGCAGGTGAAACATTTTTCGCCAAAACATATTAAAAAGCTCAGGGAAGGAAAGGGAGAAACGTCCCAACGTCACCGAGTACAAGAAGATGACGACGAATAGAACGCTTAAAACGGCATATAAAACGCCTGTCCTGCTTACTGAAGTCTTCTTCCCATCTTCTGTACAAAGCTGGTCCCGCTGAGTTTCATGTGTACCCATACCTAAATATCCTCCAGAGACATTGCCATACCCTACGGCCGACTACTGCGGTCCGTAAATTAGGTAGTCAGCTGAATGCCTTTCGTTTCATAAAACTGTTTAATCTTATCGATTGAATTCCGGTATTCCAGATTATCCAGATAAGTAAAATCCGATCCCCGCTTAGCAACATCAAAATAGTCCGGCGTGCGGGTAATATGGATAGCCCCTACCGTGTTACCGGCACCTGCCTCCAAGGGAGAAACCAGTTTTGATTTTGTCCAGCCCTGTGCGCCGGTGATATTGATTGTCCTGAGCACTAAGCGCGTCAAGGCAATAACCCGGCTCGCCTCTTCATCCGGACAGGCCGGTTGCCCTCTCAGTATGGTTGTGTCAAAGGGATAGAACTTGCTGACATAGAGACTTACTAAGTGTGGATAACCCTTGACCTCAAACAAAAAGTCGACATAGTCCTGGTATTTTGTTTCTTCGGGGCTGAGACCCGCTAAAATGCCTGTGCCCAATCCTAAGCCGGCCTCACCGATTAGCCAGGCAAACTTTTTCTTAGCCTCAAGTGAGTCACCGGGTTTCATTTTTCTAAAAACCTCAGGATTGAGCGTTTCAAAGACTGCGCCTACTTTCTTGACACCCAGTGGTTTCAGTTTTTTTAATGTCTCGAGAGACATAGCAGCACCGCAGTTGACATCAATCTCCACGTCGTCAAAGCCTGCCTTGCGGATTGCTTCGACGATCGACAGCACGTCCAGCCCTTCACTGCCCAGGGTTGTTCCACCACTGAGATGAAAATCCTTAATGTCGTGCGACCTGATATAGCCCACAGCTTTTACAATCTCTTCAGTTGACAGCTGTTTCTTTTCGCTGTCGCGCCAATATGGGCAGTAGATGCAGTTCGGCTTCAGATTACACGGCAAGACGCTGGCAATCCCACCGACAAGCTTAAATACGTTTCCCAATTCATGTTCGCGGACGTATACAGCAGCTTCCAACAGTTTTGAGGCGGATTGCTCGTCTTCTGTGTTCTGAAGTATATAAAGTGCTTCCTCGCGGTTTATCGGTTCGGTTTTGCTTTTTTCCAGAATAGATATCAATTCATCGGTCATGCCTAAACTCCTCCTAATTGTGAATTCTTATTGTTTTAGGTTAAGTTCATCCTTGGTAATGTTGTACTTAAAGAAAAGCTGGTAGAAGTTCTGAGATTCTTTATAATAGGCATCCATTGCCGACAAGTCGCCGGACGCCGTCAAAATAGCGTTATACCAAATAAGACCGGGGAGTGTATTAAGCCCGTCGATCCGTCCGTATTTGAGTTGGCAATAAACCCTGCCGTTTTTAACCGCTTTAACCACCTTCCACTCTGGAGAGCTCATGATTTCTTGGTATTGCTTAGAATTATTGACAACAACGACATCTGGGTCCCACTTCAAGATCTGATCCATGGAAACCGTAATGGTTTCATTGTCATGGTTGGAAACATCCGAGATTTGATCGCCCAGGTTATTTCCACCAGCAATTCTGACAACTGAAGCCATGATCGTGTCTTTACCGACTGTGGCGTAGACGCTTCCGCTTGCACAGTGGTAAACATTCAGACGATTCGAAGTAGCAATCGCATCGGTTTTGGCGGAGATGGAAGAGATTATTTTATCCCAATAATCCGCCATCTGGTTAGCTTCTGTTGTATTGCCCAGCACAACACCCATAATGCGCATAGACTTGGAATAATCCTGCAATGTATTCTTGGACACTATGACAAACTGTTTTTTTGTCTCATCCTTCAGCTTCGCGGCGTTTATGTCCTTGTTAAGCGTGACGACAACATCGGGATTAAGGTTGAGTACCTGCTCCGGGTCAACGGGCTGCATAATAGAAGTATTTGTCACCGGCAACGATTTGATATGATCAAGGCCGAGGTTAGTGAGCAAGTCCGTTAAGCTACCTTTAACTAAGTAGGATGTTGTGAAAACTTTATCGACACTGACGACCTTAGCCGGAGCAAGTCGAAGAGCCAGCATTGTGAATATCGGATGAAGACCCATCACAGTCTTCACCGGTTTAGCCGCTGAAAAAGTTGTGCCGGCGAAATCTGTTACCGTCGTAACATTTGAAGAGGATGATGCGGCTGTAGACGCTGCTGAAGGAGATGCGGATGCACCTGTTGCAGGCGATGAGGATGTTTTTGTTGAAGAGCATCCAAAGAGGAGCAGTGATGCCATAACGATAACTAAAATAAGTGTAATAATTCTCTTGTCTTTCATTTTTTTCTCCTTTTATTGTTTTATCCCCGGATTATTGCAAAATCAGCCTTTCTAATAGCTTGCACTATGCTTAAAATCTCGCTACTGTCCTGGATCGTTCCACCGCTTAAGTAAAAACTCTTAATCACTGGGCTAAGAGCTGCTTGGCATCATCATCCGATAGATCCGCATGATAGAATAACGAATAAAAGCTCTTCACTTCTTTAACCATATCCACCTTATAGGCATCCGGATACAAGGTAGCCGCCAACCATTTCAAACCCAGGAACCGATTGACTGAAGGCGGACGGTCAAACCAGTTGAATGGGTAACTCGGTATTTGAAATACTTTTTTGCTCTTGACCGCAGTAATGTTTTTCCAATCCGGACTCGTTCGAATAAAATCATAAGCACCGCCGCTGTCCATACTCCAGGTCAAAATGACATCCGGATTCCACTTGAGAACCTGTTCCATGGATACGTTGCTCATACCGCTGCCGCCTTTGGCATCAACTTGAGCTACGTTATTTCCATTGACCAAGTCCAAAACCAAGGAATGGCTGGAGCCTTTTGGCTCCGTGGCAAGTCCTTTGGGACCTTCGGCATAATAGACTTTTACTCTATTCTGTTCGGGTATTGCTTGGGTTACTGCCGTAACCTCTTGCATCGTCTTGCTGCAATAAGCCGCGAGTTCTTTAGCCTTGTCTTCAACGCCAAGAAGATGTCCGATGAAAGTATAAGCCTTTTCCGTACTATTAATATCCCCATCTACAACAATGACCGGAATGTTAAGCTGCTGCTGGAGTTTGTCGGCATCACTTTTTGATGCGGCGGTAAGTGGATCTGGTCCAACCGAGAATATGACATCCGGTTTGGCCTTGAGCAGTTCTTCAGTATTAATCTTACTGTTCATCTGCACCCCTCCCAAGAAGGGCAGAGAGGTATATTGGGCAGGTATGTACTTCTTTTCTTTATCTGTTAACTGCATAGACCATCCAACCATCTTGTCCGGAGCAAGCGAGTAAATCATGATCATGCCCAAAGGGCTTGTGTAATAGCACCTATTAATTTGGGCAGGAATAGTAACTGACCTTCCGGCCTGATCGGTAATGGTTTGGGTCGTTGCCTGCGGCGGTGATGCGTTCTTGGTGGCACATCCTGTAAAAAGGGAACAAATTACGACGAGAAGAATTAAGAGGGAAGCAATTTTGAATTTTCTAGTCTTTATCATTTCATCCACTCCTCCAAAAGAATTCTAAGAAATCAGATTGCCAGCTGATTACCAGTGAGTCAGAGTCAGCCTTTCTTTAGGAGCTGCAATAAGTCTCTGCGGGCTTGGGGACAGCAATGCAAACACAAATTATTCTCCCATCCGGCAGCTGCATTCGATCGATTTTCACCTCCGTATCGTACATAGCTCTCATTGAATCCTCGGAAATTACGTCTTGAGGGATTCCAAGCTCTAACAAGCGGCCTTTTTTCAGAGTCACCACTTTATCCGCACAGAAAAACGCCTGACCGGGATCATGGGTAACCATCAGAATGCTGATCCCTTTCCGAGCAAGAAGCCGCACATGTTCAAGCACAATATTTTGTTTGCCAAAATCGAGACTTGAGGTCGGTTCGTCCATAATCAAGATTTTCGGTTGCTGAGCCAAAGCCCGGGCAATCAGAACCAATTGTTTTTCTCCGCCGCTGATCTTGGTGTAAATACTATCTTTTAAATGGGTTATATTCAGCTTTTCCAAAGCTTCATGGGCAATTTCCTCGTCTCTTTTATTTGGTAAAGCAAGGCTGGATAAATAAGCGGTTCTCCCCATGAGGACAACATCGAAAACCTTAAACGGAAAAGGAGGGGTATGGGCCTGCGGAATATAACCCATCACTTGAGCCAATTTTTTCTGGGATAATTTTTGCACCTCGTCTCCATCGATCAGGACAGATCCGGCAGAAGGAGTTAACAGTCCGAGGATATTTTTAAGCAGAGTCGTTTTACCACAGCCATTGGGACCCAACACACACATCAGTTCACCTTTTTCAACCTTGAAGGAGATCTCATGCAGTATTTCGCTCTTACCATAGCTATAAGAAACATTTTTAATCTCTAGCACTATTTCCATCCCCTGACATTATTTTTGAAGATCAAGATAAAGAAGGGTACCCCAATCAAGGAGGTGAGAATCCCTAGGGGGACTTCGACTGAGCCAAGACAACGGGCCAAATCATCGACAAGCAATAAATAGGTTGCCCCAAGAATAAACGTGACGGGCAAGAGCGTTCTATAGTTGGGACCAACGATGGCCCGAGCCAGATGGGGAATCACCAAACCAATCCAGCCGACCATACCGGAGATAGAAACGGATGCTGCTGTTACTAAAGTCGAACTTATGACCACGATTAACCTTAGCCTATTGGTATTAATCCCCAGAGTCCGAGCCTCATCTTCTCCAAAGGCCAGCACATTTAATCTCCAGCGCACTAGAAAAAGGGGGATAAAGCCTAGCGTGATGGGAATCATGGCGCTGAAGAGATCCCCCTTATCTACAGAAGATAGGCTACCCATCAACCAGAAGGTAATGGCCGGGAGTTTATCATTGGCATCGGCAAAATATTTCAGAGCACCCGTGCCTGACGAAAAAAGAGTACTAATCATGATTCCACTCAGCACCAAACCGACCGTCGGGTCATAGTCAAGTTTGATATTGATCAAATAAGCCAAAAGTACCGCAACAAGCCCAAAAAGAAAGGCCGAAACCTGGATGACAAACCCGGATTGTGAATAATATATTGCCAGGCAGGCACCAAATCCTGCCCCAGCCGAGGCACCCAGGATATCCGGAGATACCAGAGGATTCTTGAACATGCCTTGATAGGCAGCACCCGCAGTTGAAAGCGCCGCTCCAACCAGCATCGCCGCAAAAATGCGCGGTAATCTGATGTTAAAGACAACGGTTTCCAGATTCGTTTCTGCCCCGCTGCCAAAATAATGCCCATAAAGGATTGACCAGAGCTGAGGGAGCGAAATAGCATAGCGTCCGATAGCAAACGAAAATAGAAACGCTGCGATCAGAAATAGAACAAGGATGAATTTCTTCATTGAGCTGGTGACAACCCTTCCTTTTGCCTAAGGTGTAGCTTGGATACTCCGTAAGCGCTAGGCACATCAGCCCTACTTAGTAGCTTGACTCCTAGGAATATTTCTTTTCTTGTTCTCCTTCCCGTTTTTTCTAACCAGTCAAACAAGCCTGAATCGATGGCCATTCTCACTACCTGGAAGGATTTATAGGATTTCATGAGGTTTTCAATGACCTCAAGTTTCTCTAGGATTTGGATGTCCGCTATTTTTTTCATTACTACTACCTCCTCGAAAATTATGATCATAGATATTTGGCAATTGTATGAAAATTTGGTTTCTTGAATTTAGCTTAAAAAATAACTCCACCCATAGAAAGTGGAGCCATGCCAAACAAAAGCCTAGCTGACTTAGCCACCTCCTTTTCAATAGTGAAGGCATATCCGTTTCCGGGTACACCCTGAGGACCATTGGTCCTGTCCAGCAACCATGGATTTGCTCTAAATAGCCAGACAACATTGTCTAGCTATGAAAGTGATTACAGGGAAATTAAGTTTGAGATGTTAATAGATTCGCTCGATATTGATGTAACCATTGATTATCGGTTTTCAAACCATCCAGGATATGCTTGGCGTCGTTTCCTAACTACTTTAAGTGCAGAAACTGCTAAAAAAGTTTCTTCTTTACCTCCAATCATCGTAATACACAACTACATCTGATCTATATCGAGCAACTTAAACGCATGACGTGCGTCGCAGGAAATATTAAGTAACCTGAAGGAAGAAGGTGACACCTAATGATCAATTTGCCTACGACTATCACCTATGAAATAGAGAACTCGTTGTACCTTAACATTACCAACCGTTGTACCAATCACTGTACCTTTTGTGTGAGAAACAATTCGGATGGAGTTGTTAGTGGACTAAATCTTTGGCTGAAAAGGGAACCCACTGTCGATGAGATTCTTGAAAATATTTTAAATCTGGAGATTTCTAAATATAAGGAATTTGTATTTTGTGGGTATGGGGAACCGCTAATGCGTACCTATGATCTTATTGAGATTTGCAAAAAGCTGAAAGCTTCCTATAACATGCCCATTCGCATTAACACAAACGGTCAAGCCAATTTGATTAATGGCTGCGATATCACCCCGTTGTTAGAAGGGCTGGTAGATACTATTTCTATTAGCCTGAATGCCAAGGATAAACAAGAGTATCAGGCCTTATGCTTGTCTGATTTTGGAGAAACGGCTTTCGAAGGAATCTTAGATTTCACCGCCAAATGCCAAAAATATATTCCTAAGGTGGTTCTTTCGGTAGTTGACCTTATTTCCGGGGAAGACATTCAAGCGTGTAAGCAGATTGTCGAAGGCATAGGTGTCGATTTCAGAGTAAGACATCTTGCTGTTTGAACGCTTGGTCGGGGACCAAGTATACTGTTGTCTTTTAATATATCTCTGTCACTAAAGCGGAGATCTACTGGCCCCTATGTACTTTGAATTAGCTTTAGTTCATAAACCCTTCTCCCTGGTTAAAAGCTGGTCAGCCCAGGTAGCTGCCCATTCACGCAACTCCTTGATCTCCATAGGATCCGGCACCTTGGACACCGTATGCTCGGCAATTGTGTTGGCTAGATTCAGATAAATTTTTGCTTGCTCTGAATCCGGTGCTGCTTCAATCGTCGTTTTGCCTTGCAACTCACTCGTGGTAACAGTTACGGAACGGGGCACATACCCAACGACCTGGGTCCCCGTTCGATTGGCAAAGTCATCGATGATCGCTCTGCTGTAATCATCATTGATCGAGTTGGCAATCACTCCACCCAGTAAGGCGCCGCCTGAATTGGAAAATTTCTGGATTCCTTTAAATAAGTTGTTCGAAGCGTAGATCGACATAAAGTCTGCCGAAGATACGGTAAACACGTGCTCAGCAATCCCATCCCGGATTGGCATAGCAAAACCACCGCAAACCACATCCCCCAAGACATCGTAGAGGACGATATCGAGGTCTAGTTCTTCAAAGACCTTAAGCTGCTTCATGATCTGAACCGCAGTGATAATTCCCCGGCCGGCACAACCTACCCCTGGGGCCGGTCCTCCGGCTTCTACGCAATAAACCCCTTGAAAGCCTTGGAAGATTACTTCTTCCTTTTGAACAGTATTCTTTTCCCGCAGGGTATCCAGTACGGTTGGTATATAGTTTCCATCCCGCAGCGTGTTCGTGGAGTCACTTTTCGGATCACAACCAAATTGCATTACCTTATAACCGGCCTTAGCCAGCGCTGCACTAATGTTGGAAGTGGTCGTCGATTTCCCGATGCCACCTTTACCATAAATAGCGATCTGTTTGATTTTTTTCTTAGTCACCATCGTTCTCCTCTGAATTTCATAATTTTTGTAGTATTCAAAGCATAAAGCTTAGTTCCTCTGCGGCACGATCCCGATCCGCCCGGTCCAGGATCGCATTAAGCAGCATTTCTAAAATGCGCAGCGCTCCCCTGTAGCCGACAATCGGGAAATACGGGTGAATGAACCTGTCGGTAATAGGGAAACCCATGCGCACCAAGGGAATGTCGAGTCTGCGCGCTAAATGCTTGCCATGAACTTCTCCGATCAGCACATCGACCGGTTCATTTTTAAGGTATTGCTCAAGTTCAAAGAGATCTGTATTGCTTTGTACTACGCCCTCCGTTTCATACCGCGCAAATATTTCTTGAAGACGCTCATCAATTTCACTGGAAGCAGGACCTGTAAAGACAAACGCTGGCACCATTCCCAGGCCTGCTAAAAACTCACAGAGCGGAACAGCAAGATCAGGATCGCAAAAGACGGCGGCCTTCTTTTTATAAAACAAGGGGTGGCAATTCATGACGGTTTCTACGAGCTGCGCCCGCTGGCGTTTAAGCTCTCCTAAAGGAGCACTGCCATAAAAAAGCTGAAGCTGACGGATATACCGATCCGTTGCTTCGATCCCGATCGGCAGATCGAGAGTAACAAACGGCATACCGCATTTTTCTGAAAGTGCTGCGGCTGGCGCTCCGGCAGCAGCAGGCCCCAGCGCAAGGATCAGTTCACATGACCCTGCCGAAATAATTTCACTGAGTGGAGTTCCTCCTGGGGAATACTCGTCCTGCTTTTCAGGAGTCGCTGCATCAAACACATCGCTGATATCCGGGCAAACGGTGAAGTCTCCGTTAAATGAAGCAGCAATTTCTTTAATCTCCCGGATATCGCCAGGGTTGACCAGTCCCGGTATGATGAAACACTTTTTCTTTTTAAGCACCGATCTAACAGCAAGCTGGCCTAGCAGCGCTTCAACCATGCTGGAGTAACCGGTAAGATGCGAGCCGATATAACTCGGAGTCTGTGCACTAACCAGATATTTTCCTTCAGGCAACTCTATCTCGCCTAAAATTGCCGCCACATGATCTCCGATCGTTTCACTTAGACAAGTCGATTGAACGGCAATGATCTGCGGCTTGTAGATGTCAAAAATATTTTTAACAGCGACTTTAAGATTTTCCTCGCCCCCAAAAATCGCTGCGTTTTCTTTGAGCATGCTAGAGGTGACGCGAATCGTCTTTTGAAAGTGTTTGCTGATCAGAATCTTATGATAACGGCAGCAACCGGATGACCCGTGACTATGCGGCATACAGGCCTGCACGCCCAAAGCTGCATAGATGGCCCCGATCGGCTGGCACATTCTGAGGGGATCGATATGTAAGGCCTGTCTTGTACTCTCTACTTTATCCGTTTTTAGCATAGCAGTTCACCTGCCGTCGTATCTCTCTCCCACTCAGGAACATCGGTTTCCCAATGAGAAATAAAAATACTCATCTCCAGATCTTGGGCAAACTGGAGAAATCCTTGGACCCCGGCATACTGTACGCCGCGCTCTTCAGAATTGAATGTTCTTGACTTGATGCATTTTTTATCATATTCAAACTGCTGGGTGATTCCAGAAAAACAAAGATCAGGCCTAAGCAGTTCTAAAAACTCTCTAACCTGACTCCGTGAAAGGAGAAAAGTAAGTGACCGACCATTTTCCTGTTGAGGACTCAGCTCATTAAACAGAACGTATTCCTCCCAACGTTTAGATAGTTGGCGCGGTAATGTACATAAAAACCCCTCATTGGTCACTTCATTCTTAGCATAATCCTGGCTGATTAAGATTACTTCTACTCCCAGGTCGACAAGCATAGCCTGAAAGTGATCGCTTTTAAAGCAGTCTTCAAACAAGGCTGCCGTCAGACCGACGAAACGCTCTTTATAAGCTAAAAGCTTCGGCATCAATCCCATTACGGTATTCTTGATTGAGGCTTCTGTTCTCTCTTTCAGAGCCTGGTCCCCAAAATAATCCGCCATACCACGCAGAGAGCTGATGATATTTGAAAGTCCTGTAAAATCGACCTTTATCCAGCCAATACCGTACTTTTCTTCAATTGACTGCACGACGTCGTCAATCGCTTTATCGCTTCCAAGTATCGTCAGCGCCGCCGTATGGCCTGAGCGAAGCTCTTCGATAGTAGTAACCCCCATCATGGCGGATACAACATGATAGCCAATCTGTTCGAAGAGTGCATCGATCTCCTGTTTGTTTTTCCCGGTATAGAATTCCCCCACAATATTGATGGAGAACTCCTCTGCGGTTCTGCTTTTTGAACCAAAAATTTCGTCGACAATTTTTAGGTCGGCAACCCTATACCCCGGGATATTTTTAAATCCTTCGCACGACAAAGGAATAACCGTTATTCCGAATTTCTTTTCCGCCAACTGGGCGACTTTGTCAATATCATCTCCGATCAGTCCGACCGGACAAGTAGCGCAGATGGCAATCGCTTGCGGCTGAAAAAGAGCCACCGCTTCTTCAAGCGCCAGGGTGAGCTTTTCCTCCCCGCCAAAAATCACATCATTTTCTGTCATAGCGGTAGAAAAACTGCGGCTCGCAAACAGACTACCCTGCCTACCTACCTCTTGAGCACGGCTGTTATCCCAAGAAAAATACGCGCAGCCGACCGGACCGTGGGTGATAACAAGCACATCTGAGATCGGTGACATAGCGAGCCCTCGGCACGCCATATAACAACAGCCACCACCATAGAAAATTCCCGGTATGGGCAAGAGCCTTTTGTTGTCATTCTTGGGAATTGAATTTAGACTCAGGCCCTCGATCAACGTTTGCTGGCCATCTTCTTGTCTACAGTTGTTCAAAGCAAACTGCCTCCTTTTCACAAACAAGACTAGACCATTTTTTTCATCATGATCCAGACACCCCGGTCATCATTGATAATTTCCGCTGGGATCCCAAGTTCCTTTAAAAAGTCCGCATAGTCTTCCGCCCCAAATCCATTGGTGGCATCAATCACGCACTGCGGCCACTCCGGATGCGCGACCTTCATCTTGGCAGTGATTTTCGTTCTCAACTCGGCACTACCGAAACCCTTGCCGACATACGTCATTCCGTTCGGAGCAAGCACTCGGTAAATTTCCGCAAAGGCCTGCTTCATCTCGTCTCTGTCTCCCCAAAAACCTATTGAACCTCGACTTATAATCAGATCAAAGCCGTTATCCGGCAAGTCTATTTTTCGCACATCGCTAACGAGCGTAAAGGTTCTATCCTCAAGCGCCCAATCCTTAATCCGGTTGTTGGCGATTTGTAGGGCGTCTTCTTTTACATCCATAAGCGTAATTCGCATATCGCTTGCTTTGGCAACGCTAAGTCCGAGGTGTCCTCCGCCGCAGCCAACATCAAGGCAAACACCATTTTTTCGCCCCAAGATCCTGATTGCATCCTGGGCGATAACCTCATAAATTGGAAAAAATATTTCATTGGCAATTTTGTCAAAGTCTTCTCTGCTCCTCATAATTACCTCCTTTTGCCGTAGCTCCGAAACTTTTCTGAAACCCCCTTGGCCCAGAATTTCGGAATTACTGCGGTTACCGCTTTTGTAGGCAGCGGCACGCCAAGTTTTTCACAATACGTTAGTTAGCCAGCGGAACACAGCTTCTAATATCAACTCCTTGATCGTCGACGAATTTTGCTATTTTGACATTGATTCCATACGTATCTCTCATGTTTGCTTCGGTTATGAGATCCTCTGTCGTTCCGACCTCAAAGCCGTTTTTGTTGAGCAACGCCACTTTTGAGGAGCAAAGAAAGGCGTGATTGGGAAAATGGGAGGTCATCACAACTCCGATCCCTTCATCGGACAGCTTTTTTATTTGCAGTAGAACCCGCACCTGATTACCGTAATCGAGGTTAGAGGTGGGTTCGTCCAAAATAAGCAGCTGGGGTTTTTGCGTAATCGCTCGGGCGATTAGCACCATTTGTCGTTCACCGCCACTTATCTCGGTATAGATCATATGTTTCAAATAGGAAATGCTCAACGTTTCCAGGGATTCTTCGGCGATCTTAACATCGCCCCGTGAGGGAGAGGAAAATAAACCCAGATGCGCCATTCGCCCCATTAAAATAACATCCAGGACCGTATAGGGAAAAGGTGGCGTATGCGCCTGGGGGACGTAGCCGATTGCTTTAGCGAGACGCGGCTTTGACCATTTTCTAATATTCTCCCCATCAAGAGTTATTTCACCGCCTTTGACGTCTATAAAACCTAATATGGATTTAAATAACGTCGTTTTCCCCACTCCGTTGGGACCCAGTAGACAAAAGAATTCCCCAGAAACGACCTTGAAGGAGATATTCCGAAGAACAGTCCTTTTCGAATAACCGAACGAGGCGTCTTTTATTTCCAAGATCATGTCCACGAATTCCTCCCCTTGACTAACAGGTAGATAAAAAACGGAGCTCCGACTATAGCCGTTAGGATACTGAGGGGTATCTCTACCGTGAAGAAAGTACGTGAAATATCGTCGATCAGCAGCAGATAGGCACCACCTAACAGAACCGAGGCTGGTAGCATATACTTTAAATTTGGGCCGACAAGCATCCTCGCCAGGTGGGGGATAACCAGGCCTACCCACCCGATCATCCCTCCTGCCGCCACCGAGGAGGCTGTCAGCAGAGTTGCGCAGATTATATAAACAAAGCGGATTTTCTTAGTGTCTACCCCCAGAGCCTGCGCCTCTTCCTCTCCGAAAGCCAGGGCATTAAGCTTATACCTAAGCAGCAAAATGGGAACAATGCCAATTACAAACGGAACCAGCATCAACATGACGTTTTTAGACGTAATAGAAGTTAGCCCTCCCATCAGCCAATAGGCGATTTCCGGCAGTTTGTTATTCGGATCGGCTGTGTATTTGGCAAGTGAAATAAATGCAGAAAAAAGACTGCTCACGACCATACCGGTCAAGACCAAAATCAGGACAGAATTGTTGTTTTTTCCGATCATACGACTGATCAAATAGGTCAGCATAACGGCAATAATTCCAAACGCAAAGGCTGCCAATTGAATGGTAATCGCACCAGCCGACATCAGAATGGCCATCGCTGCCCCAAAGCCAGCGCCCGCAGAAGCCCCGAGGATATCGGGTGATACCATTGGATTGCGGAATAACCCCTGATACGCAGCGCCCGAGGCTGAAAGAGCGGCACCAATAATCAGTGCGACAATAATTCTCGGTATCCGAATATTAAACAATACGGTTTCAGTCGTATCCGACCAGGTGGCCGGAAGCCCAAACATCTTTCTAAAGAAAACCGTCAGCAGCTCCGGCAACGGCACTGCAAAACGACCGACGGTGAAAGACCAGAGAAAGATAACAATTAAGACGAGGAATAAAATTACCAGCACCAGCCCGCTCTTTCTGGCCTTGACCTTCGGGCGAGCATCAGCAGTTACGGCATTATGCTTAATCATCTAGACTGCGTGTTTGAGCAGCTCGGCGACCTGCTCATCGGTAAGTTTTTGACCCAAAAAAAGCGAGAAGAAATCTTTCGTTTCCTGTCTCAAGTCAACCTTCACATAATCTGGATACAGTTCGCTTCCCAACCACTCGCTACCGATAACCCTCATAATGTTGGGGGGGCGATCATACCAGCCGAAAGGAAGAGTGGGAGTCAAATACACTTTTTTGTTTTTAACGGCATTAACCTTACCCCAAGAGGTATCATTTAAGATACTGTTATAAGCTTTAACACCGCCTGAGTTGGAACTGACCAAAACAACATCTGGGTTCCAAGAAAGCACCTGCTCCATGGAAACGTTTGTCATGCCTTGCCCACCCTTGGCTTGTACATCGGCCACGTTTTTACCTTTGACAAAATCCAAAACTTCCGTATGGTCGGACCCGGACGGATCGGTAGCCAGCCCGCTGGTTCCTTCAGCGTAGTAGACGCTCACCAGCTTGTCTTGCGGAATTTTGGCAACTACATCGCTGACTTCCTTCATTTTCTTCTCGCAATAGGAAGCAAGCGTCTCTGCCCGATCTGGAACTCCTAAAATATCCCCCATGAGCCTATATACCTTGGCGGTATCAGCCAATCTGGACTCCATAACAATCACAGGCCGCTTGGTCTGATTCGTAATGCTGTCGGCGATTTGCCCAGGATTATTGTTGACCCCGGTTGTCGTCATAAAAACGATCAGATCTGGAGCGAGCTTGGCTATTTCCTCAAGGTTGGCGGTGCTTTTTTCACCCATCCAGCCGCCGAGGACCGGGAGATTTTTGGCACGATCGCTTAGGTACTTTTTCACATCGTCGGAAGGCGCATTGACCCACGCAGCCAATTTTTCTGGAGCCAGGGAATACACCATTGGCTCAGCGGTTGGCACGGCGCAATAAACGGTATTAATTTTCGTCGGGATTGTGACCTGTCTTCCCGCCATGTCCGTGATTACCCGAGTCGTTGCCTGGGACGAATTCCCGGTCGTCGGTGAAGTTACCGGAGTAGTGCTGGTAGCCTGACTACCACAGCCGGTTAGCAACAAAGGTGTCATCCCAAGGCAAAGTAAAATTGCCAGTCCTTTGAAGACTGCCCTCTTGACAAAGATGCTTGACATTCCTGATTCCTCCTCAAGTTATTTTGTGCTGCTTGCGCATTCATAAAGGACTCATTTTTTGATTAGTTAATTACAATGATAAAATGTTCGCTCATTAAATCCAGTCCTATTCGATTATTCAGTTTATTAATTGTCATAAAAATAGCTCCACCCATAGAAAGTGGAGCATGCCAAACCGAAGCCTAGCAGGCCTAGCCACCTCCTTTTCAATAGTGAAGGCATATCCGTTTCCGGCTACACCCTGAGGGCTTAAAGCCCTGGCCGGTAACCATAGATTTCTCTTTAGGTTAGTACGGCTCGGAGATAGAATCTATAAAATTTCACAAGTATAACTTAGTTATTTATCACTTCCAGAACACCCACTTCAATAAGTGGATGTTCCGGGTTCTACTGCTACAGATCATGGGTTTAATATTTTTCCATTGTCACTCCAATGTCGGAAGGTTTGCCAAAATACATCGAAGTCGTCACAATGGCATCAATTCCTGAAGCTGCGTAATCAGCAATATTACCTTCATTGATGCCACCCGCTCCAAGCAGTGTAATCTGCGGGTTAAGTTGTCTGATTTGATCCACGATGTTCTTTAAATCACTGGGGGGGATCTTATCAAATTGCAATCCGTCAACTCCTGCTTCGGACAAAAGGCGCGCATCTTCCAGGGTTTCTACCTCAACAATGATCTTCTTCTCACAGGCATTCGCTTTAATTTCTTTGATTACTTGAACAAGATCGTTGATATCTCCCAGAAAAGCCATATGTTGTTTGAAGGTTAAGATGGTTTCAGATAAGCCCAGCCGGTGAGGAAAAGCACCTCCGGCAATTATGGCTTTAATTGAAAGCTCTTTAGTTCCCGGAAATGATTTCCTCGTAGCTAAAACAGCCACATGAGGGTTTACTGATTTAGCGTTATCCACCATCTTTTTTGTTCTTGTAGCAATACCTGAGGAATATTCAAGGATATTCATCGACACTTTCCAAGCCATATGAAGGCTTGAGGCTAATCCCTCCGCTTCAATAAATATATCCCCTTTATTAACAACGGAACCTGACGGTAACGATCGAAGCGGCGTAACTCCAAGCTTTGCAAAGATCCTTAATACTTCTTCTACCCCAGATAAAACCGTAAATTCTCGCGCAGTAAAGCGAATCTTCCCCTTCATTCCACCGATACCAAGCGTCAGCGTGGTTAAATCAATGTACGGAATATCTTCTTTAATCCAGCGGTCAATTGTATCATCACCGATATAAAGCAGGGTCTCCACCTTCATTTCATTGATTTTATTTACCCTTTACGAAACCATTCTTGGCAAAAATATTCATAGCTTCATCACTTTGCAAATACTCCAGAAACTTAGCAGCAGCATCGCTGTTTTTAGAGGCTGTTACCACCGCGGCCGGCAAGACAACCGGTTTATGTGAATTTACCGGTGCTTTTGCCACAATTTTAACTTTATCCGAGGTGATTGCAACCGTATCCCAGACAAAACCTGCTTCAGCATTCCCCGTCTCAACGTACGTCATAACTTGCATTAGATCCTTACCCATGACCAGCTTGGGTTGTAAGGCGTCCCATAATTTAAGGGTATCTAGAGTTTCTTTCGTCGTCTTGGCTGCAGGGACTGATTCAGCCTCACCAATTCCGATTTTCTTAACCTCCGGTTTGGTTAAATCCTCGAAACTATTGATAGAAGTGTTGTTTTTATCGACGATCAAAACAAGTTCATCGCCTAACAAATTCACTCTAGACTCTTTCTTGATAAGCCCTTTTTGCTCTAAGGCATCCATTTGGGGCTTACCTTGAGAAATAAAAATATCTGTGGGTGCACCCTGCTCGATTTGAGTTTGTAGCGTACCGGACGGCCCATAATTATAAACTAATTTCACTTGAGGATTTTTCACCGCATACAACCCTTTGATTTCTTCAAGTGAGCCTTTTAAACTGGGAGCAGTCGCTATCAAAAGTTCCACGGGTTTAGTCTGGTCAACGTTACTGCCTACCGTTGCTGAGGTTTCCTTTGCAGCACTTGAACACCCCGAAACAAAGAGCACCAGAAATAAGATGGAACAAGCAATTAGTCCTAAGGCAACTTGAGCTTTATGTGTCTCTCTAATTTTATAAAATAGTTTCATGTGTTTGTTTCCCCTCTTCCTCATTACATTTTTACTGTAGAATTTAAGTTAGAGAAATGCAAATTAGACAATGAACAGATTATGCTTTGATTATAATTAGGTCCTCAGGGTTAATTCGAAGCTTCCAGGGCTGTGGTTTATCCTTTAAATCCAACCACATTTGTTTGGTGATCTCCCATTGAATTTGCTGGTTACCTTGTCCTCCACTATCCTTTTGCACAGCCAGATAGACTGTCATCCGTGAAGGAGCTTCACTTGCAAACTTAAGCCAGCATTTAAACACGATGTCATTTTCTTCGTCCAAAGCCAAGGTAAGTGTGTGGGCACGAATACCGACACATTCGATGTTTCTGGAAATTTCACTCGTGGTTGTTATGTTTATTCCCCAATCCAGAGCCACGAACTCAAACGCTGATATGTATTTTGCTACAGAAAAGTTCTTGCACCCTGTTAGTCGTGCGGATACTAGTGAAGGTGGGGCCCTGAATACTTCCTTTGTCCCTCCTTTGGCTTCAATTCCCCCTCGTGACAGAACGACCAATTGATTGCAAATACTATAGACTTCTTCCATGTTATGGGTTACATACAGGGTAACCCCTTGATAGTCGGATAGCGTCTCTGTCAATTGTTCGATCATGTGACTTCTCAAATAATCGTCTAGCGCCGAAAATGGTTCATCTAAGAGCAGAGCTTCTGGCTTGATGGCTAAAGCCCGAGCTAGAGCAACTCTCTGCTGTTGTCCTCCCGAAAGCTGGCTAGGGTATCTCTTTTCCAAACCTTCCAGCTTAATCATCCTCACCATACCCTTGATTATAGCCAGTTTATCCTCTCGTTTTCGGTTTTCAATTCCGAAACCGATGTTATCCTCAACCGTCATATTGGGAAACAGAGCGTAATTTTGGAATAAAAAGCCCAGATTTCTCTTACGACAGGGAAGATTAATCCCTCTCTTAGAGTCAAACAACGTTCTGCCGTTGAGCACAATCTTCCCACTATCGGGTGTATCAATGCCTGCGATGCAGCGCAAGGTCATACTTTTACCTGAACCAGACGCTCCCAAAAGTCCAAGAACCTCTAACCCTGCCTCAAAACTCACCTCAAGCTTAAAGTCTGGCAGTTTTTTTTGGATATCCACCACTAATTCCATCCTATTTTCTACCGTTATGAGCAATCATTTTGCGCTGGTAATCAGTCCAGTAATTCATTAAGGTCATAACGATCAGCGAAATAATAAAGATTAGTATCACCCATATCAAAGCCTTTCTCATTTCCCCACCCTCGGCCGCAAAGAAGATCGCGGCAGGAATAGTCAATGTTCTACCAGGTATATTACCGCCAATCATGAGCGTGGCGCCAAAATCGCCAAGAGCCCTCGCAAAGGCTAAAA
>JGI12269J14319_10000954_pt1 | contig 28540 bp, 22 predicted proteins | sample PeaSoiSIISIP2007_FD_14319 | JGI IMG/M metagenome (IMG submission 14319)
TAAAAGATGAGCCCGCCGCTTTCAAGGCCAAGGTGGAAACAANGCTGAAGGCAGCCGTCGCNGCCTATCAGAAAGTATCGGACATGAGCTCCACTACGCCCGATGCCGATAAGCTGATGGCCGAACACGCCAAGGCCGTGACCGTGATGAACGCGCTGTTCAACCTATTCCCGCCCGAACTCAGACCCGACCCGAACGCGCCCGCGGGCATCCGCGGCGCGCCGAAAAACTGATTGTCGTCCGTCTAGGGGAGGATTGAATTCGGAGCAGCCTGTCAGCGACGCACAAGTTTATCCTTGGCGGATTAGCCTACGCTGCTCTGGGTATTCCCAATGATGCGCCCCCGTGACTTCTGACATGTTGGTTTATCGCAAACTTGTTCAACAGATTTTCACCCACCTTCATTTGGCAAGTTAGGGTAAACCTCCGCCGGATCAAAGCCATCCTTGCGGACTTCTAGGACAAGCCCATACGGGGTGTTCGGGGCAAACTCACCTCGGATGCAAATCTCATCTCCAGGCTGGGCCGTGGTGAGATTTGCCACAATGTCTGAGGCCGTCCTGAAAAAGTGCATTCTGCAGGCGGGTATACCTAGGGCGCATGTCAGCAGGAATATTGAAAGCTGGAGGCACAATTCCCAGTTGCCGATAATCCTGTTTCTCAGGACTTGGGAAACGCTCCGAAAGCCTCAACGTTCTTGAATCGACACACCTGTCCTGCGGCGTCGTTGGCAAGCCTGCCAGCCACATTTATCATCGTGAATAATGACGCCTCGCCTAGGAGCGATATCCATGCGGAGACTATTGATTCGTGGCGGACTGTCATTGCTGGGCACGGCGCTAATGCTGGCTTGGTGGTCCTACGGCCCAGGCTCGAAGGGCAAGCCGGTCACAACCGAGAATCACATTCCATCCAAAGTTGGTACCGGCGGCCAGATGCTCGAAATCAACGCGGAGAGCACTTCCGCAGCCACCATGCGGGTATCCTTTGAGCGACTCGATAAGCCCCCGGGCGAACAGATGATTCTGGACAGCTTGGAGAAGATTCCGGCGGGGACGAAATCCTGGAGCATCGATGTGCCCTCAGGCGTGGGCGGCTATATCGAACTGGATGCCGACCATCCCAACGTCGGCGACACCCTAACGATGCGCGTCCATATGAACGGCAAACTCGTGGACGAACAGACGGACAAGCTGGACCAACCGCTCGAGCCGAAGACCGCATTCTTCGTACAGGATCACTATGATGACTATTCCCTAGCGGCACTCGCTGAGGAGCCAGATCAACAGCATTAGGTAGCTCCCGGCGGGCCGTCCGCATAGCCAGGTCCTGACGTGTCATCTTATCGGAATTCGGCCCGCGAGTCGGAGGGCCACATTCCCACATGACGATAATCCCGTTTCTCAGGCCCAATCCGCTCTAGGTGGAGGGATTACTTACGGTTTGCCCGTATTCCGTTACCTTATCGGTCCGTGATCGAGTAAACTCACCCGTCTCAAACCCCATGCCACTCCCCCCAAGTACCAAACTCGGACCATACGAAATTTTAGCCGCCGTAGGTTCCGGCGGGAAACCGTAAAGGGCGGTTTGAACATGAGGAAGGAGTTAGAAGCGCGGGCGCTCAGATTGCAGAAACCGAAGGGCTTGGTGTAACGTCTGGAAGGAAGGCAGGATCCGGATCGCCCAAGTGAAATCATTGCGCTTGTATGAACATGGCCGCGCGAATATCCGAGTGATGGCCGTGACGCGCACCCATGAGAAACGCTCACCCATGAGGGAGGGGTAATCGAATGAAGAATAAGCGAATGGCGTCTTTTTTCGTATCGCTTGCGGCTCTGCTGCTCGCGAGTCCCGCGCTGGCGCACCATGGTTTTGCAGGCCGCTACGACGAGGAACACCCGTACACCGTGCAAGGGACTGTCCTGGAATTTCAGCTTGAGAACCCGCATTCGGCAATTATTTTTGAAGCGAAGGATCAGAACGGCACCATGCAACAGTGGCATGCCGAACTCGGCGGCGCCAACGCGTTGCGCAGGGCCGATGGCTGGGATCGTGACACGCTGAAGCCCGGGGACAAAATCACCATCATTGGGCCCCGCAACAAGAACGGCTCCAACGACATGAACCTTTCTCACGAGAGCAAGATCACCATGACGGACACGGGGAAAGTCATCCACAACAGTATTAAGGCCGAGCAAGCCCCGCCGGCAGCACCGGCGAACTAGGGTCGTCTCCGAGATCGCGCTTTCTCTTTGCGGCGGGGGATGTGACGCGAAGTGGCTCCCTTTCCCGCCGGGGCCCTGCGGTAGTTTGTTATTTTGTCCGGCGCTTGCCTGAAGGAGTTGTGCGATGAGGGACAGCAAGAAGGGTGTGCTGGTGGTCGGCCTGACGGTGGCAGCCTTGTGTGCTCCGGTCAACTCCAGCTTCGGGCAAACGCATACTCGGATGAGCGGCCCGCCGCAACCGCCGAAAGCCACCACAACGCCGACAGGAACGTGGCTGCCGAAATCGATCGCCTACATCAAGGCTTCCAATACCGGCAAGGACAATCAGTTCGGCGACGCGATAGCGCTCAGCGCCGACGGCAACACACTCGCGGTCAGCGCCACTGCCGAGGACAGCGCAGCTAAAGGCATCAACGGCGTCTCCAAGGACCGGGCGATAGGTTCCGGCGCGGTGTACATCTATACTCGAGACAAAAAGGGCTGGAGGCAGCAGGCCTACCTTAAGGCCTCGAATACGGCGGAAGGCGCTCAATTCGGAAACTCGCTGACCCTGAGCGCCGATGGCAACCTATTGGCAGTCGGCTCTTCTGGAGAAGCTAGTTCGGCCACTGGCATTAATGGCAATCAGAGCGACCGTTCGATGTCGGGTGCGGGCGCCGTCTATGTCTTCGCGCGCGCCGGCGCTGCCTGGTCGCAGCAGGCCTACCTGAAATCGTCAAACACCGGCGGGCCGGATGTAGGCTACCAGTTCGGCTACGCGGTCTCCCTCAGCAGTGACGGAAGCACGCTCGCCGTGAGCGAGACCAGCGATCCCAGCAACGCCACGGGAACCAACGGCGACCAAAAGGACACCAGTGCACCGGATTCCGGAGCGGTGTTCATCTTCAACCACAGCGGCGACACCTGGTCGCAACAGGCTTACGTCAAGCCCTGGAACACGACCGCGCCCGGTTTACTGTTCGGCTACTCCGTCGGCTTGAACGGCAACGGCGACACCCTCGGCGTGGGCGCGTACAATGACGAAGGCCGTAGAGGCGCCATTTACGTCTTCACGCGCAACAAGGGGACCTGGTCGCAGCAAATGCGTGTCATCGCCACGAACGGCGAGGTAGGCGATTACCTCGGATGCTCGCTGGCCATCAGCGACGACGGCAACACCATTCTCGCCGGCTCCGTGGAAGATAAATTCAGCCAAATCAATGCCGGCCAGAAGGACCTTTTGGACTCCGTCGGCGGGGCCTACGTTTTCGTGCGTGCGGCAGGCAAGTGGTCGCAACAGGCTTATGTGAAGGCCTTCAATCCGCGGGAGAATGACCAATTCGGATGGGCTTTGGCCATGAGCCGGGACGGCAACACGATTGCCATCGGCTCGCACCTTGAGGACAGCGGCGCCAAGGGCGTCAACGGGGATCAGTCTGACGCCTCCATGGAAGATTCCGGCGCGGTCTACGTTTACACCCGCAGCGGCACGACCTGGAATCCCACGGCCTACGTCAAGGCTTCCAACACCAAGCCTGCCGCGGAATTCGGCATCTCGGTTGCGCTTAATGGCGACGGCAAGGTGCTCGCCGCCGGCGCGACAATGGAAAATAGCGCCGCCAAGGGCGTCAACGGCAAGCAGGACGATACGTCGGCCATCAGCGCCGGCGCCGCCTACATCTATTACTGACGAGAAGGAGAAAAATGGCATGCGCAAGATAGCTTCATTGGTCGCGGCGGCATTCCTTCTCTCGATCGCAAGTGCGGGTCTTTCGCTCGCACAGCAGGCCCCTCCGGCTGCCGGCGCTCCGCCTGCCAGACCGGGCGCGGGTGCTCCCGGGCGTGGGGGAGCTCCTCCGCCGCCGTTCAGCATCATGAGTCCTGATATGGTCGACGGCTCGCTGCTCCCGCAGCAATTCACTTGCGCCGCCGGTACGGAGGCGGTGTCGCCGCCCCTGCAATGGATGAACGCGCCGAGAGGCACGGTGAGCTTCGCTCTGATCGTCCACGACATGGAACCGCGTCCGCAGAAGAAACTCGACGACATTTTGCATTGGATGGTGTGGAACATCCCCGCTACAGCGACCAAGTTCCCGCAGGGTGTTCCGTCCAATACCGCCGATCTTCCGGACGGTAGTCATCAGACAAACGGCAATCCGGGCCAGGGTGGCATCATCGGCTATCTGCCGCCGTGCCCGCCGCAAAATGTTCCCCTGCTGCACCACTACGCGTTCGATATGTTCGCACTCGATACCAAGGTGGACTTGCCGGAAACGGCCACGCGCGCGGACGTGATGAAGGCCATGGACGGCCACATCCTCGGGCACGATTCCCTGGTCGTTCCTTTCAATCGCTAGACCGCAACATGACGGATTTAGAGTGCAACAGGCCACCGGTAGCGGTGGCCTGTTGCTTTTCGGAGCCACGAGGATTCGTCCAGTCCCCGGCGCGATGGTTCCGCGCATCATGCGTGGGCAAGCCGGTCTACGAGGCCTGGAAGTAAGGCGTGCGGCCATTCCACTTTTCTCTAGGCCGCGGTTTGGAAAAAATATCTCGCGCAACTCCTTGGCGAATTGACGAATGCAAAACTCGAAGTAACCTTGCTTCCGACTTTGATCCGATTTCGATCTGGAGGACACGATGATCGTTACTCGCACCAGCACGGTATTCGCGGCGTTTCTCTCGCCCGACGGCAAGCACATCGCCGCTTTAATGCCGGTCGAGACAGCGGAAGCGCAGAATGCGCAGAGCCATGTGATCTTCCTCGAAAACTTCTCCGACGAACTGCGCCGCAAGGTCCCGGTCAGCAAGTAACTGCGATCGCGCTTAATCCTGCAAATCCCCAATAAAACAGGCCTTTTGACGTGGTTTGAACCGATAACTTCCGGGTTGTCGGCAAACCGTAAGTAATCCTCGGCCCCCACGCCAAGTTACAACTCGCGCCAAGTCCCGAGAAGTCGGCTTATCGGAATGTGCGTTTTCCCAACACTCACTTCGCAAAACTGTCTGATGTTGACTAGGGTGCGAAGCGACCGAAAACAACGACTAGAGCTATAAACAAGAAATAGATCACGGGTCCAAAGGCTATTGGTATCAGCAGGACAATGAATATTGCACGATCCGTTCTTACGCGGCGGTAGTAGGTGACTGCCAGCGCCAGCCAAATACATCCTACGATAGCCCCGCAAACAAAAGCGGCGACCGGGGACATTGGACTAAGCAATAGGAGGCTCCAAGGAACGAATGCAAGAACTATTACGGCAGTTAGCAGCCATGAACTCGGATTTTTCATCAATGAGACGAATCGCTCACGATTCGACATTCTTTTCAGGGCGGAGCCGTCAGTGTTTATGCGCGGGAGTATAGCACTGGTCATCTGAGCTACATGGCGGTCATCGCCACATCCTGAGAAGTCCTCTTATCGGAACGTGGCCCGCCGCCCATTTGGATCGATTGAGCGAACTAGGAATCCTAGGTTGGGCTTAGCCAGAATGAAAAATCGCAGGAAAATTCAGACGCGCCTTGCCGAAATTACGATGCAAATTATTTCAATGCCCCTTGGCCTCTTGGAGCTTCATGCTACTTACTTCCGCGCCGGACCATGCGCTCCGCATCGATGGTATTGGCGCATGCCGGCTCAACTCTTCGATTTCCCGCACCTGTGAAAGGAGCAACACATCCTGCCACCCGGCAGGGCGACCGGGCACTTTTTGGGCGGTTGCCGCGACGTCTTTTACAAAAACCTCCATTACCATGGCTGGCGAAGATCCGACATTCCTGAACCCGTGCATCGTGCCCCTCTCCATGAAAAACGCTTGCCCCGGCGTTGCTTCGACCGGTTTTGCAGAGCCAATGGTCAGCTCGAGTTTTCCGGCGACGGGAATGAACAGGTGGAACCGGACATCGGTGTGGGCGTGCATGCTGCGGATGGCGCCAGGCTGGAGTTCGACCCGTGTAACACGGACTTCAGCGCGGTCTATTTGTCTTACCGGGCTGACGCCTGGGTCGGGAGTGTTGGCCGTACCGGGGGCCTGGGCTCCTGCCTGTAATGCGCAAAGGAAAATCAAAGGCAGAGGTAGAATCATCGTTCGGATTCGCATCGTTCGGCTCCTGGCTTTTAGTAGCACAGACTTCAGTCTGTGGATTTTGACTTTGCTCGGACTAACCCCCACAGACTGAAGTCTGTGCTGCTGAAACGCCACAACTTTGCAGATAGCCCGACTTCCCGGGAGTAATCACAAAAAGCTAAACCTGCCAGAAACTAGCCAATATCCAAATGACGTTTCGTCTTAGTTCCCGGACACAGTTTTCGCGGATACGGAAGGCACGATCTTGCCGGACTGCCAGACAGCGGACAGCCTCTCCGTGTTATGAATATCGTCCAACGGGTTCGCATCCAGCACGAGGAAATCGGCCCGCCGGCCCGATTGCAATGTTCCGAACTGCTTGGCCCCTCCCAGAATTTCCGCGTTCGTCCTGGTCGCGGCGACGATCGCTTTCATGGGAGTGAGGCCTGCTTCCACCATCAACTGCAATTCCCTATGTTCAAGGTAGCCGGGGAAACGAGTGGGGATTCCCGAATCCGTACCAAACGCGATTTTCACGCCGGCGTCGGAGAGCGTCTTCAGATTTTTCTTGCCCATTTCGAGTCCCGCTCTGTACTTGGCTATGTCCGGATCTTTTCGGCCTTTTTCAACGTTTTCCGGACTTCGGACCATGGCCATCGCCGCCGGCTCGAACCCCGCTACGAAAAACGGATCGTCCAGCCATTTCAAATTGTCGGCGTAAGCAAACAGGACTTCGTCGCGGACAAGGGTGGGGATCAGGAAAACGCCGCGTGCTTTCATGGTGTGCATCACGTCCTGGTCCACGGGCTGATCGCGAATGCTGTGAGCGAAGCCGTCAATGCCGGCCGCGAGCAGCGCTTTCGCGTCGCTCAAGTAATATTCATGGGCGAATACACGGATGTGCTGCTTGTGCGCTTCATCGATGATGGCTTGATAGATCTCCGGCTTTATTTTCACGCCGTGACCCAGCCCGTCGTCCACCCACATTTTCATGAAGTCGGGGTGATGCGCCGCAAGTTCGCGGACGTCGGCGCGGGCTTCCTCCGGAGTTTGAGGGCGGTAGCGGTGGTCCGCGGGGTTTGCCCGCCCGGTATATTCAAGGAACCCGCGGCCCGCGGTGTAGAGGCGCGCGCCACCCAAGGTTCCGGCGTGTTGAGCGTCTCGTATTTTGTAAATCTCATCTTCATCCTGTCCGAGGGATGTAGTGGTTGCCACGCCATAAGAAAGATATTTGTTGAGCTGCTTGAGAACGTTTTCCTGCGTGTAGTGTCCGGCCACGGAATCGGCGCCATTCGTTGACAGCCCAAGGTGGCCGTGGAGGTTGATGAGCGCGGGCATGATCGTTTTTCCGCTGACGTCCTTCACATCGGCGCCTTCAGGAATAGAGACCGTCCCCGCCTTTCCGGCAGCGACAACATGATCGCCTTCGATGACGAGCACGGAGTTCTCGATTGCCGGCCGGCCTGTCCCGTCAATCAGGCGCGCCCCTTTCAGTACGGTCTGCCGCGTCCTTGCTTGTGCACCGGCGCGGGGGCAAGCCACAAGAATGGACAGAATAATACCCACGATCACCCAGGCGTACGATCGATCGGCGAATTTCATTTTTATCTCCTCGCTGACCCGGGATACTAGTGCAGGAAGCTGCCCCGGTCAAACGCACAATTGATGACCGGCCAAAAGTCGAGAAGATCGGTGGGACTCCTTTCAAACGGGTGAATCCGGCAAACGAACGAGGACAATCCCAACGGCTCCGAGTTGTGGTATGCTCCTTTTACTTCGATGGTCAGGGAGGAATTTGTTATGAAAAAATTGGTTCTAGGTTTTGCGGTTTCCTTGCTGATTAGCTTGCCCGTTTTGGCTGCCCTCAAAGTGGGCGACATGGCGCCCAATTTCTCGGCTCGCGGTTCGCTGGGAGGAAAAGAATTTGATTTTTCCCTGCAAGAGGCCCTGAAGAAGGGGCCGGTCGTGGTCTACTTCTTCCCTTCTGCCTATACCAAGGGCTGCGATCTTGAAGCGCATACATTTTCAATGGAGAAAGATAAATTCGATGCCGCCGGGGCCAGCATTATTGGCGTCTCGGCTGACAGCATCGCGCGACTCAACCGGTTTGCTGCGGACCCGGAGTTTTGCGCCGGAAAGTTTCCGGTAGCCTCCGATGCGGACAAGAAAATCGCAACCTCTTACAACCTGGCCACGACCGCCGTAAAAGCCGGCCAGTTGGACGTGAAGGGTGACGCGATTGACCATGACTTCATCGAACGCGAAACTTTCGTCATCGGCAAAGACCACAAGATCGTCGCGGCGTTTTCATCCAAGGACGACGGGATTTCACCCGATCAGCATGTGGCGAAGGCACTAGCCATCGTGCAGACGCTCGGCTCCAAATAGCATTTCTCCGCTTCGTCGATATCTCCGGGCAGATGATAGGTCCGCGCGCGCGGCAACCTCTGCCCGTTTTGCTTTGTCCCGGAGCAAAGCTTGCACTTTCATATCGCTCGTAGTTTCGATGAGCGAATTCAAATCACGTCAATTGTAGATTTCCTTCGTGGAGATGGCCTCACCCCCCGGTTATTCCCTTTATCTGTGACCTTGTTTTTGGCCTCAGCTAGCTTGGGCCATGATCCGACAAGTCCATTGATCATGCTTGGCCGGGAGAGGAGCGCGAGATGCCCGGCGGATCTACAAGATCCGGTCACGGAGCAAGGCGGCGACATCGTTCGAGCTAAGCAAGCCTTTTTTGTGCAAGAGGTCGATCAGCTTTACCGCGAGGGTCTCCCTTTGGTCGGGAGGCGGGACAGATTTAGCATTTTCCGAAAGAGGGGACGGCGAATGACCCGCAAGCCCGGGCGAACCCAGCCTTTCGATCCAACTATCGATGAGCGCCTTCTGTGCGTCGTTCAAGTCCGTAAAGGCGACTCCCATGCCCATTCCGGGTTGTGAATCTCGCACCACTGCGGTGCAGGCCAAATCGCCTCCGTCCGAGGAGATCCGGATTCGCACTTTGGATCCGATGGGCAGAGGGCTCAGCATGTCCAGATAGCAACCCCCTTTATTCAAATCGGCTGCGCGCGTAGACAAACGCGCGCCGGTAGCCATATCCACCACTTCCGCCATCGCGGAGAAGGCATGCCTCTCGTGCTGCCGCCGCTCTACCATGTTGACCCCTCCTCTAAAACTCTCGTTGGCGGGGTCCAAGGCGCCGACTCCTCGTATCCGCTGGCGACACCGTCCGCCGAAAGCAACTCCGTATTGGGAGGTTAGTATAGCGTATCGCCCTTTTTCTAATCACGCAGCTTTTCGCGAGGCGCATTGGTTTCGGCTCGATGTTTGACTAATCGAGTATCTCCCCCGTCCTCGGGGTGAGGCGTGCGCTGGCCTCGCGGTGTTGCCGGATTCGTATCAACGCGGACCGGAACACTTGGTAAAAAAGCAGATCATAGTACGCTCATCGCATGTCTTTCATAAAGAGACCAGCTCTGCTTCTGCCATTTTTGCTGCTCGCCGCATCGGCGCATGGCCAAGTTGCATCGCCCGATCAGCAGCGGCAAAGTCTCGGTTCCTTGAATTCGTCCGGGGAAGTTTTCGTAAATGGATCTCGAGCCCCCTCGGAGTTGACGATCTTTCCGGGTGACGCTGTGCGCACGGGAGAAACCGGCACGGCGATCCTAACGACCAGCGGGAATAACTCCTTCCAGATTCCTCGCCAAAGCCAGGTCGTGTTCGCCGGAGACCCGCATTATTTTGCTGAATTGGAATCGGGAGCGATCTCCGTAAAATCTCTGGAAGGGACGAGTGGGGCGGTTGTGCGAGCTGGAAATTTTGCAGTCGTGCCGACCAACCGAAATGAGCGTACGACCGCGACGATCGAGAAATTGGCGGACGGTTCGTTCGTGGTCACCTGTTCGGCGGGAAACGTAGGAGTAATCCCGTTGCAGCAAGCACCCGGTCTTTTCCTCCAGGCCGGCCAGTCCGCGCGGATTTCTCCAAAAGGTGAATTGGCGGCGCTGGACAAGCCCATACCAGGCGGCACCCAGTCAGCCGGCAGGCGCAATTTATGGATTTATCTCGGTCTCGCCGGAGGTGGAATCGCGGCGGGCACGGCCGCGGCGATCGTGCTCTCAGAAAACCATGCGCCCATTAGCCCTGTCGCACCCTGAGCGACAGGACGCACAATCCCTGGAACAATCTGCCCTATTTTGCTTGTCTAATTTGCAGCAGGCGGGGGACTCGTGATCCGAAACACAAGTGTGATGTCTTCTTCCACTTCAATTGCCTCACTCCCCAGCAATGTGGGTTCATACCGCCATTGTTGAACGGCGCGAAGAGCCGCTTCCTCAAGCAACGATTGTCCATTTAATGGCTCGGCTTTCTCAACGGTCCCATTCACTCCAATAACGACATGAACCTTCACAGTCCCTGCCATCCGCTGTCGAAGTGCTTCCGGCGGGTAGACCGGCTCGCCTTTGGAGACCAGCTGCCCTATCTGAAGGCTGGTCCCTGGCCGCGATAACCTCGCCTTGGATTCCGCCGGCACAAGAATCGAGGGATAAGGGTCGGGAATGATTTCGATGGACCCTGTCGCACTCAAGGAATTTTCGGGTAGCTTTGGTGAGAGCGATGAGGCCCTCTCCTCAGCGGGTGCGGCTGCTGGAAGTTGCTTTCTGTCTTCCGGAACCGGGTTGGCTGGTCCCGCAACGGATTGCTCGGCCTGCGCAGGCACGATTGCGGGGGCCGCTGGACGGATGGCGGCTATGGGGGAGGCCGGAACCTTTGTTGTGGTCCGAGGATTAATTTTCGGCGCTAACGGTTTTGGGTTTTCCACCGGATGGCTCGAGCCGCTCGTCGTTACGTTCAGTGGAGATAGTACCGTCGGATTTTCTTGCGCATTGGCAATGGGAGCCAACGGCAGCGATTCAAATGTTGTTGGATCGCTCGATGGCTCAACAACAGCAGCCTTTTCCGGCGGCAGCGCGGCTATTGGTGCAGAGGCGGGCTGAATCACCTTTTGAGCCGGGTTATCGCTAACGGAGTGTCCAAGCAAGGCTCCGCGGAGGGGCCAGAGGATCGCTCCGGAAACGACGATCATCGCGATAGAAGCAGCCAACCCCAACATGAACACGGACGACCTGACCCATGAATGCTTCTTTTTGTCCTTCGCAGGTTGAGCTGGAACCTGAGAAGGTCGCTTCAGACCCGCCGATGAGTCCGATGGCAATTTCGGCTGGCTCAGGTTGACAAGCAGTTCAGCCTTGTCGGACGCATCATTCTGCGCAATGACTGGCGCCGCATTGCCTGCGGGCAGCGAAGAACTTGGCAGTTGTATCGTAAAGACAGGAATGCTCTGAGTCGGGGTATCGCCCCGATCGGCTACCAAAGGAACGGCGGGAACAGGTCTTGAACCCTCCTGTTCGACAGGCGAAATTGCCGCGGCAGGCCTCTCTATGGGCCTGCCACCACGCTCCTGAAGCGCGATCCAATCGTTAATGTGGCGGCGGGAGGCTTCCGGCAAATCAATGAACTGCAGGCCACCGCCCTTTCGCGTCTCAGTCAGCCACACAATTTTGGCCGTAGCGGTCACCGTTTCGTCAATGCCGTCCAGCTTGAACTTGACGCAAATTTCCTGGTCTTGCTCCAGCGGTACAACCCCTTGAAATGCCATTCCGTCTTCGCTGATGTTGATCGGAAACCCCCCATTTCCGGAACCTAGATCGAGATACATTAGCCCTGCGACTCTATGACGCGCGACGCGCCGCGGAGTCCTAGTCCTCGCGGGCCTCTCAGCAATGGGTGGGGCGGCCATGGTGGTCATAGATACTCCATAAGGTTAGAGATGCGCAAGGAAGAAGAAAATGGTTCCCAGGTAATGGCAGCCTGGTACGAGAGTACCTTTGAATTAAGGCACGTTTTTGGAGCCACTTTGGGGTCGGAATGCCACTTTGAACCATTTGTTCGAAAAGCGCATCCATGTAAGTGGTGGTTTACCCGAAATCGGCGGATGGCTCGAATGGCCCTCGCTGCAGGTGAGTCTGAGAGGGGGTGTCGACCACAGATTCTGCCGATTTCATGCTAGAACTAAAGTCAATGAATCCGTTGTGGCAACTGCTTTTTCGGCCGGCCTGGACCGGCCCGGGGTGGAGAGCAGAATGCGTGACTCTGTCTCGATTCGTTGGGTGGCAGTTCCTGCGCTCGTTGTGCTGGCGCTTATTTCCAGCGCGCATACCCACGCACAGCAAAAGAGCGATGCAACCGCGGAGCTCTTTGGGACGGTAAAAGGTGCGGGCGGTGCGCCCATCGTGCTGCATCTGCGGGCGGTTGATCAGAATCCGGTGCGGTATTACGACGGCTATGAGGAGAAGACGGCGAAAGACGGAAGCTTTCACTTCGCGAGAGTTGAACCAGGCGCCTACCGATTGGAGTCCGACACGAGCGGTTTCACGCTTCCTGTGCCGCAACCCATTACGTTGCGGCCGGGCGAGAGACGCAAAGACGTCGTCATTTCAGTGAAGCCGAGTCTCTCGCTCTGCGGGCGAGTGACCGAGGATGGCGCGCCGAAGAACAACACCTGGGTAAACGCCTACAGATACAACGCGGAGTTTGGAAATCTCTCCCAGACATACTTCCCTCATACAGGAGCGGATGGCAGCTTCCTGATCAAAGATGTGGCCCCAGGCATGTATTACCTGGAAGGCTATGCAACCTACTATCCGGGATCTTTCAATTTCAATGGCGCGAAGCCCGTAATGGTGGGCGACGGAGCTCCCTCGGGATGCGGCCTCGAAATTCCGCTGCAATACACGGGGTGTCACTCGACGAGGGTTTCCGGGCATATCGCCGCCGCGCCCGGCGATGGCAACGCGCGGTACAAGGTACAGTTCCTCTCGACAAACCCGGCGGGCGGGAGCATGGCCGCACCAATCGCCATGAATATCAATGATGGGTACAGCGCCGGTGAGAGCTTCACCACCACGGTGTGCCCGGGCGAATACGATCTTGTCTTGAGCGACAACCAAACCATTGACTATTGGAGAGAGCTTCCAGCGCACAAAGTAGTCTTCGATGTCCATCACATCGAGGTAGGAGCATCCGCAATCGATGGCGTGGAGTTGACTCCGCGGGCCATGGCCTCCATTTCAGGCGAGGTGCCCGGCATGGCGCACAACGTGAGCTGCCCCGCCGGAGGGCCAAGGGTGCAAGTGAGCATTCTGCGCGAAGGCGATGGCGAGTTTCAGTCCACAGTTCTGGACGAAAAAAATCGATTCAGTTTTCACAATGTCGCGCCGGGAGAATACACAATTTCTATTGGGCCGTTTGCGCGCGAGGCCTTCTACCTGGATTCGATCCTGGTGGATGGCAAGCCGGCCGACGGACGGAAGTTCACCGTAGCGCAGCCGCAGCCCATGAGCATGGTCATCTACATAAGCGGCGACCTTGCGCATGCGGTCGGGCATCTCTCCCCCGATGAGCGACGCGAGCCGCGCTGGGAGGTAGCTTGGACACGGCCGAAGGGCAGCGTGGCCGGAAAGGTGGTAGGCGCTAACGCGGCAGACACAACAGTGAAGCTGCAAGCCGCCCGATACAACTCGAACGCTTCGGCAGAGTACGCGGCGCATGTGGGCACGAATGGCAGCTTCCAATTCAACGCAGTCGATCCCGGCGTGTACATGTTGCGTGCCGAAGGCAAGAACATCGTGACAACCGAGTATGGCGCGCTGGAAGGAGGCGACCGCGGTACGCCCATCGTGGTGGCGCGTGGCGCGCGGATCCGGGGTTTGAAGCTATCCACATCGAAGCTAAGCGCAATCTGCGGCAAAGTGACCGACCCTCTGGGCGTGCTAAAAGGCAATGTTCGCATTTTCCTGGAGCGGAACGTTAACGGAGACCTGTATGGAGGGCCGTCCGAGGTTTCGGCGGATGATTACGGGCTCTTTCGTGCCGATGGATTATCTCCGGGAGAATACTTTTTCGCTTCGCCGCTGGACGTGAACCGCATAGTGTTTTTCTCTCCGGACGGCACCATCGCCACGGCCGCTCCTCTGATCGTGCAAGCCGGCAAGGATGTGGGCTGCGGCAAAAGTCCGGCGCTGAACCTGCGAATTCCACCGAATTATAAGAAGACATATTCGTTCCGCGGCAAGGTGAACGGCGACTTTCCGGCGGCGGTGGGCGATCGATTCTGGGTATCGATGCTCGATGAACGTGATTCCGGAGCGGTGAGCTATGTGGCAATGGCGACCCTCGATGCGGAGCATCGCTTCTCCTTCGACAAGGTCCCGGGCGGACATTTCCTCTTGACACTAAATAGTGCTTACGGCCCTGAGCCAATGATTTGGTCAGGGCCGTACGGGCCGGTTACACATTTGCTGGCCTCGCAGAAAATTGACGTTCGGGAAGGAATGGCGGAAGTGAACATCACGCCTTTGCCGCTCCCCACCGTCACGGGGACCGTGCACTTCAGTCATCTGCCGGTGGCTTGGAACAATACACTTGACGTTGCCCAGCAGAGGATCGCGCTGATTCCACACGAGTACAGGCAGCCGTTCTACGCGAAATTATCCGCGGACGGCAGCTTCAGCATCGGGCCGGAAGATAGCGGCGATTACGAAGTGGATCTTGGACTGCGCGCGCCTCTGTATATCCAGTCGGTGCGGATTGATGGACGCGAAATCAATGGTCGCTTCTTCCATCTTTCCGCGGGGGCTTCGGCAAAACTCGAAATCGAGGTCAGCGGCGAATCGGGGCAAGTGAATGCAAAAATAGTACCTGACGGCTCGCTGCCGATGGCCGAGCCCTCCATGTTCGAGACCTGCAGCAAATCGGCGTACCCGCAATATGGAGTGGTTCTATTTCCCGATCCGCTATTCGTTCGTCCAATCGCGGATCAGGAACCGAATTCAGCTTCGATTATCCAGCCGCGCCTGCTCCGCAGCACGGCTGGCGGAGACGACCCCTTGCTCCAGACACTGCAAGCTGTGGCTCCGGGACACTACCGCGCGCTTGCGGTACAGGGGGCGAGCAACGTGGGATTACCATTCGGAAGACGAGACGATCTCACCGACCTCGACCAAAAATTGTGGAACGCGCTCGCAGCGCTCGGCGTGCCCGTTACGGTTCAGGCCGCGGACACAGTCGAATTGGAACTACTTGACAAGACTATTGATGCTGAACGCGCTGCTGCAAAGCTTGGCGTGTCTCTGGAGCGAGGCCTGTTCAACAGGTAGTGCGGTAGAAAGAGGGCGATTATCACGCGTCAGTTAACGTTACGACCCCTAACGCCATGATTTCGTTTACGTCCGGGACGCTCCACGCTATCTTAATCTATCAAGCGAGATGCGTTTCCAGGTGGAGACCCTGATGGAAATTCCGGATTACTACGAATTCCTCCAAATCAGCCCCAATGCCGAGGTCGACACCATCCACCGTGTTTATCGATTTCTCGCCGTCCGCCTTCATCCGGATAATCCGGAGACCGGCGACGCTGAAAAGTTCTTCTTGTTGAAGCAAGCCTATGACGTCTTGTCCGATCCAGCGCGGCGCCTCGAATACGATGCCGCTCGCAATAAAGAAGGGTCCCCGGCGGTTCCTCTATCCACAACGATTGATTTTATGGATAGCATGGAGGGCGAGTTGAACCGCCGATTGGGAGTCCTGGCGCTGCTCTACATACAACGCCGGACAAACCCCTATACCCCGGAAGTTTCACTTCTGGATGTTGAAAGCCGGATGGGATTTCCCCGCGATTATTTGGAATTCACAGCGTGGTATCTTCGGAACAAAGGATACATCACGCGATCGGACAACTCGGATTTCACACTCACGGCCGAGGGCGTCGACTTCGTGGAGTCGCAACGCGTGAATATCCCGATTCTGAATCGATTGCTGACCACCGGCACGGGACCCTCCACCGCGGAGGGAACGGCGGCGAACAGAACCTTGACCCCTCCGCACTCGCCTATCATTGTCCCCGCACCCTCGTCCATCAATTTACCTGAAGGCGATGGCCCATCCGAGGGGAGCGGCGCAAACGGGGACGATAAGCCCTGATGGATCGCGTTTGCCCGCTCAACCATCGCCCGCCCTCTGCCGTCGCCACACTCATTTAAAGGCTTACTTCGAAGGAACAAACCGCTGCACCCTCTCTCCATTCGAAACTTCTCCAGTGTAAATGTTCCCTTTCGAATCGACGGCGATCATGTGAAGCCCCATGAATTGGCCGCCGTTTTGGCTCATGGTGCCCATCTGGCCCACGACGGTGCCCTCCTCACGGTCGAGGAACCAAATGTGGTTGTTGGTGAGATCGGAAATAAATAAAAACCGCTGCGCCTTGTCCGGCGAAAAGGCCACGCCGCCGGTGGAACCGCCCTGACCCGTGGATGGCGCCAGGATGAACTCCTTCACGAACTTGCCCTGCTTCGTGGTGACCTGGATGCGATTCGCCATCCGATCGGCAGCGTAAACGAATCCGTCCTTGGAAATATTCAGCGTGAGGTGGCCCCGGAACTCCTTGGGCATCGGGCCATTGGGCGTATATTTGCGGTCCGCGTCATCGGTGCTCATTTCCGACAACGGTTTTCCATAAGCGCCCCAGCCGCGCTTGAACGCTAACGTGTCCAGGTCAAACACCATCACGCGCCCGCCCAGATAACTATCCGTGGCGTAAAGTTCGTGAGCGGGTTCGTCCAGGCGTATCTCTTCGATGTTTCCCACAATCATCGGCGTCGACGGCGGATACTTCGCGCGGAAGGCCGCAACAGCCGCTGGATCGGGCCGAGGGCCGCCGCCAACGCTGCCAGGGAATGTCCCGAGCGGGCCAGGCCCGCCCTTGCCTGGAATGTGAGGCTCCTTGCCGAGAGCAGCCTCGCCGTTCACGGCCAACCGATCCGGCACGCGAGGCGTTTCACCGACGGACTGGCCGGTCTTGGGATCGTACTTGCGGACCGTGTCCTGTCCGATATAGACAAACCCCTTGCTGTCCACGGCCATGCCGTGCCCTTCCGGCGCGTCGAAGGAGCCGATGACGTCGCCGTTCTTGTCGATGTGAATCATCGAGGGAGGGAGAGTGCAACAGTCGGTAGTAGGATTGGGCAACTCTGCGCGCAGTTCCATGTCTCTCAGGTCATGCGGACGATCCAGCACCCACACGTTGTCATCCTTATCCACGGCCAACCCCGTGACGCCTCCCATCTTCCACTTGTTCGGCAAGGGTTTGGGCCAGTCCGGATCGAACTTGTATTTTGGCGCGGTGAGCGTCTGCGCGCCTAGCGCCGCGCACAAAACCAACAAGCAGAGGCCGGCCAACACAACGAAGGCCCTGCTCCATACACTTCTATTGGTGTTCATCAGCCCCTCCTCGTAACGTGTGATGTGACCCCGGGTTGCCACCCTCGACTGCGCGGAGTCTAGTCCTTGAGATAGTGCGTGTCAACCAAAGCACCCGCCTGCTCTCCGAAATTACTCACCCACGCAGCGTGATCACTTCCAGTTTCCGCGTGCCCAGCCGTCGAGCTCCCTTTTCGGTGACCAAAACGGTGTCACCGAATTGAGCCAATGCCCCGTTGCCGTTTCGAACAGCGATCACTGGTTTCAGATCGAATACCTGGCCGGATTCGAATGACAGGTTCACGCCTTCCGTCCTGCCTCCCGGTCCCGAGCGCGGACCATCGCCGAATCCGCAGGTCCATAGGACTACATTTTGCGGCTTCGTATCCCGCGCCTCCTGCTTCTGCCCATAGAAATCCACAAACTCCTTATAAGTTTTTCCCGGGGCTATCCAGTCGACCAGAATTTGGAACAATTCGATCGAATACCCAGCCGCGGAATCCCAATCTGGTGGCGCCGCGCCGAGCGCCACAGAGTGGTTCACTTGCGCCTGATATCCCAGAACGGAAGACGTGATCTCCTCGGCCAGCACTGCTCCGGAAGAGAGCGCTTCATCCACCGGACGCGCATGCGTGCTTGCCCCCTGCGCATTCGCCGCGATGGACACGCGCGGATATTCTCCCGAAGCCTCCCACATGGTCCGCCACACGTTCGTCCAAACATCCCGATGACTTACTCCTGGACGCGCGGCAGCGAACATCGCCCGCAGGCCTGCTTCGCCTACCTGAGTGGCCTTCTCAAACACGCCAATTTCCTCCGCGCTGCGGACTAGCTTGGCGCGCATCATCAAGTCCGAAGCCGGGGTGAATTTGGCTTGCGGAAACGCCTTCAGGACGCGGTCATACGTCGTGTAATTGACGTTTCCTTCGAGATTTCTATACACATCTTGCAAGTTGCCCACACCGATGTGAGCTTGCGCCATTCCCTTTTCGCGCAGCACGTCGATGAGGATTGGCGACACCATGCCCTCTTCTTCCGTGCGAGGCGAGCGCAAATCCATTCCCAAGTCGACATCCTTCTTTTCCTTGTCGCGAGACTTTTCGCGCGATCCTGCTCCAAGAATCTCCACGGGCAAGGGTTCGCGCCCAGCAAAAATTGCGGCCGGCCTTCCGTCATAAGGGAACACGACCCAGTTCGCCGAGGACGCGCTCAGATACCGCCCGTCAGGCTCCGCGCCGGGCAGGAGCAAACAATCCAGATGGGCATCTTTCATGCGCTGGCGAACTCTCTGCCAACGGCGGTGAATCTCATCCAAAGTCCAGCCCTGAGGCATCGACGCGGCAGTCAAGCGATTTGCCGGCAGGGTTTTTGTAGGATTGTCGGCGGATTGCGGCTCTCGGCTCCATGTAAAGGCCGGCGCTGCGAGCGATACGGCCGCACCTGCCGAAACTCCGCGCAGCATATCCCTGCGTGATAGACCCGCATTCGGATCCGATTGGGAGGGTTGATCGGACACGGTTCATACCTCCTAGGCACTCAAGTTGTCTGTTTGTTTCTGTGTTGAATGACGTTGCCAGCGCGATATGCGTTGCGAGATTTGTGCGATTCGAGCCAGATTCCCACCTATCGATCAGCCCGTTTGTCGGCCCAAGCCTTTGTTTCCTCAATCCTTCTCGCGCGAATGCCAATCCTCAAGAGTGAGGGCGTCGAGAGTTAATTGTAAGGAACTTCGAGAATAATCCTCAGCTGGCGGGAGAAATTACTTAGCTAAACTATACCGTGGCCGAAAATCAACCCCCTCGTCCCGCAAGAGCCCCGTTTGGAATTACGATTTTTCTCAGCGCATTTCTTCTCTTCTGGGTGCAGCTTCTGCTTGGCAAGTACATCCTGCCATGGTTTGGCGGGGCAGCAGCAGTGTGGACAACGTGCATGTTATTTTTTCAAGTCCTGCTCGTCGGAGGCTACGCGTACGCTCATTGGCTCAGCCGCTTGAAGTCGCGTGCCCAGGCATTACTGCATTGTGTAGTTGTGGTGGGTTCACTCCTCCTCTTAGGGTGTCTTGCAGCCATTTGGAGTTCTCCGATCACCCCCGGTTCAAACTGGAAACCCCAGGGTGCGGATCATCCGGTATTTCAGATCGTGACACTTCTCAGCGTCAGCGTGGGTTTGCCCTTTTTCGTCCTCTCATCAACGGGGCCCCTTCTCCAAGCCTGGTACTGGCGGGTATATGGAAGCGGTTCTCCTTACCGGCTCTATTCCCTTTCGAACCTGGGTTCCTTCCTTTCGCTCCTGGCATTTCCAATCCTGTTCGAACCCGGATTGACGTTGAAGTCGCAGGCCTGGTTCTGGTCATTGGCGTATCTCATGTTTGCGATCAGCTGCATGTATTGCGCCTTGCGAGGGGTAAAGAGTAGTCGTCAGCAAATCGGCTCGCTGGAAGTTGTATCGGCCGAAAACGCCAGAAATGCGCGGCCGGGAAGGGAAAGATATCTCTTGTGGGGCAGCCTGTCGGCGTGTGCCTCGGTATTATTCCTCGCGACCACGAACCAGATTTGCCAGGATATTGGCGTTGTCCCCCTGCTTTGGATTGTGCCGCTCGGCATCTACTTGCTCACATTTGTCATCTGTTTCGAACACGACGGATGGTATTCGAGAAAATGGTTTCATCCGGCATTTGGATTGGCGATATGGGCCGCTTGCTTCGTATTGTACGACGGCGCCCTGGGCAGCATCATCGTCCAGATCGGGATCTCCGTATTTGTTCTCTTTATTTGTTGCATGGTATGCAACGGAGAATTGGCGCGCGCCAAGCCACAACCTCGCTTTCTGACATCTTTTTACCTGACGGTGGCCGTGGGGGGAGCCCTGGGAGGGATTTTTGTCGCGTTGGTGGCCCCGCATATTTTTAAGGGATTCTGGGAGTATCAGATGGGATTGTGGATGGCGGCACTGCTCCTGCTTGTCATTCTGGTTCGAGACAAGGAGTCGTGGCTGTATCGAAGTAAGTTTGGATCACCCGTAGTCGTCGCCGCTGTGGCGGCGCTGCTTCCCGAAAGCGCTGCGGTAACCGTGGCCACGAAGAATAAACCAGTCATCCACCTTTCCGCATTCCTCGCGCTTGCATTGATTGCCTATGTGCTAAGCAAACGAAACAAGACGGGATCGACCCTGGCAAGGGAAAAGTCTGCGCGAGTCTATTGTACGGTGGCCCTGCTCATCGCAGCTCTTACGCTTGGAGGGACGGCCTTTGCGCGCGCACGAAACGCCATTCAGTCGTCCCGAAGCTTCTACGGCGTCCTTTCCGTAAAGCCGCAGAACATGGATGATCCGGCCCGGGCTGCCTACGGCTTGGTGCACGGCCATGTGTTGCATGGATTCCAGCTGCGCGCGGAGGAAGATCGGCGAACGCCGGCGGCTTACTTCGGCCCCACCAGCGGCGTGGGCATCGCTATACGCCACGCAACTTCGTTAGCTTCTCTGGCAAAAGGAAATCTACGGATTGGCGTTGTGGGGCTGGGCATCGGAACGATTGCCGCGTACGGTAAGCCTGGAGACATCGTGCGCTACTATGAGATCAATCCGGATGTAATTCGTATCGCGAGTGATCGGAGATACTTCAGCTATCTGAGCGATTCTCTCGCCCGAGTCGAGGTGATTCCTGGCGACGGGCGTCTCTCCCTCGAACGCGAATTGGAGCACCACGAACAACAAGCTTTCGACGTTCTGGTGATTGACGCGTTCAGTGGAGATGCCGTCCCAGTACATCTTCTAACGCTGGAAGCATTTGAAATTTACATGAGACTCTTGAAAAAATCTTCTGGAATTCTGGTCATACAAATTACCAATAGTTATCTCGACTTGAAACCGGTGGTGTTCTCAGCGGCAAGAAGTCTCGGACTGAAAGCTACCTACGTCCATTCCGCAGGAGATGGACGGGCCACCATTGTGAGCGACTGGATGCTAGTTTCAACCGGAGAGAATTTTCCAGAAGTCGACGCGGGAGCACATGGAGCAGGAGAGGCCGCGGCTTCCGTGCGGTCGATTCGTCCATGGACTGATAATTACAGTAATCTGATTCAGATTGTGAATCACTAGAGCAAACCCGCGGGTTCGCGTCCTTGCAGGGAACAACTAAAGTCACCGCGCGAAAACTCTCTTTAAGATCCTCGTGGAGAATGGCGTTGTCAACGAGCGGCTGGTTTTGCTTGATTCCAATTGGGTTTCCAATTCCCGTTTTTCGCCGTTGCTTCCGGCTTTGGTGGAAAGAATCCGTAGCGATTCGGCATTTGGACTTTCAGCAGAGTCTTGGCGTCGAGGACGTCGCTCTCTTTGATGATGTCGTTCTTGTAGAGCAGAAAGGCAGTCACGGCGTAGACCTGGTCGGGAGTGAGAGAACCCTCCGCGTCCCGGGGCATGGAGCGGTTAATATAGTCCCACACCGTCGTCGCGAACGGCCAATAGCTGCCAAGAGTCAGTACTGGAGTGCGGGTAGAAACTGTGTCGACGCCTCCTATCAAACGCGGGGCCGGACCTTCGGTCCCGGTTGGCCCATGGCAGAAGGAACATTTTCCTGCATAGACCTTCGCTCCGTCCTTGGCCGTTCCAGCACCGGGTGGGAGCTCTTTTCCATCCGGGCCGACGACGTTATCCCAGGCGCGCAATTCCGCTTCCGTCGGAGGCCTGCCCACTTTATAGGTAGGCGACTGCGCCAAGGCCGCGGCGCAAGCAAACAGGGCCATCGGGAGTAAAAGGCTAGCTCTTGTAAAGCGCATCTTGAACGCTCCCATCACGAGCCACTTTCCACGGCTGAACCGGATTCGAGAAAAATTCCATGATTGGCGCATCTTGCCAGAATTTCTCCACATCGCTGCCTGCAACCTGAGGTTCTCTCTTATCTCCCCACAGTTTGCCCAGCTCTCGCATCGACGGTTGAATGTCTCCGTATTCGTTCGTGCAGCGGGACTGGATCAAAGTCTCTTCTCCGTCCCAATTCCACGCCAGCCGAAAACGGGTAAACGCCTTTCGAAAAACGGGCTGCTGGAGTCGTGCGTCCTTCCAGGTGCGCCCGCCGTTGGTGCTTACTTCCACCTTGCTGATCGCGCCCCGGCCCGACCAAGCCAAACCCGTAATCTCGTACAATCCGCGGCTGGGCAACTGGTGCGCGTCGGATGGGTACGTGATCAAGGACTTCGGTCCGACTTGAAATTCGTACCAGCTCGCCTTGCCGTCCGGCGTTAAATTTGTGTAGTTGGCGGTTTCCACTTTGAGATAGTAGGGTTTGTCCACCACCTTGACGCTTCTCAAGTACTTTACGTTGCTGACCCCTTCCCAGCCGGGAACGACCAGCCGCAAGGGGTAACCCTGCTCGGGACGCACCGCCTCGCCATTCTGGCTGTACGCAACAAGCACGTCGTCCAGGCCCTTCTCGAGCGGAATGCTCTTCGAATGATGGTTCGAGTCCGCCCCTTCCGCCACCAGCCAGCTGGCATTCTTTTGGACACCGGCTTCCTTGAGCAGCGTGGACAGCAACACTCCTGTCCATTCACTCGTGCTGACTCTCCCGTGCACCTGCTGGATTACGTACGTGCTCTTCGTCAGCGCGGGGGAATTTGCTACCTCTAGTCCCTTCACCATGGCTTTGTAATGCGACATGCCGCTATTTCCCGCGCACTCGATAAAATGAATCCGAGATACGGATGGAAGGCGCTTCAACTCATCCATGGTGAAGACCAGTGGGCGGTCCACCATGCCGTGGATCATGAGACGGTGCTCGCGAGGATCAATGTCAGGAAGGCGCGAACCGCGGCCCGTCATGAAATGGAGAGAGGACGGCGTGATGATTCCGGTCGAATCCTGCAGAGGCGTCAATCTTTGACCCATCTCGCCCGGCGGCAGACCCGGAATGATGTCGCGGACTCCTCCGAGAGTTACCGTGCGCACGGAGTTCTCAAAACGAGAACGCTCGCCGTAGGAAAGGTCCTTGGGCGGGCGCGCTTCGGGTGTGTCGGTCGAAAGTGTCTGAGCGCGCGTGAAAGGCGCCGCTCCCACCGCCAAACCGGCCAGTGCGGCACTGCCCTTCAGAAATCCTCTGCGATTCGTGCTCTTGGAATTCATGGTGGAGTCCTCCCAAAGGAACACTACTTGCGAATCCTATAGCTTCAAAAACAATTCATGTCAAGAAACTCGTCGATCTATGTCCGCGGCGTATTATTGTCGGCATTGTTCCGACAAATAGAGGTCAGACTTCCCTGCGCAGAGCGCGTCATCCACCCACACAGTGATGACTTATTCAGAATTCGGAACTGGAATCCGCCAGTCAAATTGACCCCTCATAGATTGGGCGGAAGTATGAGCTCTTCCTTGGTGTTGAATGTGAAGGTTGTGAGAATCCAGCCTTGCTCTGTCTGGTAGACAACGAATTTGGCAAACAGCGGACCCTTCTCATAATTCAAGGCCAAGTAAACGACCTTAATGATGGGTGAGAGGTTTCGGGTGTGGATGAGATCGAATGTTTTGTAGGAGCCATAATAATCCTGGATTTGCCTTAGGACGTTCGCTTGGCTGAGCGCGTCTTTGCTCCCATCAAGTGGGCTACCCTTAATCCACGCCTTCATGGCTGCGTCCGCACCCTCGGCCTTGTACGCATCCAGTCCCGAGAGAACGATCTTAGGAATGTCGTCAGCTGGATGCGTTTGCGCGACAGCCGGAACACACTGGCCAATTGCGAGCAGCAAGAATCCTAGAGTGAGCAAGGCTGAATGTTTCCATCGAAGCATTGTAATCATCCTCCGTGGTTAGGATATGACCAAACCGCCGACCAATGGAATTCCATATTAGTTGATTGCCTTACCATAAACTAGGGTGGGCTTCCTCCCTCTCTGCTCTGACGCCAATTTGGTTGTGCCAAGGCTAGTAGAAGGGTACGATGCGCCAGTTAGAAATCCATATCGGATATTCTGGCGGGTTTATGTTCTCGGAATCTCAACGAATCCCTTTTGCCCAATCCTATCCTCGTGTGAGTGCGAAAGGTTTTTATGAATAAGCCCATGATGATACGCCGGATGATTTCTGTTGCGGCGCTCACCCTTTTGCTCGGTGTGCTTGCCTCGGCCGGACAGCAGGAATCGGCGCCGGTTCCGATCACGGACCAGGACCTGCTCGGAGGTTTGAAGAATCCCTCGCGCTGGCTGACGTTTTCGGGCGATTACACCGGGCAGCGGCACAGTCCATTGAAACAATTGACGCCGCAAAATGTGGCCGGGCTTGTCCCGCAATGGATTTTCCAAACCGACATCCCCGGCCTGCCCGGGCGCGGCATTGAGAATACTCCGCTCGTCGTCGACGGCATTTTGTACGTCACCGGAAACAACAATCAGGCCTGGGCGATTGACGGCCGGACGGGCCGCCCGATCTGGACTTATCGCCGCAGGCTGCCTGCAAATTTTATTGCGTCGGTATGCTGCGGTCCAGTGAATCGAGGATTTGGGATCCTCGGCGATCGCCTGTACATGGGCACGCTGGACGCGCACCTTGTGGCTCTCGACCGGAAGACGGGCAATGTCATCTGGGACGTAGCGGTCGGCGATCTCAAGAAAGCCAACGCCATAACGGCGGCGCCGCTCGTCATCAAAAATAAAGTAATCATCGGCGTGGCTGGCGGAGATTTCTCGAGCCGCGGCTACATCGACGCCTACGACGCGCAAAGCGGAGAGCGCGTGTGGCACTTCAACACGATTCCCATGCCGGGAGAGCCGGGCAGCGAGTCGTGGCCGAACGCAGATGTCGCCGCGCGCGGTGGCGGAGCGGTCTGGGTGACGGGCAGTTACGACCCTGCGCTCAACCTCGTGTACTACGGGACAGGCAATCCAAATCCCGATTATTACGGCGACGATCGCGAGGGGGACAATCTCTACACCTGCTCAATCGTGGCGCTCGATGCCGACACCGGGAAGATGCGATGGCATTACCAATTCACTCCGCACGATGTGCACGACTGGGACTCGGCGCACGTGCCCGTGCAGGCGGACCTGAAGATCAACGGCCAGGCCCGAAAAGTGATCATGGTCGCCAACCGGAACGGCTTTTTCTACACGCTCGACCGCGAATCCGGGAAACTGCTGGTCGCCAAGACATTCATCGACGGATCGAACTGGGCCAAGGAAATCGGCAAGGACGGACGGCCAATCGTTCTCGACAACATTGGCACCGCGGACAAATGCCTGCCGGACAATCACGGCGGCACGAACTTCCAGCCGCCGACGTTCGATCCGGACCTGGGATTGTTTTTTGTAACGGCGCACGAAACCTGCGCCACCTGGGAGGGAGTAAAGCCGACGGAGCCGATTCGCATGGGAGTGCGCGTCCCGAGCGGAGGACGAAGTCTGGTCGAGGGGCGCGATCAATTTTCCGCGCTGCGGGCGATCGATCCAACCACCGGCCAGCGGCGCTGGGAACACAAATACCGCCCGTATCCCTCCAGCGTCTCTCTGGATTTGACGGGCGGCTTGATGTCAACGGCGTCCGGCCTGGTTTTTACCGGCGACAACGACGGGTTCTTTTACGCGTTCGAAGGAGCGACCGGAAAAGAGCTGTGGCGGTTTCAAGTAGGGGCGCAGGTCTGGGGCTCGGCCGCCGTCACTTACATGCTCGATGGCCGGCAATGGGTTGTCACCACGGCGGGACTGACCTTCACCGCGTTCGCGCTTCCCGCCATGCCACGCTGAGGCGCAGTCAGTAGGGTACAGGGCCGGTGGAGCGCCTAGTTCCGTCGAGCAGGCATCCCTTCAGATTCATAAAAACAACTCCAGTTCAGAAAATTCCGTCTGGAATTGGAATATCCACGACTCCTTATGAGTCGGATTCTTGCTTGGATTTTTTCTGAACCATACAGTTGGGTGGGAGTCGTCAATGCACCGCGCAGGCGGGAAAAAAAGAGAGGCGCCTGGCAGAATCACAAGCGCCTCTCTCACAGCTCAATCAAGATTTACCGTACCTCACTGGATCACCTCCTTCTCGACACAGAATGTCGATGCCCAAAGTATAAAACCATTTTTCCGAACAGACTATAGAGAATTTCGTCCATGCCGATACCTAAGATGAAATAGGAAGGAAATTGAGAATGGCTGGGCGATTGCATCGAAGATCGCCAAGTCCCCTGTTGCCCAGCCAAAGGGGATCGCTTCCGGGCATGCCGTGATCCCCCGAAGCAGGCGGGACAAAGCAGCCAAGACGTAAGAAATGGGTGGGATTGGAACTATTTACAGTCTCGGGTTACGAGGAAGCGCAGGACAAAGCGGGCATTCAGGACCCCAACGGGAGCTGAAGATTAAGTCCAGCGTTTTCGCCAGGGCTGCCTGTCACTTACAGAACACAGGCCGTCAAGAAAGGCTGTTCTCATCGCGGTCTTGGCCCGGTCATTGCTTTGAGAACACACGCCACCTACTCGACGATCAGGTGCAATTGGGAGAGCCCATGAAGAAACAATGGTTCTGCGTGAGCTGCATATCGCAAATTGAGTTGGACATCCACGGCCGGTGTAGCGTTTGCGGGTCGGACGCGGTGGAGAGGATGGCGCAAGGCGCCGCTCTATTGATCCAGCAGGAGCACACCCCCGTCCGCCCTGTGAGTCACCCCAGGCAAATACTGCCGACGCGATAGGTTTTCCTTGCCTGACTTGGTTGAGCCAGAGAGGATGCCAAGGCTTTCTGCCTCACGACGGGATTCCTGGCCACTTGTTGAGAAGACCGTTTCTCAGGACCTGTAGATGACCACAGTTGGATTTTCTCCGGCTAACGGCCGAGTAACGCAAACATTAGGTGTCACCCTCCACGCACTAAACTCTCCTGATGTAAGTCGCATTCTGAAATAGATAAGCAGAGCATACAAACGGGGACAGGTCAGATCCCTTGGTCGATCTGAGGCGTCGCAATATCTCCTTCGTGAATCTCTCGAGCAGCACTCAAGTTCAATGCGGGCCTGCGATCCGCATGTCAACTAGAAAAACAAATGGGGGAGAAAGGCGTTTGCCTTTCTCCCCCAAGTGAACCGCTTCCAGGAACTAGCCGCCGATTGGCGTGTCGGTGGCGCTTGCGGTGGTGCCATCCGTTCTCTGGCGAATCACACCACTTTGGTCCGTGAAGAAGGTCCGCTGACCGGTCACGTTTTGAGTGGTCGGGTTGGCGATAATCGTGTACGTCGAGACGCTGCCATTCGCAGCTGCCGCGCCTGCCTTGTACGTGAACGCGTACCCGCTCTTGATCGGAGCGGCGATGCCGAGCAGGTTGTCAACCAGGTCCGCCGCAGTGGAAGACGGCGTGGTCGACGGGCCCAGTTCGGAAAGGTTCGTGGTGGGAGCAGTGGCGTAGGTAGTCTCGTAAGCCACGATCGATGTGTTATACGTGCGCAGCGAGGCGACGGCAGAGGCCTCGTTGGCCGCCATCTTGGAACGCAGCAGGTTCGGGATGGCGATGGCCGCGATGATCAAAATGATCGCGACGACGATCAACAATTCAATTAAAGAAAAGCCCTTTTCTTTGCGGTTGGACTTCAAGGTATTCCTTCTAGTTTGCGATGCAAACTGTTTGCTCATGAGATTAAACTCCGACTCTACATGTAGGGAGCATGTTCTATGCCAACTTCGGCCTGAATGCTTTCCACTTGGGCACAATCCTCGCAGCTCACTTATTGTCAGTGAATTACAGGCATTCTGTGGTTGGTATTCGATTCTTATCGGGTGTGATGCATGTCACAAAGTAAAGAATTTGAGTCAAAATTGGTCATTAGCCTACGACAGAAAATGGCATAGCACCTCATTCACCTCTGGATTCTCTAGGGGGACAAGTCCTGCGAAGTCCACATATCGAATGCGGCAAATCCAGTTCCGATATTGCCGTCGAAATCGGCGGCCTTGAATCTTCCGTTGGGCAAGCCGGGTCAGTTGACATTCAGCCACCA
>JGI12269J14319_10000955_pt1 | contig 28539 bp, 23 predicted proteins | sample PeaSoiSIISIP2007_FD_14319 | JGI IMG/M metagenome (IMG submission 14319)
TCGTAGCCCCGACCGGATTTGAACCGGCGCTACCGCCTTGAGAGGGCGGCGTCCTGGGCCACTAGACGACGGGGCCAGGCACTCGACACAGCCAGACGATCCGCTGCTGACATCCGGCTGATGGACAGGAAAGCCGCTGGAGTAAGAATTTCGAACTCGCTGATCAGAGCGCAAAACGGCCAGCCCCAGCGGGCACTAAGGTTAGCGCACCTTGCCGAGTCCCGCCAAACCTGGCTGCTGACAGCACCGCGCGTGACAGTACCGCGCGCAGGGGGCAGGCCGGTCACCGTCCGCTCCCGCGCCCGGCAGAACGCGGGTCGGACGCCAAGTCCTGCATGATCACCGCGAAACCTGGTACTTGCACCGCATGCTGACACTCATTGTCCTTCTGATCGTCATCGGGCTCATCGTCGGTCTCATTGCCCGGCTGCTCGTGCCTGGCCGCGACCCGATCGGCATCTTTGGCACGATCGTGCTCGGGATCGTCGGATCCTTCGTCGGCGGCTTCCTCGAGCAGTTAATCGAGTACCACAAGATCGAAGACCACCTGGCCACCGCCGGAATTGTCGGTTCGGTGATCGGCGCCATCGTGGTACTGCTGCTGATACGGGTGACTGGCACCGAGCGAGGCCGGTGGCGGAGCCGGTCAAGGCGCCGCCACTGGATCTGAGTCAGGCGGCTCACGAACAGCAAAACGGGTCACCGCCACGGTTCCGCCCGCCGCGAGGCGGTGGCTTCGCCGGTGACCCGGGCGCTGGGGTACCAGGACTCGAACCTAGACTAACGGGGCCAGAACCCGTCGGGCTGCCAATTACCCCATACCCCATGGGAAACGAGCCCAGCTCCGGCTGGGTCGCGCCTGAGCAGTGTAGCCGACCGGAGCCGGGACCTCCAAGCCGCAGTGTCGTACCAGATCGCTACCGTCTTACGGCATGCGACCCGCACGACTGTTCAGTCGAGTGACTTGTGGACTAGTAACTAATGTCGACTTCGCAGATTTAGTCGCTCTCGTGATAGGGCTGGGCTTCCAGCAGATCGGCGGCAAGGGCAGTGACCGGATACCCGATCGAGGTGTACTGGAGCGACGAGGATGGCGTGTGGGTAGCCGACGTCCCCGATCTCCCTTACTGCACCGCCCACGGACCCACTCCGCATGAAGCTGTCGCCGAGGTGGAAGACGCTGTGTCGGCGTGGCTTGATGCAGCAGCATCGACAGGGCGTGCGGTGCCAGAGCCATCGCTGCGAGCGGCCCGGGCCTGACGGCCAATGCAGGTGTCAGTCGCGGTCGGCGACCGGGTTCCGCAGGGTTCCGATCCCTTCCACGGTCACCGAAACTTCGTCCCCTTTGTCCATCGGCCCGGTACCCGCCGGAGTGCCGGTGAGCAGTACGTCCCCAGGGAGCAGAGTCATTACCTGGCTGACGAACATGATCAGTGCTGGCACATCGTGCCGCAGCAGTGACGTGCGCGAGTCCTGCCTGACCTCGCCGTTCAGACGCGTGGTCAGGGCGAGGTCGGCGGGGTCGACATTCGTTTCAATCCAGGGCCCGAGCGGGCAGAAGGTATCGAATCCCTTGGCTCTGGTCAGATGCCCGTCTCTCGCCTGCACATCGCGGGCCGTGACGTCATTGGCGCAGGTATAGCCGAAGATCACCTCGGCAACCCGGTCGGCGGGCACCTCCCGGCACAGCCTGCCGATGACGATCGCCAGCTCACCTTCGAAGTCGACTCGCTTAGACAGCTGCACCGGCCGGAGGATCGGGTCGCCGGGCCCGCAGACCGAGGTCGACGGCTTCAGGAACATCACCGGATCGGCAGGCGGCTCGCCGCCCATCTCGCGTGCGTCATCGGCGTAGTTCTTCCCGATGCAGACCACCTTGCTGGGCAGGATAGGCGCGAGCAGGCGCACATCACCCAGCGCGAAGCGAGCGCCAGTCAGCTTGATGTCTTCTTCTTTTCCGCCAAACGGGTGCCCGGCGAGCTGTGCGACGCTCAGCCCGTCAAGCTCGTGGCCGACCAGGGCGTCCATACTGCTGCCGCCGTTGATCGCACCCGCCCCGCCAGCCTGGGCAACCCTGTCATCGGGCAGCACAAGTCCGTAGCTGACCTCGCCGCCATGCGAGAACCTCGCGATCCGCATGATCCGAGCGTACCGAGCAGCCGGTCAGGTCAGCGCTACTGCAGGTAGCCCTCCACCTCGGCCGTCGGCCGTGGCTCGGCTGCGCTGGGATCCCCGCCGACGTTCCGCAGCGCACGTCGCTGACGCAGCAGGTCCCAGCACTGGTCAAGCGTCTCTTCGGCTGACTTCAGCTCGGCATGCTCCTCGTCGGCCGAGAGCTGCCCTCTGGCGAGGCTGACCCGCAGGTCATGCTCGGTCCGGATCAGCTCGTCAATGCGGCCGAGGATCTCCTTGTCGTCCATGGCCCCAACGATACGGCCCGGCCGTGCGGCCCCGGCCGCGCGGCACCGCGTACGGTGTACGTTAACCGTATGCGGCTGACCCGAGAGCGGATCGTCGCCGCCGCCGCGGAGCTGATCGAGCGCGAGGGCGTGACCGCGATCTCGATGCGCCGGATCGCCGCTCAGCTTGACTGCGCGGTGATGTCGCTCTACAACCACGTGCCGAGCAAGGATGCGCTGCTCGACGGCGTGGCCGAGTACGTGATGTCCGGAATCGAGGTCCGCACCGAGCCCGACGCCGACTGGCAAGACCAGGTCCGGGCGCAGGCCCGGGCATTCCGCCAGATAGCACGAGCGCACCCGCGGTGCACGATGGTGGTGGTCAGCCGGCCGAACAACTCCGCCGCCGCGCTGCGACCTTTTGAGCGGGCGCTGGCCACGCTGGCCGGCGCCGGGTTCAGCGGGGCTGACTCGGTGCGGATCGTGCGGGCGTTCATCGGGTACGTCATGGGCTGCCTGCTCCGCGAGGTCGGGGTCGCGCCGTCGCTGGCGCACCCTGACGATGTGGCCAGCCGCGGCGGGGAGTCGGACCCGGCCGAGTTCCCGCTGCTCACCAGCCTGTCGGCCGAGCTCGGACGGCGCGATCACGACGCCGACTTCGAATTCGGCCTGGACTTGCTGGTCCGGGCGGTCGCCGAGCTCCGCCCCGCCATGCACTCCTGACTCCGGCCGACTCCTAGCCGCAACCCCGCCCCGGCCGTGCGCTCCTGACTCCGGCCGCAACCCCGCCAGGCCGTGCGCTCCTGAACTCCGGCCGACTCCCAGCCGCAACCCGCCGGGCAGGCCAGCCGCGCACCGTTGACAGACGTACAACGTACGTGCTTCGGTAGGTCACGGGTGTCCCGCCGCGCTGGAGGTTGCGTTGTCTACCCAGGAGCTCTACACGACCGCGCCCGATCAGCCAGGCTGGGAAGTCCCGATGGCTGGCAGCTCCCGGTTCACCTGGGAGTACGACGAGGGCAGGGCCAGGCTGCTGGCCCTCTACGCCAAGGGCAAGGACAAGCAGTGGGACGCCACTCGGCGGATCGACTGGGATCTTGAGGTCGACCCGCACGACGTGCTCGGCGCGCCGGACCAGGCGCTGGCCATCTACGGGACCAAATACTGGGACATGCTCGGCCCGGAGAACATCAAGGAGCTGAGACGGCATTCGGCATCCTGGCAGTTCTCCCAGTTCCTGCATGGCGAGCAGGGCGCCATGATCTGCGCGGCCCGGATCGTGGAGTCGGTGCCCGACCTGGACGCCAAGTTCTATGCCGCGACCCAGACGATGGACGAGGCCAGGCATGCCGAGTTGTACGCCAGGTTCCTGCACACCAAGATCGGACTGGTCTACCCGATCAACAGCCAGCTGCAGGCGCTGCTGAACGACACGCTCAACGACTCCCGCTGGGACATGCCCTACCTCGGCATGCAGGTGCTGATCGAGGGTCTCGCGCTGGCCGCGTTCGGCCTGCTGCGAGACATCACGAACAAGCCGCTGCCCAAGCAGATCCTCGCCTACGTGATGCAGGACGAGGCCAGGCACGTGGCCTTCGGCCGAATGGCGCTGCGCGACTACTATCAGCAGCTCAGCGCCAAGGAGCTGGCCGAGCGCGAGGATTTCGTGATCGAGGGCTGCTACCTGATGCGGGACCGGCTGCGCGGGGACGAGATCTGGGACAACTTCGGCATCCCGCGCAAAGAGATCAGCGAGCTGACCGAGAACTCCGAGTACTCAAGGATGTTCCGGTCCCTCCTGTTCAGCCGCCTCGTCCCGTGCGTGCGCGACGTCGGCTTGTGGAGCGAGCGGCTGCAGCAGGCCTACGCCGACATGGGCGTACTGGACGCGGCTCGGGCCGATCTGGAGGCCCTGATGAAGGCCGACGAGGAGATCGCCGAGAAGTTGGACGCCGAGCGCTTTGCCGCCGAGGAGGCCGCCCGTGCCGCCGAAGTAGCCGACGTCATCACGGCCGCCTCCGACCAGGAACAGGACTAGGCCCGGCACCGGACTAAACCCAGCACCGGACTAGACCCGGCACNGACTAGACCCGGCACCGGAACAAGACCCGCACCGGCCTAAGCAACGCATTGACTAAGCGCAGCAGCGGGANGCGTGGCCTCGTCTGCTGCACCGCAGAGTCGTCCACATATACCCCCAGGGGTACTATGGAAGGATGAGCGGTTCAGCTGGAAATCAGGACACCAGTCACCGCGAGCAGCATTCGTGGCCTCCCGCGGATGTATCCGGCGTGCTAGCCGTGGTCGCGCACCCGGATGATGAATCATTCGCGCTTGGCGCGCTGCTAGACCGGCTTGCCAGCAGTGGCGTGAGCACCTCCGTGCTGTGCTTTACCCGCGGCGAGGCTTCGACGCTGAACGACGGCTGCGGCGAACTGACCGCCAGCCACGAAGACGAGCTGGCAGCCATCCGAGGCGGCGAGCTGCGCGCCGCAGCAGCTGAGCTTGGCATTGCTTCGGTGGAGCTGCTTGACTACCCAGATGGCCGCCTCGGCCAGTTCGGACTGGACGAGTTGGCCGGTCACATCGGTCGGCTGATCGCCGTGCAGAACCCCAGCCACCTGCTGGTGTTCGACTCAGGCGGTGTCACGGGTCATCCCGATCACCAGCAGGCCACCGCCGCAGCAGTAGCCGCAGCGCGCACCGCCGGTCGCACCGTGCTGGCCTGGGCACTCCCCGCGGCCGTGACTGACCAGCTGAACAACATGTTCGGCGGCACGTTCGTCGGGCGCAAGCCGGATGAGATCGACGCCGTGTTGAGCGTCTCCCGTGCTCGCCAATATCGCGCCATCGCCGCCCATCGCAGTCAGTCGCTGCACAATCCCGTGCTCGGCCAGCGGCTGGCGCTGCTGCGCGACCGCGAGCACCTGCGGGTTCTGTACCGCCCAGCACAAGACCGCCCAGCACAAGACCGCCCGGCACAAGACCGCCCAGCACAAGGAGATGGCCACATGTCCTATGGATACTCCGTCAGGCTGCAAGAACCGTTCTCGGCTCAGGTCGTTGACCGGGTCCGCGCGGCACTGGGTGAACAGGGCTTCGGAGTTCTGACCGTGATCGACGTTCAGGCGACCTTGCGGGCGAAACTGGGCGTGCAGATGGAGGACTACCTGATCCTGGGCGCCTGCAATCCGCCGCTGGCTCTGCAGGCGCTGGACATCGACCGGCAGATCGGCCTGCTTCTGCCGTGCAATGTCGTCGTCCGTGCAGCCGGGCCTGACGCCACGCTGGTTCAGGCGCTGGACCCGCAGATGATGCTGCAGATCACCAGCCAGCCGGAACTCAAGGCTGTCGCAGACGATGCCGCGAGCCGGCTGCACGCCGCACTCGACCAGCTCTCCAGCTGACAGAGCGAGGTAGTCCCCCGGCCACCCCGGTGCCACACGGGACCAAGGTCCGTGCTAGACGGGACTCCAGGACGTGGTCACCTATACCCCCACGGGTATAACCTTCGCTAATAGTGGTGACCTTCCGAGCAGGTGCGAGGAGAGATGGACATGGTTCAGACTCAGGCAGCAGCGGTCCTGGAACCGCTCGACGACCACCGGATGGACATCACCTTCCTGGCCGGCGAGTCCTACGAGGTCGCCATGCGCGGGCACCGGGTGCTCGTGGATCAGCCGGTCGAGGCCGGCGGCGAGGACGCCGCGCCGACCCCTACCGAGCTGTTCGTGGCGTCGCTGGCCACCTGCGTCGCCTTCTACGCGGGCCGCTACCTCACCAGGCACGGCTATAGCCGGGACGGACTGGCCGTGTCAGCGAGCTTCGACATGGCCACCGACCGGCCTGCCCGGGTGAGTGATATCCGGCTGGCCGTCCGGGTCCCGGCCGATCTTCCGGCCGCCCGCAGGCCGGCCCTGAGCGCGGTGATCTCGCATTGCACCGTGCACAACACACTCACCTCACCGCCGGCGGTCGCTATCGATCTGGTGTGATTGCCCTGCCAGCCCAGCGCGCCATGGGAGACGGGAGACTACGTGCGCATCTCGGTCGACCGGCCCCTAGCCACGGCCCTGATCCACCGGATCCGGACCGGCATCATTGGCGACGGCGCGGTGCTCGACGGTCCGTACGGGCGGCGGCGGATCACCTATGCGGACTACACCGCGTCCGGTCGCTCGCTCGACTTCATTGAGGACGTCATCCGCGAGCAGGTACTGCCCAGGTACGCGAACACGCACACCGAGAGTTCGGGCACCGGCCTGGCTACCAGCCGGCTCCGCGAGGATGCCAGGAAGATCATCCACGACGCGGTCGGCGGTACCGACCAGGATCTGGTGATCTTCACCGGCTCCGGCGCGACCGCCGCGGTCAACAAGCTGGTCGGCATCATGGAACTGCGCCTGCCGGACGGGCTGGCCAGGCGCTACCGGCTGCTCGACGCCATCCCGCCAGCCGAGCGGCCGGTCGTCTTCGTCGGTCCCTACGAGCACCATTCCAACGAACTGCCCTGGCGCGAGTCGATCGCCGACGTGGTGGAGATCGGGACCGACGCCGACGGGCACATTGACCTCGCCGACCTGGCCGCGCAGCTGACGCGCAACGCCGGGCGGCCGCTGCGGATCGGCAGCTTCTCGGCCGCCTCCAACGTCACCGGCATTCTGACCGACGCCGACGCCATCGCGTCACTGCTGCACTCCCATGGCGCGCTGTCGTTCTGGGATTACGCCGCCGCCGCACCATACGTGCCGATCCGGGTCCGCGAGTCGGCACCGGGCGCTGGCGACCATAAGGACGCCGTCTTCATCTCCCCGCACAAGTTCATCGGCGGTCCGCAGACTCCGGGCGTGCTGGTGGTCCGCCGCGACCTGGTGCGGAACCGGGTTCCCACCGTGCCAGGCGGCGGCACGGTCGCGTTCGTCGACCCGGTCGGCCACCGCTACCTCGACGACCCGGTCGCCAGGGAGGAGGGCGGCACGCCGGCCATCATCGAGTCGATCCGCGCTGGGCTGGTCTTCGCTCTCAAGGAGGCCGTCGGCACCGAGGTGATCCAGGCCAGCGAAGAGCGGCTGTGGAAGCGGGCATTGCGCAAATGGTCAGAGCACCCGCAGATCGAGGTGCTCGGCAACCCAGACGCTCGCCGGTTGTCCATCGTCTCGCTCCGGATCCGCCGGGATGACCGCTACCTGCACCACAACTTCGTTGTCGCGGTACTCAACGATCTGTTCGGGATCCAGGCCCGCGGCGGCTGCTCCTGCGCCGGGCCCTACGGACACCGACTGCTGGCCATCGACCAGGCCAGGTCGGTTGCGTTCCGCAATGAGATCGGGCATGGCTGCGAGGGCATCAAGCCGGGCTGGACCAGGATCAACTTCAACTACTTCATCTCTGACACCGTGGCCGACTACCTGATCGAGGCGGTCGGCTTGATCGCGTCGAGCGGCTACCGGATGCTGCGCGACTACGCTTCGACCCGAGTACCGGGCTGTGGCGGCACCGGGCAGGGAGCCCGAAACCCCCGTTGCGGCTCACCGACCTGCGCTATGCCCTGGACGGAACGCTCACCGCACCAGGCGCGCCAGAGCAGGCAGGCGAAGCGGCGCTGGCAGGTTACCTGCGCGAGGCACGGGCCCTGCTCGCCTCGTATCCAGACCAGATCGGCGCGGGGCCGACCGGGCTGCCAGCCGACTTCGAGGCACTGCGCTGGTTCCTGCTGCCACCGGACTGCCTGGCCTAATCCCCCGACCAGGGCCAGCGCGGCTGACCGACTATGGCAGCCGGACGTAGCCGTGCCTGCTCTTCCAGAGGTAGTACTTCTCGAACCCCACCTTCATCGCATGCACCTGCGGGCCTGGAATCATCACGGCTGCCTTGCGCGGCGGGAGCATATGGTCGGCCAGCATCATCACGCCGTTGTTGCCGGCGTCCAGCATGCATACCGCGGCCATATCACCGAAATCCTTGTGCCTGGCTGGCGGCTCTCCCTTGATCGCCGCTGCGATGTTGTGGGCCGCGACCTTGGCCATGGACTCGGTCGGGAACCCGGTCTTCGGAATCCCGATCGGCACGGCCGTCTGCCACGGCACCGGAACCTGCGCGGCGATGCCGGCCGCATAGATCTCCGGGTAGGCCTTCGACTGGTAGGTGTCCTGGACCGGGATGTATCCCTTTTCATCGGACAGGCCCGGGGTAGCCCGGACCACCTCCTGGCCGATGAATGGCGGCACCACCATGGCGTACCGGAACGGAACGCTGGTGCCGTCGGTCAGCTTGATCTGGTCACCGGTGACCTCCTCGAAGGCGACCCCGGCCAGCGCGGTGATTCCCTCCTTCTTCAAGAACATCTTGAGCAGCTTCTCCCCGCCCGGCAGGCCGCCGATGCCGAAGTGCCCGACGAACGGCTCGGCGGTGACGAAGGTCAGTGGCACCCTGCTGTGCAACTTCGCCTTGCGCAGCTGGTGGGAGGTGTTGAACAGGAATTCGTACGCCGCGCCGAAGCAGCTCGCGCCCTGGGTCGCGCCGATCACCACCGGACCCGGGTCGTCAAGGAACTTCCGCCAGGCGGCGCCTGCGCGCTCGGCGTCAGCCAGGGTCGTGATCGTCTGCGCGAATCCGTCCGGACCCAGGCCAGGGACAATATCGAACTTGTTGCGGTAGCCGGTGGCGACCACGAGGTAGTCGTAGTCGTAGCTGCCGTTCGCGGTAGCGACTTTCCTAGCAGCCGGATCGATGGCCGTCGCCTCGGCATGGACGAAGCCGATCTCATGCGAATCGAAGACCGGCTCGAGCGGGAAGGTGATGTCGCGTGCTCGGCGCTTGCCGAACGGCAGCCAGATCAGCGACGGATTGAACAGAAAGTGCTCGGCCGCCGACACCACGAGGACGTCGACGTCCGCACCTAGCTCTGCCTTGAGTTCCAGGGCCGCCGTGAAGCCGCCGAAGTTGCCGCCGATCACCAGCACGCGCTTGGCCGTCATGACTGCCACCCGTTCTGCTCGTCCAGCGAGCGAAGACCCCTGGTAGCGGCCTACCCTGCTCACAGCGGCAGGGACTTAGGTCACCGATGCGGGGACGATAGGCCCCAGAGCCGGCCGCCGCAGCGATCGACAAAGCGTCTGTCGGTGAAGCACCCATCCGGAAGGCTCACATGATCTTGTGGATCCAGCCGTGCGGGTCGGGCAGTCGGCCGAACTGGATGCCCAGCAGCTCATCGCGCAACCGCATGGTGACCGGCCCCGGCTTGCCGTCGCCGATCGTCCAGCCGCCGGTGGCGCCCTTGACCTCCCCGACCGGCGAGATCACCGCGGCGGTGCCGCAGGCGAACACCTCGGTGATCTCGCCCGACTCGCAGCCTGCCCGCCACTCCTCCACCGAGATCGCGCCTTCGGTGGCCGGTATCCCCAGATCAGGCGCCAGCGTAAGCAGGGAGTCTCTGGTGATGCCTGCAAGCAGCGTGCCGGTCAGAGCAGGCGTCATCACCCTGGCATCCGAGCCCGAGCCGTAGACGAAGAACACGTTCATCCCGCCCAGTTCCTCGACCCAGCAGTGCTCCACCGCGTCCAGCCAGACGACCTGGTCGCAGCCGTGATCGAGCGCCTGCTGCTGGCCGACGAAGGACGCGGCGTAGTTGCCGCCGGTCTTAGCCGTGCCGGTGCCGCCGGGAGCGGCCCTGGTGTATCCCTCGGCCAGCCAGACCGACACGGCGCGCATCCCGCCGCCGGAGAAGATCCCGCCCGATGGTGATGCGATCACCAGGAACAAATAGGAGTCGGCCGGCTTGCCCACCCCGAGCGCGGGTGTCGTCGCGATCATGAACGGCCGCAGGTACAGGCTGTGTTCGGTACTGGCCGGCACCCAGTCCCGGTCCTGGGTCACCAGCAGCTCGATCGCGTGCAGGAACGCCTCCTCCGGCAGCTCGGGCATCGCCATCCTGACCGCCGAGCGGCGGAATCTGGCCGCGTTCGCCTGCGGGCGGAACGTCACGATCGGACCTGACTCCTGCCGGTAGGCCTTGAGCCCCTCGAATATCTCCTGGCTGTAGTGCAGCACCGCGGTGGCCGGGTCGAGCACCAGCGGGCCGTACGGCTCCAGCTTGCCGTCATGCCAGCCACGCTCAGCTGACCAGCGGAGGGTGATCATGTGATCGGTAAATACCTGACCGAAACCTGGTGACTCGAGCATTCTGGCTCGCACGGCATCGGGCACCCGCTCGGCACGTGGATGCAGGTCGAAAGTGATCTTGGGCGTCAGGCTGGTGTTCATTGCAGAACCTCCTCACAGCGCGGCCTGGGCGCCGTTGCCCGTCCGCGGCGGCCCGTCCCTGCCGACGGCCCGCACTACCATCTTGGCCACTTACTGCCGCGGATGGCCACCCGTCGACAGGTCCGGCTGGCCAGCCGCGTGACGCCGCCGGCCGGCTATCCCGGTCGGCGGAGCCTAGCCGGCTACTCGCTCGGCTATGTCGTCCCCCACCTCGGCCGTGCTGCGGGCCGCCCACTCACCCTGCCGCTCCAGCAGGTCCTCGGCGACGGCCTGCTCGATCCTGGCGGCCTCATGAGTCATGCCAAGATGCTCGCACAGCATCGCGACGGACAAGATCGCCGCGGTCGGATCGGCCTTCTGCTTGCCGGCGATGTCCGGCGCGCTGCCGTGCACCGGCTCGAAAGTGCTCGGGCAGGTCCGCTCCGGGTTGATGCTGGCACTCGCGGCCAGGCCGAGGCCGCCGGCCACGGCCGCGCCGAGTGCGGTCAGCACGTCGCCGAACAGGTTATCGGTGACGATCACGTCGAACTGCTCGGGCCGCGTCACCAGGTACATCAGCGCAGCGTCCACATGGCAGTAGTCGGCGGTGACGCCGTCGAACTCGGCGGCTGTGGCGTCGAAGGTACGCCGCCACAAGTCACCGGCGTGGGCCAGCACGTTCGTCTTGTGCACCAGGGTCACCTTGCGGCGCGGCCGGGCGGCGGCGCGGCCGAACGCGTACCTGGTGACCCGGCCGACGCCGAAGGCAGTGTTGACGCTCTCCTGCAGGGCGACCTCGTCCGGCGTCCCCTTGCGTACGATGCCGCCTGCCTCGATGTACGCCCCCTCGGTTCCCTCCCGGACCACCAGGATGTCGAGCGACGACGCCCGCAGCCCGGCCAGCGGTGAGTCGACGCCGGGGAAGAGCCGGACCGGCCGCAGGTTGACGTACTGATCGAACTCGAACCGCAGCCGCAGCACCAGCCCGCGCTCGGCGATGCCACTCGGGACGCTCGGATCGCCTACTGCCCCGAGCAGGATGGCGTCGTGGGCGGCCAGTTCGCCGAGCACCGAGTCCGGCAGGATCTCTCCGGTGCGGGCCCAGCGCTGCGCGCCGAGGTCGTAGCTGGTCGTCTCGATCGCGGTGTCGGCCACGGTTACCTTGAGCACCTTGATCGCCTCCGCGATCACCTCGGGCCCGATTCCGTCGCCGCCGATTACCGCAATTCGCATACTACCCGCCATGCGCGGATCTTAGCGGTCAGCTGGCCGGGCTGCAGGCCGGAGTGCCGGCCTGCGCACCGGCCTGCGCGTCGGAGAGCGGCCCGGCCGATTCCAGGTCAGCGGCCATCGCCGCCACGGCCCGCGCGGTCATCGGCCTGGCCACCAGGAAACCCTGGCCGAGATGGCAGCCCATCGCCCGCAGCTGCTCAAGCTGGTCGGACCGCTCAATTCCCTCGGCGATCACCTCGATGCCAAGGTCGTGTCCGACCCCGATGATGGTCCTGGTGAGCAGGGTCAGCGTCGGGTCGGTGCCCAGGCCGGCCACGAATTCCGGATCGATCTTGATGAGGTCCACGGCCAGCCGCCGCAGGAAGGCAAGCGAGGCATAGCCGGTACCGAAGTCATCGATGGCGAGCCGGACGCCCTTGCCGCGCAGAGCGGTGAGCTCGGCAACCATCAGCGCGGTGCTGTCGACCAGCACCCGCTCGGTAACCTCCAGGGTCAGCGCCTCCGGCGCCAGCCGGGCCTCAGCCAGCCCGGCGAGTACCGAGGCGGCGAAGCCAGGCGCGCTGACCTGCCGGACCGAGAAGTTGACCGACAGCCCGATCTCCCAGCCAGTGCCGCGCCAGGCAGCCACCTGCTGGCACGCCTCCCTGAGCACCCAGTCACCGAGCGGGACGATCAGCCCGGAATCCTCGGCCACGCTGAGGAACTCCGACGGTGGGATCAGCTGGCCATCGCGAGACCAGCGGACCAGCGCCTCGACGGCGACCACGCGCGAGGTCGCCAGGTCGACCACCGGCTGGTACTCGACCCTCAGCTGCTGACCGGTGATCGCCCGCTGCAGCTCGGTAGCCAGCTCAAGGCGGCGCAGTACGTCGGCGTGCATCTGCGCGGCGAAGACCTCGACCCGGCCGCCGCCGGCCTCTTTGGCCCTGGACATAGCGACTTCAGCATTGCTCAGCAGATCCGCTGTACCGGGGTCGGCCAGCGCGACGCCGACGCTCACGGTCAGCGGGATTTCCTTGCCAGCCGCGCTGAACGGCTCGGCGGCGATCCGGCCGGCCAGCCGTTCGGCCAGGTCGATCACATCCTGGGCACACAGCGCATCGGCCACCAGGATGGCGAACTCGTCGCCGCTCCATCGGGCCACCATCGCCTGCGGCGGCGTCGCGGCGCGCAGCCGCCGGCCGGCCTGGGCCAGCAGCAGATCGCCGCCGCCATGCCCGATCAGGTCATTGACGGCGGTGTAGCCGTCCAGGTCAACGAGGATCGCGCCGATGACTGCCGGTCCGGAGTCCGGGCCGGAAACCGGTCCGGCCTGGTCGAGCAGATCCTTGACCCGGTCCTCGACGAACGCGCGGTTCGGCAGGCCGGTGAGACCGTCGTGGAAGGTGAGATGGGCAAGCTGGCGGCGAAGCGCGATCCGGTCGCTGACGTCCCGGGCCGTGATCAGCAGCAGGGCCGGCTCGCCGGTCTGGCCGTAGCGGGAAAGCGCCGACTCGACATGCCGCCACGAGCCATCGGCGCTTCTGACCCGGCCGACGAAGGCGGCGGACCGCCGGACGCCGTCGCCATTGCCTGCGCCGCCGCCCCCGCCGTCCCTGCCGTCCGGGTTGGCCGGGACCCGCAGTCCGGCGAGCGCCGCTCTGATGCCGGCCAGCCGATCCTCCGGATGGATCAGGTCGGCTAGCTGCGTCCCGGCGAGCCTGGCCGGGGAGTATCCGTAGTCGGCGACGGCCGGGCTGGCGTACTCGATCGACCCGGCAAGGTCGCAGACCAGGACTGCGTCACTGGTCGTCTCGGCAAGCGCGCGGAACATCCGGTCAGACCGCTGTGCTGTCGCCGCCGCGACCGCCGACTGCCTGGCTAGCCCGGCCAGCCTCAGCACCAGGACGAGCACGACCCCGGACCCGGCGACCGCCAGGGCAGGAGATGCCACCGGACCGCCGCCCGCCGAGTATCCGATCACCACCAGGGCCGCGGCCGCGGCCGCGCCGAGCGCGGTCAAGGTGGCCGGGCTGGACCAGGAAGATCCCAGCCAGCCAGGCCGTTGGCTGTGGCGGTCCGGCTGGTGCGGGGCGGCCAGCGCCGGGGCAGCCAGCGCCTGGCCAGCCAGGGCCGGGGTGGCTGCCAGCAGGCAGAGCCCGATGATCCAGGCCAGGTTCGGTCCAGTGCCGAGGGCGGAGCCGCTGATCCGGACCGCAACGGCCAAACAGTCACCGACGGTGCAGGCAGCCAGGGCCAGAGCCGGCAGCAGCGTCAGGCGCAGGCTGCGCACGGCGAACGGCGCCAGCAGGCCCAGGGCGATCAGGTCGGTGATCGGCCGGATCAGGTCAAGCATGAAGACCGGCGCGCCGACATCGGCGCCGGCGTAGTCCGGTCCGAAAATGGTTACCCAGCCGATCACGAACAGCGAGGCGACCAGCAGGCAGCTGTCGACCACGATCCCGGGCACCGGCCGGACCAGCGCCTGGCCGACTGCGATCTGGCCAGCTGATCCGGCTTCGGCGGTGTTCTGCTTCCGGCGCGGCCTGCTTGACTCGTCTGGCGCGTCGTCCGGCTCGGCGACGTCCGTGCTGAGCGTCGCCAGGCCGATCAGCACGGACGGCAATGCGACCAGGCTGACCAGGTCGGCCACCCGCAGCGGTGCCGAGCCGCCGATCAGCCCCCCGAACAATTGCTGCGCGATACCGCCGGCCCCCCAGCAGCCGGCCGCCACGGCAAGCCATCGATAGCCATTCTTAACGGGCGGCTCGGGCTGATTCGAGGCACGCAGCAGCCGGACGATCGCCACCGCTGCCGCGACCGCGCCGACCGCTGTCCATGCCAGCTGTACCGGGCTCATGCCGTCTCACCGGATGCTTCCGCCCGCACCATGCCTCCGCTCGCCCCCGCCAATTGCCGGCCGGCCCGCACCGGGCCGACCGACCGCATACAACGCCAATTGTCAGTCTTCAGCTAGCTGGTCGCGTCGCGAACAATGTCGCGTCGTCGGGACATGGGACGGCGACCTGCCGGAGCCGAATGCTCGCCGCTGAGCAACTGAAGCCGACTGTACGTGCCCGAGATCACGCTTCGATTGAGGAACGACGTACGCGCGGCGACAAAGTGCTGAGAGAACGCTCTGTATTCCATGATCGCGATTCCATGATCGCGCCGTTTCCTCAGTTCCGTGGCGGCTGAACCCGGTGATCAATGGCTATGACTGCGCCGTACAGCGCTGCAGGATCAGGTCGCGGACGGTCGCGGCGTCGGCCTGACCTCCGGTCGCCTGCATCACCGCGCCGACCAGCGCGCCGGCGGCTGCCGTCTTGCCGCCGCGGATCTTGGCGGCGATCTCCGGATTGGCGGCGATCGCCTCGTCGACGGCGGCAGCGAGCACCCCAGAGTCGGTGACCACGGCTAGGCCACGGGCAGCTATCACCTCGTCCGGCGGGCCCTGGCCGGCCATTACGCCGTCAAGCACCCGCCTGGCCAGCTTGTCGTTGAGCTCGCCGGACACTTCAAGCTCGATCACCCGGGCCACGTCGCGAGGTGAGATCGCCAGCTCGGCAAGTTCGATGCCGGACTCGTTGGCCTTGCGCGCCAGCTCGCCGAGCCACCACTTGCGAGCGAACGCCGCGGCCCGGGCCGTGTCGCCGCTGCCGGTCACCAGGTCGACGGTCTGCTTGACCAGGCCGAGCGCGCCGATGTGCTCCATCGACTCCATGTCCGCTGCCGACACGTTCCATTCGGTCCGCAGCTGGGAGCTGACCCGCTTCAGCTCCGCCCGGCGGGCGGCAGGCAGTTCGGGCAGCGCGGCCCGGATCTGATCGACCCATTCCGCTGACGGGGCGACCGGGACCAGGTCGGGCTCGGGGAAGTACCGGTAGTCCTGCGCCTCTTCCTTGCTCCGACCGGGAGTCGTAGTTCCCGAGTCCTCATGGAAGTGCCGAGTCTCGAGGATGACCCGGCCGCCGGCGTCCAGGATGCCGGCCTGGCGCTCGATCTCGGACCGCACCGCCCGCTCCACCGAGCGCAGCGAGTTCACGTTCTTGGTCTCGGTCCTGGTCCCCCACTCCGCAGACCCGGCCGGCGCCAGCGAGGTGTTGACGTCGCAGCGCAACGAGCCCTGCTCCATCCGCACGTCGGATACGCCGAGCGCGCGCAGCAAATCGCGCAGTTCGGTTACGTAGCCGCGGGCCACGACCGGCGCCAGGGCGCCAGTGCCCCCGATGGGCTTGGTGACCACCTCGACCAGCGGTATCCCGGCCCGGTTGTAGTCCACCAGGGAGTAGTCAGCGCCGTGAATCCGGCCGGTCGCACCGCCGACGTGCAGCGACTTCCCGGTGTCCTCCTCCAGGTGGACCCGCTCGATGCCGACCCGTACGGTCTGCCCGGCTATCTCGACGTCGAGCCAGCCATCGGTGCACAGCGGCTCGTCGTACTGCGAGATCTGGAAGTTCTTCGGCATGTCCGGGTAGAAGTAGTTCTTCCTGGCGAACCGGCACCACGAAGCGATCGTGCAGTTCAGCGCCAGCCCGATCCGGATGGTGTACTCGATCGCCGCCTTGTTGATCACCGGCAGCGAGCCGGGCAGGCCCAGGCAGACCGGGCAGACACCCGAGTTGGGCGCGGCGCCGAAGCCGACCCGGCAGCCGCAGAACATCTTGGCGGCCGTACTAAGCTCCACGTGCGTTTCCAGGCCGATGACGGGATCGTATCTGGAGACGGCCGCCTCGAACGGGACCGGCGATCCGGTCGTCGTACCAGTCATCGCCCGGCCTCCCCGCCCGCATTGCCCGCCTGCGCCAGACCTTTCGCCTCGGTCAGCAGCGGATGCCCGCGCCGCGCGTCGAGCGCCGCCTCCACCGCGGCACCGACCCGGTACATCCGGTCGTCGGCCAGGACCGGCGCCATGATCTGCAGGCCGACCGGCAGCCCGTCCTCGGGCGCGAGACCGCAAGGCACCGAGATCGCAGCGTTCCCGGCTAGGTTGCACGGGATCGTGCACAGGTCGGCGAGGTACATCGCCATCGGGTCGTCGGCCCGCTCGCCGATGCCGAAGGCCGTGGTCGGCGTGGTCGGCGAGATCAGCACGTCGACCTGGTCGAAGGCCGCCGCGAAGTCGCGGATGATCAGCGTGCGGACCTGCTGCGCCTTGCCGTAGTAAGCGTCGTAATAACCACTCGACAAGGCATAGGTGCCGAGCATGATCCGGCGCTTGACCTCAGCGCCGAAGCCTGCCTCGCGGGTCAGGCTCATCACCTCCTCGGCACTGTGGCTGCCGTCATCACCCACCCGCAGCCCGTACCGCATCGCGTCGAACCTGGCCAGGTTGGACGAGCATTCACTGGGCGCGATCAGGTAGTAGGCGGGCAGCGCGTAGCCGAAATGCGGGCAGGACACCTCGGCGATCTTGGCGCCCAGCGATTCGAGCAGGTCCACCGCCTCGCCGAACCTGGCGAGCACGCCAGGGGAGTAGCCGTCGCCGCTGAGCTCGGTCACCACGCCGATCCGCAGCCCAGCCACGTCGGCGTGGGTCGCGGCGGCGACCACTGGGGGCACCGGCGAATCCAGTGAGGTCGAGTCGCACGGGTCGTGTCCCGACATCACCTCGTGCAGCAGCGCGGCGTCGAGCACGGTCCTGGCCAGCGGCCCTGGAGTGTCCAGCGACGACGCGAAGGCGACCAGTCCGTACCTGGACGAGCCGCCGTAGGTCGGCTTGACCCCGACCAGCCCGCAAACCGCGGCGGGCTGCCGGATCGAGCCGCCGGTATCGGTGCCGATGCCCAGCGGGGCCTGGTAAGCGGCGACCGCGGCCGCCGACCCGCCGGACGACCCGCCGGGTACCCGGCTCAGATCCCAGGGGTTATGGGATGGCCCGAAGGCCGAGTTCTCAGTGGAAGAGCCCATCGCGAACTCGTCCATGTTGGTCTTGCCGAGAATCACCACACCGGCCCGGCGCAGCCTGGTGGTTATGGTGGCGTCATAGGGCGGTTGCCAGCCGGCCAGGATGGCCGAGCCGCAGGTCGTCGGCATATCGGCCGTAGTAAAAACATCCTTGAGTGCCAGCGGGACGCCGGCCAGCGGGCCGAGCGGCTGCCCATCCGCCCGGCGGCCGTCGACCGCACGGGCCGCCGCCAGGGCCTGATCGGCCGCCACATGCAGGAAGGCGCGGACATGCACATCGGTCTGGGCGATCCGGTCCAGGTGTGCCCTGGTCACGTCGACGGCCGATACGTCGCCGACCGCGATGGCCTTCGCCGTCTGGGCCGCGGTGAGCGTGGTCAGCTCAGCTTCGATGGCCATCGTCATTCCTCGGTCAGAATGCGAGGCACCCGGAACCGGCCCTGCTCGGCGGCGGGCGCCTGGGCAAGTGCGGCCTCAGCGCCGAGCGGGGCGACCACGACGTCGTCGCGGAACACGTTGACCAGGTCTGCGGCGTGCGTCGTCGGCGGGATCCCGGCCGCCGCCACCTCCTGCACCCGGGCCACCGCGCTGATGATCACGTCGAGCTGCCCAGCGAGATGATCAAGCTCATCGTCGGCCAGGGCCAGCCGAGACAGGTGGGCCAGGTGGGCAACCTCGTCGCGGGTAATGGACATCCCGCCATCCTAGAGGCCGCCCGGTGACCGAGCCGAGCGGATTAACACCCGGGGCGGTCGCGGCGAACTCGGGTCCTGGCGTTCCATCCGGCCGAACACCGGCAGCACCGACCGAGAGCTGAGCCGCGACAGCGATCTGAGTACCGCCAGGCGGAGTTCCCGGCCGAGACTTGTCGGGCCTCAGGACCAGGCGAACAGGCAGGGTCGGGGCCGTGCCTCAGGTCCGCCGGGCGGGTTGCCGGTGGTGAACCCGGCAATGGTGAAGTGGCTGAGGGCGTCCAGCCCGCCTGCGCCCCACCCGAAGGCGCTGGCGTAGACCTGGTTGCCGGCCACCGTGACGGCCTGCGCGCCGTCCAGCGCACCGGCCGGGGAAGGTTGCCGTACAGGTCCCCCGATGCAGCCAGCGAACACCAGCCCGCTGGGAGCGGCGGACGCGGCCGGGATGGCCAGGCGGGCACCTGATGGAGGCCAGCTACGGCAAGGTCCGTAGCAAGATCCCGCTCGGCAGCGGATGGCAGCCGAACAGGCAAGTCCGTGGCAGGAGTCCGCCCGGTACCAGCCCTCCCGGCAGCGGGTTGCAGTTGAAGTGACAGATCCGTCGGTAGGGCCCGCCAGGTGGGTTGGCTGTGGTGAACCCGGCGATGGTGAAGTGGCTGACGGCGTTGCCGGTGAAGGCGGTGGCGTACAGGTGGGCGCCATCACCGGTCACGGCTAGGCCGTTGACGCCGACGAGCGCGCCGGCTGGGCTGGTGGTGGCGCAGCCGGCGTGATCCCCGATGCAGCCGGCGTAGTTCAGGTTCCCGGCAGCGTCCATGGTGAAGTGGCTGATCGCGTGCCCGCTGCCGCCGGCCGCGTATACGTGAGCGCCGTCGGAGGTGATGGCCAGGGCGTCCGCGCCGTCAAGAGCGCCAGGGGTCATGGTGGCGCAACCGAACAGGTCGCCGATGCAGCCGGCGTAGTTCAGGTTCCCGGCCGGGTCGATGGTGAAGTGGCTGACCGCGTTCGCGGTAGTGGCTGCGGCGTACAGGTGATGGCCGTCCGGGGTCACGACCAGGGCATCGGCGCCGTTCAGTGCGCCGGCCGGGCTGGTGGTGGCGCAGCCGGTCAGGCTGCCGATGCAGCCGGCAAAGGTCAGGTTGCCTGCTGAGTCGATGGTGAAGTGGCTGATCGCGTTGCCCATGAGGGAGGCGGCGTACAGGTGCTGACCGTCCGGCGTGATCGCGACGCCCCACGCGCCGTCCAACGCGCCGGCCGGGCTGGTCGAGGTGCAGCCAGCCAGATCGCCGATGCAGCCAGCGAAGGCCAGGTTCCCGGCCGCGTCGATGGTGAAGTGGCTGACCACGCTGCCGGTGTAGGAGGTGGTGTAGAGCTGCTGCCCGTCCGGGGTGATGGCCAGCCCGTCGGCCAGCTTGAGCGCGTCGGCGGGCGTGACCGGGGTGCAGCCGTCGCCGCTCCCGTAACAGTCGGCGAAGGTCAGGTTTCCGGCTGGGTCGATGGTGAAGTGGCTGACGGTCTGTGAGTCAGCCGACGCGACGTACAGCTGACCGTTGGCCGCAGCCAGGGCAGTCGGCGTCGAGATGGCCAGATCAGAACTGAGCGCGGTGCAGCCAGGCAGATTCCCGAGGCAGCCGTCGTAGGTCAGGTTCCCGGCCAGGTCCATGGTGAAATGGCTGACCGTGCCCTCCCAGGAGGAGGCGGTATAGACCTGGTTGCCGACTACCGTCACGGCAGAAGATCCGTCGAGCGCGTTGGCCGGGGAGGTCGCCGCGCAGCCGGCCAGGTCCCCGACGCAGCCGGCGAACGCCAGCCCGCCCGGAGCGGCCGACGCGGCCGGAATGGCGAGACCGCCGGCCACCACCACCCCGGCCATCGCCGACACCAGGCGGCTAACCGGCCGGTGGCGCCGACGGCCACGGGCCGGTCCGGATCCAGCGACGGCCACGGGGGCTGACCGCTGTGCGGCCGGCGGGCACACGGCGCGGCCCTGGCCGACCGCAGCGGGGATGCGCAGGCATAGGCCAGTAGAGAAACGGAGGGTGCGGGCATGGATGCGGCTCATGTCATGGTCTCCTTATGTCACGGTGACCAGCCCGGCCACCGGCGGCCCCGGGGTCGGGCGCCGTCCGGACGGCTGGGTTCGCTGTCGGGCAGGGGTACGCATCCGGATCGGCCGACGGTTCAGCCCGGAGTCGGCGTCGCTCGGCTGACTTGGCCGGCTCGGAGGACGTACTGGTGCGCGTGACATGCGGCCAGGCTCGCCGACTGCGCGCGCCGCACATCGGGGATAGCGCTCAGCTGGTACTCGGTCAGGTACGCGATTCATCGCGTACTCAGGTCGCCACCTGGATGCCGTCGGCCAGCCCGAGCTTGTTCAGGATGTACCCGCTTGGTCGAGCAGAGGCCGTGGCCGCCGGGGCAGTCAGCTTGGCAGGCGCCGAGCTAGCCCGGCAGGTGCGGCGGAAAGCCCGGCAGGCGCGGCGGAAAGCCCGGCAGCCAGCCCGGCAGGCGCCGCAGCCAGCCCAGCAGGCGCGGCGGAAAGCCCGGCAGGCGCGGCGGAAAGCCCGGCAGGCGCGGCGGAAAGCCCGGCAGGCGCGGCGGAAAGCCCGGCAGGCGCCGCAGCCAGCGCTGCTGCGGCTGAGTCCGCCGATCCGGCCGAACGCGGCAGGCCCGATTCGGCCAGCCATGCCGTGGCCGCGACCATGTGCGGCGTGCAGTGATCGGCCAGCCAGGCGGTCGCCGCCGCGGCACTCATCGGCCTGGCGAAGTGCCAGCCCTGCCCGCCATCACAGCCGATCGCCCGCAGCGCGGCGGCAGCAGCTTGCGTCTCGACGCCCTCGCCGATCGACCGGATGCCGAGCGTGCTCGCTAGGCCCACCAAAGACCTGACCGTCACGGTGTGTTCCGACCGGTCCGACAGCCCGCTTACCAGCGTCGGGTCAATCTTGACCTCGCTCACTCCCAGCCGGGTGAGCAGTGCCAGGGATGAATATCCGGTACCGAAGTCATCCAGGCTCACTCCGACGCCCAGGTCCGCCAGTTCCTTCACCGTGCCGGCCGCCTGCGCCGACTTGCCAGCCACCACCAGCTCGTTGATGTCGAGACGCAGCGCGCGCGGCGGCAGCCCGTGCTGCTGCAGCGAACGGCTGATCAGGTCGACCAAGCGCGTGCTGAGCAAGTCCCTGGCCGGCAGGTTGACCGAGACCTCGACGCGCATTCCGTCCGCCCACCACTGAGCCGCCTGGCCAAGCGCCTTGCTGATCACCTGCTCGGTCAGCTCGCTCATCAGGTAGGACTGCTCGGCGAGGCCAACGAATTCGGCCGCCGTCAGCATCCCGCGCTGCGGATGCCGCCACCGCGCGAGTGCCTCCATTCCGAGCACCCGCTCGTCATCGAGCTGCACCGTCGGCTGGAAATACAGCTCGATCTCGCGGCGATGTACCGCCCTGCGCAGCTCGCCGACGAGCGCCAGCCGGTCCGCTGAGTTGCGGTCGGCATCAGCTACATACCGCTCGATCCCGCTGCGCCGCTCCTTCGCCAGGTACATGGCGACGTCCGCACGCTGCATCAGCTGCTCGAAGCCGCTGGCGTCGTCGGGATAGATCGCAATCCCGACGCTGGCCTGAAGGTCGAACGTCATGGTTTCCAGCCGGACCGGCTCGGATAGCGCGGCACGCAGCCGCGACGCGACCTCGCGCGCCGCGGAGGCCTCCCTGACCGCGGGCAGGAGCACGGCGAACTCGTCGCCGCCGAGGCGGGCGACGACATCGCCTGGCCGGACACTCTGCGACAGCCGCTGCGCCACGATCTGCAGCAGCCGGTCGCCGACCGCGTGGCCCAGGGTGTCGTTGACTTCCTTGAGCCCAGATGACCGGTCAAGGTCGAGCAGCAAGAACCCGGCCCTATTACCGGCCGTATCGGCCTTGGCCAGGGCTTCTGTGCTCCGCGTGGCCAGTAGCTTGCGGTTGCACAGCCCGGTCAGCTCGTCGAGATTCGCCTGGTGCTCGCGCTGCACCGACGTCACCGCGCTCCGGTAAATGGCCACCAGCGGCAGAGCCAGGAGCGCAATCACCCGCGCAGACCCGGTCGCCATCGCCACGGTAAGCAGCGGCGCCGCGGCGAACAGCACCAGATGGCTGAACGCCTGGTAGCCCAGCTTCGCCTTGGCCACGGCCACGATCGAGGTTCGCGAATACAACGAAATCGCTGTCGCCACCAGGCTGAAGTTCACCACGAAGTAGGCAAGTGCGGCCAGCCCCACAACCGGAAGCTGCGCCCCGTGGGGCACCCACGTCTTGGCAGGCGACGGGCTCACCCCGGCCGCGGCCAGGGCCAGGCCGGCCGCGGTCAGGCTGATGCTGAGCTGGGCGACATTGAACGCGGTCCGGTGCAGCGAACGTCGCTGAATCAGGCCGGCGATGATAATCGCCGCCGCCCTGAGCAGCACTGCGATAGGGAATCCCCAGTACAGCATCGTGGCGAAGCTGATCGTGACCGCCGCAGCCGGGGACTCAGGCACGGACTTGCCGGGACTGGCGATTCGCCAGATCTCGCCGGCCAGGATCATCAGCGCGATCACCCAGAACAGCGGAAGCTGCGCAACGGCACTCAGGTCAGGCAGCTTCAGGACGACGACCGTGAGCACGACCGCACCGACGGCCGTGACGGCGGTCATGTCGATCCACAGCGGAGAGCCTGGGCGTGGCACGATGTTCCGCGTGTCGTTCGGATCCTTCATGGTGTCCTCACGGGCCAGCCGGATCAGGGGGTGACCGGTACGTGACTGACTATTGATGCAGCGTACTTGCAAAACCATACTTGGCGCAGCCAAACGCACACTATCTGTTACTAGACGGCGTGTCGTAGATAATTGATCACGCCGTGGGCGGCCGATCGAGAGGTCAACCGGACTCGGCTACCGCGAGCGCGGCTTCCGCGCCCTCGCTCAGCAGCACCTCCAGGCCGGTTTCGCTCAGCACAGGTACCCCGAGCGCTGCGGCCTTGTCCAGCTTGCTGCCCGGGTTGTCGCCAGCTACCACGAAGCTGGTCTTCTTCGAGACCGAGCCGGAGACCTTGCCGCCGCGGGCCTGGATCCCCTCGGCTGCCTCTTCCCTGGTACGTCCGGCCAGCGTTCCGGTGAGCACGATGGTCAGGCCGGCCAGCGGCCCGCCACCGCCAGCCGGACCACCGGCGACGGGTCCGCTTCCGGAGAATTCCGGATCGGCCAGTCTGACTCCGGCGGCCCGCCATTTCGCCACGATTGCCTGGTGCCAGTCCACGCCAAACCAGCTAATGACCGAGCCGGCGATCGTCGGACCGACCTCGTCGACCAGCATCAGGGTCGATGCCGGGGCGGCGGTGATCGCATCGAGCGAACCGAACGCGGCGGCCAGCGCCCTGGCCGCGGTCGGGCCGACATGCCTGATCGACAGCGCCACGAGTATCCGCCAGAGCGGGCGGTTGCGCGCCTCGTCCAGGTTGCGCAGCAGCTTCCCGGCGTTCGCGGTCAGCTCGCCGCCGATGGTCACGAAGAACGGGCACTGAGCTAGCTCGTCGGCGGTGAGCGAGAACAGGTCGCCCTCGTCGGTCACCAGCCCTGCGTCGAGCAGCGCCGCCGCCGCCTCGTAACCAAGCACCTCGATGTCCAGCGCGCCCCGGCTGGCCAGGTGGAACAGCCGCTCACGCAGCTGGGCGGGACAGGACCTGCTGTTGGGGCACCGCCAGTCGACCTCCCCTGGCTCACGGGCCAGCCGCGTCCCGCAGGCCGGGCAGCTGTCCGGGAACTCGAAGGCGCGTTCCTCCCCGGTGCGCAGGTCGGTCACCGGCCCCACCACCTCGGGGATCACATCTCCGGCCTTGCGCAGCACGACCATGTCACCGATCAGCACGCCCTTGCGGGCGAGCTCATCCTGATTGTGCAAGGTGGCGTTCTCCACCGTGGAGCCACTCACCTTGATCGGCGTCATCACCGCGTACGGGGTCACCCGCCCGGTCCGCCCGACGTTCACCCGGATGTCAAGCAGTCGGGTGGTGACCTCCTCGGGCGGGTACTTGTAGGCGATCGCCCAGCGCGGCGCACGGCTGGTCGCGCCGAGCGCCTCCTGGACGGCGATCTGGTCGAGCTTGACCACGACCCCGTCAATCTCGTACGGCGGGTCGTGCCGGTGCTCGGCGTAGTAGTCGATGAACTCCCGCACTCCGGCGATGTCATCAACGACCTGGTACAAGTCGCTGACCGGCAGGCCCCAGGCGCGCAGCTGGTCGTACCAGCCGGACTGGGTGGCCGGGCGGCCCGCTCCGCTGACCTCGCCGTCGATCGCGCCGACGCCGTGCAGGATCAGGCCGAGCGGCCGGGTCGCGGTGACGGCCGGATCCTTCTGCCGCAGCGACCCGGCCGCGGTATTGCGCGGGTTCACGTACGGCGGCTTCCCGGCCTGCGCCTGCCGCTCATTCAGCTGATGGAACGCAGCGACCGGCAGGTACACCTCGCCCCTGACCTCGAGCGTGGCCGGCCAGCCCGCGCCGGCCAGCCGGGCCGGAGCCGACGCGATGGTGGCGACATTGGCAGTCACTTCCTCACCGGTTACTCCGTCGCCACGGGTGGCTGCTCTGGTCAGGACGCCGCCGGTGTAGACCAGATCGACCGCGAGACCGTCGATCTTCAGCTCGCAGAGAAACGGCCCGGCCCCGCCAAGCCGCTGCGCCCTGGCCGCCCAGCCGTCGAGTTCTTCGGCTGAGAACGCATTGTCCAGGCTGAGCAGCCGCTCCAGGTGCCGCACCGGCGCGAAGCCGGTAGCGACCACGGCACCGACTCGCTGCGTCGGCGAGTCTGGCGTGCGCAACTCGGGATAGGTCTCCTCAAGCTCGCGCAGCTCGCGCATCAGCTTGTCGTACTCCGCATCGGAGACCACCGGAGCGTCAAGCACGTAGTACCTGTGGTTGTGCTCGGCGATCTGGTCGGCGAGGTCCGCGTGCCGATGCCTGGCCGCATCGTCGGCTGGCCGCGGCTCGGCCGGCCCGGCAGGCTGGGTCAGCCCGACCGGATCGGTCAACGACGCCGCGGCCGGCTCACGGTCGCTCGCCACCGGATCACTCACCGCACGCCCTCCTCGATCAGCTCAGGCGCAAGCGAAGCGGCGGCCTGGCACTGCGCAAGCACCGCCCGCGCCCTGGCAGGCGACGCGCCGGCCAGCCCGCATGCCGGGGTAATGACCAGCTGCCTGGGCAGCTGGCCGACCGGCAGCCCGATCCGCCGCCACAAATCGATCACAGCCATCGCAGTCTCCCGCGCGGCGGCCGCGGCCCGCGCGCTGTCCGATCCCGCACCTCCTGGCCGGTCGCCCGCCGAACCGCCGGGCCGGCCTGCCGCGGTCACCCGGCCGACGCCGACCGGGCGATTCCCTGCTGGCGTGTTCCCTGCTGCCGCGGCCGCGGCCGGTGCCGCGACCTGGACCGCCCCGGCGAATATCCCCAGCCCGGCCTCGACCACCTCGCCGACGGCGTCCTCGTCCTGGCGTCGGACCAGACTGAGGTCGAAGGCGACGGCACCGGCGCCTGATCTTGTTATGCATGCGAATGGTATTTCCGGGGCGCAGCAGTGCACCAGAGTTGGCGCGTGTGCCGCGCTCAGGACCTCGCGCAGCCGGTCCACGGCCAACGCGGCGTCTACCGCGGACACCCGGCGCAGACCGCTCGCCGTCGGCACCGAGCCGGCCAGCACGCCCGGCAAGGCTGGCTCGTCCACCTGGACCAGCAGCGTCGCGCGGGGCAGTCGGCGGCGCACGGCCGCGACGTGTGCGGCTACTCCTTCAGCCAGCGAGCCGACCAGGTCGGCCACCGCGCCTGGATCGGCCAGCGCGGGCTCGATACTGCGGCTGAGTTCAAGAGTGGCGGCCATCGTCCACGGGCCGCACACACCGATCTTGAAAGGTCCGGTGTACTCGGCCGCGGCCGCCTCCATCGCGTCCAGATCGGCCGACATCATTCCGGTCGCGCGGCGCAGATCGCGACCTGGACGGGCGGCGAGCCGCCAGCCGCCTGCGGTGGTCTCGGTCGGCAGGTCGACGAGCAGCGCCGCGGTCCGCCCGACTAGATCGGCGCCCGGCCCGCGGGCTGGGAGTTCCGGCAGGAACGGCAGGTGCGGCAGTTCGCCGAGGACGACCGCGATTGCCTCGGCCGGGTCGGTGCCTGGCATCGAGCCGATTCCGGTAGCGCTCCCGGCCGGCCACGGGAACCCGGTGTCGGCTGCTGCGTCCTGCACCCTGCTGAGCTTAGTGCCGGCCGGGCCGGGCGCTGCGGCGTCAGTACCGCATCTCCTCGATGCTGGGCTCGGAGCGCGGATCCTGGTCAACCGGGGAGTCCGGCCAGGGTGACCCGCAAAGTCGTCTTCCCAGGTCAGATGTCACTTGGCTGGCGGGTGGTCTTCTGGTTTCCTGGGTGGCTTGCGGTGGTGACCGAGGCTGGCGCGACCCTGATTTAGTCACTTTCCGTAGCTGCGCGGGCCGGGTGCGCGGGCGGGGTGCCGCGGCTTCCCTGTACGGACTGTGACGGCGGTACGGGGGCTTTGTTCCGGTTGCGTCACGTTGCGGGCGGGGCGCGTGTCGCCGCCGGCGGGACAGCGGGGTCCCGGCTAGGACAAGGGATTGCTGAAGTCTCTTCTCCGCACCGGGAGGCCCCGTTGCCCGTTCAGTCTCGCATGCCCGTTCCCGCCTGCGCCGGGGAAGCCCTGGCAGAGCTGGCTGACCGTGCCGCCGCGCTGGGCGCGGCGTCGGGCGGGAACCTGCTGGAGTGCTTCGCCGCGGTCCCGGACCCGCGGGACCCGCGCGGGATCCGGCATTCCCTGCCGTGCGTGCTGGCCCTGTGCACGGCGGCGGTGCTGTGCGGGAACACCGCGATCGAGGACGTGACCGCCTGGGTGCACGCCGCGCCGCAGGAGGTGCTTGCCGCCGCCGGGGCCAGGCAGGAGGCGCTGGGAGTGCGGGTGGCGCCGCACCCCGATACCGTGGTCCGCGTCTTCACCGCGCTGGGCCCGCAGGCGCTGGCAGGCCATGCCGGGGCGTACCTGGCAGCCCGCGCGCAACCCGGCCCGGTCACGTTTCCCCTGGCCGGGCCGGGATGGCTGCCCGCGATCGCGGTGGACGGCAAGGCCGTGCGCGGCGCGGCCGCCGGCGACGGCCTGATCCCGTACCTGCTGGCCGCCGTCACCCACGGCGCCGGGACGGTGCTCGCCGAGCGGCTCATCGGCGCGAAGACCAACGAGGTGCCGGAGTTCGCGCCGCTGCTGCGCGGGCTGAACGAGTACTACTGCCTGGCCGGGCACGTCATCACCGCCGACGCCGGCCACACCGTCAAAGCCCACGCAAGACTCATCTGCGAGGAGCTCTTCGCGCACTACGTCCTTACCGTCAAGCTGAACACGCGCAAGCTCTGGGAGGAACTGGACGCCCTGGACTGGAAGTCCGTCCCCGTCCAGCACGCCGCCGATGAAAAGGGCCATGGCCGCCGCGAGCGCCGCACCATCCAGGTCATGAACGCACCGGAGCACATCCGCAACCGGTTCCCGCACGCCCGCCAGGCCGCCCTGATCGAACGCTACGTCACCCGCACCGTGCGGGTCAGGAAAGGCAGGCGCTGGGTGCGGAAGCAGGTGAAGTCCGCCGTGGCGGTGTTCATCATCACCAGCCTGGACGCCCGCGAGGCCGCCCCCGCCCACCTGGCTGGCTACGTCCGCGGCCAGTGGACCATCGAGAACAAGGTCCACTGGGTCCGCGACGTCACCTTCCGTGAGGATTCCTCCCGTGTCCGGACCGGCCCCCGCCCCCGCATCATGGCCACCCTGCGTAACCTCGTCATCGGCCTCATCCGCCAGGCCGGCTACACCAGGATCGCCGCCACCATCCGCGAAATCCGTTACGACACCGCCCTGCTCCTGGCCATCCTCGGCCTCAAGAACCCTTCATGACCAGCACAAAAGACTTTGCGGGACACCCTGACCCTGGCCGTGGCCGAACGACGTGGACGCGCTGATGGTGACCACTCCGGCGCTGCCGTCGTTGTAGATCCCCTGAGTGGCACCGATATAGCAGCCG
>JGI12269J14319_10000958_pt1 | contig 28520 bp, 18 predicted proteins | sample PeaSoiSIISIP2007_FD_14319 | JGI IMG/M metagenome (IMG submission 14319)
CCTCGACGGTGGTGACGAAATCGAACCCGACGGCCGCGATCGGCTTGCCTCCCTTGGTCCCGCCCATGGCGAGGACTCCCTGGCCGCGATCGTCCACGCCGAAGAAGTCCAGGTCGAAGTCGCTCGCGGAAAGCTTCAGGGAGGGGGCCTTCGCCGCGGCGTGCGCTACCATGGCCGCGATCGCGGCGTTGCCGCGTTTCGTCCACGCATCCCTCGCCTTCTTGGGATCCTTCTCGAGGTTGAGGTCCGTCCAGCGGTTTCCGGTGGACGCGCCGATGGAGGTGTCGGCCACCGCCGCGTCCTTGGCGCTCTCGATTTCCGCCGCGGTGGGGGCCGCGACCTTGCCTTTCGCCTTCTTCTTTTTCTTCTTGGCCGCATCCGCGATGGCGACCGCCTTGAGGTCCTTGCCTTTCTTTGCGGCGATCTCGTCGTTGGTCAGGCCACTGTCCCTGCGGGTCTCCACTTCCTCCACCTTGCGGAGCACGTCGATCATCACCTCGGCGTAGGCCCCACCGGCGTCGCCCGCGGGCAAGGCGCCCAGGATGGCCTTGAAGCCCTTTGGATAGTGCGACTGGAATGTCGCCTCGCGTTCCTTGGCGGTCATCTTCCGGTATTGGTCCAAGGAGTCGCGAGCCTCCTTGTCCGTCATCTTCGCCCCGGAGGCGCTCAGGATCATCTCGAACAGCAAGGTCGGCGAAGGAGGTCCGGGCTTGCCCTTGGCCTGGAGCGTCGCGACCCCGGAATTCCTCTGCTGGATCACATGGGCGAGTTCGTGCCCCAACAGGTTCTTGCCATCCGAGGTGCCGGGCGAATATTGTCCGCTGTCGAATGCGAGACGGGATCCCACGGTGAAGGCGCGCGCGCCGAGTCCCCGGACGGAACCCGCGGCGGACGCGTCGGAATGGATGCGCACGGACCCGAAGTCGGCGCCCAATCGCGGTTCGAAGAAGGCGCGAGCCTCCGGGTCGAGCGGCTGTCCGCCGCCGCGGAACGCCTCGCGAGCGATTCCGTGCTCTGGTGTGGAGTCTGCGATCGCTCCCGCGCCACCCCCCGTACCGGCGTGCCGAAGTCGCGAGGGTTCCTGCTTCGCCACCACGCTGGCGGCCACCTGGTCGGCCTCCTGCTCCGAGGCGCCCGAAGTCGAAGCCGCGACCTTCGGGCTGTCCGGTCGGGCGACGCCGTGGATGGAAATCGATCGAGGGCTCGAAGGCAGGGTTCCAGCCCCAGGGCCTTCGCCTCGTCCCCGTCGCAGGGTGGAGGTGCCGGCGAAGTCGACGCCTTTCGCGGCGACTTTCGGGGGCTTCGCACCCTGGAAGGCTCTCGAACTCATCTCCCGGCCCCCGCCGCCACGCGCCGGGCGTGCCTGTGGAAGCCGGGGTCCATGCGCGCGATGCGATCCTCCAACCGGGACGCCACGACGGGATTCGTCTTGGCGTCCCCCAGCAGATGCGTGTATCCCACCCGTGCGGCGGCCTCGGGGTCGAACGCCTCCCCCCAGGTGGGGAAGAGGTATCGGATGTCGATTCCCTTGTAAGGGGATTCGGGATCGATCCGGTGGTAATCCAGGCAGGCCGCCAACAGGTACTGCTCGATCAGCATGTTGAAGCCGCTTTTCTCCGGCAAGTCCTTCCACGCGGCCTGGTTCGCGGGATCGGTGGCCAGGATGATGCCGGTGCGGGCCCAATGCCCCAGGAAATCGACCCGGTTCCCGCCGACGATCCCGCAATTGTCCTCGCGGAACCAGGTGGATTCGCGGGAAGACGACCATTCCCATTCCACGGGAAGCGAGAGGCCGTGGCGAGAGAAGAGGTCTTCCACTTCCCGGGGCCCGCACCAGGCGTGCTGCCTGGAATGGCGCTCGGGACACTGGGCGAAGACGGGTGCCGATAGGAGCCAAGGGGGCGGAGCCTTCCAGAGGAACACGTCGGTGTCCAGGTGGAGGAATGGTTCGGTCTGGAGGGCGTACGCCGCGAGCTTCCCCAAGGCCCACCAACCAGGGTCGGCGTCCTGGAGCGAGTCGAGTTCGATGGAGACTTCGTCGAACTCCAGTCCCAGATCGTCCACCAGAAGCGCCTTGCCCGCCGAATCCGTCACCAGCTGGGTTCGTTCGAAATGCTTCCGTGCCAACCGGAGGGATAGGCCCCAGGCGAAGAGGTGGTGCTTGGGTTCGTGCCAGATCCTGCCTTTGAAGGCGTGGAAGGGCTTGGACCAGAAGGACCAGACGGCGCGCACGGCTACTTCCCGATCACCCTGCCCGAAACGGCGCCCTTGATGGCCAGACTCGGCGGCTTGCTCCACGGGAAATTGCCCAGAGCGGTCTGCACGGAGGCCTCCAGGGTCACCTTGTCGGCGGTCCTGCCCGGGCTCGACGCGATGCGGATCGGAACCGTGGTCGAAATCTGTCCCTTCGGGACGACGACCGTCGACTGGATGGACACGACGCTCCCGACTCCGGTGCCGGACAAGGTGAGGGCGAGGGTGGTGTCCGCGATGGGTGCGTAGGTCATGGTGATCACCGCCTGCATCGACTTGACCGCGATCGCGGATGTTCCCGTACCCGTCTGCAGGCCGGTCATCCTGCCCTTCGTGTTCGCCAGGACCGTGACCGAGTTGGCCGCCACCGGTCCCTTGGACTCGACGGCCTGGATGGCGACGTCCGCGATCAGGGCGGAGGGGGCCAGGTAGAACCAGCTCTCGAAGTCGCTCGCTTTGGCGGAGAGTCCGGAGGGCAGGACGAGGCCCACCGACGGATTGCCGTCGCTCGCCCTGGTCGCCGTCTTTCCGAGACCGGCCCCGTCCAGGTAGATGCTGTTCCCGTCGGTGCCGTCCGCGAAGACGCAACTTCCCGGAAGCTTCACCCGAACCCGCGAATATCCGTTCCCGCCCGTTCCCGCGGCCAAGATGTTCAGGATCTTGTAGAGCCACAGGCTGGATTGCGTCTTCCCGACGGGGAGGAGCCAATTCACCTGATTTCCCGAGACGTCGATGCCGTCGGGTGGATCGAGGACCAGTTCGGAACGCAGGAAGATGTCCGTTCCGTCCGGCGCCGGAAGCGAGGCCGCGTCGAATTCGAACCCCGGTTCCTTCACCAGTGGCCGTTCCAGCGTCACGCGGAAGTTTCCGCCACCCCAGGGGCAGACGGGTGCCTGGTCGAAGGTCACGGCGAGGCCGTTCTCCAGGAGGGCGTCCACGGTCATCACGTCGTCGTTGGTCCAACTGGTGGCCGTCACGTGGATGGCGTCCGATGCGTTGGACTGCAACGCCGTGAGAGGAGGGAAGAGCAGGCGGCAATCGTCGATGGCGAAGAGCCGGTTCGCGGCCTGCTTGGCGGCGAGGAGGTCCGTGTAGCGCCCTTTGGTGCGCCCGTGCAGGCAGGCCAGGGGGGCGGCGTGGATCTCGGCGAATTTGGCGGGCTGGAAGAAGGAGCGGTCCGCGCCGCAAGGCGGCCACTCGATCTGTCCGTTGGCGGTGCGTGCTGGGATCGTCCAGTAGTCGCCGGATTCGTAGCTCCCCTTCTGGAAGGTCACTTCGATCCCGTTCTCCAAGGCCACGGCGGTGGAGGACAGGGGAACCCCGGTGGATGTGGCGGTGGATCCGTTCTGCTCCCAGCGCCGCATCCGCGCGTTGCGCGAGGTGTCCAATCCCACCACGGATGCGGTCAAGGTCACCTGGAGCGTGGCGGGGGTTGTAGACAAAATCTGGTAAAGCGTTCCGGGTTGGTTCGGCGTCTCGCCGAAAAGGTCGGTGTCGTCGCTCAACTCCACCCACTGCCCGGGCAGGAACCCCAGGTTGGCGTCGGGACCGAGGCTGGACACGGTCACCACGGGACCGCTCGCCTGGAGGACCTGCGCCACCACGGAACCGTTCTCGCGCGACCACTTGAACGTCGCGGTGGACAGATCGCCCGGTTGGTGGATTTCCACGCGGTAGAGCTGGTTCTCCAGTCCCTGGTAGCCCGCGGCGGGAACCGGGTCGCAACCGCAGTCGTCGCCGGCGGCGCTCGTGTCGGCACCCATCGAGCCGGTCCGGAGCAGCCGTGGTCGTCCGTACATGGTTTGGCAGCAGGGAGCGAGGCGGGAGACGGGATCCTCGTACGAGGATCCCCTGGCGATGTTGGCGGTGGACAGTTCCAAGTGGGTGAGGGTCCCGATGTTTCCGGTGGTGCCGGTCGTCTGAATGGACCCCACCACGCGCCAGACGGTCTGCAGCCGCACCGTGGTGTCGGCTTGTCCCAAGGCGGGTTCCTGCAGGCAGCGGTCGTCGAGTTCCGTCACCAACCTCTGCCAGACTTCGAGGCGGAATTGCGCGGTCGAACCCTGCAGGACGGCGGTCAGGATGTCCCTGGCCGAGAGAGCGGGGTTGTCCAGATGCGGCTGCTGGTCGTAGCTCTGGACCCTCGGGTTCTCCACCAGGAGACCGTCCACGTAGTAGCGGCCCGGTTGGATGAAGATCTCCGCTCCGACGATCGCCAACTCGAAGCCGGCGTCGCCGATGGGTCCGCCATAGGGACCGATGACGTCGACGTTGGTCGTCTCGCGCAGATGGGCCTCGATCGCGACCTCCTCGTTGGAGTCGGCGTCCAAGGAAACGCGGCCCTGCTGCTGCAGCACCGCCGTGTACTGCTTCGCGGGATTGAATCGAATCCGACTGAAATCACCTTTCATAGCCATTACCTGCCGATGTGAGTTGTTTTTGCCATTCGCGTCTAGATCAATCCGATGCCGATGCCGGCCGGGAGATCGTCCTCGACGATCCCGCCCCGGCAGCGCCGTGAGGAGGCTCCGTAGCCGTAGCGGAACGCGTCCGGGGCCTTTTCGAGAAGAGGCCTGGATGGGACCAGGAACACGCCGCGCTCCAGGTTCGCGGGGAGGTACTCCAGCGAACGGATCTGGATGTTCGCCACGGCTTCCGTCTCCTGGATCTGCAGGAAGACGCCCATCTGGGATCCGTTGTCGGCGCCTTTCCAGACGGCCAGCGGCGCGTCNCCGCTCAGGAGGCAGTAGCNGGGCTCGCCGAATCGCGTCGTGATGAACTTGGGCTCCAACGCCGGTTGGCTTTGGGTGTCCGGCGGGATGCATTCGTAGCGGCGCGGAACGATGGAGTTCCAGGGNAGCCAGCAGAACCGCACGCATCCGGTCTGCACGCGCTGGGTCCACACGGGGGCCTTCCACGGGTCGCGCGTCCCCAGGCGGGCNAGGAAGATGGTGTTGGACGCGAGCGGCATCGTCTGCACCCAGACCCTGCCGACCACGGTGGAATCCTCGATGTGGAGCGATGGTCCAGGTCCCGCGAAATCGGGTCCCGCGCACGCCGGGCAGTAGGGAGATCCCGCGTCCACCACGCTCGCGCAGGCGCGCAGGGATGCGCTGGCGGGCAAGGTGACGGGACCGGTTGCGACGCGCGTCAGGCACAGCGAGGCTCCGCTGGCCGTGCCCGCGATGCTGGCCTCGCCGTGGTGGGCGGCGTTTCCGTCGCGGTCCAGCGAGAGGCCGGGAACCAGCGTCGAATCGGCGACCTGGACGCCCACTGTGTCGCCCAGGATCCGCATCTGACCACAGAGTCGGATGCCGCTGATCTGCAGCTGCCCCGCAGGGAGGGCGAGCCCGTCCGGGCCGGGTGGCGAGGGTGGAGCCAGGATCTCGACGTCTCCACGGAGAACGGGCCAGGAATTGGTCCAGAGCACGGAGGAACCATCGGCGGGCACTTCCGCCGCGGCGAGCAACAGACTGCTCTGGCAGGGGATCTGGATCGCCTGCGGTCCGGTCAGATCGATGGCGTGCGACTCGAAATCCGGGAGAATGATCGTGCCGGACGAACCGGGCGGCAGAAGGTTCCACGCCGCCACCGCCGATTCCAGGGTCGGGTACGTGGCCGATCCCACCACCGCAAAAAAACCTGCCCAAGAGCCAGCAGAAGACCCCGCGGTACCGCTCCCGGGGGCCACGATGCTCGACGAGCGGTCGTACGGACCTCCGCCCATGGCGGCCGGTGCGCCGTAGTTGTAGCTCACCCCGAGTTGCCGGGGCCTCGCCAGGTCGGCGGCGTACTGGATGCGTCCCAGGTGGGGGTCGATGCCGATCTTGCCGGAGGGCACCTCGCAGACCCTTCCGTTCTCCCCGGCTTCCAGGTTCGCGCACACGATCCTGCACGCATCCACGGGATTTCCGTCCTCGAACAGCTGCATGCTGGACGGATAGAAGGCAGCGATATCGTCGTGGAACCGGCGGCGGCGGATGGGCTCCGGAACGTCGATTTCCGTCGTCAGCCGGGCGAAAAAAGCGGCGGATTCGCCGACCGGCGCCTGGAACAGCCTCTGGGGGCCGCCCAGACCGCTGAAGTACCACCCTCCTCCGCCCAGGTCGAAGGCCGGGGCGCGAGAGATCGTCCAGTTCTTCCATCGCCACATCCACACCGCGACGTCGGGGATGCTGAACCGGCCGCCGCCGTGCAGGGCGACGTCCAGGGGAGTCGGATCCGGAGCCGAAATCTGTCGATTGCGGGGTGCGACGCGCCGCACCTCCACGGTGCGGTTGAGGCGCGTGAAGGGGCCGGGGATGTCCTCCCAATCCCTCCCGCGGCGAAGGTTCGCGGTGGCGTCGTGGTGCGGTCGGACATCGCGCAGGCTCAGGTTCTGGATCAGGCGCCGGAACTCCTCCACCGCGATGGTGGCGCGTCCGGAGACATCCCGGGTGAGCTGCTCCATGGCCACCAGGGTTCCCTTGCGCCGCCGGTACCCGATGGTGTTGGCGACTTCGGCGCGGCTGTCGGGGCTCGCCGTGGGCGCGGTGTACACCGCGTCGAATCCGATCAGATCCCCGATGTAGGGAATGACCCAGGGCGCGCAGGTCTCGATGAACTGGTCGTCGCGGAGTTGCGCGAGGTTCTCGCGCACGATCCCGAACTGTTCCTCCAGGACCTGGAACAGCGCTTCCAACGATCCTCCCTGGACGGCGTCCCGGGTGCGGAAGACCGCGGGCAGGAGGGAGTAGATGGAACCGGGTTCGACGCTCATGACCAGACTCCCACGTTGCCGCGGCTGGCGGGATCCAAGAGAAGCACTTCCGCGCCGACGGGAGGATCCGCGGTGGGTTGCGGTCCGGCCGCGCACAGGAGCGTCGCCGTGCCGCCCCCGCCTCCGCTGCGACCCAGGGAGGTGAGGTCCACGGCCACCACGCCGGGCACCTGCTGCGCGATCCGGACGACCTCGCTCGCGGCCACGCCCTGCGCGGGGCGCATGGGCCCGAAGGAGAACGCGGTGGACAGATCCTGCCAGACCTGCGCCACCACCTGGTCGGGGTCCCAGGTGGGGACGTCCACCTGCACCTGCAGCCCGATCTCGAAGAGGACCGGGACGTAGGACGCCGCCGCCACCTGCACGTGGGGCAAGCCCAGGTCCTGGTACGCGAGCAGCAGATTCTGGACGACGGAATCCGACGCATCGAGCGTGGAGCCTCCGGCTCCCGCCAAGGTCAGGAAGATGCCGCGGGTGTTCCCGAACCAGGTCCAGGTGGCCAGGGCCAGGGAGATCCCCGCGAACCCGAGAGCGAAGTTCTGGTAGTCCTCCAGCGAAACGATCCTTCCCAGCGTGAGGGTGGGAAGCGGCGCGGATTGGCGCGCCTGGTCCGGGGTGGCGGGATCCGCTCCTCCCGTGGCGGGACCTGGATTCGTCACCGCCTGGAGTCCTTGCGGACGGTCGATGGGCTGGGTCAGTTGCCCGGAGGCCACCATGCCCGCGAGCCCGATCCCCCTGCGGTACTGGGCCCGGATGTTGGATTGGCCGGTGGGCGTGCGCGAGCCCTGGATGCCGTTCCCGAACTGGATGGTGGGTCCCGCTCCCGAGTTCGGCCGCGTCAGGAAGGCGCGGTCGCGCGCGGCGGAATCCAGGAAGTTGTCCACTTCGTTCCACAGCAGGTTGTTCACCCGGACCTGGAGGGTCGACTGGGCTCCCGATGCCGTCGCCGCCGAGGTGTAGGTCAGCGGGGATTGCTTGAGCTGGAAGGTGAGCGCGGCGTTGGTCGCATCGCCGGAGCCCAGGATCTCCTGCACGGTCTCGCCGTGCGTGGCGATCACGGCGTTGGCGTTCACCGCCACCGTGGGGGCGTCGTAGATGCGTTCCAGGGCCGAGACCAGGGCCAGGTTCGTGGTGGATCCCTCGACGGTCGCCTTCGCGACGAGGGCGGATTCCCCGGCGACGGGATCGGCGGCGATGGACGGTTGCAGGTTGAAGGCGCTGGATGGAACGGAGAATGTCCCGGCTTGGCCCGTCGTGGCGAGGACGCTCCAGAGGAGGTTTCCCGTGGACGGATCGACGGGTGGAGGGAAGGCGTCCACCAGGAAAGGTTGGCCGATGCTCGCCCGGAGCGCGCCGGTGGCGCCGGCGGGTGTGAATCCGCCGTTGGTTCCGTCCAGGGCGATGGTGGAGGCGATGCGCACCCGCTTTCCGGACACCCCGACAGGCGAATTGTCCGCGAGGGGCAGCAATCCCGACAGATCGAAGGTCTTTCCCTCCACCGGGGCCAGCATCCCGGGGATCGGATAGTCGGTGGCCAGCGACCAGTCGGTGGCGGGAAGGTCGGCCGGTGACAGGAGTTGACTTTGGACGTACGCGGTGGTTGTCCGCGTCTCCTGCACGAATTCGTACAGGAGCCAATCGAGGTTGCCGCTCAACGCCGGGTCGCCTGTCAGCACCGTTCCGCTGGCCAGCGTCAACTGCGAGGTCTTTGCGGACTGTCCATAGTAGCCCGGACTCGTCTCCGAGGCGCTCTTGATCTGGAAGAAGGAGGTGTACGCCGTGCTGGTCAAAACCAACCACTGCGTCTGGTTCGGCGCGGGGTTCAGCCCGGCAATCGCGCCGTCCAGGTTGATCGTCTGGTTGTCGGAGTAGATCCAGGACCAATCCGAGGACAGGTGGTCGATTCCTGGATTGCCCTTGAGGTTTTTGACCGTGTCCGCCGGAAACAGGCCCGGTACCGGGGCGGTCGCGCCGAACAGGCCGGCCTTGGATCGGAAGATGTAGATGCAGGCATCCGACCGGCGGGCCGCGGCGAACCCACCGGAAGGCCTGGTTTGGTCCCAGGAGACCCAGGTGTTCCCGCCCATCGGGTCGACCTGCACGGCCGTCACGAAGGCCACCGCCGCGGGTCCGGTGGGGGAAGGCGTGCCGCTGGATGCGGTCACGAACAGAAGGATGTCTCCCACCCTGATGTTGTTCGCGGTGCCCGCGATCCAGGTGGAGGTGTCGGAGCCCTCGATCCGCCAGGGCTTGGTGGTGGCTGCGGGAATGGCGTTGTTGGCGATGGTGGCCGTGATCGCCGAAGAAGTCTCGAAGACCTGGGGGGTCTGACCCGGTCCGGGGATGCTCTGCACGCGCGATCCCGCCGCGATGGGCACCACGGCGGGGGATCCGGGGGCGGAGGACAGGGTGAAGACGAGAACCGTCGAAGCGCTCACCCCGGGCGACGGTCGGTATCCCACCAGACGCGCGAGCTCGAAGACACTGCGGGCCTCCACCGCGGTGCCCAGGTAGGCTTCGTTGGCAAGGCGCTCGGTGTAGAAGGTGAGGATGTCGAGGACTTCCGACCAGGCGTCCACGAGCGCGACGGAGAAGTCGTCGTCGGAGCGGGTGCGCAGGCCCGCGAGCGCGGGCGCGTCGGAGCTGGAAAGCGCGGCTTCCATGGACGACAGGAACGCCGCCCAGGTCCCCACGCGGTAGCGGATCGCGGGCAGCCCGGGTCGGTTGACCACCTGTGCGGGGGTCGCCTGCGCGATCCCCGCACAGCATTCGCAGAGCTGGTCCGTCGCATCCTGGCAGGTGCAGCTCATTTTCCACCGTCCATGGTCAGCAGGAGAACCCCGCGGTCCGCGTGGTTCGGATCGTTGTCGCAGCGGGGAACTTCGACGGCCCCCATGGTCAACCGGGTGGGCGGGGTCGCGCGGTCCGGGGTCGGCGAGTCCATGCGCTCGAAATGCAGGACCTTGACGGAGACGACCCCCACGACCGCTTGGGCCGCAGCCACGACAGGGCTCGAGTACACCGTCTCGCCGAACCGGAAATTGACCGCATTGAGCAGGCCCGGCGTCCCGGCGCAGGTGTCCCCGCCCACCAACGCCGCCCAGACGGCGGCATACACGTCGCCGCGGAAGTAGCCGGGATCGACGCAGATCTCCAGCGCGATGCGGAGCCCCACGAACACGGCCCGTTCCACCACCAGATCCACGCCCATCATGCGCAGGCGGTTCAGGTTCGAGGTCACGGCCTTTCCGAGCGCCGGAGTCCACACGGCCTGCGGGTCGATGCTGGTGAAGGCCGAGTACCACGAACCGGTCCAACGCACGGTCCCCTTGGCCTCGCGCACTCCGGGAACCAACGCCGCCATGGTGCCGTAGTCGTCGGCCGTGACGCAGCGCTCCTGGGTCTGGAAGGCGAAGGGAGCGACCTGGCGGATGTGCTCCATCGCTTCGCGATCCGTTCCGCCGGCCGCCGCGAGGGGGTTGCGCACGCCCGCGATGCCCGGCCCATGGAAGAGGGCGTGGGCCAGGGCTTCACGGCCCACGTTGCCCGCGGTTCCGTTTCCGGTGCGGTAGTTCGCCAGGAAGGAGAGCCCAGCTTCCGGAGCGGCGCCGTAGATGCCGTCCCCGAACCGCAGGTGCGCGGTGCCGTCGTTTTCGATCTCCGGCACGAATCCCTGGGACTGGTTGGTTTCCACGAGCCCGAGCAGATCCTGAACCGGCTGCCACCGCCCCCCGTCGTCGCTCTCCAAACAGACCTGAGGTTTTGCGGCGGAGGTGTCCGGGGACAGGAAAGTGGAGGCCGCCGCACTGGAAACGTACGGGACAGCGAAGGTCAGATCGGGATTGGCCAGGATGGGATCGAAGCGGGGATGGGGGATGGCCGCCCCGGTAACCGTCCCGCAGTCGCACCCGGCTCCCGCCACGGGAGCCTCCGGTGCGGGCGGAACCGCGCCGAGAGACTCGCCCACGGTCCAGACGCCATGGTCGGCGGCGACCACGTTGCCGCGCGCCACCGAGACGGCGGCTAGGGGAACCGATCCATGATCGGGATCCGTCACCGAGGACAGGCACAGTGAGAACGGAAGCGCGTCGGCGTCCTGCCAGGAGATGGCCGTGAGCGCGATGCCCGGGTTGGTGGGATCCACCAGGGGATTTCCCGCGTGGTCGACGGTCGAGGCCCAGGTCAGGCGCACGGCCCAGCGGTGGTTGGGGTCGGCGTCGGCCGGATCGCCGGTCTTTGGCCCCAGGAGTTCCTCGAAGATCAGGACCTGTCCGGCCTTCAGACTGGAAAAGGCACCAGTCAAAGTGGCGTCGGTGGACCCCGCCGGCAGGCAGCATCCGCCGTCGCCCCAGGAGTAGAACTCCATCTTGTTCTGCTCCACCCGAAGGGTGGTGGGTTCCATGCTCGCGAAGACGGGACCCGACGCGGCCTTGAGCTTGGAGGCGTCGTAGCTGTCGGGATCCACGCTCGGTCCGAGCCCGGGGAACAGCGGGTGGAATTGCGTGCCGTGCGGCACCGATACCCCGTCGGCGGAGGCGGCCAAGCACATCCAGGTGCGTGCGTTCGCGCCTTCGGCCACGCGGTAGTCCACCAGCCGGGCGTGGCGCCGCAGCGAGATGCGGCTGCGCGCGGTCCCGATGTAGGCCTCGGTGTTCACGGCGTCCTGCAGGTAGCTGGCCCGGTCGGCGGCGAAGGCCAGGGCCTCCACCAGGGCGATGCCGGGATCCGCGGCGTGGGTTTCGGTCCAGGTGGGCAGCAGAACGGACAGGCGGTCCAACATCGCTTGACGGAAACCGTCGTAGTCGCGCGCCAGGTAGTGGATGTCCGGCGCGGGCATGGGGATGGAAGGACAGCAGTCGGTCGGGGCGCAGTCCACGGGAGACGGACATCCCGCCTTGAAGGAGAAGGTCACGCTGGAGAGCTGCGGATCGATGCCGGGCGGAGGATCGGGGTCCAGCGGTCCGACCACCAGGGACAGGGAATAGGGGGAGAAGTCGCCGGTGGCGTCCAGCGAGATGGTCACCGTGATCGGGTCGGAGTCCGTGGCGGAAGCGATGCCTGCGACGACGAGCGTGGTGTGGCCTGTCAGCGAGACGTTTTCCGGAGCCAGGGACAGGTTCCGGGCGTCCTTCAGGAACGTGAGTGCCAGGGTCTTCCCGCAACCGGGTTTCCTTCCCACCACCTCCACGTAGTCGATCCCGTTGAGTCCTGGCGTGCGCAGCACGCGGTCGCGGCGTCTCTTGTCGGTGCAGAAGGCGATCATTGCGTGGGCCCTCCGTAGAGGAACTGCTGGGATTGCGGTTGCTGGTTGGACACGAGCAGGTAGACCACGGTCACCGCGAGCGTGGAGTCCTGCGCTTGAACGGTCACGGACTGCACGCGGATCAGGTCGGAGAGCCACTGCTGCAGACCGGCCTGGATGGCTTGCTGCTGGGCGGCCGCGAGGACGTCGCTGTTGGGGGCGAACACCAGTTGCGCGGTTCCGCTGCCGAAGGTTGGCCGGTTCACGCGCTCTCCCAGCGCCGTGAACAGGATCAGTTCCACCATGTCGCGCACATGGTCGGAAAGATCCGCCTGGGCGGTGCGTCCGGTCGCGTCGAATCCGAAGGGAAAGGCAAGGTTCATGGTGTGCCTCACATCGCCGTCACGCGGGTTTGCATGGTCACGGGCAGGAGCGGCACGCCCCCGGGGGCGGTGATGGCCGAACCCGACTGCACCACCAGCGGCATTCCCATGGAGGTGACGCGGACGGTTCCCGTCAACCACTGCCCGGTGACGCAGGGTGGGATCGGGACGGCGGGGATTCCGGGGCAACCCGCCACCATCCACGGCGCGACGATCGTGGCCGCGGGCATTCCGGTGAGCGCCACCCTCGGATTGGGCGCGGAGGGCAAGGCCTGTCCGCCGTGGGCGCAGAGGACCACCGCGCCTTGATGGAGAAGGAATCCGGCCATCAGGTCACCACCAGCGCGCCCTGGTTGATCGTCACCGCCGGGCCCGCCATGACGATGGTCGCGCCCTGGCCGTTGCTGATGATGATGCCCGTGTCGGAAATGGAGATCATCGCCCCCGTCGTGGACTTGAGGAGGATTCCCCCCGTGGGACCCGGCGTGTCGCTGAGCATGAGCGTGTTCTGGCCAACGGTCTGGACCACCACGTCCTGCAGTCCGGGCGTGCCCGCGAGCGCGAGGGCGGGCACCTCCGCGGCCGTCCCGAAGAAGCAGCCGGTCCACACGGGGTAGTCGGTGTTTCCCTGCTCGAACTCGACCCACACGCCGGAACCGATGGCCGGCACGGCGTAGAATCCGTTCTGGATGCCGGCGAAGGGAAAGCAGGGCATGGCCCAGGTGGAGGGGATCACGTTGGAGACGTCGGCGACCGTCACCATCAACCGTCCGATGTTCATGGGATCGATGTTCTGCAACACCGTGCCCCTGAATTTTCCGTAGTGCCCATTCAACCTGGACCTTCCCTTCCTAGAACGGCATCGACGGCACCAGCGGCGTGTTGGCCACCAGCGCGTTGCGTTTGAGGGTGAAACTCTGCTTGTACTCACCCGGTTTGATGCTGTGCGTGACCTGGTCCACGAAATGCAGCCCATCGAAGGCGATTCCGGCGCCGCGCACGCCCACCAGACTGCGCGCGCGCAGGGGCTGCCCGTAGCGCATCACGTCCAGGGTCCCGTCGCCGCTGACCACGTCCGCGGTCGCTACGCTGCGGGCGAAACCCCTCATCAGCGCTTGGGCCGGATTGAGCTTGGCCGTCCCCTCCAGGAACCTGATCCTCGGGGGAGGCATGATTGCCGCGCCCAGAGGGGGATCGAAGGGCGTGACGGGGGGGATGGGGATGGGGATGGGGATCTTGGTGGTGGGATCCTGGATGAATACGATGGGCAGCACCGCGTTCTGGGGCTCGTAGCGGAAGTTGAGGCTTTCGACATTGGTCCAGGAATCCAGGTTCACGCAAAGGGCCGTCTGAGGAAGACCTAGACGCATCCGAGGTCCCCAGTAGGCCTGGCTCGTTCCGGGCAACGGGCCCGGCACCATGTAGAACACGTAGCCAACCTCTTCGGCGAGTTCCTGGATGTACTCGAGGTCGCTGCCGTTCTGGGAGGGGGTCTGCTGGAGCGGAACCGGGATGTCGGGTGCAGGGACGGGGATCACCTCGGGCACCACCCCGAAGGCCGCGTACTTCGCGAGGACCGTCAGCACCCGCATGTCCGGGCTCATGCCGGGGTAGGGCAGTCCCGAGAAGTCGACCAGGTCCATCAGTGCGGACATGTCCTGTCCAGACACGACGAGCTTGGAGGATCCCGTCATCGCGTCCGGCTGGACCTCGGTGTGCAGGACCACGCCGTCGATCAGCACCTGTGGGATGCCTGGAAACGTGACCAGGAGGACCACGCGCAGGATGGGGATCGGGGATCCGCCGGCCAGAAGGAAGAACGTCTCGAGGATTCCCTTGTCGGCCAGCGAGAATGTCAGTTGGAAACCGCTCCGCCCCGTGACGCTTTCCGTCACCTCAACGGAGACGAGCGCGTCCGAGAGCGGTTTGGGGGCCGGGATCGGCTCCACCGGCCCGGCCAGGAGGGTCAGATAGAGGGGGCTAACCATTGCGCGCACCCGGCGGGATGCCGCTGACCAGGGGAATCTGGATCACGCGCCCGGGCTCGGCGACCAGCGATTCTGGATCGTCGGTGCCGTTCGCGTCGCAGATCATCCAGAACAGGATGGGGTCGCCCAAGAACCGTGCCGCGAGGTTGTCGAGCCGGTCTCCGGCCACCACGCTGTAGTTCTGCGTGCTGGTGTAGGTGCTGGTGCGAGGGATGATGCGTCGGGAGAGGTAGGCCACCACGGTGCCGTCGGCGAGCGTGGTCTGTTCCACCCCGTCGCCGTAGTAGCGGCTGCTCGGGTTCAGCGGCGCGCCGGTGCCCGCGGCCGACTGGATCATGGCGGCGAGCGCGTTATCCATGGACATCCCTTTCCATCAGCTTCTTCCCGCCATGGATTCCTTGCCGATCTGGTAGGCCATGTACATGGCCCCGGCTGGGGTGAGGAATCCGACGTCGTTCACGTTCAGCACCCGCATGGACAAGGAGACCTTGGCGCGGATGGGGTTGAGCTGGGGATCGAAGGCCTCTTCGGCGATCTCGATTCCCGTCAGCCGCACCGGGGTGACGCGGTTGGATCCCCACGCGAACAGGGTCAGGTTCGAGGACATGGGAAGGATCTCGATGGTGCCCANNAGCGACAGGACCTCGTTGGCGATCAGCAGGGCGCTCGCCGGGTACACCAGGAGTTCCAGCACCGCGAGCTGCGGCTGGATCCCCACCGCCATCGTCGTGGCGTCCTGGGCGGCCAGCTTGTCGGCGGCGTCGATCTCGATGTCGCAGCTGATGGTCTCGATGGGCGGGCCCTTGAGTCGCAGCACCTCGGTGCGGTCGGGTTGGTCGCCGACGCTCTGCGGTTGCAGGCTGCGCTTGATGGATTCCGGATTGTACTGGAAGTTTATGGTGTTCAGGGGGATGCCCGTGTTGGGCTCCAGCACCAGGATGGCGCCCTTCTTGAGGAGCGGGGAAACGCTAGACATGGCCACCACCTCCGATCCTGCCGGAAAGGCTGCGACGAATTCCGTCCACGACCATCCCCGCCGCGCGCTCCGCCGTCGCGTCGGAGGGGATCCGCCCGGCATCCACGTTGGAGATCCTGAAGCGCCCCGATGCCGCCGATCGCTCGAACGCCGAGGCGTCCAGCTTCCCCAGGGCGCTTTCCAGCGCCGAAGGGAACCTCCTCCTGGCCTGGTCCGACAGGCCTTCGAGGGCGATGCGATCGATCCTGAGATGCAACGAGCGCGCATTCATTCCCAGCCCCTGGTTTCCGCCGCGGTCAGCGGCTTGTCGAGCTTGGCGTACTCCGTGCGGGCGGCCTCCAGCACGTGCCGCATCTCGATGGATTCGCCGTCGTCGGCGGCGAGGAAGGCCGAGAGCAAGGCCACGTTGCGGATCACTCCACCCGTCACGTTCAACTGGGCCAGCCGGACCGGATCCAGGGCGCTGGTCGGGGCCAGCGATGGAAAGGCCTTGCGCCAGATGCGCTCGCGGCTGGGCGGATCGGGGAAGGGGAACTGGACCACGAAGCGAAGCCGCCTCTGGAAGGCCGGATCCAGCGCGTTCTGCATGTTCGTGGTGAGGATCGCGATGCCGCGGTAGGACTCCATGCGCTGCAGCAGGTAGCTGACCTCCAGGTTGGCGTAGCGGTCGTGGCTGTCGCGCACCTGGCTGCGCTTGCCGAACAGGGCGTCGGCCTCGTCGAACAGGAGGACGGCGCCGCTGCGCTCGGCGATGTCGAAGATGCGGCGCAGGTGCTTTTCCGTCTCCCCGATGTACTTGCTGGTCACGGTGGCCAGGTCGATCTGGTACAGGTCGCGGTCCAGTTGCCTCGCGAGCACTCCGGCGGCCATCGTCTTCCCGGTGCCGCTGGGTCCGGAGAACAGGGCCGAGAGTCCGGTGCCACCGGCGTGCCGGCCGTCGAATCCCCACCGTCCGTGCACCACCGCGGATCGTCTCGCGTGCGCCACGATCTGTCGCAGAACCGCCGCCTGGGCGGGGGGGAGCACCAGGTCGTCCCAGGCCGCCGCGCCGTCCACGCGCGTGGCGAGATCGTCCAGCGAGCGGCGCGCCGTCTGTCGGCAAAGCCTCCAAGCCGAAGACCCGAGGGGGGATCCCGAAGGTCCCGCCGAAGCCATCTCCCGCAGCGCGTCGGCCGTTTCCCCGATCTCCCGTGCGTCCAGAGGAAACGCCTCCACGATCGCGTCCAGTTCGGGATCCACCTCGGGCGCCGCGTCCCCCAGTCGCGACCTCCAGATGGACTTGCGCTGCGGCGCGGTCAAGCCGGGAACGGCAAGTCGGATTCCGTCCAGTCGCTCGGCGGATGTTCCCGCCTCCACCTCCATGGCCAGCGGGGCGTCCAGGCCATCCAGCCACGATTCCAGGGAAGGGACGTCCTGGAGCCGGCCTGTCCGCACCAAGAGCGCCGCGGGCCACAGGGCTGTTTCGCGGGCCACCACACGGGCCAACCTGTCCCGGTCGGCCGGCGATTCCGGAAGGTCGTTGGCGTCCAGAGCCCAGGGGTGGTATCCGGCGCGCTCGCACATCGCACGGAAAAGTTCGGCTCGTTCGGCAAAACGTCCACCCGTCAAGAGGAGTCTTCTTCGCGCGGACGAAGGTGTCGTCCAATGGGTAGCGCCGCGGTCGGCCAATTCCTCCAGTTCGGGACGCGGCGGATCGTCGAGGAATCCGTCCGCGGCCAACGGGTGCACGATGTGGTCCAATCTCTCGTCCGTGGCGGGCACACCCAGCAGGTACTGCAGGATCCGTTCGTCGATGGAAAGGGGGGATTGGAGCAACGGCCCCGGAGCCAAGTCCACCAGCCGCCAGTAGCGCAGGGGGCGGAGCCGACTCACGACGCTCCAGTGCGGCCGCTCGAAGACATGCATGGCCAGCCCGAAGGTCGGGTAGGGGCATTGGGGCTGCACCACTTCGCAGGCTTCGCAGAAGCGCCGGTCCACGGCGGCGCCCGCGCAGAGCAGGAGCACGTCCCTCTCGAAATCGCTGAGGGAGAAGAGTTCGCGAAGGTGTTCCACCGGATCGCGGTGCCCGGACGCGGAGGCGGACGTCCCGTTCCTCGCGTCGGAAAACGGCGGTGCGTCCTCGGATTTCGTCAACCTGGCGTAGATCTCCTCCAGGTGGTCCCAGAGACTGGTCGCTTCGCGCTCGCTTGCCACGATCACGGCCCCACCTGCACCTGGGGGAGCCACTGTCCGAAGGTCGGGCTCCCGGAGTTGGAGTCCAACGCGAGCTTGCTCTGTGCGCCATCCACTTCCACCCGCAGGGGGTAGGTCCCTGCGGCGAAGGTCGCTGGAATGTCCACGGTCACCGTGCTTGAGAGCGACGGACCTGTCAGCGGCGACGGAGGTTGCGGCAGCGCCTGGTCCCCGATGTAGACCACCGCCTGCTGCAGGTTCCCCACCTGGGGCGACACGGTCAGGACGAAGGGATTCGCCTGGTGGGCCTGGAAGGGAGGGGTGATGGCGGGAGGGATGGTCGGGACCAGTTGGAACGGCACGGGATTGGACGAGAACCCCGGATGCACCCTGGTGGAGGAAGGAAACACCGTCCCGCGCAGCACGCGCACCGTGTGGGTCCCGGCCAGGAGAGCGGCAGGCAGGGCCACCCGGACGCAGTCGCCCTGGACCGTGGCAGCGGCCACCGGATCGCCTCCGTCGAAGGAGACCTGGGTGAGCGCGGCCGAATCACCGAGGAAGTTGGATCCGGTGATGGTCAGGATCTGTCCAGAAACGGCCATGGAGGGAGACACCGCGTCCACCACCGGTCCGATCAACGGAAGGGCGAGGAGCGAACGGCGCTGCACGGGGAGGTTCGACTTGAAGCTCTTGGAGTCCTGGATCACCACCACGGAGACCTGGTAGGAGGTCGTGGGCCGGTAGTTGGTCTGGAACGCCGTCCACAGCCGATAGATCTCCTCGGTGGTCAGCGCCTCCGGGGTGATCTTGATCTGTTCGATCTGGCTCGCCAGATTGCTGGCCGCGACCAATTTCTGTTCATTGGAGGGCGATCCCGTGGCGAGGTCGGTCAAGGCCGCCTGGATCACGTCGCGTGGCACCACCGGCGTGGAGTGGAAGACCTGCATCGCGAAGGCCAAAAGGATCTCCGGATCGAAGGCGTTGCCTCCGTAGGCGGTCACCAGGTAGTGCAGGTTGATGGCCAGCGGGGGGTTTCCCGTCGGCGTTCCCGAGGCGTTGGCCGAGGGCAGACCCAAATTGCGCAGCGCCGGATTGATGCTCGCGTAGTACATGAACAGGTTCAGTTGAGGCGGTTCGTCGGCTCCCGTGGTGATGAGATCAGGAGCCTTGATGGTGATGCCGGGAGGGGAGACGAGGACCGAAGACGGGCCTCCGTCCGACAGCGCCGAGCTGAGCATGGACTTGAGCACGGCGCTCACGCCGCCCACCGCCAGGTAGTCGCTCATCGGCCACCGCCCTTGCGTCCGAGGAAATCGTCGAGAGAAACCCGAGGGCGGAAGGCGGGCGCGACGTGGCGCGGCTCCGGCCTGGCCGCGCGCAACTCGATGGTCCCGATGGAAACGTGGATCTCGGTCCTCTGCGGCGGCGCGGCTTCCGCTCCCGAACCCGGGACAGGTTTCGATCCGGCCCGGTCCGGCGTTCCCTCGGCCAAGGGCCGGGTCCGGAGACGTGGGGATTCCTCGACGGGCCAGGTCCGGTCGAATTCTTCCGCGGTGATCCGCGTTTGCGGCGCGCCCCTGGTCTCCTCTTCCGTCCGGAGGGACGGAATCCGCCCGACGGGATGCGACCGCGGATCTTCTCGGTCCATTTCCGCAGCAGGGCCCTGCAAACGTTCCGCCCTTCCCGTTCCCCGCTCCCGGTCGGTAGTTCCGTGGATGGTGGCGGGATCGATTTCGACGGAGATCGTGCTTTCGGGAATGTTTTTAGTGGAGAATTCCGTTCTTCGCGGAGACTCTTCCCGCCTGGTGGGCCCCGCCTCGTCGGGCAGCGCCGGGCCCCGGACGCGACGTGCCGGCTCGATCTCCTGTCGCGCCGTCTCGCCGTCTTGTCGCGCCGCTGATCCACCGACCGGCTGACCGTCGGGATCCGCGGTCTCGCGCGTCTCCAGCGGTCCCGGTCGCAGGCCCACATGGACGGGTGCGGCAAGGGGCTGCACTCCCGGCAGGACGCCGCGCGCACGGGCCACCATCCGTTCCAGCGCTCCGCTCATGCCCCCAGCATCTCCAGGTAGGAGGCGCGACGGTGCACGTCCATTTCCGCGATGGCCCGCTCGCTCCATCCGTAGGCGCTGGCGAGCAGGTGGATGTCGCGCATCAGGTGTCGGGCGGCCCGCCCCAGCTCCCGCGCGAAGAACCGCGCGATGTCCAGGTCCAGCGTCGGCACCCCCCCGCAGGCCGCGCAGACCAGTTGGAGCCGGATTTCCGCCGGGGCATTCAGTTCCTCGAACCTCTCGACCCGGTCCCGCGGCGGCTTCTCCCCGAAAACCGGTTCCCACCCCGTCGTGCGTGAAAGCAGGACCGTCATCGCCTCTTCGTCGTCCGCCGCGCCCAGGCAGGCCAGCAGGTCCGAGGTGTTCACCGGCCTCGCCCCGTCGTCGCGGCGGATGCCGCCCGTCTCGAGCCCTTCCCTCAGCTGCCGGGTGTCCAAGCGGAATTCCAGCTCCGCTCCGCAGTCCGGGCACGACGCGAAGCCTTCCAGCGCGGACCCGAAGGTCATCGCGCGGGCTTGGAGCAGCAGCGCGTCGCGGCGGGCGAGCGGCAGGTCGGCCAGGGATTCCAGCGGAATCTCCGGTGCGGCCAGCTCCAGCAACGCGAGCGCGCCTCGCGGCGTCGCGGCGTCGCGGCATCGCCCCGAGGCGAGAAGCATCAGTTCGCCGTCAAGGGCACGCATGGGCCGGATTCCGGGACCGACGGGTGGGGATCACGCCCGGGTCGAGCTGAAGCTGGGTTCCGTCGGTTCTGTCACGGACGTGTCGCGCTCCCAACCCTCGTTCTCCAGGATGATGTGCTGGATGGCCACCGCGTTTGCGTTGGCGTCCAGGTCGGGCAGCGCCTGGTATTCGGAGACCCAGGCGCGGTAGATCTTGTAGCTGATGGCCAGCTGCCCGGCCTCGTTGTAGAAGTCCAGGATGAGGTCCTTGCGGAAATCGGCGAGGGAGATCTCCGCGCCCAGTCCGGCTCCGATCTGCCACACCTTGGCGGCCCAGGCCTCGAAGGCGAGGTCGTGGGTCACGCCGCGTTCCAGCGTGATGGGGCCGAACTCGCTGCGCCCCGGCGTCTTCCGGCTGGTGCTGGGATCCCCTCCGTCCCGGTGCTTCACGACCTCGGTGGTGCGCTTGAGCGACGAGCACTTGCTGATGCCGGCCACGTACTGTCCGTCCCACTTCAAGCGGAACTTGAAGTTCTTGTACGGGTCGAAGCGCTGGGCGTTGACTGTGAACTCCGCCATGGTGTCTCCCTGTTCTCTGGGTTCGGTTCGTGTTGTGCGGCGCGGCGACGGGTCAGGACCCGGCCTGGCCGGTCAGCTGCTCGATCGAGATGACGACGAATTCCGCCGGCTTGAGCGGGGCGAAGCCCACCAGGATGTTCACGATGCCCAGGTCGATGTCCGTCTGGGTCGTCGTTTCGCCGTCGCACTTCACGAAGTAGGCCTGGTCCGGGGTCTTGCCCTGGAAGGCGCCCTTCTGGAAGAGCCCCTGCATGAAGGAACCCACGTTCAGGCGGATGGCGGCCCAAAGGGGCTCGTCGTTGGGTTCGAACACCACCCACTTGGTTCCGCGGTACAGGCTTTCCTCCAGGTACAGCGCCGTGCGCCGCACCGGCACGTACTTCCATTGGCTGGTCATGGCGTCGGCGCCCACCAACGTCCGCGCGCCCCACAGGATGGGGCCGTAGAGGGGAAAGGTCCGGAAGCAGTTCAGCCCCAACGGGTTCAGGGTGCCGTTCTCCGCGTCGTTGAGCTGATAGGTCATGTTCTGCACCCCGTTGAGGGTGGCCTCGATGCCCGCCGGCGCCTTCCAGACGCCTCGCGCGGAGTCCGTGCTGGAGTAGACCCCGGCGACGATTCCGGACGGGGCGAAGGTGCGCAGCTGTCCGTTGTTCAGGGGATCGGCCAGGCGCAGGCGCGGGAAAAAGGCGGCTCCGTTGGCGTCCACCACCCCGATGGTGTTGCTCTTCCAGTCCACCGCTCCCGCCACGCTGTTCACGTTGGGTGGAGGATCCACCAGGAGGAGGGCCCGGCGCAGGTCGCACAGGGCGATGGCCGCCGAATAGATCTCCACCGGATTGATGGTGGTGTCCAGCGCGTTGGGGTCGCTGCTCGATGCGCGTGCCGCCTCAGGAATGCAGAGCAGGTTGAACAGGTCGACCTTCATCAACGCGTAGATGCCGGTGAAGGCGGCCGGATCCCCGACGAGTTCGGTGCTGGTGGGAAGCCCGGAGGGCGCGGTGGCGGGGGTGGAGCTCGTCTCCGCCTGGGAGGCGGTGGTCGTGCCCAGCGCGTAATGGGCCACGTTGACCGATGCGGGCGGGCTCGCCGCGCCCAATCCCAGGGCCGCCGCCGCGTCGCTCACGCCGCTGACGGAAAGCGCCGGGAAGCCGATCACCGCGTCCGGTTGGTTGGGCAGGAAGGCGTTGACGCGGATTCCCGAGCCCGTCCCCGATGGGGAAGCGGTGGCCACGACGTAGGCGCCCGGCACCGCGATGGACAGCGCGCTGTTGATCCCCTGCTGCAGTTGGGTGGCCAATCCCTGCACCGTCTGGGGAATGGGCACGCCCTTGCCGATCACCTTGATGGTCAAAGGGGATGCGGGCACGTTGGGCAGGCTGAGGCTGACGGAGGCGTCCTGGTTCGCCGCGGTGACGGTGTTCCCGCCGCCCAGCGCGGAATTGACGGTTTCCAGGTAGCTCGTGCCGCTCACGACGGTGCTGGCCAGGGCCGTCCCCAGGATGCCCGTCACCACCACGGCGGCAGTGGGAGGATTGGGGAGGGACGCCACGGAAACGCCCACGAGCTGGGAACCGTTGTCCGGATCGTTGACCACCGACCCCACGAAGTTCTGCCGGTTCCTGTCCAACGTGACCGACGGAAAGGATTCGGTCGTGCCGTCCATCAGGTTGGTCACGGTCAGGTTGAAGGCCCACTGGTCTCCGGTGGCGGTGGAGAGGTCCAGCCCGCGCACGTCCACGTCGATCAGCAGTTGGCCGTTCGCCCACTGCCCGCTGCTCAGCGCGCTGAAGGTCAGGTCTCCGAAGACCACCTGCGCGCAGGGAACCGGCGACGCCCCTCCGTAGTGCATGGGAGCGCGCACCACGTAGGCTTGCGACCCCCCGTTCTGGAAGAACTGCTGGACCGCGTAGCTCACCTCGCTGTTGGACGCGAGGCCTCCGAACAGCCGCTCGAAGTCGGAGAAGCTGTAGATGGCCTCGGCCCTGTTGTCGATGCCGCGCGCGGTGTAGCCCACGAAGGCCGCGATGGACGTCGCCACCCCGGTGATGGCGTGGACGGGGCTTGGCAGTTCCTGGACGTACACGCCGGGATAGGTTGGTGTGATGGGCACTCCGGCCTCCTCCGAGGAAGAGCGTGCGGTTCGCGGAATGGAAAACCGCCGTCTCCTCGAGCGGATGGTCGAGTGCGAGAAGGATGCCAACTTCGAAGCGACGAATGGGGCGGATTCTCGATCGCGGAGGTGGGATGAAAATGTCCTGGTTTCCGCGTGGATTCCGCACCGGACCACCCTGTCGAATCAGGGCTTCTTGGGCGCCCGCTTGTCCAGGATCACACCCGCCACCGCCCCGATGATCCGCCGCAGGGTGGCGACGATTTTCGTCCTCAGCCCCATGGCCCTGTCCATGGAAGCCTTGTGGGTCTTCTTCCCCGCCGGCGTCCCGTCGTCCTTCTCCACGGCTTCCCCGTGCTGGGTGTGCGTATGGAAGGACAGGACATCCCGTGTCGCGGGATTGGAACGCAGCAGGCGCTGAGTCCGGTAGCTGACCTCGTTGGACAGGAAATTTCCTCCGGGACCGCTCACCACCGTCGCGACATGGATTTCGCCGCCCGCGGAGAATTCGATCCGCGGCCCGGTTCCTTGGCGTTTCATGGTGACGATGATCTGCTGCAGCGCCCCCTTGTCGGAGATTTCCGCCTGCGGCGAATGGCCGGGAGGCAGGCCGAGATCCGACAACGCCTTGTCCGCGTCCTTCGCCGATCCGAACTTGAAGGTGATGGTCTCGCCGGTGTTCGGCTTGTCGATCGCGACCGATCCCTTCTTCGCGGGGGCGTCCGTCTTCGCGGCGATGTCGTCGATGGGCGCGTCGGTTTCGATGATGGCCGGCCCGGCGGTTCCACCGGCTGCCGCGGAAACCCCGGAGAGTCCTCCCGGCGCGTCGTGCACTCCCACGGAATAGCGCTCCAACCGCACCGGACGGGAAGCGTCCAGTCCGGCGTCTTCGCTGACCGTGAGCACCGCGTCCACCTCGGATGCGTGGGGCCCCACCATCTTTTCCACCACACCGGCATCGAAGGCCTTGAAGCTCACCGGAAGGACCACTCCCTCCACCGCGGCGATGCCTTTCGTCCCGAGCGCTCCTCGAGCGGGCAGGCGCAGTCCGTCCAACGCGAGCACGGCGGCCCCGGAGGGATTCCACTCCGCCGGATCGGGCTTGCGCAGGCTCCCCCCGGGCTCGAACGGATCGAATCCCGTGACCAGGATCCGGACGGGATTCGATTTCGCGGGCGTCCCCTTGGCGAAGTCGACGTCCGAGCCTCCACGCGCGGCGAATTCGAAGGCGTCGTGGATCCAGGTCAGTTGTGAAGACAGGTTCCGTCCCGCCTGGTCGTAGGCGGTGGCCGCGTTCGCGCCCAGCGAGGGATGGCTCGAGATGAACGCATCCAAGATCTCCAGGATTTCCTGCAGGATCCGGAAGTGCGACTCGTTCCCCAGATCCTTCGCTGCCTTGCCGAGCTCCCAGATCCGGGTCCCGGCCGCTTTCCCCACCGCCTTCGCCTCTTCCTCCACGAGCGACAGGCCCGCCTCCACCGTGGCCCTGGCCTCGAACAGCATTGCCTCGAATCGGGACACCAGATCCCGTCCACGGGCGGACTCCAAGCCGGGGACCCAATCCGACAGGCGCCGCAGCGCGGGTCCCTTGCCTCCCTTGGGAACGCTGGCGGAGGGGCGCGCCGCCGAACGCGGGGGGCCGGCGGCCACCAGCAGGGTTTCCTTGCCCCATTTCCAGATGGGCGCGGGGCTCTTGTCCTTGTCGGGATCGCTGTCCTTGAACTCCAGGCCGGATTCCTTGGCGGTGGTGCGCTCGATCCTCCGACCGGGTGCCGATCCCAGCACCTTGTCGTCGGGGACCTTCTTCTTGGGATTCTCGGCCTTCACGAAGACCTGGATTTCCTGCTTCTGGTCCTGGAAGAGCGGTTCGTTCCCCTGCAGCAACGTCAGGTTCCGCAGCTTCCCGCTCTCGTCCCTGTCGACATGGGAGATGGTGTGGGTGTGCCCCCCGGTCCGCGGCTTGTCGAAACCGTTGTCGTAGTGCCACCAGACCAGGATGTCTCCCGCGTGCAGGAGCGGGGCCAGTGCCGATATGGACCGCAGCGGATGCCCTTTGGCATCGCTGTAGGGGGCCACGATCCCGGCCACCTGTTCGGTGCCCACGTCGGTGATGAGCCGCATGACGTCCTTTTCCTCGGCCTTGCCCGCCGCGCTTCCCAGCGTCCATTTCCCGAACTTCTGGGTGCGGTGATGCGCGGACAGCCAAACATGCCGGAGGATCATCGCCACGTCGGCGCAGTCGGCGGGAAGCTGGTAGGCCGTGGCCCGCAGGTTCTCCGGCAGACACTTCTCGACCCACTCGTCCGTGGGATGGTCGATGAACCGCTCGCCGGGTTTGAGCGGGGCGATGGCATTGGGCCGGGGCGGCGGTCCGGGTTCCTTCTTTTCGGGGCGGAACGACTGGGTCGCCGCCTGGTCGCCGATCACGCCGAACCCGCTCCCCTTCACGCCCGGGGTGTCCATGGCGGTGAAGGTCTTCAAGGCCGCGAACGACTCCAGCCATCCTTCGTAGGTGGGACAGTTTTCGGGTGCCTTGTAGCTGCAGGATCCCGGGGTCGCCGGAGCACCGGTCGCGTTGGCTTCGCAAAGGGCCCTGTCCGGGGTCGAGGCCTTGGCGTCGTCGTCCGGCGTCCGTTGGACCGACGGACGCGCGACGGCGTGCGGGAGTCCTTGCGCATGGCCCCGCTCCTCCACCGATCGGGCCGCCTCGTCTGCCTCCCGTTCCATGCGATCGCGTCCGGGACCCAGGTCCAGAGGTCCGCCATCCGTGCGGACGTCGGGTCCGCCCTGCTGGATCACATGGGCCAGTTCGTGGGCCAGCAGCGTCCTTCCCGCCTTGGATTCAAGGTCGTACCGGCCGGACCCGAACACGATGTCGCGCCCGGCGGTGAAGGCTTGGGCCCCCAACGCTCGGGCGGATGCCGCGGCGCGGGAATCGTCGTGGATGCGCACGCCGCGCAGGTCGAGCCCGAAGACGCCCTGGGCCCATTCCAGCGCCCGGCCCTCCAGCTCCCGCCCCGATTCCCGAAGCACGCCCAAGGTTTCGCCGGGGATCGCCTTCGCCGCGTCGTCCCGGGTTCCCGGTTCGGACTTGGGCAGCACGTCCACGGCGTCCTTCAGATGGTCCTTTTCGGCGACCATGTCGTCGTGCACCGCGGTTCCCGCGTCCATGATCCGGTAGTTGGCCGCGAATGCCTTGTAGGCCTTGGTGTTCTCCCCTCCCAAGGCGGTCTTGGCTGCATCGAACTGCTTGTCGATCAGGGCCTGGATGGATTCCTTGTAGATGGCCTTGGGGCTCGCCACGGGTCCCACGTACCACTGGCTGTAGTAGTTCCCGATCTTCGGGGCGTGGCTGTACCAGCCCCGGAACTTGAAGCTCCCCGCCAGGTACTTGGCCCGGTCGTCGTCGGAGCCTTTGGAGGCGGCCGCCGCGATCTCGTTCTTCATCTTCGCTTCCAGGAACTCGTGGACGCGGGCGTGCTCGGCGGGTCCGTTGATGGCGTCGATGAGGGCCAGCTCCTTGAACACGGACGGGGCCTTGCTTCCGTCGGTTGGTGATGCCCCCGAAGGCAGCTGGGAACCCAGCGCGGAACCGAGGATCTTCTCGTCGATCAGTTCGCCCGCGCCGCTGTGTCCGGAAATCATCACCCCCGACCGCGCAGGTGCCTTGGTCCAGACCCCGGTGCCCACGAGGACGCGAAAGATCGTGTCGATGTAGCCGTCGACGTCGAAGGATTTGATGTTTCCGGTCTTTTTGCCCACCGTCGCGGAGGTGGTCCCGAATTCGGAATCCGGCGTCCCCTGGGGCAGGATCCCCACAAGTTGCTTCTTCCCCGCGCGGGACAGCTGGTCCTCGATCGCGTCGATGTCCACGTCCTGGGTTCTCCCCGCGGATTCCACGTTGCCCGCGTTGTGTCCGTGGAAGTGGAGCAGGACGTCCACGGATTTCGTCGGATCGAGGCCCGGAGGCATGACAACGATGGCCTTGCCGCTGGGGGCGGTGCCCGTCTGATGCCCCACCGCCAGCGAATCGAGGGGGATTCGCGTCATCCCGGATGGGGTCGTCTTGTCCTTGTCGGGGCCGGTCGCGCCGGTCCATCCGATCTTTCCCGGGTCCGGAGCCCGCCGCAGGACCGGATCCCTCGTGGCCGACACGGCGTGTCCGGTTTCCGACAACGCCGCCGCCGCGATGCGATCCGCGCCCCGTTCGGCGGGATCGTCCGACGGGCCGATCTCGAGATTTTTCGACGGTTCTAGTCTTGGATCCTGCTGGACCACGTGCGCGAGCTCGTGGGCCAGGAGCGCCATGCCTTCGGGGGTCCGGGGTCGGAATCGCCCCGGGGCGAATACCACGTGGGGTCCCGAGGCGTAGGCCAGGGCTCCGATCTGGCTGGCCGAATGGCCGGCCATCGCGTCGTCGTGGAGGCGTACCGCGCCGAAATCCGCACCGAATCGCGGTTCCAGGGCGCGCCGGATTTCGTCATCCAGGGGTTTCCCCGGCCCCGAAAGGACTTTTCGCACCGACTGGGGGGCGAACCCCGCCGGCAGGGACGCCGTCGATGCTCTGCGCAGGATCTGCTTCTTCCTGCACTCCTCGCATTCCTCCCCGCTCGGAGCGCGGGCGCCGCAGGAACATCTGGATTGGCTGGAGTTCGCCTTGGGTGGGCCGGCGACGGAGCTCTTGGACGCCGCAACGCTCATGGAAGGAATGGCCGCGCGAGATCGGTGCCAACAATGAATATGTGACTAGGAATCAAACCTGGGCGATGCACGAGGATGTTTTTGTCCTACCTGCTTGGTGGGTTTCCGAAAATGTCGATGAAATGACACGTCAAGGGGTCTTTCCGGCGCGTTCGTTTTCGCATAGATTCCTTCCACGGTATTCACGAAATCGTGGGCCGACATCACTCGCTCGAATTCGAAGGATCAAGGAATTCTCCAGCTGCGCTCCGCGGACCCGAGGGTCCGACGGGTGGAGGCCGATCGATGGGTTTCGACAATTTCCGCAATCTCAACTCCTCCAGGGAGAGACCATGATCGAACGGAATGGGACGTCCGCTCGCTTGCCGCTCGCGTCGGGGCTGTGTCCGGTGGAGCCCATCGAGGATTCCGTCCTGCGCCGCCTCCGGGATGGAGTGGGAACCGGCAAATTGATCGGGAAGGATCCCGGTTTCCTGAAGGAGATCAGGAAGATTCCCGTGGTGGCCCTCAGCGACGCCAGCGTCCTCATCTGCGGCGAGACGGGAACCGGCAAGGAGGTCTGTGCACGCGCCATCCACACCTTGAGCGCGCGTTCGACGGGGCCATTCCAGGCCGTGAACTGCGGCGCGCTTCCGCTGGAACTCGTGG